>VFQS010002056.1_pt1 | contig 17201 bp, 20 predicted proteins | sample 3512361 | NCBI WGS metagenome assembly VFQS01 (sample SAMN10412375, study PRJNA504923) | tailings metagenome | isolation source: Relicate 1 Philex TSF3 active mining | place: Philippines
AGTTGGGGTGGAGGCTGGTGAGGAAGCGCATCAGCGCCCCCGGCCGCTCCGGAAACTCAAAGCGATAGAGCAGCTCGCGCCCCTGGCCCGCCGCCTCACCGGCGCTGGCCGGCATCCGGCCCCCCACCATGTGGCGCAGGTGGAGCTTGGCCAGCTCGTTGTTGGAGAGGTCGAGGCAGGGAAAACCGGCGGCCCGCACATCGTGGATCAGATCGGCCTCGTCGCGGCTGCCGCTGGTCTGCACCCCCACGAAGATGTGGGCGCGGCTCGGATCGGCCAGGCGATAGCTGAACTCGGTGAGGTTGCGCTGGCCCAGCAGGGTGCAGAAGCGCCGCAGGCTGCCGGCCTGCTCGGGGATCTCCACCGCGAGCATCGCCTCGCGGTCTTCGCCGATCTCGGTGCGTTCGGCCACGAAGCGCAGCCGATCGAAGTTCATGTTGGCGCCGCAGGCCACCGCCACCAGGGTGCGCCCGTGCAGCTGGCGCTGGGCCACATCCGCCTTCATCCCGGCCACGGCGAGGGCGCCGGCGGGTTCCAGAATCGAGCGGGTGTCCTCGAACACGTCCTTGATCGCGGCGCAGATCGCGTCGGTGTCCACCGTCACCATGCGATCCACCACCTGCCGGGCGATCGCGAAGGTGTGCTCTCCCACCAGTCGCACGGCTACCCCATCGGCGAACAGCCCCACCTGTTCCAGTCGCACCCGCTCGCCGCAGGCCAGGGAGCGGGTCATGGCATCGGCATCCACCGGTTCCACCCCCACGATCTCCACCTGGGGCCAGATCGCCTTCACGTAGGCGCCGATGCCGGCGATCAGCCCACCGCCGCCCACCGCCACGTAGATCACATCGGGCGGATCGGAGCACTGGCGCAGGATCTCGATCGCGATCGTGCCCTGGCCGGCGATCACGTCCGGATCGTCGAAGGGATGGATGAAGCTGAGCCCCCGCTCGGCGGCGATGCGGTGGGCCTCGGCACAGGCGTCGTCGTAGCTGTCGCCGTGCAGCACCACCTCGGCGCCGCGGTTGGCCACGGCGCGCACCTTCACCTCGGGTGTGGTGAGCGGCATCACGATCACCGCCCGGCAGCCGAGCCGCTGGGCCCCCAGGGCCACTCCCTGGGCGTGGTTGCCGGCGCTGGCGGCGATCACGCCGCGTTCCAGTTCGGCCGGGCTGAGGCGGGCCATCCTGTTGTAAGCGCCGCGCAGCTTGAAGCTGAACACCGGCTGCAGGTCTTCCCGCTTCAGCAGCACGGTGTTGCCCAGCCGGGCTGAGAGGCCGGGGGCCGGATCGAGCGGCGATTCAATCGCCACGTCGTACACGCGGGCCCGCAGGATCCGCTGCAGCATCCCGTCGGGTGTGGCGGTGGTGGCGGCCGTTGCAGGCGCGGGAGCGCTGCTGGAGCTGGGGGTTTCGGTCATGGAGTCAGTTTTGCCCACCCCCACAGCCCACCCGGTGGCACCGCCTAGATTGCGACGCACTCTTGGGGCCCTGCATGCATCTCAGCGAGCTGAGTCATCCCAATCAGCTGCACGGGCTCAGCACCGCTGAACTGGAGGACGTGGCGCAGCAGATCCGCGAGCGTCATCTGGATGTGGTGAGCACCAGCGGCGGCCACCTTGGTCCCGGCCTGGGTGTGGTGGAGCTCACCCTGGCCCTCTATCAGACCCTCGACCTCGATCACGACAAGGTGGTGTGGGACGTGGGCCACCAGGCCTATCCCCACAAGCTGATCACCGGTCGCTACCACGACTTCCACACCCTGCGTCAGAAAGACGGGGTGGCGGGGTATCTGAAGCGCAGCGAAAGCAAATTCGACCATTTCGGCGCCGGCCACGCCAGCACCTCGATCTCGGCGGCCCTGGGCATGGCCCTGGCCCGCGACGCCCGCGGTGAGCACTTCAAGTGCGTGGCCGTGATCGGCGATGGCGCCCTCACCGGTGGCATGGCCCTGGAAGCGATCAACCACGCCGGCCACCTGCCGAAAACCCGGCTGCTGGTGGTGCTGAACGACAACGACATGTCGATCAGCCCGCCGGTGGGCGCCCTCTCCACCCACCTCAACCGCATGCGGCACAGCAAGCCGCTGCAGTTCCTCCAGGACAACGCCGAGGAGGCGATCAAGCACCTCCCCTTCATGCACGGGGAGCTGCCGCCCGAGCTGAAGAACCTCAAGGAGAGCATGAAGCGCTTGGCGGTACCCAAGCTCGGTGCCGTGTTCGAGGAGCTGGGCTTCACCTACATGGGTCCGGTCGATGGCCACGACATCGCCGGCATGGTGAAGGTGTTCCAGCAGGCCCACGACCACGAGGGGCCGGTGCTGGTGCATGTGGCCACCACCAAGGGCAAGGGCTATCCCTACGCCGAAGCCGATCAGGTGGGTTATCACGCCCAGAATGCCTTCGATCTGGCCACCGGCAAGGCCTACCCCTCCACCAAGCCCAAGCCCCCCAGCTACAGCAAGGTGTTCGGCCAGACGCTCGTGAAGCTCTGCGAGCAGGACCCCACCGTGGTGGGCATCACGGCGGCCATGGCCACGGGCACGGGGCTGGATCTGCTCGAGAAGGCTGTACCCCACCAGTATTTCGATGTGGGCATCGCCGAGCAGCACGCCGTGACCATGGCGGCCGGTATGGCCTGCGAGGGCCTCCGGCCGGTGGTGGCGATCTACAGCACCTTCCTGCAGCGCGCCTACGACCAGCTGATCCACGACGTGGGCATCCAGAACCTGCCAGTCACCTTCGTGCTTGACCGGGCCGGCATCGTGGGCGCCGATGGCCCCACCCACCAGGGCCAGTACGACATCAGCTATCTGCGGGCCGTGCCGAACTTCACGGTGATGGCCCCGAAGGATGAGGGCGAGCTGCAGCGCATGCTGGTGACATCCATTCACCACAGCGGCCCCTGCGCCCTGCGCATTCCCCGCGGCGAAGGTGAGGGTGTGCCCCTGGCCGAGGAGGGTTTTGAGCCCCTGGAGATCGGGCGCGGTGAGCTGCTCACCGACGGCGACGACCTGCTGATCGTGGCCTATGGATCGATGGTGTATCCGGCCATGGCCACTGCCGGCCTGCTCCAGGAGCGCGGCGTGCGCGCCGCCGTGATCAACGCCCGTTTCCTGCGGCCGCTGGATGAGGCCCTGATCCTGCCGATGGCCCAGCGCATCGGCCGGGTTGTGACCATGGAAGAGGGCGCCCTGCCCGGTGGCTTCGGCGCCGCCGTGGTGGAGAGCATGAACGACCACGATGTGCTGGTGCCCGTGCTGCGCCTCGGGATTCCCGATGTGCTGGTGGATCACGCCTCGCCTCAACAGAGCAAGCAAACCCTCGGCCTCACGCCGCCCCAGATGGCCGAGCGCATCCTGGAGCGTTTCGGCGCTGCCTTCCCCGCCGCCACCAGTCGCCAGGCCGTCGCGGCCTGAGCTCCGTTGAGCCCCACGACCTCCCACTGCCAGGTGCTGGTGGTGGGTGCCGGGCCTGCCGGTGGTTCGCTGGCTGCTCGGTTGGCGCGCCACGGCATCGAGGTGCTGCTGATCGACCGCTTGGCCTGCCGGCTTCGGCTGGAAACGCTGTTGAGCGGCCTGGCGGGCTGCACCGCCTCCGATCTCTCGGCCCTGCTGTTTGATTACCGATTTGATCGGTATGGGCGCAGGGCCCTGCCCTACCTGCTGGGCTGGCGGTAGGGCAGGGCCGTGGATGGGGTGTGCCGGGGATGTGCCGTGGATCAGAGCACGCCGCGGCTGGCCAGGCCCTGAATCGCCCCGATCCCGAAGATGTGGCCGAGGCTGAGGGTGCCCAGCATGGCGCCGTGGCTCAGACCACCGAACATGGCGGCATTGGGCAGCTGCAGACCCACATTGGGCTGCTTGATGGTGGCCTTACCGATGGCGATGGCAATCACGTTGCACACAATCATCACCAGGGCCACCTTGGGCGACCAGGTGATCGTGGCGGGGGCGATGGCGAAGAGCGGAGCGATCATTGCTGGGGTGCGCTGCAAAAGCCGACGCCCCATCCTCTGGGCAGCGCCTGCCGGCGAAAGCCCCCCTTAAGACTTGTTCATTCCCTGCAGCGCCTGGCTGAAGCCCACCACGATCAGCAGGTTGGCGGCGGTGAGGAAGGCTTCGGCACCGCCATGGAGCGCGTCGACATCGGCCAGCTGGTGGCCGTAGCGCTGCAGGGCCATCACGGAGGCCACGATCGTGACCGCCACGAACAGCAGGGTGAGCTGAAACCCACGCAGGGCGAGCTTCGGGAAGCCATTCACCTGGTCGGCCAGCCAGAGGAAGGCCAGATAGGGGAACAGCGACAACACGAACAGCGGCGCCGGATCGATCGCCCCCAACCGTTCCAGCAGATGCAGCTCAGCCATGGTCTGAGGCCTCGCCAGTCGTCTTGAGCCGCTGCTCCCGCAGCAGAACCAACACCGCCAGCGCCAGGCAGAGATTGCCGATGGTGGTGAGCCCCGCCTGCAGCACCACCAGTCCCTTGAGGGCATCGGGGTTATCGAACAGGTGCCAGGTGCAGGCGCACATCGCGCTCACCAGGGCCGGCAGCATGGCCAGGGCCAGCCAGCGCCAACCCTTCTCCCGTCGCCGCAGCCCCAGCTGCTGCACGGCCAGCATCGCCAGCACCCACTCGAGCACCGATGCGATGTGGATCCACCAGGTGGGCAGGGAGAGGGCATGCATGCCAGCAACTTTCGGGCATCACGGGCTGGTTAGGGTTCGCCCATGGCAATCGTGCGGGCCAGCGGCCTGAGCAAGACCTACCGGGTGGCCGACAAGCAGCCCGGGCTGGGCGGCACCCTGCGCCACTTCCTGCGCCGCCGCACCCGGGATGTGGCCGCCGTGAAGGCGGTGAGCTTTGCGATCGAACCCGGCGAGGTGGTGGGGTTTCTCGGACCCAACGGCGCCGGCAAGACCACCACGCTCAAGATGCTCACGGGGCTGATCCAGCCCAGCGCCGGTGAGCTGGAGGTGGCGGGCCACAGGCCCTGGCGGCGTCAGCGGGCCTTCCTGGAACACATCACGCTGGTGATGGGCCAGAAGCAGCAGCTGATCTGGGATCTGCCGCCCCTTGATTCCCTGCGGGTGAACGCGGCGGTGTATGGCATTCCCGACGGGGTGGCCCAGCGCCGCATCCAGCAGCTGGCCGAGATGCTGGAACTCGGAGAGGAACTCACCCGGCCCGTGCGCAAGCTGTCTCTGGGCCAGCGGATGAAGGCCGAGCTGCTGGCGGCCCTGCTGCACGAACCCCAGGTGCTGTTCCTGGATGAGCCCACCCTTGGCCTCGATGTGAACGCCCAGGCCCGGGTGCGCCAGTTTCTGGCCGACTACAACCAACGCACCGGCGCCACGGTGCTGCTCACCAGCCATTACATGGCGGACATCACGGCCCTCTGCCCGCGGGTGCTGCTGATTCACGAGGGCGCGCTCTTCTACGACGGCAGCCTCGGCGGCCTCAGCGAGCGGCTGGTCCCCTGGCGCCAGGTGCGTCTGGAGCTGGCCCATCCCCTGCCAGCTGAAGCGTTCAGCGGTTACGGGGAGATCGAGAGCCTGGAGGGTTCCCAGGTGCGGCTGCTGATCGCTCGCGAGCAGCTCACCGCCAGCGTGAACCGGCTGCTGGCCAGCCACGAGGTGGTGGATCTGGAGGTGAGCGATCCGCCGATCGAGGAGCTGATCGGGCGCCTCTTCCGCCAGGGCTCGATGGAGGGCAGCCGCTGATGGGGGAGGCTTTGCGCTGATGGCCTCCCGGAGCTGGTTGCGCCACAGCCTGCGGGTGGCCCGTACGCTCTGGGCCACCCAGTACGCGTACATGCTCGAGTACCGGGCGGAGATTGCGCTCTGGGCGCTCTCCGGCGTGGTGCCGTTCATCATGCTCGGCGTGTGGAGCGCGGCCGGCACCGCCGCCCAGGCCAGTGGCTACAGCCAGCCGGAGCTGGCCCGCTACTTCCTGTGTGCCTTTGTGGCTCGCCAGTTCAGCGTGGTGTGGGTGGTGTGGCAGTTCGAGGAGGACGCGATCCAGGGCCGCCTCTCTCCCTATCTGCTCCAGCCGCTCCATCCCCTCTGGCGCTACGTGGCCTCCCATCAGGCGGAGCAGGCCACCCGGCTGCCGTTCGTTCTGGTGATCGCGGCCCTGTTCTTCCTGCTGCAGCCCCAGGCCTTCGCCCTGCCGGGACCGGGCCGGACGCTGCTGGGGGTGCTGGCGGTGGGGCTGGCCTTCGCCATCAACTTCCTGCTGCAGAGCCTGATTGCCGCCTGCTGCTTCTGGACCGAGCGCGCCAGTGCCCTGGAGCGCCTGTTCTACATCCCCTATCTGTTTCTCTCCGGTCTGGTGGCGCCGCTGGAGAGCTTTCCGGAGCCGGTGCGGGCCTGGGCGTTGCGCACGCCGTTTCCGCTGCTGGTGGCCTTCCCCGCGCGGTTGCTCAGCGGCGATCCCTTCCCGACCGGTCTCCACGCTCTCTCGATCGCAGGGGGCTTCGGGGCGATGGCGCTGTGGATCGTGGTGCTGCTGCCGCTGCTGCTGCTGGTGTGGCGGGCCGGCGTGCGCCGCTACTCGGCGATGGGGGCCTGATGGGCCGCTACTTGGGCAGCCTGCGGCGCTTCTGGGGCACGGCCGCCGCCAGCCAGATGGAATATCAGCTGAACCTGCTGATCGAACTGCTGGCGATGGCCGGCAATCTGGCCGGCAGCCTGTTCGTGCTGTCGCTCTTCTTCCGCCAGGGCGAGGGCCTCGGGGGCTGGAGCTGGCCGGCGGCCCAGGTGGTGCTGGGGGCCTACACGGTGCTCGATGGTCTCACCAGCACCCTGCTGCGCCCCAACCTCAGCCGGATCGTGACCCACGTGCAGGAGGGCACCCTCGATTTCGTGCTGCTCAAGCCGATTGACAGCCAGTTCTGGCTGTCGCTGCGCACCGTGACTCCGGCGGGGTTGCCGGAGCTGGCGCTGGGGGCGGGGCTGATGCTCTGGGCCGCCCCCCAGGCCGGGGCAAGGCTGGCGCCGGCCTCGCTCGTGCTGGCCCTGGTGCTGCTGCTGGCCGCTGCCGTGATCCTCTATGCCCTGTGGTTTGTGCTGGCGGCCACCTCGATCTGGTTCGTGAAAACCTGGAACGCCACCGAGGTGCTGCGGGCGGCGCTCACGGCGGGGCGCTATCCCGTGAGCGCCTATCCGCCGGCCCTGCGCACCGTGTTCACCCTGGTGTTGCCGGTGGCCTTTCTCACCACGGTGCCGGCCGAGGCGGTGCTCGGCCGGCTGCACTGGCACTGGGGTCTGGCCAGCGTGCTGGTGGCGGCCGCTGCGTTCGCGCTGAGCCGCCTGTTCTGGCGCTTTGCCCTGCGCTTCTACACCTCGGCCTCCAGCTGAACACTCGCCAGCTGAACAGCGTCGAGGCGCCGATGAACCAGTTGGCCGCGGGCGCTGCTCGCTTACAACGGAAGGAATCGCTCTCCATCGCCATGGCTGCTGTGCGTGTGTTGCCGTTGGTCGCTGCGTTGGCGTTGGCCGCAACCCCTTGGGCTGCGGCGCAGGCTCGCCCCAACCCTGGCGGAGTGGGCGGCCCTGCGTCCGGCGCCGGCGTGCTGCCCGGTGCCGGTTTCGGCGCCCCGGGGACGCCGGCGGATCCGGGGCCGGGTGGTCCGGCTTCCGGGGCTGGGGCGCTGCCGGGCGCCGGCTACGGCGCTCCGGGTGTGGGGGCTGGGGGTGTTGGGGGCCCGGCGTCTGGGGCCGGCGTGCGGCCAGGCGCCGGATTCGGCCGGGCGGGTGTGGGCCGCTGAGGCAGCGAGCTGGCTGAGCGTTTGATGGATGGCGCCGCCTGTCTGCTGGGTGCGTCAGTAGGGGAAACCACCCATCCCCTTCCCGGGTCCGGCCGCCAGCCTGGGCAGCTGGTGCCCGCAATGATGTCCGTGCGTCATCGGCTGCTGTTGCCGCTGCTGATCCTGGTGGTGCCCTGGGCCCAGGAGCTGGTGGATCAGCTGCTGTTTGGCGGGCAGTGGAACCTGCCCCTGGCCCAGGGCGGGCCCTTCTGGGGGATCTTCACGGCTCCCTTCAGCCATTCGGGTTTCGGGCACCTGATCAGCAACTCGATCTGGTTTCTGCCGCTCTCCTGGCTGGTGCTGCTGCGGGGCCTGCGGCCCTACCTGCTGGTGTGGACCGGGGTGTTCCTGGCGTCGGTGCCGGTGTGGCTGCTGTGGCCCGGCGCCAGCCATGGCCTCTCCGGCGTGATCTACGGCCTGCTGGGCTACCTGCTGGTGATCGGGCTGGTGGAGCGCAAGCCGCTGCCCATCGCCCTCTCGGTGCTGGCGTTCACCACCTACGGCGGCATGCTGCCGGCTCTGGTGCCGTTGTTCAGCCCTCCTGACGTGAGCTGGATCGGCCATGCTTCGGGCTTTGCGGGGGGCCTGCTGGCGTCCCGTCTCTGATCTCGTCTTTGGAGCCATGGCCTGTCCCCACTGCGGCAGTTGGTCGGTGAAGGCCGATCGCAGCCTGGCGGGGCGCCTGGTGTGCGGCCGCTGCGGCCGGCCCCTCGGTGTGGGGCACGCGCGGCGCCAGCGGCCGCTCACGCGCCAGCGCCTGCCCTGGTGGGCCTGGCTGGCAGCGCTGCTGGCGGTGTCGGCCGGGCTCGCCAGCCGCCAGACCCCGCCCCCGGTGCCCATGCCGTTCGCCCAGCCCTCCAACGGGACGGCGGGGTAGCGCTAATGCTAGCCATGGGCGCCAGCCGCCTCCGATCCGTGCCCGCGCGAACCCGGCCCCTGCTGGTGGGCTACTACGGCGAGCACAACCTGGGTGATGACGCCCTGCTGGAGGTGTTGCTCCGTCAGCTGCCGCCGGGCTGCGTGCCCACCGTGACGGCCCGCGACCAGCCGCAGGTGCGGGAGCGCTTTGGCGTGGCAACCGTGGACCGCCGCAGTCTGGCGGCGGTGCTCCAGGCCCTCAGCGGCTGCGATGCCCTCGTGCTGGGCGGTGGCTCCCTGCTGCAGGACTCCACCAGCTTCAACAGCCTCCTCTATTACGGCGCCCTGATCGCGGCGGCTCGGGTTCAGGGCAAGCCTGTGCTGCTCTGGGGCCAGGGGCTGGGCCCCCTGCGCCGGCGCCGCAGCCGCCTGTTGGTGCGCGGCCTGCTGCCGTTCACCACCGCCTGCAGCTGGCGCGATCCCGAATCGGCGGCCCTGGCCCGGCGCCTGGGCTGGCGGCCCCAGCCCCAGCAGCCTGGGGATGGTGTGGGCTCCGATCCGGTCTGGGCCACGGAGCCGCAGCCCTGGCGCGGCCGGGGCGGGCCGATCGTGCTCTGCTGGCGCCCGGTGGCCCAGCTCCAGGGCGAGGCCTGGCGGCCCTGGCTCACGGCCCTGGAGCAGCTGGCTCCCGAGCGGGAGCTGCTCTGGCTGCCGTTCCACGGCGCGCAAGACCGCGGTCTGTTGCAGCAGCTGCAGGCTGCGGGCCTGCTCAGCCCCGCCCTGCAGGACCGCTGCCGCGAGGTGCTGGCGGGGCGGCCCCATGAGGCCATGGCCGTGGCCGCCACGGCAGGCCTGGTGCTGGCGATGCGCCTGCATGGCCTGATCCTGGCGGCGGTGAGCGGCGCTCCCGTCGCAGCTCTCAGCTACGACCCGAAGGTGGCGGCGGCGGCCCAGGCTCTGGGTTGTGCCTGTGCTCCCCTCGATCAGCCGCCTCCGGCCGATCTGCTGGCGCAATGGCAGGCCTGCCTGGATCAGCCGCCCGGTGCCGAGCGGATGCAGGAGCTGCGGCGCTCCACGCAGGTGCATCGCCAGCTCCTGGCGATGCTGGGCTGAGCTCCGCAGTTCAGCTCCGCAGTTCAGCCCTGATGGGCGTGATCGGCGGCCAGCACCGCCGTGCGGGGCACGGGGATGGCGTTGCGCTGGAGCACCTCGGCGATCATCCGGTTGGTGTCGAACACCACCTGGCCGTAGGCGCTGGTGCTGGCGTAGGGGCGCACCGCCAGCTGGGGACCGCGGTCGTTGATCTCCAGCAGATCCACCGTGGCGTCCAGACCGGGGTATTGATTCGGCACCTGGCTCAACCCTTGCCGCAGCAGCAGGATCGCGCGGCCCACATCGGCGCTGTGGTCGAGCTGGGCCACCAGATCCACGCGGCGGTAGGGATGGGTCGAGTAGTTCTCGATCACGTCACTGAAGATCTTGCCGTTGGGCACGATGATCAGCACATTGCCGGCGCTGGTGAGGGAGGTCACGAACATGCCGATCTCCTCCACGGCGCCCAGCACCCCGGCCACCTTCACCTGATCGCCCACCTGAAACGGGCGGAACAACTGCAGGAACACGCCGGCGGCGAAGTCGCCCAGCAGGCCGCTCCAGGCGGCGCCGATCGCCACGCCGGCACCGGCCAGCAGGGCCGCGAAGCTGGCGGTCTGTACCCCGAAGAACCCCAGGATCGCCACCACCAGCACCACCCGCAGCAGGGCGCCGGCGATGTTGATCAGGTAACTGATCAAGGTGGCATCGAGGCGGCTGCGCACGAAGGTGCGCCGCAGGATGCGCAGCCCCAGGCGGATCAGGCTGTTGGCCACCAGCCAGAGCAGCACCGCCCCGGCCAGCTTGAGCAGGAAGGGCACCACCACGCCCTGCGCCAGGTTCAGCACGTTGGCCGTGATCAGGTTGGGGTTGAGTGGTTCGGTGCTCAGGGCGGCGAGGTTGGTCATGGAAGATCAGGCGATCAGGATCAGGCCATCAGGCTCTGTTGTCTCTGCAGCTCGGCCAGCACCTCGCTGCTGTGGCCCGTGGGGCGCACGGCAACCCAGCGCTGACGCAGCACTCCCTGAGGATCAATCAGGAAGGTGTGCCGCTGGGAGAAGGGCGGGATCCAGGAGCCGTAGCGACGGCTCACCTCACCGCCGGGGTCGCTGAGCAGCGGGAAGGCCAGGCCTTCTTCGCTGCAGAAGGAGGCATGGGAATCAGGGTCGTCGGCGCTGATGCCCACCACCGCCGCATTGGCGGCCTGGAAGGCGGCCAGATCCTTCTGGAAGCCGCGGGCTTCCAGGGTGCAGCCACCGGTGAAATCCTTCGGATAGAAGTACAGCACCAGCCACTGGCCGGCGAAATCACCCAGGGCCACGCTGGCCTCCACGGCCTTGCCAGCGCTGGGCGCCACGCCCTCAAGCCGAAACGAGGGCGCCGGGGCATCGAGCTCCGGCAGGGTGCCACCCAACGCAAAGGCCTGCCGGGGGCGACCCAGCAGGCCAAGGGGTGCAAGCAGCGAGGCTGAAACGGCTGCGATCGAGCCCTTCAGCAGGTCTCGGCGATGCATCGGCAGGCAGGGGATCGGTCCTGCCTTGCTAGCTCAGAGCTTGGCCAGGTTGACGCCCAGCTCCTTGGCGTAGGCGCCCAGGCCCTTCTTCTGGATGGTCTTGAGGGCGCGGGTGGACACGCGCAGCTTCACGAAGCGGTTGCCCTCGGCCCACCACAGACGGCGCTCCTGGAGGTTCACCTGCTGGAGCTTCTTGGTCCGCACGTGGGAGTGGGACACGGCCATGCCGTTGTTGGCGCGCTTGCCGGTGAGTTGGCAGACCCGGGACATGACCGACTTCCTTGATGGTTGTTGTTGGGTGAGGCGAGCAAAAAACCGGCCCCGTGGGTAAAACCCAAGGGGCCAACCTAACAAACGGCTCAGAGCCCGCGCTCCATCAGCCGTCCCATCAGATCGCAGCTGCGCTGCTGGAAGCCGGCCAGCTGGTTGGGCTCCAGGCCTCCCACGGCAAGGCGTGCCATCTCATAGAGGTGGCGGCTGAGGTCGTCGGCGAGCTGCTGGCTCGGGGAGGTGCCTGCGCCACCGGTGATCACCGAGCCGGCCGCGAGCTTGAGCAGCCCCTCCACCAGGCGATGGCGGCGGTTGATCAGCAGCACATGGTGATCGGGCAGCCCGGGCAGCCGCTGCTCCATCAGCGCGCCCATGTCGTTGATGCGGCGCATCTGCTCCGGCAGCAGGATCAGAGCCGCCGGGGCATTCTCGCCCTTGAGGGCCTGCACCTGCAGGGTCACCTTGTCGTTGTTGAGCGCCGTTTTGAACAGCTCACGCAGCTTCTCGCTGGCGTCCTTGCCATCGGCATCGCTGAGCTCGCTCTCCTTCTCCTGCAGCGAGTCGTCGAGCTCGGCATCCACCCGCTGGAACTTGAGCTCCTCGTGGCGGTATTCGAGCCAGGGGATGAACTGGCTGTCGATGAAGGTGTCGGCCAGCAGCACCTCGGCGCCCTGACTCTTCCAGAGGGCCAGCGCCCCGGCCTGGCCCGCCTCATCGGTGCAGTACAGGATGCGCTTGTCGTTGGCGGCCTCAAGGCGGCTGCGGTAGCCGCTCAGGGTGGTGTAGGCCTTGCCGTTTGCGCCGGGGATCGGGTCGAGGCTCTGGGATTGGTCAGCTGCAGCCGGCTGTTCCTGCGCTGACGCAGTGGTGCCGAACAGCACGAGATCGGCCACCTGATCGGCGAACTTCTCGTCCTCCATGGCGCCGATCTTGATGAAGGGGGCCAGCGACTCCCAGATCTCGGCGTAGCGCCTGGGATCGTCTCTGTGCAGCTCCTTGAGGCGGTCGCCCACCTTCTTGGCCACGAAGTTGCCGATCGAGCGCACGCGGCGGTCGGTCTGCAGCGCCGAGCGGCTCACGTTGAGCGGGATGTCGGGGGAATCGATCACGCCGCGCAGCGGCAGCAGATAGCGGGGCACCACCTCCTTGATCGAGTCGCTCACGAACACCTGGTTGCAGTAGAGCTTGATCTCGCCCTTCTCCCAGTCGGCCCGGCCTGAAAATTTGGGGAAGTAGAGGATGCCCTGCAGGTTGTAGGGGTAGTCGGTGTTCAGGTGCACCCACAGCAGTGGGTCTCCCTGGAAGGGATAGAGGTAGCGGTAGAGCTCGATGTAGTCGTTGTCGCTGAGGTCGCGGGGGCTCCGGCGCCAGGGCGCTTCCCGCTTGTTCACGGTTTCGCCCTCCAGCTGCACCTCCACCGGCATGAAGTCGCAGTAGGTGGTGATCAAGGTGCGGATCCGAGCCGGCTCGATGTACTCGAGCTCCTTCTCCATCAGATGCAGGATCACATCAGTGCCGGGCTCGCTGCGCTCGGCGCCCTCCAGGCTGAAGCTGGGTGAGCCGTCACAGGTCCAGCGCACCGCTTCGCTGCCGGGACGGGCGGAGAGGCTCAGCAGCTCCACCTGCTTGGCCACCATGAAGCTGGAGTAGAAGCCCAGGCCGAAGTGGCCGATGATCGCGTCGCTCTCCTGCTTGTACTTCTCCAGGAAGTCTTCGGCGCTGGAGAAGGCCACCTGGTTGATGTAGCGCTTCACCTCATCGGCGGTCATGCCGATGCCGTTGTCGGAGATAGTGAGGGTGTTCTTCTCGCGGTCGATGCGGATGCTGATCCGGCCCTCGGCACCCTCACTGCAGTCTCCGGCCATGGCGGCCATGCGGCGCTTGCTGATGGCATCCACGCCGTTGCTCACCAGTTCCCGCAGGAACACCTCATGGCCGCTGTAGACGGCCTTTTTGATGATCGGGAAGATGTTCTCGGTATGGATCTGAATCTGGCCCTGTTCGGCTTGAAGCACCACGGATTCAGTTGCGGCGAAGTGGCTTCCACTGTCCACCGGGCCGGGCCGGGCCGCCAAGGGGAGCCGATGGGCAGGAAACCGACCCCACCTCAGCTCAGGGGAGCCGAGCGCAGCCGGTTGCGGCGCACGTTCTCCTCCAGGTCGCAGGGCTGGTACTCACCGCAGATCTGGTTACGGCCCGTGTAGGGCCACACCGCCATCGGCAGCTCCATCGCGGTGAGCACGGTGCTGCCGTTACCTGGCGAGAAGCTGATCCCGGCTGCCGTGAGCTCCACCGTCTTCACGGTGTAGTGGGCCGGGGCATGGCGGATGCAGGGGGCGATGGCTCCCAGGTTGGTCATCTCCATCCCATGGCCCTGGTCCCAGTAGGAGCAGGTCTGGCAGCGCTGGGTGTTCATGGCAGAGGGCGGCGGCTGGCTGGCCGCGGGGGGAGCAGGCCTCTTCCACTCCATCCAGCTCTGCGTGGGCCGGCTGAACTCGCGGCGCATCTGCCCTGTGGGCGCTGAAGGCGCCAGCCTGGTGGGGTTCAGCTCGCTTTCTGCAGCTCCGGACGCTCCTCGGGAAGGATGGCGCCCTCCACCGGGCACACCTGCAGACAGATGCCGCAGTCGATGCAGGTGTCGAAATCAATCCAGTAGAAGCCCGTGCCCTTGCTGTTGGCGCCCTTGCCGGGATGGATGCAGGCCACCGGGCAGGCATCCACGCAATCGGCCACGCCCTCGCACACGTTGGTCACGATGGTGTGGGCCATGGAGGGGTTGCAGGGTTTGGCCGGATCCTAGAAACCGCCTCCGGCCAGGAAGACGACACCGGCGCAGCCGCGCTCTGCGGCCACAGCTTCAGCGCTGGCCTGATCGGCCAGGGGCTGGCCGTGAAGCTCGGCCACCACGCCCTGGCCATGCAGCTGCTCCAGCGTCTCCAGCGCCAACGCCAGCCCGGCCTCGGCGCTGAACGCCACCAGCTGGCGCCCCTGATCCGCCGGCTGCCGCTCCGCCAGACCCGGCAGTTCGCGGATGGCTTCCACATCGAAACCGAAGCCCACGCCACTGGCTGCGGCTGGATCGCCAGCGGCCTGGAAGCGACCCACCAGCCCGTCGTAGCGACCGCCACTGGCAATCGCCACCGGCGCATCGCGGCCCTGGCACACCAGCTTCAGCACCAGGCCGTCGTAGAGGGCGAAGTGGGGCTGGAAGCTGGGATCGAGCTGCAGGCTCACGTTGTGGCGGACCGCCGCGGGCACCACCAGCTCCAGGGTGTGGGCGAGTTGCTGCAGCAGGGGTTGCTCCCCCAGCCACTGGCGCAGGCTGGCGAGCACGGCCTGGGGCTCGCCGCGCAGGCGGCTGAGCTGCTGCAGCCAGCCGCGCTGCTCGGGCTCCAGGGGTAGCTGGCTGATGGCCAGGGCATCGAGGCTGCTCAGCGCCGTACGGGCCGCCGCGCGCTGGCCGGTGGGGATGCGCTCCAGCAGCAGGCTGAGCAGGCCGTTGTGGCCCAGCAACAGCCGGGGCTGGTGGCGTGGTTCCAGCCCCAGCCGCCCGGCCGCCGCCAGCAGCAGCCGCAGCAGCTCGGCATCGGCGGCGGCGGAGGGCTCGCCCAGCAGCTCCACACCGCTCTGCAGCTGCTCCAGAATCCGGGGGCCGGCATCCCCCTGGGCGCTGCGGAAGATCGTGCCCTCGCTCCACAGGCGCAGCGGCCTGGGCTGGCTCGCCAGCCGGGTGCTGGCGGCCCGGGCGATCGGGGCCGTGAGTTCGGGGCGCAGGCCCAGCGGCTCACCGCTCACCAGCCGCACGATCTCGCGTTCATCAATGGCGCCGCCCGCCTCCAGGGTGTCGGCGCGCTCCACCGTGGGTGGGGCCACCTGGCGGTACCCCCACAGCCGGTACACGCCAGCCAGACGGTCACACAGAACCCGGTTGCGCTCCACCTCCCCCGGGTTCAGATCCCGGACGCCGGCGGCGGGTTGCAGGGCCATGGGACGGGCAGGCTGGAGCTGGTGGGGCGATCCTCCTATGCCGCCCCGGTGGGCGGCTCCTGGCGATCGAGTTCGGGGGCGCCGAAGCAACGGCCCGGCACCGGCGTGCAGCTGGCCAGACCCTGCACGATCGCGGCGTGGATCCCGGGGGCGCAGGCGATCAGCCGGCCGCTGGCGAGCTCCAGGTTGCTGCCGTCGTAGCCGCTCACCACCCCGCCGGCCTGCTCCACCAGCACCACCCCGGCCGCCAGGTCCCAGGGCGAGAGGCCCCGCTCCCAGTAGCCATCGCAGCGGCCCGCCGCCACGAAGGCCAGATCCACGGCCGCCGCCCCTGCCCGGCGCACGCCGTGGCTGCGGTGGGTGAAGTAGGCGAACTCGGCGTAGTTGTTGTCGAGGCGGCTGTGGCGGTCGTAGGCAAAGCCGGTCACCAGCAGGGAATCCGCCAGCGCCTGGCAGTTGCTCACCTGCAGACGCCGGTGGTTGCACCAGGCACCGGCCCCGGGTGCCGCCCAGTAGTGCTCATCCAGGGCGGGCACCTCCAGGGCGCCGAGCAGGGGCTGGCCACGCCAGCACAGGCCCACCGACGTGCCGAAGAACGGATAGCTGTGGGCGTAGTTGGTGGTGCCATCGAGGGGATCCACCACCCACTCCAGATCACCGGGCCTGGGCCGCCGGCCACTCTCTTCGGCCAGCACGCCGATCGCGGGGGTTTCGGTCTCCAGCAGCGCCAGCACCGCGGCCTCAGCGGCCGTGTCGGCCTCGGTCACGAGGTCGCCGCAGCGGCCCTTCTCCCGCACCTGCTCCAGCCGGCCGAAGTGGCGGCGCAGCTGCTCTCCGCCGGCGACGGCAGCACGGCGGGCGATGGCGCTGAGGCGTTCGATCTCGGCTGTCGTCAGGCCGGATGCGGCGGCGGCAGCGTCGGAGCGGCTGCTCATTCGTCGTCGAGCGGCAGGCCGGCGCGCACGCGGCCCCGGCCGAAGTGGCGGCCGAACTGGAGCTCGTACACCTCGTCTTCATCCTGGGTTTCCACCACCAGCGGACCGGTGGCCCGGGCCACGCAGAGCAGCCCATAGCCCTTGCTGCGCAATTCGCGCGAGAGGCCGAGGGCCTCACGCTGGTCGATCTGGCCCTCCAGCACCCGCACGGCGCAGGCAGTGCAGCAGCCGTTGCGACAACTGAACGGCAGCGGCTCACCCTGCTGCTCGAAGCTGCGCAGGATGTACTCGCCCTCCGGCACCCGGTGGGTGATCGTGCGCCCGGCCTGGCGCCAGTGAACCGTGATCGGGTAGCTGCGGGTCATGCCAGGGGCGTCGAGCCAGGGGAGATGGGCCTGGGGCGGTGGGCGAGAAGCCTGCTGCTACATTGCCACTCGATTGCCCCAAAAAGCCCCTCAATGGAGAGGTGGCCGAGTGGTCGAAGGCGCAGCACTGGAAATGCTGTATAGGGGCAACTCTATCGAGGGTTCGAATCCCTCCCTCTCCGTTCCAACGCCGGCCCGAAGGGCCGGTTTTTTCATGGCTGGATCGGCAACAGACAAGCCCCGTGGTTGAACAACCACGGGGCGAAGATCTGCCGGCGTTGCCTGCCAATGGCCAGGGCTGTGGATCAGCCGAAGCGGCCGCTCACGTAGTCTTGGGTAGCTTTCTGGCCCGGTGCGTTGAAGATGCGCTCGG
>VFQS010002057.1_pt1 | contig 17194 bp, 7 predicted proteins | sample 3512361 | NCBI WGS metagenome assembly VFQS01 (sample SAMN10412375, study PRJNA504923) | tailings metagenome | isolation source: Relicate 1 Philex TSF3 active mining | place: Philippines
CATTTGATGTCACATGGTCATAAGTTCGATTATTCCGTCAAGGTTGAATATCAGGGTGATGATTATGTCCGCACAGGTGAGCAACTTGTTGATGCGGGTGTCATCAATCGTGCGATCTTGAATATGCTCCCCACGAAAGGAAATCAAACGGCTACTGATCTAAAGAACACTAGTGTTACCTTTAGACGTTGGGTGCCAACATTTTGGACTGGAACGGTTGATAAAGGTGGTACAAAGAATATTCCATTGCTCGCCTTTAATAAGGGCGCACATTTTCATAATTTGCAGTCATCGAAGCAAACCGCTCAAGACCTTGTAATTGAACCAAATAGTAGTGCTCAACATACACGGCCAGGAATTAAACGCACAAATTCAGGATTTCTTGCAGGGTATTTTGAAACTGCGACGACATTCGGTGGAACCATGATTCATATGGGACAGCAGCCATCATTTAGTGGCTTTATGTTCCAACCAGAACCGCAAGATCTCCGTGATCAGCCCACCGCCACCACGACACCAAAAGGAATGACACCGTCTGTGTTACCGACAACCAATACCAAAGTGAACTTATTACCGGTGTCGATTCGTATCGGGCGGATGTTCGACGACCTTATGAATGTGGAGCGAAAAAAAGGTAGTGGCGGACCTGTTAGAAGCAGAAATAAATCTGACGGTCCTGTCGATAAAGCCGCTAAAGAGGAATCAAAAGACTATTTGATACTTCGGGGTAACGGTGGGGGGCCGCTTGCAACCAGAGCATTCTTATCAAATCCAGCGAAAGGCGCATCGTTTGTCGCAGCGGTTCAAAATCATATGACTAGTTCGGGCAGTAAAACTAAAGCCGATTTTGCTGACGTGGTAAGGGCGACAAACTTACCAGTCAAAGAAAAGAATAAAATGCTCAGTTTGGAATTGGACCCCAACCTGAAACTGTGAGGTGCCCAATCCCAAACCCTTAAACTTCACCGCCTGAGTCATTAAAGCAATAGTAAAAGGTCTTGCTGTGTTAGGACAATTAACTTGGTTGCAGTAAGGCTGATGATTTTAGGTTTCTGCGAATTTGAGGAGTGACGCCTATTTACAAAAACATCCCGCCAGAAGCTTCAATACGTTGACCGTTAATCCATTGCGTATCTCGTACCAACAAAGCCGCAGCGACAGCGCCAATATCGTCTGGTAAGCCAGCGCGTCCTAAGGCTGTTTGATTGGCAACGAACTGATTGAGTTGAGCGTTATCTCGTACTGCGCCGTGACCAAAGTCGGTTTCGATAGCACCAGGTGCCAGCACATTGACGCTGATGCCTCGGCCACCGAGTTCTTTTGCCCAATAGCGTGTTAGCACTTCAACTGCGCCTTTCATGGCGGCATATGCGCTGTAGCCGGGTAAAGAGAAGCGGGTTAAACCTGACGACACATTTAAGATGCGGCCACCATCTTCGACGAGAGGTAGCAATTGTTGGGTGAGAAAGAATACGCCTTTCAAATGTACATTCATCAGTAGATCAAATTGCTCCTCGGTGAATTCAGCAAACGGTTGGTGCGCACCTATACCCGCATTGTTGAGTAACATCGTCAATCGATCAGTATGCCAATGCGTAGTTAATGCCTCACTTAGACTTTGTATAAAACTAGGAAAGCTGGCGATATTGCCAACGTCCAGTTGTATGGCAACTGCTTTACGTCCTAGTTGCTGGATCTCTTGCACGAGCGCTTGAGCCGCATCTTTTTGTTGTTGGTAGGTGAGTACAATATCGACACCATGTCTTGCCAGATGCAGTGCGGCACTTCTTCCCAAACCGCGGCTACCACCTGTAATCAAAGCGATGCTTGGTGAGGATTCGTCTATTTTCGTCATTCTATTATTTCCTTTCAGTTCTTGTTCTGTCGTCAAAATCAGTTCCACACTCAAGACGAGCATTGGATATTGCGCAGTTTAAATTGATCATTCATGTCGATAAATGGGCTAAATTTGTTTACACTGTTCAGAAAAATCGAACAACATTAATTCTCTTCGTTTGTGCTGTTGTGATCGGGTTAGTCTGATGAATCAATTAGAAGCAATGCGTATTTATCTGCGGGTAGCTGACTTGCGTAGTTTTACGCAAGCGGCAGACAGTTTGAATTTGCCGAAAGCGACGGTGTCAGAAGCAATTAAGCAGCTCGAAGCGCAGCTGGGCACGCGGCTACTACAAAGAACGACACGCAGCGTGCAAATGACGCAAGACGGCATGTTGTATTACGAACGCAGCAAAGATTTACTACATGATTTTGCAGAGTTGACGAGTTTGTTTGATTCACAGCAAACACCTTTGCACGGACGCTTGCGAGTTGATTTACCTGTCGCCGCAGCGAGAAACATTGTGATTCCTGCTCTTCCAGAATTCTTAGCACTGCATCCAGGGATAGAGATAGAACTTAGCTGTACCGATCGTCGGGTGGATTTAATTCGAGAAGGTTTTGATTGTGTGATGCGGGTCGGTACTTTGCATGACAGTAGCTTGATTGCCCGCCCTTTGGGTTATTTGGGGCAAGTCAATTTAGCCAGCAAAGCCTATTTAGAACAGTGGGGAACGCCACGTGAACTTGATGACTTACAAGCACACTTTTTGATTCATTATGTGAGCAATTTTGGAAATAAGTCGCTCGGTTTTGAATATCAACAAGCTGGCAAGACGCATTATCTGGCGATGAAAGGTGGGATGACCGTGAACAACAGCGACGCTTATCACGCCGCGTGTCAGGCTGGCTTTGGCATTATTCAGGTGCCGCAGTTTGGACAATTACACGCGGCGAGTCTACAAAATTTGGTCTCGATTCTGCCCGACTACCAAGCGCCCTCAATGCCAGTCTCTATCCTCTACCCTGACCGTCGTCATTTGGCGAAGCGCACTCAGAAATTTATCGAATGGTTGAGTGACAAGCTAAAACCACATTTGCTACCAGCTTAGAATCGGCCTCGTTTTTCTAATTTGAACTGTTCGTGTCAACACAGCTTGAGTTGCGCTCAAATCGTGGTTTTTACATGTTTGCAAAACGATTCAAGTCAATTTACATGCGTTAAATTAACCCTTAATCATTCTTTTTAGATAAATTTTGTCATATATCTGGTATAAATGTGCTGCGCTTTTGGGCACACAAATTGCTGGCCTCTTATAGGGTGGTGAAATGATCTCTTGTCAATGGGCGTTTCGCCAGTGCGAAATCGGAAGGTTGCAAGATCATTTTTTGAGTGCGACCAAATTACTGGGTGGTTTACTTTGGGTAATGTTCTTTTTTGAAAAGAAGGATGCATCATGAAAACAAGAATTGCAGCCACATCAAATCATCACGCAGATAGCGTGAGCCAAACAGTTCAAGCGCGCAGATCAGCATTGGCTACTAGTTCCATGCTAGACCAGCGCCAAGTTGTCTCGCGCCAAGCGAATCGACAAGATATGATGAATGCTAGCGTCCAGACAGCGCAACTTCAAGAACGCAAAGACGCCTTAAATGGGGCAAGCAATATAACACTTCAGCGAGTCGAAGACGAAGAGCCGGTACAAGGCAAATTTGAAGCTATCCAAAGAGCCGAAGATGAAGAGCTAGTACAAGGAAAGTTTGCGACTTTGCAAAAGGTCGAAGATGAAGAACCTGTGCAAGCTAAATTTAAAATTGCACAAAGAGCCGAAGATGAAGAATTAGTACAAGGAAAGTTTGCGACGGTACAAAAGGTTGAAGAAGAGGAGCCCGTTCAAGGGAAATTTGTTACCGTTCAAAGAGCGGAAGATGAGGAACTAGTTCAGGAAAGATCACTAACAAATACAGCATTACAAAAGAAATCCTCAGCATCTTTAACAAACAATTCCGGTTTGCCTACTCAACTAAAAGCAGGTATCGAAGCACTTTCTGGCATGAATATGGATCATGTTCAAGTGCACTACAACTCAGATCGACCTGCTCAGCTCAACGCACATGCGTTCGCACAAGGGAATGAGATTCATGTAGCTGCTGGCCAAGAGCAGCATTTGCCACATGAAGCTTGGCATGTCGTGCAACAGGCGCAGTCGCGCGTCAAGCCAACTATGCAATTAAAGCTTGGAGTGCCGGTGAACGACGATGTGGGTCTGGAAAACGAGGCAGATGTGATGGGTGCGAAAGCAATGCAACTAGGTCAAAGTGATAAGGTAAGCGCTACACCTTTACAAGCGAAATCTGATTCCGCTGACTTAATTCAACGCAAACAAACGCGACCTGAATCAGTCGCTGCGGACTTGTTGCATGCCGAATATAACAATATTTTTAGCGCATGGCGACCATCGTACAACGCGATTGCAACTGGCGGTGGTAGCTATAACTCGAAATTAGCGCGCATGACCACAGCCGTTACAAATAATCGAGAAATTACTTATAGACGAATGGCGCATTACCGGATGGAGAATGGCACCGAGATTCCAAATCTGGCTGGAAGTGGCTCGGAACTTATGTATGTACACCACAATGATGAGATTAAACGAGCGAATCGTAACGGTGAGAAATTACCGCATCCTGCCCTAGTTGGCGGCGATCCTGATGTGACAACGGCTGGAACGATCCACGTCAACAATTTAGGTGAGCGTCAAAAATGGGGGAGAACAGTGACTAAATATGACATCATAGTCACCAATAGCTCTGGCCACTTTCAGCCGGACGACGTGCCGGACGCAACAGTGGATAAAATTAAGACTCACGTTTACGAAAATCAACCAAGTAATACTTGGTACAACGTATACAAGCGAGAACGCTGATTTTGATTTCCGCGTAGGTCAACATGACATTTCTCGTCGTACTTTCTAATTTTTTTGAATGGGGGGACGAGATCGAGGTAGCTCACTCTATCTACCTATTTGCAATATTTACGAACCTTAATTCACACACCGTTACTGTGAATTAAGGTTTTTATTCACCACCATCAAACTCGCCTCGCCACGCACATTTGCGTGACCGTACTAAATTATTGCCAGCGGTCTAAGTGAATTTTCCTGACATTGAAAACGATGGTTTCATCACTCTAATGAAATATGTTCGGCATGGAAAATCGTTTTTTCAGGCCCGCTTTTTGTCGTTTCGTCGCATATCGCTTAAATCAAAAATAGAAATTCGATACAGTGCGAGCCATCAACAGCTAGCCAATTATTTCTGCTGTTCTTTTTTAATTCGAGACGATCATGCAAACATCCAAAAGCTCACTTATTACTCTTATTCTCTGCAATGTGATTGCTGCTTCTGCGCACGCACAGCAGCCTAGCGAAGTTAAAACACAAGCGCCGCAACAAACACAACGTGTTGAAGTGCAAGGTAAATCGCAAGAACAATTCGCACGTACAGAAACTGCCTCACGCTCTATCGTGAGCAATGCAGAACTGACGCGTTTTGGTGATAACAATATCGTTGATGCGATGAAGCGTGTGCCGGGCGTACAAGTGACGAACAACAAATTGCATTTGTTAGGAATGGCGGCTGGTTACACCCAAATCTTGATTGATGGCGAAGCGCCACGCGGCATTACGATTGAAGATATTCCATTGAATATGATTGAGCGTGTGGAGATTTATCGCGGTGCGAATGCGCAATTTAGTACACAAGCGATGGCTGGTACGATCAATATCATTTTGAAGAAAGCGGCATCCAATAAGCAGCACAGCATTAAAGCTAGCATTGGTCACATGTTCAAGAACAATGGTGGCGTAGATTGGTTCCATTCAGATAAAAACGGTAACTTGTCGCATACCGTCAGCGTCAGCTTATCAAAAGACCGTATGAGTGCTGGTCAGCCAGAAGACACCACGATTAACTATGTGAATGAAAATCTGTTATCCGGTAGTAAGAGTCAATTCCAAAATACTTCTAACAGTAAGCGTAGCGATGAATCTCTGCGTATTTCTCCACGTATTCAATACAAAACCGATTCCAATATCAATCTGACCTCGACTTCGATTGTTGCGCATAACCGTTTTAATTCTGAGAGCACCAGCCAATTCAATAACTTGTCAGGTCGTGTTTTTGAAATCGGCAAAACAACATCAAAAGATCGTAACCAAGGTACGAATTTTGGTAGCACGCTCAAAGCAGTGACCAGCTTGGATAATCAGATTGGCGTTGATGTGACGGCAGGTTTTCAAGCGCAAAACTTTATCGCCCGTTCGCACTCACAAAATTATCAGCCTGATGGCACACTCAAATTTAATCGTGATTTGAACACCGATGTGCATGTCATCGTCGGTATGACCAACGGTAAATTAAATATCCCAACTAATGCTCAGCATGATTTGGTCGTGGGTTGGTCTGGTTGGCGTGCGGATGTTGATGTGGATAACAATCAAATCGATCAGTTCCCTTTGAACCAAAAGCCAATTTATCGCCCACATAGCGCTAATTCGGTTATGGATAATGCTGCGTTCTTCGTACAAGATGATTGGAAGTTTAAGAAAAATTCTTCTGTGTCGCTCGGCTTGCGCTGGGAATCACAAGGCATTCGTACTGAGAACAATGACGGTGAAAAAGTCACCAATCGCGCGAGTGTGTTGAGCCCTGTGATCCAAACTATGTGGCAGCTTGATCCGCAAAATACAGAGCGAATTCGTCTTGGCGTATCGCGTACATTTAAAGCACCAGAGGGTACACAACTGTTGATGCCGAAGATTTATGTGATCAATAATTCGATCGAAAGCCCGAACATTGTCGGCAATCCAAATTTGCGTCCAGAACTCTCATGGAGCTTTGATGCAGCGTTTGAACATAATGGTAAAGATGGTCTCAATTACGCCATTCGTGCAAAAGCGCAAGCGATTAAAGATATTCATCGCGAAGTCGTATTTGAAGCGGACAAATCGTATTGGAAGCAGTTTGTGAACGCAGGTAAGGCACAAAGTCAAAGCTTAGAACTTTCCACGCAATTTCCTTTGAAGCGTTGGATGGATAATGCACCTGATATGGATTTTTCTGCCAGCTACTCACACTTCTGGTCAAACGTGAAGGATTTGGCGACACCCTATAATTCACTCACACCGTATGAATATGTGTTCACGTTTGGTGCGAACTATCGTGCAAAAGATATTCCTTTAACTGCTGGTATCAGCGCAAAAATTCAAGATTCACATTGGCAGCAAATTAGCTTGACCGAGCGTCAATATGTCAAGACACCGAAGAATGTGGATGTGTATGCCTTGTGGAAGTTCGACAAGCAAAGTCAAATTCGTTTTGCTTTGAATAATTTGTTGGGTGGTTCGGCTTATGATTCCCTCACCTACGCCAGTGTGGGTAATACACGTAGCCAATCAGCACGTGCCGTACCGACAGCACGCAACTTTAGTATGACGTATGAGTATAAGTTTTAATTGATGTAATTTAGACTGAAACGCTGGCACTCAAAAGGTACGGCGGATCAAGCAGCGATACGGTGAAGCCTTGCGACAGACGTTTGTTATAGAACGTCTTATAGCAAGGCTTGATCGCTTTGTGTTTAGTCTCTTCAAGGTCGAGCCAACTTCTTTCTATAAATCATATTTTAAAAAAGAGTCGCTGCATTTCAATCGTAACTATGTGCAGTGCATCCCTTCAATTTAGCACTCCATCACTCTCCGATTTCTATCAATTTCTTGGCTTGATAAGCTAGCCCGACTTTCATTATTGAGGAGACTAGCTATGAAAAAAACCTTGTTGGCTTTGGCATGTTGCGCCAGTTTATTTCACACCGTGGCACAGGCGCAAACCGCTGACTTCGATCCACGTGCATGGAAAAAAGATGTGTATGGCAAACCGACCCAAGTATTAGTGTTGGGATCGCCGCATTTGAGTGCGTATGGCGATAAGTTGAATCGCGCGAATTTATCGAGCTTGCTTGATCGATTGGCGCAATTTAAGCCGCAAATTATTACGATAGAAGCTTTATCTGGCGAGCAGTGCGAGTTCGTGCGGACTAATGCGTTGACGCATCCAGATGTTTTTAAAGATTATTGTTGGGATCCCGCGCCTGCACAGAAGGCGATCGGTTTGGGTTTGCAAGAAGCTTTGATTGAAATTCAGTCGACCTTAAAAACCTGGTCGCAGCAGCCCAGTACGACACCAAGCCCCGCGGAACGTCGTCGTTTGATCGCGGTTTTCTTAGCAGCAAATGATAGAGCATCCGCCTTAGTGCAATGGTTACGACTAGATGCGAGCGAGCGTAAAGCATCCGATGGCATTGCCGAAAGCATGCTGAAATTTTTAAACCGCGAATCTCCTATCTCGAATGAAAATTTTGAAGTCGCTGCGGTGTTAGCTGCGAGATTAGGCTTAGAACGTGTTTATGCAACCGACGATCATACCGCTGACGATATTACAGATCGAGCTGGGCCAAAATATGGCGAGGCTTTGCAAGATATGTGGAGCAAAATTCGTATCCCTGAGAAAAATGAGTCGCAAGCTTTGGAAGCGAAATTGGATACTGCACAAGGTGTGTTGAACCTGTATCGTTTCTATAACGATCCGGCGAAAGTGCGGGCATTTATCAAAGCAGACTTTGGTGGTGGCATTCGACATGCAACGCCGGAACTGTATGGTCGCCAGTATGTTGCATGGTGGGAGACGCGCAATTTACGGATGGTCGCCAATATTCGCAGCGCATTCGCTAACCAACCTGGCGCGCGTGTGTTAAGTGTGGTGGGCTCTTCGCATAAACCTTATTTCGATGCGTATTTAAATATGATGCATGAAGTACAGTTGGTTGACTCCGCAAAGCTACTTAAATAGTGACATATGTTGAAAGTCAAGCCAGATCAATTTACTCTGGCTTGATAAACAAACTTAACTTCCAGGCCGACAGGTTTGATGAGATTGATACCTTCCGATGTACATGAAAAACTAAAGTAATAATAATTCTCACCAATCACGCCTCATACGTTAGTACAGTGACAGACATACAGTCCATTTCCTCAATTTGTTATTGTCACGAAGTTAGTTCGTAGCAGGCCTCATTCTTTTAAATATTGCCGATGTGATTCCTTGCGCAAAGGTGCTTTTCTGTATTCTGTGACGTGTATAAAACGTCAGAAAGTAGTTGTTGCGCGATATTGCCGGTTCGTATTATTAATTACTCTTAGATATCGAATTGAGTTAGTATTTTGTATTAAGAGCCAGTGTTAAAGCACATGCAACGAGTTGTTTGAGCGACGCATTTGAAATTTATGGCGCACATTAATGAGGGAGTTACAGATGGTAACCAAGCAAAGTGTGGCGACGATTTTGATTGTTGATGATCAGCCAAATAACGTTTTGTTAGTTAGAGAAATTGTAAAAGATTTTGGTGATGTGCTGTTCGCTGATAGTGGACCACTCGCGCTCGAAATTGCTCGACGAGTTGTTCCAGATTTGATTCTACTTGATATTGAAATGCCGGGAATGGATGGCTTTTCCGTCTGTGAGAAAATTAAGACGGATCCTCTGTTAGCTGAAGTTGCGATTATTTTTATTACCGCGCATGTTGAAGACCATAATCAACTTGCGGCATTGAATCTGGGGGGGGTTGATTTTCTTCATAAGCCGCTCAATCTCCCAATTGCAAAAGCCCGTATTGAGACTCATTTGGCGTTGAGAAGAAATACTCGCCAATTGCGAGAGGTCCAGCAAGACCTTAAAGATATTGTTCACAATGTGCCCGCCTTTATATCACGATGGGACGAACATTTTTGCAATGTATTTTCGAATGATATAGACGGGAGATGGTTTGGTATCCCTGCTGAAAAAATGCCTGGACTTACGCTCTCCGAAGTCCTTGGTGAGTTAAATTTTTCCACCATCACGCCGCATGTCGCTGCTTTACTAAGTGGAAAAAGTCTCTCGATTGATATTACATTTGTTCACCCGAATGGGCATCGTTTACATGGACAAATATCGTTAGTGCGCCGTAAACAAAAAGACCATCACAGTGGTTTTTTACTTTTAGTAACCGATATTACTGAGCGCAAAGAGGCTGAGCTTGCACTATTCGATGAAAAGGAACGTATTCGAATAATGCTCAATTCGATCGGAGATGCCGTAATTGCTACAGATGAGCATGGTATTGTGAATTTTCTAAATCCGATAGCCGAAGAAATGACTGGTTGGCAGACTGCTGAGTCGATCGGATTGCCTATTGAAGTGGTGATGCCTTTGCGAGAAGGGGGCAATGGGCACACCTTGCAAAATCCGATACGATTGGCTCTCGATGAGCAGCGTATTGTCGGAATGTCCTTGAATCGTACCTTAATCCGACGTGATGGAATAGCAACAGAGGTCGAAGATTCCGCCGCACCTATTCGAGATCATAGCGGGAAAATTACCGGTGCGATCGTTGTCTTTCATGATGCTGGTGAAGCGCGAGCGATGTTGACGAAAATGACGCATTTGGCAAATCATGATGCTTTAACAAACTTGCCTAATCGAACCTTGTTGCGTGACCGCACCGAACAAGCCTTGGCGACCGCAAAACGAGATAATGGTCGAGTCGGACTAGCGGTACTTGATCTAGATCACTTTAAGACTATCAACGATTCAATCGGTCATTCGGTTGGAGATCACTTGCTACAACAGATTTCGATTCGCTTAAAATCAAGTCTACGCGAGGTCGATACAATTAGTCGGCAAGGCGGGGATGAATTTGTTATTTTATCTCCCCAAATTGACGAGCTAGAGGGCATTTCACTCATGGCTGACCGATTATTGAAAGTTGTTTCTCAACCTTTTTTTGTTGACGGCAATCGCTTCGATCTGTCTGCGAGTATTGGAATCAGTGTTTTTCCCGATGACTGCGACGATATGGAGTCGCTTTTTCGTCATGCGGATGGCGCAATGTTCAAGGCGAAGCAAGAGGGTCGTAATCGGGTACGATATTTTTCTGTAGAGATTGAAGATGCATTGAAGGCCCATTTGACAATGACTCGGCAAATTCGAACGGGATTGGAAAACTGCGAGTATGAGGTGCATTATCAGCCCAAGATGGATGCACTAAATCATCGAATGGTTGGGGCAGAAGCTCTAGTGCGTTGGCGAAATCGAGATGGTAAGTTGGTTTCTCCTGCGAATTTTATTCCTGTCGCTGAACAAACTGGATTGATCATCCCGCTGGGGAAATTTGTGTTGAGACAGGCCTGCTTAGATGCAAAAAATTGGCATCAAATGGGGCACCGCTTGCGAATTGCGGTGAATGTGTCGGTGATACAAATTTTAGAAGCTGACTTCATCTCAGTACTAAGAGAGATTATTGCAGAAACCGAAATTGAACCGAAGTTTATTGAGATTGAAATTACCGAAAGCATTCTGGCTCAGGATGTAGTCAAAGCGCAGGTCGCGTTAGAGGCGATTAAAGATGTTGGTGTTGCAATTGCGATCGATGATTTCGGTACAGGATTTTCAAGCTTAACGTATCTAAAAAAATTTCCCGTTGATGTTCTGAAAATTGATCAGAGTTTTGTACGGGATATGTTAGAAGACCAAAGTGATGCTGGGATTGTTGAAGCGATTGTGCATATGGCAAAGAGTCTGAATTTGCGTTTGGTCGCCGAGGGAGTAGAAACCCGTGAGCAAGCCGATGCTTTACTTGCTTTAGGCTGTGTGGTTATGCAAGGATATTTATTCGCGCGCCCCATGCCGGTCGATCAATTAGAGCAATTCTTAAGCAAGAATGCTTAATCTACTTTTCATATTTGAAATATTGTTTTTTGCTACTGAATAAGATAGCGATTTTCGGGCAAGAGATAGAGTTCACCTAATGACCGACTTGGGATTGACGAAACTCAAATTATGACTCAGCAATTAGACCTTAGAAATAAGTATCGCAGTCGAACATTTATTGTTCCGATCGTCGCACTTGTAAGTAGCTTATTGTTGACGACCTATCTCTTTAATAAAGCAAAAATTGATAATCTGAATTCGGTGAACCATGCGATCGATGCTTTACTCGCAAAAGATGTTGATACGGTGATTGAACGATTGCAACGCTATCAATATGGATTGCGAGGAGCTCGAGGTGCGATCATAGTAAATGATGCTAATCTGATTACTCGAAAACGATTCAGAAAGTATGCAGAAACGCGCGATTTAGATCTTGAATTTCCAGGAGCAAGAGGATTTGGTTTTATTCGCCGAGTTGCCCCAGAGAAAGAATTGGACTTTCTTCAAAAAGCACGTCTCGATGATGCACCACATTTTACGATCCGGCAGTTAACTCCGCACGAACAGGATCGATACGTAATTCAATATATTGAGCCTGTTGAGACGAATGGGCCCGCGATTGGACTCGACATCGCATCAGAGATTAACCGACGTACAGCGGCAAATTCTGCCACTAGTTCCGGATCCGCGGTGTTAACGGGTCCTATTACCTTGGTTCAGTTAGAAAGCAAGCCCAAGCAATCGTTTTTGTTTTTGCTTCCCATCTATTCGACCTCTACAACGCCGGTCAGTGAAGAGGAAAGAAATCAAAAGAGTATTGGTTGGAGTTACGCTGTACTCTCGATGCAAGATATTCTCACTACAGCGGGATTTGATCGTCACGTTGGACAGCTTTCGATCACGGATATCACCGATCCACAAAAGATAGAGCCTTTTTATGTTTCACTTCGTCAAAACTCCGCATTTAGTTCAGCCATTCAACGTGTGACACAACGAGACATCTTTGGAAGAACATGGAGGTTTGAACTGACAGTTTCTCCAAAGTTTGTAGCAAGTTTGCCGCTTTGGTCTTTAACCGCTATTCAAGTGGTCGGTGCAGGGAGTAGTTTTCTATTCTCAATTTTATTATTCTTGTATTTGAGGGATAAGAGACGAGCAGCCGATCTAGACTTAACGAGGCGCGAATTAGCTTTGATTGTTGAGTCATCGATTGATGCCATTATCGGAAAAACCTTATTTGGGGTTGTTACTAGTTGGAATAAAGGAGCCGAATCATTATTTGGATATACCCGAGATGAGGCCTGCGGTCGATTACTCTCTGATTTAATTATTCCTAACGACATGTTGCATGAGGAAGTGGAGATTTTAAGACGTGTTAGTAGTGGAGAGCGCATTCCAAGCTTCAATACCGTACGACACCGTAAAGATGGAAGGCTAATTGATGTGTCGGTGTCGGTCGCACCTATTATTAATGGTGATGGGAAGTTGGTTGGAGCTTCGAAGACTGTACGTGACATTTCGGAGCTAAAGGCGGCAGAAAACGAAATTATTGCGCTCAACAATAATCTTGAACGGCAAGTTCATCAGAGAACGGCAGAGTTGGAAGCAGCAAAGAAAGATTTACGTGCGGTGTTAGATTCAGTCCCTTCAATAATTGGGTATTGGGATAAACAGCTGATAAATCGTGTTGCAAACCGTTCATATCAGGTTTGGTTCGACGTTGATCCAGCATCTATACCAGGAACTACGATGGTCGATTTGCTCGGAATCGAATTGTTTCAACAAAACTTACCTTATATCGAGGCGGTGTTCCGGGGCGAACCGCAGACATTTGAAAAGACGATTGCAGCGAAAGGCAGCGTAAGGCATTCGCTAGCTCAATTTTTGCCAGATATTTTAGATGGCAGTGTGAACGGTTTCTATGCCATCGAACACGACATTACTGAACTCGTGGAAAATCGTCAGAAATTGGACATCGCGTTGACCGATCATCAAGTTTTATTAGACACGATTAATAGGCAATTGCTTTACTCAGTTACCGACGCGAATGGAAAGATCATCGAAGTAAATGATTATTTCTGCCAGGTACATGGATTCACTAAAACGGATTTGATTGGAAACGACCATCACATCCTAGATTCCGCCGTGCATTCGTCCAAATTTTGGCAAACGATGTGGCAAACACTTCTCGAAGGTAAAGTGTGGCATGGCGAAATTTGCAATAAATGTGCTGATGGCAGTTTAAGGTGGTTTGATACTGTTATTGCTCCGCATAAGAATTCACACGGGATTATCGAGAAATTCATTGCGTTGCGTATTGACATTACAACGAAGCAACAGCAACAACGTGCTTTGGCTGCTGCACGCGATCAACTGGTATTGGCTGCGGAAGTTGCTCAACTAGGTATTTGGACCTGGGACGTGGCCACCGATCAGCTCACTTGGAATACCCAGATGTATCGCATGTACGGATACGATGTAGAACAAACCGGCTCGAACCTAAATTACGAACATTGGCGCTCGCGGGTTCATCCAGACGATATCGTTGAAGCTGAACATCAGCTATATGGAGCCGTAGAAGGACGCTGTAAATATGAACCGATTTTTAGAGTAAAACAGAATGACGGCACATATAAATTTGTTCAGGCAGGGGCCTATGTGGAGCGCGATAAAGATGAGGTGGCAACCTTTGTAACCGGTATAAATCTCGATATTACAGAGCGTAAGGCGTTTGAAACCAACTTAATGAAAGCAAAAAGTGACGCAGAATTAGCAAGCGTCGCGAAAGGACAATTTCTAGCCAATATAAGTCATGAAATTCGCACGCCTATGAACGCTGTTTTGGGAATGTTGCAATTGCTTCGACAGACCAAATTAGACGACCGACAAATTGATTATGCAGGAAAGGCACAAAGTGCTGCACGTTCTTTGCTGGGGCTACTTAATGATGTCTTAGATTTTTCTAAGATTGAAGCAGGCAAATTTGAATTGGAGTCGCATCAATTTGAATTAGAGCGTTTGATGCGTGATTTGAGCGTTGTTCTATCTGGGAATTTGGGGAAGAAGAATGTTGAATTAATGTTTGATCTAGAACCAAATCTGCCTGCAGAATTGGTGGGTGATCAAATGCGCTTGCAACAAATCCTTATAAATTTGGCGGGCAATGCGATTAAGTTTACACATGAGGGAGTCATTATAGTTGGTCTTCAATTGATCAAGAAGGCAGAGGGCGCGGCAACACTGCGATTTAGTGTGACCGATTCAGGCATTGGAATTACTGAGGAACAGATGCTCAGGATTTTTGATGTGTTCAATCAAGCAGAGGCTTCAACCTCTCGACGTTTCGGAGGGACAGGACTTGGTCTTGCGATTAGTAAACGCTTGGTAGAAATGATGGGGGGGGCGCTAAATGTAGAGAGCGAAGTTGGTAAAGGTAGTCGTTTTTGGTTTGATATTGTTTTACGAATTCCTAAGCGAAATGCTGGACCTAAGAGTCAATACCTAACTGTCAAAAAAAGACACGTGCTCGTGGTCGATGACAATCCTATCGCAGCTGAAATTATTGTTGATATGCTTGCTTCTGTTGATTGGGATGTAAAGTGCGTTGATGGTGGGAATAAAGCCGTATCCATTGTTGAGGCTCAAATTAGCTGTGATTACCCATTCGATGCAATCGTGATGGATTGGCGGATGAAAGATCTTGATGGAATGAGTGCGGCTTTTCTTATAAAGAAGTCGACAGTACATGTGAAATCTCCTGCAATTGTCATGTTGACTGGCTTTGGTCGCGAAGTATTGGCGGAGGTTATGGGGAAAGAGCTTACCCCTTTTGTTGATTTCCTGACTAAACCAGTCACTACAATACAACTGATTGAATCAATAGAGGAAGCCATTTCTCCAAAGCGAGTATTAACGAAACAAGTAGTCCAACCGTCTCTACGACTAGAGGGCATTAAGTTGTTAGTTGTTGAGGATAATCCCTTGAATCGGCAAGTTGTCTACGAACTCATGAAATCTGAAGGGGCGGTCGTTACCCTCGCCGATGGAGGTTTGTCGGGAGTGAAATTGGCAACTGAAAGTGTGGGTGCCTTCGACCTTGTGATTATGGATATTCAGATGCCAGATATGGACGGTTTGGAGGCGACGCGAAAAATTCGAGCAGATTATCGGTTCACAGATCTCCCGATCCTAGCGATGACCGCAAATGTGTCACAGGAAGACAAGCTTGCGTGTATGCTAGCGGGTATGAACGAACATGTCGGTAAGCCGATTGATATGGATGAAATTGTGCCAGTGATACTCAGCTTAGTAAGGCGCGAATCACTTACTTCAAGTTCGCGACTTGATAGCTTCGGTAGCAATGAGGACTTGGTAGAGTCCCCAGATATGATCCTTCGACGATTTGGTGGTAACAAAAAGATTTATAAAACGATGCTTGATGCTTTCGTACCGGAATATGATCGACTGAGTGCAGAATTAAACTTATTGATTGCCGATGGAAACAATAAAAAGTTGGCAGAAAGTCTGCATGTCTTAAAAGGCGTTGCGAGTACAGTGGGGGCGATAAAGCTAGCGAAATTTACGATGGAACTAGAGAAGCAGGCTCAAGAAATTCCAGACGGGCTAGCAAAAGAAGTGTTAACGTATGAATCACTTTCGATAATGACTTCATTGGTCGTGCAGAGTAATGAAAAGTTAAGTCAACTTTTTGGAGATGCCTTACCTTCTCAAATTGTGATACAAACGACACACGATAAATTCACGTTCGACGAGAGAGTGCGACATTTGCAGGATCTTAAGAACGCACTGGACGCGGGCAATTTAGATGCATTGGATATCATTGCCCGAATAAAACATGGTTTTTCTCAGTCAGAGAGCTCAATCGTGCAACATTTAGATACTCTAATTCACGGGTTAAAATTCACTGAAGCGCTGGTGACAGTTCAAATTTTGTTAGAAAGCTTATCTGACATGTACGACATCTCCAACTAGTTCTTGTCTAACGAGGGGTTGTTAAATTTTGTATATAGCTTTCGAATGTGATCATTTCGTGAAAATGAACATTAGATTGCTAGATCAGTGGTATCGAATATATGGTTTTGAAATATGAAATACTGAGGTTTTCTATTCTGTTCCCAAAGGTGGCAAAGCTTGGAGCAATTGAGAAAGAAGATTTTTATGTTTAGAAAAACAGGTAGATCGTTGCGTTGCAGCGACTGGGATAGTAGCCTTTCAATTGAAGTACAACCGTTAATGTTGTCTCGAAAAAAGACTCCACACTAAAATGAAACCGATCCCTATCGAGACGATGCCAATCGGTCCCAGATATTGATTCGCGTAGGGAACTACTTTTCGAGAGAATCGTTGATGCCATTTCCAAGGCAGAGCCAGCATGACGATGGTGCTAACAATAAACACCCAGCCGAATAGTCTTATAATGCTCGAGTACAGCATCATGGGGCTATGCAACACTAATGCGACACTAAAAATTAAGCGTATCTTCGCGCAACGGCATTTGCTCGTATGATTTTGGATGGACGATGGTGCCATC
>VFQS010002058.1_pt1 | contig 17191 bp, 18 predicted proteins | sample 3512361 | NCBI WGS metagenome assembly VFQS01 (sample SAMN10412375, study PRJNA504923) | tailings metagenome | isolation source: Relicate 1 Philex TSF3 active mining | place: Philippines
TGCAGCTGGTGCTGCTCTACAGCCTGCTGGCGGCGCTGTATGTGCTGGCGATCAGCCTGGCGGCGGCGATCCAGGGTCTGGGACCCACCCAGTTCGGCACCCTGCTGGCGATGAGCGGCCTGGGACTGGCGATCGGCGCCCTGGCGGTGGCCCAGCTGGGCCAGGGCTTCAACCGCCGCACCCTGGCGTCCGCGGGACTGGGCACCATCGCCTGGAGCCTGGTGCTGCTGGGCCAGCTGCGCGGCAGTCTCGCCTTCACCCTGCTGCTCTGCGGCGTGCTCGGCGTGGGGGCGGCGCTGCTGGCGATCCCCGCCCAGACCACCATTCAGGAGGACACGCCCGAACATCAGCGGGGCAAGGTGTTCGGCCTGCAGAACAACCTGATCAACATCGCCCTGAGCCTGCCGCTGGTGCTGGCGGGCACGGTGGTGAGCCGCTACGGGCTGCTGCCGGTGCTGTGGGGTCTGGCGGCGATTGCCCTGCTGGCGGCGCTGGCGGAGAAGCCCTGGCAGCGCTGTTAGCGTGAGCTGACGGACCCGATGGGGCAGTCCTGGTGACCCACATCGCCTGGCTTGGCAAGAAGTCGCCCTTCTGCGGGAACGTCACCTACGGCCTCACCACCACCCACGCCCTGCGCCAGCGCGGCCATGGGGTGAGCTTCATTCACTTCGACACGCCGGCCACCGGTCTGCCCCGGCGGCATGAGGCCTCCGGCTCGCCGGACAACCCGACCGCCAATCCGGAAGTGGCCCTGCCCTACCTGGTGAAGAGCCAGGTGTACACGCTTCCATCACCCGGAGCCCAGCGGGAGCTGCGGGAGTCGCTGGAGCGGCTGCGGCCCGATCTGGTGCACGCCAGCCTCACCCTCTCGCCGCTGGATTTCCGCCTGCCGGATCTCTGCCAGCAGCTGGGGTTGCCGCTGGTGGCCACCTTCCATCCCCCCTTCGACGCCAGCCTGCGCAACCTCACCGCCGGCACCCAGCAGCTCACCTATCAGCTGTATGCGCCGTCGCTGGCCCGCTACGACCGGGTGATCGTGTTTTCCGAGCTGCAGGCCGAAGTGCTGCAGCGGCTGGGGGTACCCGCCAACCGGCTGGCCGTGATCCCCAACGGCGTGGACACCGCCCTGTGGCAACCCGCGCCACCCCAGCCCAGTGCGGAACTGGCGGAGCTGCGCCAGCGCTTCGCGGGGCGGCGGGTGTTCCTCTACATGGGCCGGGTGGCCACCGAGAAGAACGTGGAGGCGCTGCTCAAGGCCTGGCGTCTGGTGCGCCCCGCCGGCTGCGTGCTGGTGGTGGTGGGCGATGGCCCGCTGCGCACCACCCTGCAGCAGGCCAATGGCGACGAACCCGACGTGCTGTGGTGGGGCTACGAGCCGCGGCTGGAGATGCGGGTGGCGCTGCAGCAGCTGGCCGAGGTGTTCCTGTTGCCCTCGCTGGTGGAGGGCCTGAGCCTGGCGCTGCTGGAGGCCATGGCGGCCGGCACCGCCTGCGTCGCCACCGACGCCGGCGCCGATGGCGAGGTGCTCGAAGGCGGTGCGGGGATCGTGATCAGCACCCAGGGAGTCACCACCCAGCTGCGCACCCTGCTGCCGGTGCTGCGCGACCAGCCCCTGCTCACCGCCGAGCTGGGTCGCCGCGCCAGGGCCCGCGCCCTGGAGCGCTACACCCTCACCGGCAACATCAACGCCCTGGAAGCGCTCTACGCCGAGCTGGTGCCGCAGCGATCACTGGCCGCCTGAGACCAGGTCGGCGCAGCAGGCCGCGAAGGCCGCTGTCGGATCGGCAGCGCCCGTGATCGGCCGACCGATCACCAGCTGGCTGGATCCCGCCGCGATCGCCTGGGCCGGCGTCAGCACCCGCTGCTGATCATCCCGGGCGCTGCCGGCTGGCCGGATGCCGGGGGTCACCAAAGCGAAGGGCTCGGGATGGGAGGCCCGCAGGGCCGCCACCTCCAGCGGTGAGCACACGCAGCCGCCGATGCCGGCTGCGGCCGCCAGGCGGGCCAGCCGGGGCACGTGGTGGGCGATGGGCTCGTCGATCGCGAGCTCCCGGGCGAAGCGGGATGGCTCCCAGCTGGTGAGCACCGTGACAGCCAGCAGGGTGGGCTCGGGCTGGCCCGCCTCACGGGCCGACTCCACCGCCGCGGCCTGAGCCGCCCGCAACGCCTCGCTACCGGCGCAGGCGTGCACGGTGATCAGCTCCGCCCCCAGGCGGGCGGCACTGCGGCAGGCGCCGGCCATGGTGGCCGGGATGTCGTGGAACTTGAGATCCAGAAAGATCCGCTTGCCCTGCTGGCGCAGCCGGCGCAGCACCTCCGGCCCGCCGGCCACGAACAGCTCCAGCCCCACCTTCACCCAGCGCAGCTCAGGGATGGCGGCGGCAAAGGCCAGGGCCTGCTCCGGAGCCATGCCATCGAGGGCCACGATGATCCGATCGGCGGGGCTGGCGCTCACTGGCACGCGGCAACGGCAGTGGGCAGGCTATGGAGCCACCAGCCGGCGGAAGGTCTTCTTGCCCAGCTGCAGCACCTTGCCGGCCAGCTCCTCAGCGGAGGCGAACTCCTGGTTGGGATCGGTCAGCTTCTGGCCATCGAGCTTCACGCCGCCGCCCTGGATCTGGCGACGCGCCTCGCTGCTGCTGGCGCAGATGCCCACAGCACTGAGCAGATAGAAAGCCCTGGCCGGGAAATTCACCCCGACCAGGGCGGCTTCCGGCACCTCCGCAGCGGCGGCCCCACGGCCAGCGGCACCGCCCACCAGCGTGGCCGCATCGCCCTGGGCCTGGCCGGCAGCGGCCTCGCCGTGGCGCTGGCGGGTGATCTCCAGAGCCATCGCCTTCTGGCGCTCGCGCGGGTTCTCGGGCAGGGTCGCCAGATCGAGATCGGTAAGCAGGGTGAGGTAGTCCTCCACCGCCGCGTCGGGCAGCTTCTCGAGCTTGGAATACATCGAAAGGGGGTCTTCACTGAGCCCCACGGTGTTGCCCAGGCTCTTGCTCATCTTCTGCACGCCATCAAGGCCGGGCAGGATCGGCAGCAGCATCCCGAACTGGGGACGCTGGCCGAAGTGGCGCTGCAGATCGCGGCCCATGGCCACGTTGAACTTCTGATCGGTGCCGCCCAGCTCCAGATCGGCCCGCACCTGCACGGAGTCGTAGCCCTGGAGCAGCGGGTAGAGGAATTCGTGCAGGGAGATCGGCGTGCCCGAGCCGTAGCGGTTGGCGAAGTCTTCTTTCGCCAACATCTGACCGACGGTGGAGATGCCCAGCAGCTCGATCACCTGGGGTAGATCTAACCCTGCCAGCCATTCGCTGTTGCGGCGCACCTCCAGCCGGCCAGGGGTCTCGAAATCCAGCAGGGCCCGAGCGGGATCCTGGCCCTGGCCCAGCTGCTGCAGATAGGTGGCGGCATTGGCCTCCACCGCCTCAGGGCTGAGCTGCACGCGGGTGGCGCTCTTGCCGGTGGGATCACCGATGCGGGCGGTGAAGTCGCCGATGATCAACACGGCGGTGTGGCCCGCGTCCTGAAACGCCCGCAGCTTGCGGAACAGGATCGAATGGCCGAGGTGGATGTCGGTGCCGGTGGGGTCGATGCCGAGCTTCACCCGCAGGGGGCGTCCCTGGCAGTCGGCGTCGGCCAGGCGCGCGGCGAGCTGCTGGTCGGGGTCGATGGCCGCACCCTCCGCCGTGCCGGCCGGGAACAGATCAGCCACCCCGCGGGCACACCATCCAGGCAGGCTCCAACGCTCCGCTGCCATCCGTAGCGCTCCCCGCAACCGCATCAGGGGCGGATCGTACGCAGGGGCCTCAGGCGCTCTGATCGAGCTCGCTCTTCATGCGCTCCAGGGTCTTGTGCATCTGCTCAAACATCGCGTCGGGGGTGAGCCCGAACTGGCTGAGCTGGGTGCGCAGCTGCTCTACGGTGAGCTTGGCCTGAAAGTCTTCTGAGAGCTCGAAGCGCTTCATGAACACGCGATAGCGGTCCATCATGTCTTCCATGCGCTCGATATAAAGCTTTTTACCCTCACGATCAAACTTGCCATATTCGCTCCCCAGCTGCATCAGTTGCTGGTAGTCGAGGAACAGCCGCTTGGCCTCGTCCTGAACGATGTCGGAGTCGAAGAACGCCATGGGCCTGGCGGTGCGGCAGGGGATGGGGCCGATTCTGGAAAGCGCCGCGGGGGCTGGCGAGTGCGGATCCACGCATCCCCGCTACCTTCGCTCACAGCAACCCACCACCCCCGCTGCATGGCCCGGCGCCACTGGCTGGATCCCCTGGCCCGGCTGCTGCTGGAGGCCACCGGCCAGATCGCCCCTGCCGCCAGGGCAGCGATCCCGCCTGAACACGAACCTGAACACGAGAGCGTGGAGCGTGAGCTGCTGGCCCTCAAGCTGCGCCAGAATCCTGGCCGGCGCCTGCGGGATGCCGCTGAGGTGCGCCATGCCGCGGCGCTGGGCTGGCGGCTCGATGTGAACCGGGCCACCCGCGCCGACTGGCTGCGACTGCCGGGGCTTGGAGCCCAGCAGGTGGATCTGCTGCTGCGGCTGCAGGCCGGCGGCGTGCAGCTCAGCGGTCCGGAGGATCTGCAGCGGCTGCTGGAGCTGCCGGCGACGGCCGTGGAGGCCTGGCTGCCGCTGCTGGACTTCCGCTGGTACGGCACACCCCCGGCGGCCCCGGGGGAGGCGCGGCTGGATCTCAACCAGGCCCGCCGCGCCGATCTGGAGGCCCTGGGCCTCTCGCCGGAACGCAGCCAGCGGCTGCTGCGCGAGCGGGCCCGCGCCCCCTTCCGCGATCTGGCCGATCTGCAGCAGCGCCTGCAGCTGCCCCCCGATCTGGTGGAGCGCTGGATCGGCAAGGTGCGCTTCGGCAGCGGTCCCATCGGCCCCGTGCTGCCAGGAAGCTGATGGCACGCCAGGGCAACCTGTTCGACCCCGCTCCCGGCGCAGCGGCCCCGGGCCCGGACCTGCCCCTGAGCGCCGAGCTGCTGCTGGGCTGGCAGCAGCGGCTGGCCAGCTTTCAGGCGCCCCTGTTCGCCGGCGCATCGGCCACTGCCAATCAGACCGATCTGTTCGGCGGCAGCATGGCTGGCATCGAGGCGGAAGCGGCCGCAGTCCATCCTCTGGAGCTGCGCCCCCAGCCCCTGAGCTTCTGGCGCTGGCCCGACGCTCCCCAGCAGGGAGCAGCCCTGTACTTCGTGCTGGATCGGCCGCCGGCCCTCAAGCAGCCGCTGCTGCTCTACGTGGGCGAAACAGGCCGGGCCGATCGGCGCTGGAAGGGCGAGCACGACTGCAAGCGCTACCTGGCCGCCTACGGCGAAGCGCTCAGCAAGGCGGGGCTGGAGGGCCGCCCGAGCATTCGCTTCTGGCTGGATGTGCCCAACGGGATCAAGCCCCGTCGGGCCCTGGAGCAGGTCCTGATCCAGCGCTGGCAGCCACCGTTCAATAAGGAAACCCGGGCGCGCTGGGCCACCCCGTTCACGGCTGACACGGAGGTCGGCTGAGGGCCAGCCTGAACAGGAACGGCCCCAAGATGCTGGCTACGATCGCGCCCCCAACCAGGCCGCCGCATGGAGTTCCGCTGCATCCCCTCCCCGCTCGCCGCGGCCCTGGAGGGGTTGAGCACCCAGGCGCTCGCCGTGGGTCTGTTCAGCGATGAGCAAGGTCCCGCGGCCCACCCCAACCTGGAGAGCCTCACCGCCCGCTTCGGCGCGGAGTTCCCGGCCCGCCTGAGCCAGCGGTCGTTCAAGGCCAAACCGGGCGAGTGCGTCACGCTGGAGCTGCTGGGCAGCCAGCCGGCGGCCCTGATCCTGGTGGGCCTCGGCGAGCCCGCCGGCTTTGATGGCAACGCCCTGCGCGGCGCGGCGGCGGCGGCGGCCAAGGCCGCCGTGGCGGCGGGCGGCGCCAGCCTCGCGCTGGCCCTGCCGATCGAGGGGCTCGACGCCAGCCACGCGGCCCGGGCGATGGCGGAAGCGGCCCAGCTGGCCACGTACTGCGACGAGCGCTTCAAGAGCGAGCCGAACACCGGCAGAACCCAGCTCACCGCGCTGGATCTGATCGGTGTGCCCGCAGCCGCCCAAGCGGGGCTGAGCGCCGTGGAGCCGGTGTGCGCTGGGGTGGAACTGGCCCGCCAGCTGGTGGCCGCCCCCCCGAATGTCGCCACCCCCCAGCACCTGGCCGACACCGCCGCCGCCATCGCCGGCGACCACGGCCTGGAGCTGAAAGTGCTGGAGCGCCGCGACTGCGAGGCCCTGGGCATGGGCGCCTATCTGGGGGTGGCCCAGGGCTCCGAGCTGCCGCCCAAGTTCATCCACCTCACCTATCGCCCCGCCGGCGCGGTGACGCGGCGGGTGGTCCTGGTGGGCAAGGGTCTCACCTTCGACTCAGGCGGATACAACCTCAAAACAGCAGGGTCTCAGATTGAGATGATGAAATACGACATGGGCGGCAGCGCGGCGGTGCTGGGCGCGGCCCGTGCCATCGGCGGCCTCAGGCCGGAAGGCGTGGAGGTGCACGTGATCGTGGCTGCCTGCGAAAACATGATCAGCGGCGGCGCGGTGCATCCCGGCGACATCGTGACCGCCTCCAACGGCAAGACGATCGAAATCAACAACACCGATGCCGAAGGCCGGCTCACCCTGGCCGATGCCCTGGTGTATGCCAGCAGGCTGGAGCCCCACGCGATCGTGGATCTGGCCACCCTCACCGGCGCCTGCGTGATCGCCCTGGGCGAGGAGATCGCCGGCCTCTGGTCGTGCAGCGATGCCCTCGCCGGCGCCCTGCTGGAGGCCGGCCAGGCCGGCGGCGAAGACCTCTGGCGCATGCCCCTGCGCGGCTCCTACAAGCAGGGCCTCAAGAGCCCGGTGGCCGACATGAAGAACACCGGCCCGCGCCCCGGCGGCTCGATCACCGCGGCCCTGTTCCTGCAGGACTTTGTGACCAAGGGCCTGCCCTGGGCCCACCTCGACATCGCCGGCACGGTGTGGAGCGACAAAGGCCGCGGCAGCGATCCGGCGGGCGCCACAGGCTTCGGCGTGCGCACCCTGGTGAACTGGGTGGCAGCCGGGGCCCCCTGCGGGGATCCCGCCTAGGTTGTCGCCCAGCGATCGCCGGAACCCATGGCCGTTCAGAAGATCCGCTGGTATGTGAAGGCCCAGCTGGGGGTGCTGCTGCTGCCCGCGGGCCTCTGTCTGTTCGGGGAAGCGGTGATCCGCAAGGGCATGGAGCAGCTGGCCGCCAGCGCCCAGATCACCACCAGCGGCGGCGGCACCGGCGTGGCCCTGAACTTCCTCAGAGCCCCTGGTCCCTGGTTCTGGTACGGCACGCTCGGGCTGATCCTGATCAACGCCGGCGTGGGCCTGATGATCGAAAGCGGTCTGCTGCGCGGCTATCCCGGCCGCCGCTGATCCAGCCCCTAAGCGGCCTGCAGATCAAGGCTGGCCGCCCACTCCTCCGGCGACTCCAGCACATGGATCTGCCAGCGGGCCCGGTCACTGCAGCAGGCGAGCAGGCGATCCAGGTCGTCGGCCGCGTGCTTGGGGCTGGCATACGGACCGATGTGGCGGGTCTGCAGACCGTCGCGGATGGTCAGCAGATACATACGCGCCGCGGCAGAAAGCGAGGCCAACGCTAGGAAGGCAGGGCAAGGGCAGCCAGGGCGGAAAGCCGCTCCCTCACTGAGATCTGCCGCAGCTCCGCAGCCCGAAGCTTCAGGATTTCCTCGGTTTTGCCGGTTGGGAGCCCCACACCTGCCGCAGCCGCTGGTCGCGGCCGCAGGCCCAGCGGTAGTAGTTGTATCGGATCGCGTTGTGCTCGGCGTAGTTCTGGTGATAGCCCTCGGCGGGCCAGAAGCGCTCCAACGGCTTGATCTGCACCTTCAGCGCCGAGCGGGCCACGCCCAGCTGCCTGGCCACCGCGGTCGCACTGGAGCGAGCCTGCGCCGCCTGGGCGGCACCCTGGGTGAAGATCACGGGCCGGTAGGAATCGCCCCGGTCGCAGAACTGGCCGCCGCCATCGAAGGGATCCACGTTGCGCCAATAGGCCTTCAGCAGGCTCGTGTAACTGAGCCGCTCGGGATCGAAGCGCACCAGCACGCTCTCCTGATGGCCCGTGCCGCCTGCCGACACCTGGCGGTAGCTGGGGTTGGCCAGGCTGCCGCCGCTGTAGCCGCTCTCCGCTGACAGCACCCCGGGCAGGACTTCCAGATCGTGCTCCAGGCACCAGAAGCATCCCCCGGCAAACACCGCCTCCTGGGCGGGTGCGGCAGCCGCAGGCGCGGCCAGCGCCACGAGCAGCACCAGGGCCAACAGGGAAGCAATCCAGCGGCGCATCTCAGGCAGCGGCAGCGGTGAGTGAATCGAGGATGGCGGCAGCAGCCCGCCGGGTGACGCCAGGCTCCCCCAACTCGCGGCGCATCCGGGCGTAACCCTCGAGCATCCGCTGACGGGCGCCACTCTGGGCCACCAACAGGGGCTCGGCCGCGGCCACGATCGCCTCCGGGGTGAGCTGATCCTGCAGCAGCTCGGGCACCAGCCGGTCCTGCAGCACCAGGTTCACCGGCGAGATGTGGGGCACGTTGAAGCGCAGGATCTGCTTGGCCACGAAGGCCGTGAGCCGGCTCACCCGGTAGGTCACCACCTGGGGCACCCCGCGCAGGGCCAGCTCCAGGTTGGCGGTGCCGCTCTTGGTGAGAGCCAGATCGGCGGCGGCGCAGAGATCGGGCTTGAGCCGGTCGGCATCGGCCGCTGGAATCACCCGAGCCTTCACGCCGGCGGCGGCAAGCACCTGCTCCAGCTCCGCCTCGAAACCTCCCAGGGCGGTGGGCACCAGCACCTGCAGCTCGGGGTGGCGCCGCTGCAGCTCGGCGGCAGCGGCCGCCATGGCGGGGAGCAGGTAGCGCAGCTCCTGGCGCCGCGACGCCGGCAGCAGCAGCAGCACCGGCACCTGGGGATCGAGGCCGAGGCGCTGGCGCGCCTCCCCACGGCTGGGCAGGGTGGTGAGCGTGTCGATCAGGGGATGGCCCACCCAGGTGACGGCGGCGCCGCGCGCGCCATAGAAGCGGGCCTCTTCCGGGAAGATCGCCAGGATCCGATCGCTGAAGCCGATCAACCGGGTGGTGCCGCCCTCGCCCAGGCGGAAGGCCCATTCCTGGGGAGCGATGTAATAGATGATCGGCACCTGGGGATAGAGGCGCTTCATGCGCAGCCCCAGGTTCACGTTGGCGCCCATGTAATCGATCAGCACCACCCCATCAGGGGGATGGCTCGCCAGCCAGCGGCGCAGCCGCCGCTGCAGCTGCAGCGTGGGGAGGATCAGCGGCACCGCCTCCCACAGGCCGATCGCCCCCATCGGGGCGGTGTCGGCGATGAGCTCGGCGCCGGCCTGGCGCATGCGCTCGCCCCCCAGCGCCACCACCTCCAACGCCAGCCCGCGCTCTCGGGCTTCGGTGAACAGGGCCCGGATCAACAGGCTGCCTTGCAGGTCTCCGGACACCTCGCCGGTGCTCACCAGCAGCCGCACCATCAGCGCTGGGGCGGCAGGGGGCCGCGGCGGCCCGGGCCGGTGGACGCCTCCAGGAAACCCACCAGCAGCTCGCCGGCCTCGGTGAGCTCCAGCCCCCGGGCGGCCACCAGGGCATCGGCAAGCACCCGGTCGCTGCGATAGAGCAGGGTCCACAGCTGCTGCAGCTGGCGCAGCTGGGCTCCACCATCGCAGTCGGCCAGGCCGCTGCGCTTGATGCCCAGCTTGTTGAGGCCCCGCAGACGGCCGGGATGGCCTTCCACCATCGTGAACGGCGGCACATCGCGGTCGATACGGCTCATGCCACCCACCATCGCCATGGTGCCGATGTGCACGAACTGGTGGATGCCGAGCACACCACCGATCACAGCACGATCGCCGATCACCACATGGCCCGCCACCGCCACACCGTTGGCGATCACGATCCGATCGCCCAGCAGGCAGTTGTGGCCGATGTGGCTGTAAGCCATCAGCAGGTTGCCGCTGCCGAGCTGGGTGCGCTCATCGCCGGCGGTGGCCCGATTGATCGTGACGCACTCACGAATCGTGTTGTCGTCGCCGATCACCACTTCGGTGGGATCACCGGCGTATTTGAGGTCCTGTGGTTCCAGGCCGATGCAGGCGCCGGGGAACACCGTGTTGCCGCGGCCCATGCGCACCCGGCCGTCGATCACCACATGGGGGCCGATCCGGCAGCCATCACCGATCTCCACCCCAGCACCGATCACGGCGTAGGGGCCGATCTGCACCCCGGAACCGATCCGGGCCGCCGGATCCACCACGGCGGTGGGATGAAGCGCGGTGGTCATCGGCGGAGCGGTGGCCTCAGCTGCATGCATCGTTTCAGTCCACCAGGGAGAACATCAGCTCTCCCGAGCACACCAGCTGCCCATCCACCGTGGCTTCGGCCTTCACCTTGCCGAAGCGCCGGCGCTTGAGGCTGAGCAGCTCACAGCTGATCACCAGCTGATCGCCTGGCACCACCGGCCGGCGGAAGCGCACGCCGTCGATGCCGGCAAACACGAACAGGCCCTTGGGCAGATCGGGCATCTGGGTCACGATCAGGCCGCCAACCTGGGCCATGGCCTCCACGATCAGCACGCCGGGCATCAGCGGCCGGCCGGGGAAATGGCCCTGAAACTGGGGCTCGTTGAAGGTCACGTTCTTGATCGCCACGGCCCGCCTGCCGGGCTCGTGCTCGATCACCCGATCCACCAGGGCGAAGGGATAGCGGTGTGGTAATAGTCCCTGGATCTGCTCACTGGTGAGCACGGGCGTGGGGGCGCTGGTGGTCAAGGGTGCAGGGCAGTCACAGGGGCGAAGGGCCCTGGCCGGCCAGGGCCGCCGCCAGAGCCGTGTGCAGACCGTGGGAGCCGCGATAGGCGAACACCTGGGCCTGGGGCAAACCCGCCAGGGCCAGATCGCCCAGCAGATCCAGCAGCTTATGGCGCACCGGTTCGTCGGCGAACCGCAACGGCGGGTTGAGCCAGCCGTCGCCGTCGCACACCAGGGCGTTATCGAGCGCGCCGCCCTGGATCAGACCCGCGGCGCGCAACTGCTCCACCTGCTGCCGGAAGCCGAAGGTGCGGGCCGGAGCGATCTCGCTCACAAACGTGGCTGGGGTGAGCTCAAGTGAAAACAGCTGGCGGCCGATGGCTGGCTGGGGAAACTCGATGGCGGCGGCGATCCGCAGGGCCGGCGCCGGCAGGGCGGTGGCAAAGCTGACGCCCTGCTGCAGGGTGATCGGCTGCTCCAGCACCACAGCGGGCGATCGGGGCCCCATGGCCTGCAGACCGGCCTCGGCGATGGCCTCCACCCAGGGCGCGGCCGATCCATCCATCAGGGGGATCTCCTCGCCCTCCACCAGGATTTCAGCCTGGCTGATGCCCGTACCTGCCAGGGCCGAGAGCAGGTGTTCCACGGTGGCCAGGCGGCCGTGATCCAGCTGCAGCGCGGTGCAGAGCTGGGTGTCGCTCACCTGCGACGGGGCCAGGCGCTGCAGGGGCTGGGCGGCACGATCAAGCCGCCCCACCCAGTAGCCAGGCCGCTGGCTGCCCTGCAGACGCACCCGCGTGGCAGCGCCGCTGTGCAGGCCCACACCGGCGCGCTCCACGGAGGAGGCCAGGGTCCAGGCCTGGCTGTAATCAGCGGGCCAGGCGACGGACACGGCAGCCATTCAGAACTTCCAGCCCACGCCGAGATTGAAGCGCCAGTTGCCGGTGAGGTCCTGGCTGGCCACTTCCAGCCGCAGCGGCCCCACCGGGGTGGTCACGATCAGACCGGTGCCGATCGAGAACCCCTGACCCGGCTTACTGAGCAGGCCGCCCGGGTTACCGGGCACATTGGCCTGGGTGCCGAAGGCGGTGCCGCCATCCACGAACAGCTCACCGCTGATGATCCGGAAGATCGGGAAGCGGTATTCGATCGTGGCCTCGCCGAAGGATTTACCCGCACCCAGGTCGCAGTCGTAGTAGCCGCGAACGGAATTACCGCCGCCCAGGCAGAAGGCTTCATAGGGGGGAAGGTTGCCGACGTTGGCACCGGCGGACACCTGGAAAGCCAGGGCCTGTTTGCAATCGAGAGCCTCACCTTTCTTGGGGCGGCAGCCCTTGAACAGCTTCAGCCAATTGACGGGAAAGTATTTAGTGTAGCTGGCCCGCAGACGGTTGAAGGTGGGTGAATCAGGGCCCACGGAGATGAACTGCTCCGTGCCGAGGCTGAGGAAGTTGCCGGCGGTGGGATTGCGTGGGTCATCGAGGGTGCTCATTGTGGCCGCCACCCGCACACCCACCAGTTGGTTGGTGGTGGCGCAGTTGTAGGCCACGCAGATCACGTTACTCACCGTGGTGGTGCCGCCGTTGAAGTTCTGCGGACCCACGGCATAGCGCATGGTGCTGCCCGCATAGTTGATCGGCTTCACCTGCTGGGCATTGAGGCCCACCACCACATTCCAGGGAACTTTCTTGTAGGGATTGCCGCCGTTCAGGGGGCGCACAAACTGGATGTTGCCACCGAAGCGCTGAATCGCTACAGTGTTGCCATCGAGGGCAAACCAGTTGTTATTCCGGCCAAGAGCAGCATTGTCTGCCTGCGCCTGCTGAACCGAGGAATAGGTCTTGCCAGCGAGGTTGCCGGCACTGAAGATGTTATTGGCAACCGCCGTGGCAGGGGCCGAGTAGAAGCCACGGGACACATCCGACACGGTCACAAACTGACCATTGTTCTGGCTCTGGAAGATCTGGGGAACTTCCCGGCTCAGGAACAGCCTCGCCCGGAAGGCGGTGCGGTATTTGTCACCCTTAATCCAGGGATCAGTGAAGGTGATATCAGTCAGGCCACCGAACTGGCCATAGGTGAAGTTAAGCGCCGCATCCCAGGCCCGGCCACCCAGATTGCTGTCCTGCAGCTGCACCTGGCCGAACACGCCCTGGCTCTGGCTATAACCCAAACCCCCGGACAACGAGCCGGTGGACTGCTCCACGATGCCCAGCACGATCACCACATGCCCCGGCTCGGATGGCACGGGCCGCAGCGTCACCTTCACATCGCTGAACAGGCCGGTGCCATAGAGGCGCTTGATGTCCTCCTCCAGATCTTTGCGGTTAAACACCTGGCCGGGCCGCATCGACACCTCGCGGCTCACCACCCAGGGCTTGGTCTTGCCCTTGATCGGCTGGCCCTTGTCGTTGGTGGATTCACCTTCCTTGTTGAGGAACTGCACCTCAACGCCATCCACGATCCCCTGACGCACCAGCAGCTCCACGGTGCCATCGGGGTTCACCCGCTGCGGACCCGTCACCCGGGCCAGCGAATAGCCCTGATCGGCATACCACTTCTGCAGCTCCTGCATGCGGCCCTGCAGGGTGTTGAAGTTGAGCGTGCGGCCGTAATCGGCAGCGAAGGTGTCCGCCACCACCTGGGGCGGCAGCTTGGAATCGGCCGGATCGAGGGTGACGGTCTTGAGCACCGGGTTCGCCACCACAGTGACCACCAGCCGCACACCCAGTGGGCCATCCACCGGCTGGATGCGCACATCGGAGAACCAGCCGCTGGCGTAGATCGCTGAGAGGTCGGTCTGCAGCTCACTGCGGGTCACTCGGCTGCCGGGGGTGGCCGCCATGGCGGCATAGGCCGCCAGTTCCAGCCGTTCCCGCTCGGGATGGCCCTCCAGCCCGGCAATCACCACCTCGGAGATCAGCACCCGGGGCTCCGACGCCTTGGCGGGTTCAGTGGAGCCGGTGGCGGGAGCCTGCACGGCAGGACTGGGCTGGGGCTTCTCGGCCGCGGGCTCTGCCGGCTCGGCCTTGGCTGGTGGCGAGGCGGCGGGCTGCGCCGGCGGCGGGGTCTGGGCCAGGCCGGCGCCAGCGGAGAGCAGGGCAGCACCCAGCAGGGGCAGGGCGGCCTGGTTCACCAGGAAACCCGTGGGGCGCTTGCCGGCCATATGCGTTGCAGCGGAGCGGACAGGCCGCAAATGTGGCGAACCCTACCCGTAGACCCGGGGCTGCGGACAGCACCCTTGGACCCGTTTGAGAACCTCCCCGTAGGCCTCGACAACGCCGCCCAGGTCCTGGCGAAAGCGATCCTTGTCGAGGATGCGGTCGTGGTCGTCCCCTGCGGCCAGATCCCACAGGCGGCAGTTGTCCGGGCTGATCTCATCGGCCAGCAGCAGCTGGCCATCGGCGGTGAAGCCCAGCTCGATCTTGAAGTCCACCAGCTCCAGCCCCACGCCTGCGAACAGGGCGCGCAGCGCGTCGTTCACCCGCCAGGCCATCGCCTCGATGGCGGCCTGCTGCTCCGGGTTCACCAGCCCCAGCAGCCGCAGGCGCGCATCGGTGAGCAGCGGATCCCCCAGGCTGTCGTCCTTGTAATAGAGGTCGAGCAGCGGCGGCTCAAGGCGGGTGCCAGCGGCGATCGGCAGCTGTTTGCACAGCGAACCGGCGGCCACGTTGCGGATCACCACCTCCAGCGGCACCACCTGCACCGGGCGCACCAGCATCCAGTTGCTGCCATCCACCCCCAGGAAATGGGTCGGGATGCCAAGAGCCCCAAAGTGCTCGAAGATCAGCGCCGAGATGCGGCAGTTCATCTCGCCCTTGCCCGCCAGCTGGGCCTTCTTCTGGGCATTGAACGCGGTGGCGTCATCCTTGAACTCCACGGCCACCACATCGGGCTGATCCGTGGCATACACGCGTTTGGCCTTCCCTTCATGCAGCAGGGGGCCAAGGGTGTAGGCGCTCATGGGTTCGGGACAGGGAGGGAGGGGCCGGCATGGCCGCCGGAGGTCCGGGGCGAGCGCAGCTGGCGCTCCAGCGCGGGCGTGCGCTGCACGCTCCACTCACCGTAGGCGTCGTCGATGCGGCGACTCAGGCGGATGCGGCGCTCGGCGGCCCTGGCCCGCGCGGCGGCCGTTTCCGGGGTGGCGGGCAGGGCCAGCTGGCGATCGAGCAGCTCACCCACCAGGCCCCAGGCACCATCGGCGGCCGCCTGATCGAGCGCCAGCTCCAGCAGCCGCATCTGCTCGCCCGGGGGCAACGCGCGCAGCAGCGCCACCGCCTGGCCGAGCCGCCGGGCCGTGGCCTCGCCGGGGCTGCGCGAGGCCAGCAGCACTTCAGCCGCCGCCCGCGGCTCCCCAAGCGATTCGAGCGACGCCGCCAGCAGATCCAGAGCCGCGCGGGTGGTCACCGTGCCGTCGCTGTTGCTGCGCACGGGCAGCTGCAGCCCCTCCAGGCTGGCGATCTGGCCGCCGGCCAGATCGCGCAGCGATTCGGCGGCCACCCGGTGATCCAGGCCGGCGTTGGCAGCCTGCCAGCGCAGCAGCAGCCACTGGGTGCGCTCCACGCCAGGAGCCGGGCCATAGCGCTCCAGCACCTTCAGCGCCGCCTGGGGGGCGCCGCAACGCAGCAGCACGTCGGCATTGGCCAGCACCACCGGCAGCGGCTGGGGGGCGGGCTTGATGGTGAGCAGGCGCGCCTGCAGCTTCTGCAGCAGGCGGCCATCCCCCTCCTGAACCAGCTGCGGGCACAGCTGGGCCAGCTCATCGAGGCTGCCGCTGCGCAGCAGGGGCACCAGGGCCAGTTCGCGCGGGCTGGGCCTGGGCTTGCTCCTGCGGGCTTCAGCGGGCGCCGAGAGCCCCAGCGCCAGGCCCATCAGCAGGGCAGCGGCGGCAGCTCTGCGCCACGCTGGGGGTGCCGGCCGTCGTGCCGCCATGTATAGAAGTGGGCACGGCGGCCCGCTGCGCGGGGCTCAACTTAATCAATCCGCCGCAGCACCCACCCCCCGTGTCGTCGGCCATGTCCTCCGCCTCCCCTGCCACACCCGCACGGATCCTGGTGGTGGGCGGCGGCGGCCGCGAGAACGCCCTGGGCTGGGCCCTGGCCCGCTGCCCGGGCGTGGAGCAGGTGTGGGTGACGCCAGGGAATGGCGGCACCCTGGAGCTGCCGGGTTGCGGCCAGCTGGCGATCGCCGAGAGCGACCAGCAGGGCCTGCTGGCGGCCTGCCGGGAGCACCGCATCGAGCTGGTGGTGGTGGGTCCGGAGGCACCGCTGGCGGCAGGCCTGGCGGATCAGCTGCGGGCGGAAGGCCTGCCGGTGTTCGGCCCCGGCGCCGATGGCGCCCGGCTGGAGGCCAGCAAGCAGTGGGCCAAGGCGCTGATGCAGGAGGCGGGCGTACCCACCGCCGGCTACTGGCCCGCCAGCAGCGAAGCGGACGCTCTGGCAGCCCTGGAGACCCAGGGCAAGCCCCTGGTGGTGAAGGCCGACGGCCTGGCGGCCGGCAAGGGCGTGACCGTGGCTGAAAGCATCGAGGAGGCCCGCGAGGCGATCCGCGAGATCTTCAGCGGCCGCTTCGGCGGCGATACCTCACTGGTGCTGGAGGAGCGCAGCTTCGGCCCCGAGGTGTCGGTGTTCGCCCTCAGCGACGGCCAGCGCCTGGTGCTGCTGCCGCCTGCGCAAGACCACAAACGCATCGGCGAAGGCGACACCGGCCCCAACACCGGCGGCATGGGCGCCTACGCGCCGGCGCCGCTGCTGGATCCAGCGGGCCTGGAGCAGGTGCGCCAGCTGGTGCTGGAGCCCACCCTGCAAGCCCTGCGGGCCCGTGGCATCGACTACCGCGGCGTGATCTACGCCGGCCTGATGCTCACCGAAAGCGGTCCGAGCGTGATCGAGTTCAACTGCCGCTTCGGCGATCCGGAGTGCGAAACCCTGATGCCGCTGCTGGGCCCTGAGCTGGCGATGGTGCTGCTGGCCTGCGCCGAGGGCCGACTTGATCAGGCCCCGGCGCTCACCATCCAGCCCGGCTGCAGCGCCTGCGTGATCGCCGCCGCCCAGGGCTATCCGGGTGAGATCCGCAAGGGCGACGCGGTCACGAGCAGCCTGGTGCCCAGCGACCATCTGCAGCTGTTCCATGCAGGCACCCACCGCGAGGAGGGCGGCACCTGCGTCACCAACGGCGGCCGGGTGCTGGCGGTGGTGGCCCAGGCCGACGACTTCGATGCGGCCTTCGCGCGGGCCTATGCCGGCCTGGATCAGGTGAGCTTCGAGGGCATCAGCTTCCGCCGCGACATCGGCCATCAGGTGCGCTGCCGATGAGCGGCGCCGCGGCGAGACACTGGCGCGAGAGCCTGGCCCGCTGGTGGGCCGAATTCAGCCTGCAGACCAAGCTGCTGGCGGTGGCCACCC
>VFQS010002059.1_pt1 | contig 17188 bp, 16 predicted proteins | sample 3512361 | NCBI WGS metagenome assembly VFQS01 (sample SAMN10412375, study PRJNA504923) | tailings metagenome | isolation source: Relicate 1 Philex TSF3 active mining | place: Philippines
CCGTTGGGCCCCACCAGGGCGGTGTCGGTCTCCGGGGCCAGGGCAAAGCTGACCCCGGAGACGGCCAGCTGGCCGTTACGCAGAACGCTCAGGTTCTGCACCTGCACAACCGGAGGCGATCCCATCAGCACTCAACCACCAAAGGCCTCGATCAGATCGGCTGTGTTGCGCCGCATCACCTGGAGATAGGTTCCAGGGTCCTTGGAAGATTCCAGGCTGCCGGTTTCCAGCGGGTCAAACACACTGATCTTCACCCCAAGATCCTTGGCCAGGGTGTTGAACGAGCGCTGGCCTTCCTGCGGTTCGCTGAGCAAGGCCCTGAGCTGGGTCTGTTTCACCTCGGCAGCCACCCGCTGCAGATCGGCGGGGCTCGGGTTCATCTCCGGCACATCCACCAGGAACTCGGCCTTCAGTCCGTAGCGCTGGGCGAAGTAGGGGGCGAAATCATGGAAGGCGATGAAGGTTTTGCCGCTGTAGGGCCTGAGCTGGCCTGCGATCTCGCTGTTCAGCTTCTGCAGCTGGGTGATGTACGCGGCTGCATTGCGCTTGTATCCCTCCGCGCAGCTGGCATCGGCCTTGACCAGGCCATCGCGGATGGTTTCCACCTGCTGCACAGCCCGCAGCGGATCCAGCCAGATGTGGGGGTTCACCGTCCCATGGCGATGCCCGTGGCCAGAGCCGTGGCCATGCTCCGCCCCGCCTTCCAGCGAGTCGATGGTGGCAATACCGCGGCTGGTATCAATCACGGCCAGCTGGCTGTTGCCGGCGGAGGCCACCAGCTTGTCGAGAAACCCCTCCATCTCCAGGCCGTTCTTCACCAGCACCCTGGCCTGGCGCAAGGCCGCCAGATCTCCAGGCTTGGCCTGGAAGTCGTGGGGGCCCAGGCTGGGCGGGATCAGGGCGGTGACCGTGGCGCAGTCCCCGGCGACGGCGCGGGTGAACAGGGTGATCGGCAGGAAGGTGGTCATCACCTGGAGCCTGTCGCCCCGTGATGCGCCGCCGGTGTCCGGTCGGGGGGCGGTGCAGGAGGCCAGCACCAGTGCCAGGGGTAGGGCGCCCGCGCGGATCAACCAGCGGAGAACGGTCGTCATGGAGTGGAAAGGCTGAGCAGGAGAGAGGGGGAAGGGCCCGGCGGCCAACCACCTTGACTGCCATCGCGAGAATCATTCTCACCGTAACGGTGCGGCCGCGGTTCAACCAAAGCCACCCCCGGCGGACCCGCGCTGGCGCTCCCGCGCCGGCACCGCCACCGGCCACAACCACCAGCGCCCCCGAGAATCCCCAGCGGCAAGATGACGACCATCGGCGCGCCACGCCAGGCCGTTGAAGCCGGCCCCCTGGCCCTCCAGGACCTGCAGCAGACGGCCCCTGCCATCCCAGAGGGCCACGGTGCCGTCATTGGAGGCGCTGGCAAGCAGTGTGCTGCCTGGCGCAAAGGCCAGGCCGGTGACGCGCTGGTGATGCCAGTGCAGCGGCTCAGGCTGCCAAGCCCTGGAGCCCTGCTGCACCTGCGTCCACAGAATCACGGCCTCCGCGGCCGCGCTGGCCAGCAGGGGCGCCAACCGCCCCGGCTGATCGCTCCAGGCCAGCTGGCGCACCTTGGCGGGGAAGCCGCTGAACTGCCAGGGCTGGCCGTGGCAACCTGGCGGCCACACCAGCAGGGAGCGATCCAGCATCCCGCAGGCCAGGTGATGGCCAGGGCATGAAAAGGCCACGGCCAGCCCCGCCGAGGCGATGGGGTTGCGCAGGGGCAGATCGGATGGCCTGCGCAGCCCCGGCTGCCACAGCACCAGCTCACCGTGGCAGCTGGCTGCCAGCTGCACCCCATCAGCGCTCCAGGCCAGGGTCTGAATGGTGCCAGGCAATTCCAGCGGTGGCTCACGCCACTGACGACTCGCCCCATCCCAGAGCCGCAGCTCTCGCCTGGCCGCCACCGCCAGCAACAGGCCACCCGGCTGCCAGGCCGCTGCATCAATCCAGCCGCCGCCCAACCGGATCGGATCCATGGCCAGCGGCCGCACCCCTGTGCCGCCAAGCTCCCAGAGGAGCAGCTCGCCGTCCTGGCCAGCAGCCATCAGGAACTGGCCATCGCTGCTGAAGCCCACCACATCGAGGCTGCTGTCGCGGTTGCCGCGCAGCAGTTCCTCACAGCCGGCGAGGAAATCGAGCAGCAGCAGTTCACCACCGGCGCTGGCGATCGCCAGAAACTCTCCGTCGGCCGACCAGGCCAGGGCGGTGATCGGCTGCTGCAGATCGCCGCAGAGCCGTTCGCTCACCAGGGGTGCTGCCGGTGCCATCGCGAAGTCAGGCCACGCAGCTGTGGAAGGCCGCCCTCAGGCCAGCGGCATCGAGATCGCGGCCGATGATCACGAACTCGGTACGGCGCCGCTCACCTGGCTTCCAGGGGCGATCGAAATCACCGTCGATCAGCATGTGCACCGACTGCAGCACGTAGCGCTCGTCCTTGCCGGCCAGCCGGATGATGCCTTTCATCCGGAACAGATCCGGGCCGCGCTCGGCCACCAGATCCGAAAGCCAGCAGCCCAGCTTCTCCAGATCCATCGGCCGATCCTCCACAAGAGCCAGCGCGCCCACGGCAGCGTCGTGCTCATGGTCGTGCTCCTCGGCCAGAAAGCCCGGATCAAGGCTCAGGGCTCGCTCCAGCTCAAAGGCTTCCACCCCCAGCAGCTGCTGCATCGGCACATCGGCCTTCTCACAGGTGAGCAGGCGGGCCACAGGGTTGATGGCGCGCACCCGCCGCTCGATCGCCGCTCGATCGGCGTCGCTCACCAGATCGATTTTGTTCAGCACGAGCACATCAGCAAAGGCCAGCTGCTCCTGCACTTCTTCTGTGTCCCAGTGCTGCTCCACGTGTTTGAGGTCCACGAGCGTCACCACGGCATCCAGCCGCAGTTCGTCACGCAGATCCTCATCCACGAAAAATGTCTGAATCACCGGCGCCGGATCGGCCAGGCCGGTGGTTTCGATCACCAGATGATCAAAGCGATCGCGCCGCTTCATCAGGTTGCCGATGATCCGGATCAGATCACCGCGCACGGTGCAGCAGATGCAGCCGTTGTTCATCTCAAAGATCTCCTCATCGGCATCCACCACCAGCTGGTTGTCGATGCCCACCTCGCCGAATTCGTTCACGATCACCGCCACCTTGAGGCCGTGCTCATGGGTGAGGATCCGGTTCAACAAGGTGGTCTTGCCGGCACCGAGGTAGCCGGTGAGCACGGTCACCGGCAGGCGCTCGGCGGCGGGGACAGCGCTGGAGAAGGCCATGGGAGAGCGGCGGGACCGAAGTCCTGCAGCAATGAGAATCGTTTTTGTTCTAGCAGCGCCGGGGCAACGGTCGTCAGAACCGGAACCCGGCCCCCAGAATCCCCGGGCGATGGCAGGGGCCCGTGCTGCAGCGACTCGCCACCGCCTGGGCCCTGTTCCAGGGCCTGTTGATCGAGGCCCTGCCCTTTCTGCTGATCGGCGTGGTGATCGCCGGGCTGGCCCGCTGGTTCAGCCCCGGCGGCAGCTGGTTGCGGCGGCTGCCCGGCCATCCGGTGCTGGGGCCCCTCACCGGGGCGGCCCTGGGCTTTGCGCTGCCCGCCTGCGAGTGCGGCAATGTGCCGGTGGCGCGGCGGCTGCTAGTGGGCGGCGCACCGGTAGGCACGGCCCTGGGCTTTCTGTTCGCCGCGCCGGTGCTCAACCCGATCGTGCTGGCCAGCACCTGGGCCGCCTTCCCCGATCAGCCCTGGCTGCTGCTGGCCCGGCCCATCGGGGCGGTGCTGGTGGCCCTGGGACTGGCCCTGCTGCTGCGGCTGCTGCCCGAGGGCCAGCTGCTGCGCACGGATCTGCTGGAGGAGCGCCGGCTCAACCAACCCCTGGCGAGCGTCAGTCTGCTGGAGCGCCGCACCGGGGTGATCGGCCTGCCCACTCCGCCACGGGCTGAGGTCGCCGCCAGCGCCACGCGTCCGCCCTGGGGCGAGCTGCTGCAGCACGGCAGCCGCGAATTCCTCAGCCTGGCCCTGCTGCTGGTGGCCGGCTGCGCCATCGCCGCCCTGGTGCAGACCCTGCTGCCGCGCCAGTGGTTGCTGGCCGTGGGCAGTGCCCCCACGCTCTCGATCGTGGCGCTGATGCTGCTGGCCCTGGTGGTGTCGGTGTGCTCCAGCGTGGATGCCTTCCTGGCCCTGGGGTTTGCGGCCCATGTGACCCCCGGGGCGGTGCTGGCCTTCCTGCTGCTGGGGCCGGTGATCGACCTGAAGCTGGTGGGGCTGCTGGGGCTGCTGTTCAAACCGCGCGGACTCCTGCTCACCACCGCCGGCGCCTGCCTGCTCGTGCTGCTGATCGGTCAATGGGTGAACCTGTGGCGCCTCTGATCCGGTCGCTGGCTTTGGGCCTCTGGGCGGCGGTGCTGCTCAGGAGCAGCGTTGATGGCCGGCTTGATCTGCTGCTGCGCGCCACCTTTCATCCGCTGGTGCTGGTGGCGGGCCTCGTCCTGCTGGCCCTCGCCCTGCTGCAGGCGGTGCTGGGCTGGCGCCAGCCGGAACGGAACGATCGGGTCGGCCGCCGCCGCGATCGGCGGATGGCCCTGGTCACCGCGGCGATCGCCGCCCTGGTGCTGGCCCTGCCGCCGGCTCCCTCGTTCGCCGATCTGGCCCAGCAGCGCCCCAGCGACGACACCGCCAGCGACAGCCTGAGCTTCACCCTGCCGCCGGCCCAGCGCACTCTCACCGACTGGGTGCGCCTGCTGCGCAGCCAGCCTGACCCCCAGCTGTTCAACGGCGATCCTGTGCGGATCAGCGGCTTCGTGCTGCCGGTGCCGGGGCAGCAGCCCCAGATCGCCCGGCTGCTGGTGCGCTGCTGCCTGGCCGACGCCACGCCGGTGGGTTTGCCGGTGCGCTGGCCCGCCGGCGGCCCGGCCCCCAGAGCCGATCAGTGGCTGGCGATCGAAGGCCGGATGGCCGCCGAGGGCCAGCGGCTGGTGGTGGTGCCGCAGCGCATCCGTCCGATCCCGCGGCCGGCCAGGCCCCTGGAGCCATGAACCGGCCGCTGCTGCTGGCACTGGGGCTGCCGGCCCTGCTGGCCGTGATCCAGCAGCAACTGCTGCTGCGTCAGCCGCCCCGACTCGAAAGCCTGCGCGAAGCGCCAGCCAGCTCCGGGCCCGCCGCCCTCCAGGCCCGCTTCAGCCGGCCGATGCAGGCCGCCAGCCTGGCGCAAGCCAGCACGCTGCAGCCGTCGCTGCCCCACCAGTGGCTGGGTAGCGGCAACGGCCTGCTGCTCAACATCCAGGAGGGCACGCGGATGAACGCCCCCCTGGAGCTGCTGCTGGCGGGACGCGATCCGCGGGGCCTGGCCCTGCGCCCCAGCCGCTGGCTCTGGGATCCCCGGCCCCGGGTGGTGGCGGTGGCCCAGGTGCCCGGGGGTGAACAGCTGCAACTGCGCGACCACGACGGCCGCTGGCGCCCGATCAGCCCGGTGTGGCGGGCCATCCCGGTGCTGCGGCCACTGGGGGATGGATCGGGCGTGGCCGCCGGCAGCCGCCTGGCCGATGGCCGCCTGCAGCTCTGGATGATCCCGATCGTGCAGCACAGCCTGCAGCGGCTCACCCCGAAACCCTGGCCACTGCAGGTGGGCATCCCCCAACCGCTGCGCAGCGATCCGCTGCAGTTCGCCCACCTCAGCAGCAATCGCCGCGGTGATCTGCTGGTGCAGAGCGCTGGCCTGGAGCCCGGCGCCGGCCGCACGGAGTTGCGACTGGCCACGGGCGGCCGCCAGCGGCTGCACTGGGATGCCAGCGGACCGATGCTGCTGGCCCCGGAAGGGGGAGTTGTGCTGGTGCCCAGCACGGAGGGACTCAACCTCCACACCCTGCCGCCCCTGATGCCACGGACCCAGACCCTGCCGGGCAGCCGCGATCTCAGCAGCTTCTGCCCCCAGGCCGGCCGCGCCGTGCTGGTGCGTCACTGGCCCGACTTCCGCCGCTCGCTGGAACTGGTGGAGCCCGGTCAGGCCCCGCGTCAGCTCTGGCTGGGGGATGACGCTGTGCTGGCCACCGCCTGCAGCCGCGGCGGTCAGCGGGTGTGGGCCCTGCTGCTGAATGGCATCCGCCAACCCCAGCTCAGCGTGGCGGCCTTCAACAACCGGGGCCAGCAGGTGGCCAGGCGCGTGCTCAGCGGCTGGGAGGCCGAGCCCGGCACGGGCCTGCACTGGGATCCCAGCACCGGCCAGCTGCTCACCGTGCTGCGGCCCAGGGCCGATCGGATCGGGCGGCGCCAGCCGGCGCGCACCGCCCTGATCGATGGCACCACCCTGCAGCCGCGCGTGGGCGGGCCGGCGGTGAGCCAGGCCCTTTGGCTGCCTGCGGGCTAGAACGGCCGCGACGCCCCTGCCCTGCCGCAACTGCCCTGTGGAGCCCAAGCTCAGCGCCAGACAGGACCATCTGCTCACGGCCCTGCGCAACGCCGAGACGGAACTCTCGGGCCAGGACCTGCACGCCCAGCTGCGCAACAGCGACACCCCGATGGGGCTGGCCACGGTGTATCGGCACCTGCGCCAGCTGCAGCAGCGGGGCCTGGTGCGCTGCCGCCATCTGCCCAGCGGCGAGGCCCTGTTCGCCCCCACCGAGCGCGACGACCACCACCTCACCTGCGTGGACTGCGGCGCCACCCAGCGGCTGGCCCAGTGCCCGGTGCATGCGCACGACCTGCCGGAGCAGGAGATGGCCGGCTTCCTGCCCCTGTTTCACACCCTGGAGTTCTTCGGGCTCTGCCCCGACTGCCAGCGCCGCCAGGGGCGCGCCTAACGTCTGGGAACGCGTCTCAACCCTGCATGGGCACCACCACCGTGAAGGAACCGGCCGGCACCGCGGAGGGGGTGGCGGAGGAGGTGATGGATCCGGCCCCCTCGGCCCTGCCGGTGACCATCCTCACCGGCTTCCTGGGGGCCGGCAAGACCACATTGTTGAACCACATCCTCAGCAACCAGCAGGGTGTGAAGACCGCCGTGCTGGTGAATGAGTTCGGTGAGATCGGCATCGACAACGATCTCGTGGTGGCCACCGGCGACGACATGGTGGAGCTGAGCAACGGCTGCATCTGCTGCTCGATCAACGGCGAGCTGCTGGATGCGGTGTATCGCATCCTCGATCGCCCCGAGCCGGTGGACTACCTGGTGGTGGAGACGACCGGTCTGGCCGATCCGCTGCCGGTGGCGATGACCTTCCTGGGCAGCGACCTGCGCGATGCCACCCGGCTCGACTCGATCATCACCCTGGTGGATGCCGAGAACTTCGGGCCGGAGATCCTCGAAGGCGAAGTGGCGCGAGCCCAGATCGTGTACAGCGACATGATCCTGCTCAACAAGTGCGACCTGGTGGAGGAGGCACGCCTCAGCAGCCTCGAGAACGAACTGCGCGCCATCAAGACCGACGCCCGCATCCTGCGCTCGGTGAAGGGTGAGGTGCCCCTGCCGCTGCTGTTGAGCGTGGGCCTGTTCGAGAGCGACAAGGTGGTGGCCCAACAGGACCACAGCGAGTGCGATCACGACCACGGCCAGTGCGTGCATGAGCACGACGATCACGGTCATGGTCACCACCATCACGATCACGGGGCTGATTCCCACGCCGGGGCTGATTCCCACGCCATAGAAGGGTTCACGTCGCTGTCGTTCCAGGCGGATGGGCCCTTTGCCCTGCGCAAGTTCCAGAACTTCCTCGACAACCAGCTGCCGGCCGAGGTGTTCCGCGCCAAGGGCATCCTCTGGTTCAACGAAAGCGAGCGGCGCCACGTGTTCCACCTGGCGGGCAAGCGCTTCTCCATCGACGACTCGGATTGGCCCGGCGAGCGCAAGAACCAGGTGGTGCTGATCGGCAAGGGACTGGATCACGCCAAGCTGCGCCGCCAGCTCCAGGCCTGCGTGGCCAGCAAGGACGCGGGCAGGGGCTTCGCCTGAGCCTGGCGGGCGGGGCGCCCTGAGCCAGGGAGCTTTGGCGTCATCGCTACAACGAGCCCTGCCAGGCTCGCTAGCGTTGGCTCAATCAAACAGACGCCATGGCCGACGTGTTGTTCGCTGCAGGGGTCTTGGTCCTGCTCGGCCTGGTGTTCTGGCTGGCCATCGACTCCGACGATGACAACGGCGGCGGCGGCCTGATGCAGCCAGCCCTCGTGCCGGTGCGGGTTCACCGCCAACGCTGAAGCGCAGGCGGCTGGACCGTGTGACATTTGCTACACACCCCAGCGCCATTTGTTGCGACTGCTTCTCAACCGCAGTCCGTAAGGTCGTGCCATCGGCAATTCGGATGCCATGGCCTTTCCCCGTGCAGGTTCCCTGCTCACCACCGGTGCCCTGCTGATCCCCGGCCTGGCGGCCCTGGGGGTGGCGGTGGCCGCGGCCCTGCAGGAGCCCTCCCGCTCCGCGGAGGCGGAGATCGGGGTGTACTCGGGCCGCCACTACAACACCGACAAGGCGCTCTACCGGGAGTTCACCCGCCGCACCGGCATCAAGGTGAACCTGCTGGAAGGCAAGGACGACGCCCTGATCGAGCGCCTGCGCAACGAGGGCAGCCGCTCGCCCGCCGATGTGCTGGTGCTGGTGGATGCGGCGCGACTCGACAAGGCCGCCGACCTGGGCCTGTTCCAGCCGACGCGCTCCGCCAGCCTGATGCGCGATGTGCCGCTCAACCTGCGCGACTCCCGGGGCCGCTGGTTCGGCCTCACCCGCCGCGTGCGCGTGGCAGTTGTGAATCCCAGGCTGGTGAACCCCGCCACGATCCGCAGCTACGCCGATCTGGCCAAACCCGCGCTCAAAGGCAAGCTCTGCCTGCGCGACAGCAAGAGTGTCTACAACCAGTCGCTGGTGGCCGACCAGCTGATCCTGCGCGGTGAGCAGGCCACCCGCTCCTGGGTGCGTGGGATGGTGGCCAACGTGAGCCAGCCCTTCTTCACCTCCGACACCCCCCTGGCCCGGGCCGTTGCCAGGGGCGACTGCGGCGTGGGTCTGGTGAACACCTATTACGTGGCCCGGATGCTGGCCGGCGACAGCGGCAACGCCGACAAGGCCCTGGCCCAGCGGCTGAAGGTGGTGTTTCCCGATCCCGCCCACGTGAACATCAGCGGCGCCGGCGTGACCACAGCCTCCAGGAATCGGGAAGCGGCCACCAAGCTGATCGAATTCCTGGCCTCCCCCAGCGGCGGCCGCGGCTACGCCGAAGCCAACAACGAATACCCGCTCAAGGGCTACGGCAACAACCCGATCCTCAAGCGTTTCGGCACCTTCAGGTCTGATGGCGTGTCGGCGGAGCAGATGGGCGCCCGCAACCGCCAGGCCGTCACGCTGATGCAGAGCAACGGCTGGTCGTGATCGCCACCCCGCTTCACGCCGCCCCCGGGCGCTCGCTGCTGGGCGCCGCGGTGCTCAGCCTGGCGGCCCTGGCGCTGCTGCCGATGCTGGGCCTGGCGGTCTTCGCCTGGCTGGGGCCGCAGGCCTCGGGCCTGCAGCTCGGCCCCAGCGGCCAGGCCCAGCTGCTCAACACGCTGCTGCTGGTGCTGGCGGTGGGTCTGCTGGGCGGCGCGCTGGGCACGGCCAATGGCTGGCTCAGCGCCAACTGCCGCTTTGGCGGCAGCCGCTGGCTGCGGCTGATCCAGCTGCTGCCGCTGGCCACCCCCGCCTACCTGCTGGCGGCCACCCTGATCGATCTGGGCAGCCGCCACAGCTGGCGCGTGCACGGCCTGCCCTGGGCGGTGGCGGTGCTCACGCTCACCACCTATCCCTATGTGTTCCTGCTGAGCACCGAGAGCTTCGCGGTGAGTGGGCGCCGCCAGCTGGAGGCCTGCCGCAGCCTGGGGGTGGGGCCCTGGGGCAGCTTCCGGCGGGTGGCGCTGCCGATGGCCCTGCCGGCGATCGGGGCCGGGATCGCCCTCAGCGGCATGGAAGTGGTGAATGAACTGGGCGCCGTGGAACTGCTCGGGGTGCCCACCCTCTCCAGCGGCATCCTGCAGCGCTGGCAGAACGACGGCGATCCCCAGGGGGCGGTGGCCCTGGCCCTGGTGGCCCTGGGGATCGTGAGCCTGCTGGTGGCCGCCGAGCGTCAGCTGCGCCGCAGCAGCCGGCGCTGGCTGATGGGCAGCGGCGGCGAAGGCCAGCCCGCCTGGCAGCTGCAGGGCTGGCGCGCGCTGCTGGCCCAGATGCTCTGCCTGCTGCCGCCCCTGGCCGGGCTGGGGATGCCATTGCTATGGATGGCCCTGAGCCTCGATCAGCTGCAGGGCGAGCCGGCCGATGAGCTGCTGGTGCTGGGCGGCCGCAGCCTGGGACTGGGTCTGCTGGCGGCTGGTCTGGCGGTGGCCGTGGGCCTGCTGCTGGCGATCGCCAAGCGCTGGCTGCCCCAACCACTGCTGCAGCGCCTCAGCTTTCTGGCCGGCATGGGCTATGCCATCCCCGGCACGGTGCTGGCCCTGGCGCTGATGCTGATCGGTGGGCCCTGGCAGCTGAGCCCGCTGCTGCTGCTGGCCTGGGGCTACACCGACCGCTTCCTCGCCGTGGCCAAGGGCGGCCTGGATGCGGGCCTGGAGCGGATCGCGCCGTCGGTGGATGAGGCGGCCACGAGCCTGGGCTGCGACTGGACCGCCGTGCTGCGCCGCGTGCATGTGCCGCTGCTGCGCGGGCCGCTGCTGGTGGGGGCGCTGCTGGTGTTCGTGGACACGGTGAAGGAGCTGCCGCTCACCTTCGCCCTGCGCCCCTTTGATTTCGACACCCTCTCGGTGCGGGTGTATCAATACGCCAGCGACGAGCGGGTGGGGGCGGCCCTGGTGCCGGCACTGCTGATCCTGGTGCTCGGTCTGGCCGCATCACTGGCGCTGCTGCCCAGCCTCACACGCCGGCAATCGCTGACAGACCCCTGAAGCCTGAGCAGGCTTGATGGGTCTGTCTGCATGAGCAGCCCTGATGTCTCAGCTGATGTCCGCCGCTGCGGGGCGGCTATCCCGATGGCGGCTGTCGCGACGGCAGCTGTCGCGATGGCAGCTGTCGGGATGGATCCATGCCGCCCTGGCGATGCCCCTGCTGGCCAGCGGCTCCGGCCTGGGGCTGCCCCAGGCGGCCGGTGCCGCCGATGCAGTGCTGTATTCCCTCGCCACCCGCTGCACCATCGAGGGTGGGATGGCCCAGGCCTGCACGGTGGAGGCGGTGAATGAGGGAGCCGCCACCCTCTACCGGCACAGGATCGGCAAGCTCACGATGACCGTGCGCATCACCGACAACCCGCTGCGCATGGAGCGCTGGAACGCCGCCAGGACAGCCTGGCAGCCACTCACCCAGGCGGCCGCCCGCTTCTCCACCAACACGATCTGCTTCAACGGCCGCGATCTGTGCGTGGTGAATGCCAACTACCTCAACAGCGTCCGTCAGGAGCGCCCCGATGCCACCGCCGGCCGCGATCTGGTGATGGTGCGCTTCGACGGCACGGGCCGGGTGAACCTCACCTGCTACGACGACGGCTGCAGGGAGGTGAAGTCGTGAGCCGGCCGCTGCAGCAGCTGGGCCTGCTCTCGGCAACCCTGCTCAGCCTCGGGAGTGCCAGCCCCTCACTGGCCGCGCTGGCTTTGCACCCTGGCGATCTTCAGCCCGGCCCCGCCGTCCTGGTGGCGCGGGGCGGCGGGGGTGGCCGCGGAGGTGGCGGCGGCCGCTTCGGCGGTGGGGGTGGCGGCCGGATGGGTGGAGGCGGTGGTGGCGGCATCGACCGCAGCCGGGCTCCGAGTGGGTTTGGTCAGTCAGGCGCCAGCTTCAACCGGGGCAACACCCGGCCCAGCAGCGGCTGGAGCAACCGCACCAATGGCGGCGGCGGCCCCTCCCTCAACGGCAGCAACCGCTTCGATGGCAACCGCTTCGATGGCAACCGCGGCAACGGAAATCGCTTCAACGGCAACAGCGTGAACGTGAACCGGAACTGGAACCGGGTCACCAACGTGAACGTGAATGCCGGCTGGGCCAGGCCCGGCTGGGGTGGGGCCAGGCCCTGGAACTGGGGCTGGTATGGCGGCTGGAGTTCACCGCCCTGGGGCTGGTGGGCCGCCCGCACCGCCGCCTGGGGCATCACCGGCCTGGCCACCGCGTCGATCATCAACAACGCGGTGAACAGCGCGATTGCCGCCAGCAGCCCGGTGATCGTGGTGCCCGACACCGGCTACCAGCTGCTCTACGGCACGGTGCAGCCGGTGGGCTCCAGCAGCGTGAGCTTCGTGGTGCAGGCCAATGGCAGTGAATACCAGCTCAGCGCCGACTGCCAGCAGGGCTTGATCAACGGCCAGCAGCCCCAATCCGCCGACCAGGCCCAGCTGCTCAATGCCGCCTGTCAGGTGGCGTTCGGCTCGGCCTGAGCGCAGCGCGGGCAGAGGGCCCGCACGTTGAGCACACATTCCAGCAGGCGGAAGCCATGCACGCTGGCGGCGGCCACCCCTGCCGCCAGCACCTCAGCGTTTTCAAATTCCTCGGTGCGGCCGCAGCGCACGCACAGCAGATGGTGGTGGTCGCGGTGGTGGTCGCCGCCCAGCTCGTAGCGGCGGCCCCCCTCCGGCAGCTCCAGCTCCTGCAGCATCCCCATGGAACTCAGCAGCCGCAGGGTGCGATACACCGTGGCCAGCGACACCCGCTCCTCGGCCTGCAGCAACCGCTGGTGCACCTCCTCAGCACTGAGGTGGCGCCCCTCCCCCAGCTGCTCAAACAGACTGAGCACCCGCTGGCGCTGCGGGGTGAGCCGCTGGCCGCGGCCGTGCAGCGAGCTGCGCAGATCCTCGGGACTGCCGACTGGGGATCGAACGGGCACCGCCACTCCGCGCACCAGTGCAGGATAAGCAGCCCTTCTCAACAATGGCCAGTATTGAGAAGGAGTGAGGATCGGGATGCCCTCGCGCACTGGCGCAGGGCTGCTGAGCACGCCCTGATCCTGAGCGGCAGGCCATACGTCAAGAAATCAGCCATCCCAGAAGTCACCAGAAATCAGCAACGTACGGTTGATCAACAGGAGACTGGTCTCCCCAGCCCAGCTCTCGCCATTCCGGTCCGCCGAGCCGGTCTTGCCGTGAGTCCTTGCCCCAGCGCCAGGTGGCCCCTGAACCTTCTGCTGCCCCAAGGGCAGGTCAACCTCCGAATCTGATGCCTTCCGCCACCGCGGCCATCACCGCCATCCGGGACAACGCTGGGCTGATCCAGGGCCGCGTCGCCGCTGGCGGCCGCAGCGATGACCGCACGCCCACCCTCAGCGGCACCCTTTCCGCCGCGCTGGCCGCCGGTGAAACGCTGCGCATCTTCAATGGCAAAACCCTGCTGGGCACAGCCAAGGTCAACAACAGATCTCGAACCTGGACCTACACCCCAGTCGCCCTGCCGCGCACTGCCGGAACCACGTATGCCTTCAGGGCCCGGATCGCCGATGCCGCCGGCAATCTCGGCAAGGCATCGGCCGCCCGCAGGTTTGTTCTCGCGACCTCTGCACCTGCCACCAGGGCCGCTGTTGTCACCCTGGCCCTCGCGCAGCCCACGGTGACAGAGGATGGCACAGCCAAACTCTCCTACACCTTCGCACGCACTGGGCCGACCACAGCCGCACTGAAGGTCAACTACATCATCGCGGGCACCGCAAGACTCTCCGGCACAGTCTCCGATCCAGCGGATTATGTGATTACGGGCAGTACATCGACGGCTGCAACGCGAAGGGTCACCTTTGCGGCCGGCTCCGACACCGCAACCGTTGTCATTGATGCGATCGATGATTCACGTGTTGAGCCAGATGAAACCGTTACACTCAGAGTTACGACAGGAGCCGCTTATACCATCGGCACCACAAGCGCCGTGACGGGCACCATCACCAATGACGACCCCGCCAATGACGACCCCGCCAATCAGATCAAAGAGTCCATATCCCTCCAGGCCAGGATTGGCAGCAAGGGAGAGATCGACCGTTACTTCATAAACACAGAAAAAGGATCGATTGTCAGCGCTTCGCTGACATCAAGCAGCAACTCGCTCTATCCCTTGCTTTCCCTGAGAGATCAAAGCGGATCCCTGCTGAAAGGCTCAGTTGCCTATGATGGCAGCGATGCCGATCTAGGCATGTACGACTTGATCACTGGCCAGGCATTGCTCGATGTTCACACCCAGACAGGAGGCATTGGCGACTATATACTCAATATTGTCGTCACAACTCGAGAGGAGCTCAAGAGCGAGGTGATCCGACTCACCAACCTGGAACGCCAGAACGAGGGGCTCTCGCCACTGACCAGAAACACCCTGCTGGAGCAGGCAGCTCAGGCCCACGTTCTGGATATGGATGCCAGCAATCGATACCTTAAGCACACCGGCAGCAACGGCAGCTTATCCATCGATCGCATCAAAGCAACTGGCTACAAGGCCGGATGGGTGGATTCGGGTGATGGTTTTCTGCGCACAATACGAAGCGAAAATGCAGCTTCGGGTCAGAAGTCTGCAGAAGCTGTCGTCAAGGACTGGATGAACAGTCCTGGGCATCGCGCGGCCATCATGGATCCAGCAACCAAGGAGATCGGAGTGGGATTTGAATATGATCAAGAAACGGGAGCAACGTACTGGATCCAGAACTTTGGCCACCCCTGGTCACCGGGAATGCGGGTGTGGTTTTAGCCCTTTCTCATCTTGCCTAGTCCACCGGTAGGCCGCTGCTCGCTGATCCTTCCTCATCTTGTTGATCGTTCTTCGTCATGAGTACACCACGCCTCGTCAGGGACATCTTTTCTGGAAGCAGCAGTGCTTCTCCCAGTTGGCTGACAGCCGTGGGAAGCACGCTGTATTTCACAGCGAATGACGGCATCAACGGCTACCAGCTGTGGCGTTCCAACGGCAGCTCTGCCAGTACCCAGCGCGTGGCGAGCAACCGCTTGTTCCGCTCCCCACCCACCAACCTGACAGCCCTTGGTGACAGCCTGTTCTTTGCCGCCGACGATGGCACGAACGGGCTGGAATTGTGGACAAGCAACGGCACGGCAGCCGGCACAGTATTGGTCGCTGATCTCAAGAGTGGGAGCGCCAGTTCTAGGCCGAGCTTCTTAACGCCAGTCGACAATCTCGTCTATTTCACCACAGAAGTCAATGGCTACAGAGAACTGTGGCGCTCCGATGGAACCACTGTGGGCACGCGATCTGTTTGGAAATCTCGCCTCCTGGGACGTGATCCCCAAAATCCATCCCTTACAAGGATTGGTAAAACGTTACTGATTTCAGCCAACGACGGATACAGAGAGATCTGGAAGTCAAACGGCAACACGTTCGACACATCATCTGTCACACGATTTAACGGGACGCCGCTCCGCCTGACGCCAATCGGAAATACTGTTTTCTTCACGCTTGATGATGACGTCATTGGCGATGAACTGTGGAAGTCGGATGGCACCGCCAACGGCTCTGTGCTGGTAGCAGATATCAATACAAGAACCTTTGCATCCTCTTCCCCTCGCAATCTCACCTCTCTAGGAAAGACTCTGTTCTTCACCGCTGATGATGGCTCCACAGGCCGCGAGCTCTGGACATCGAACGGCAGCGCAGAAACCACAGTTCGCGTCGCTGACATCCGTTCTGGTGCCCCGAGCTCCAATCCAAGCGATCTCACGCCAGTGGGCAACACCCTCTACTTCGTGGCCTCTGACGCTGCGTTCGGCACAGAACTCTGGAAAACCGACGGCACCAGCGCCGGCACCATGCGGGTGGCTGACATCAACCCAGGTCGATTCAATTCGACACCACAGAATCTCACAGCAATCGGCAAGATGCTCTTCTTCACAGCGGACGACGGCCGCAGCGGAAGAGAACTCTGGTCAACCGACGGCACTGCCGCCGGCACCGTCCGCGTCGCTGATCTCCGCTCCGGGTCCATCGGCTCCGATCCCGCCAACCTCACGGTTGTAGGCAACAGCCTCTACTTCACCGCTGACAACGGCAACAGCGGCCGCGAGCTGTGGACTCTTGATGACATTGTCCCAACCCAGCTGGGTATCTCCGCCACCGATGCAGAGACGTTTGAGGGTGCGGCAGGCTCCACCCGCTTAAACTTCACCATCACGCGCAGCGGTGATCTTTCGGCGGCCGGCAGCGTTCGCTGGAGGGTGATCCCTGCCCGCCCCACGCGCACAACCGGAGCGGTCGATGGGGCTGACTTCAGCGGTGGCGTGCTGCCCAGGGGCCTCGTTCGCTTCGGTGCCGGTGAACGCTCAGCACAGGTCACGATCGATGTGCGCGGTGATCGCCTTCAGGAGCGCGATGAGCGCTTCGTTGTGAGCCTCTCGGGGGCCACAGCTGCAGTGTTGATCCAGGAACGTGCCATCGGCACGATCCGCAACGACGACCGGATCGGCACAGCTGACGCCGATACGCTCATCGGTTCAACTCGGTCCGAATTCCTGGATGGACGAGCCGGTGCCGACATCCTGATCGGCGCCGGCGGATCCGATGTTTTCGGGTTCCGTTTCAGAGACTCGCGCATCGCCAATCCCGATCGCATCACCGATTTCGACTTCGGCGCCGACAAAATCGATCTCTTCGCTGCCAATGATGGAGAGAGGCCGGCGCCCCTGGCACTCACCCGCTCCGCCGACAACGGCACGGCCAGCAGCCTGCGTCAACTGGCCGCCAGCGTCTTCGCGGACGCGGATGGCGCCCTCCCCGGCAACCAGCCCCTGTTGCCCCATGCAGCCACCCTGGTGGTGGCAAGCCATGTCAATGTCCGCGGCACCTACCTGCTGATCAACGATGGTGATGCCGCCCTCAACCCAACCAGCGATCTCTTGATCAACATCACAGGCTTTCGCGGCAATCTGCCTGATTTCGGCCCAATCCCGGTGGATCTGGTGTTTGGTTGACGCGGCACTGGATTCCCGCATCAAGCCCGAGGGCGATTGGAGCGCTGTCAACGGGCCAGCTCGAGCTGCTCGATTGCGGAGCCATTGGCAGGCCTTATCGGGCTGATCAGGAGCCCTGCTGCATCGGGCGCCCCCGTGGGGGGAAAGGGCCTTCCATCCAGCGCAAACATCCGTTACATTCACTGGGCGGGCGGTCTTCAGCCTCTCGCCTTACCTGACCGCCCGAAACGCCACCCGGTCGTTTCCAAGGCTTCTTCTTCTCGTTCTCATGACCACCACTCTCCAGCAGCGCTCCGGCGCCAACAGCTGGCAGC
>VFQS010002061.1_pt1 | contig 17188 bp, 17 predicted proteins | sample 3512361 | NCBI WGS metagenome assembly VFQS01 (sample SAMN10412375, study PRJNA504923) | tailings metagenome | isolation source: Relicate 1 Philex TSF3 active mining | place: Philippines
CCAACCGTAGTGTCCGCCCCACCATTTGCCATTTAGGTATTCACCGACTTCTCCACTCAGTCCAACATTGTCAGGAATAATTCCGCCGTTAGCTATGGCTCGCTCTCGCCAAGTTTTTAGATAACGAATCACCCAGTCGGTGAAGTAGCTGTCCTGGGTATACATAAACGCATGAGTCATCTGACCAGAGGCATTCATGTTTAGTGGAACATCACCTTTGACTGTTCTCTCATTCATTAGTCGAACAACTTCTTCATAGACAGCATCGTTTGACCAGTTGCAGGTCCCGAGTTCAAATGGAGAGGTCTTCATATCCTCAAAAGGAGCATGATATGAATCCAGGACACCACGATGAGTTATCCAGTCTTCATGGGTGGTAACCAGCCTCGGTCCGCGTGAGCCGGACATTGGCGCTCTAATGATGCCGAGCTTTTTGTCAAAGTTTTCAGCCAGTGGATCGTCACCTGTATACATCTTGGCGAAGCGAACCGCTCGGGTGCGATCCTGCAAAGAATCTGGTTTAGTCAGACCAAAGAAATAGTGGTAGAGGTTTGCCTCTCCGTGGTGCATCCAATCGTAGTAACCATCAAACTCACGATTGATTTGGCCATACTCTGTCCACTGCCAGGTGATGCCATCCCAGATCTTTCTACCAAGCTCATAGATTCTCTCGTCACCAGTAAGCGCATAGAACAGTGGAAAATATTGAAAAGCCTCATATGGATCATCCGAGCCATCCATCCCTGGCCACTCATCTCGCCAAATCAGCGTTCCATCAGCCCTTACATATTTGGCAACGAACTCCTCGACTGCCTCTCGCAGGGAGGCAATCAGCTCCTGCTGGTCATGCACCCACTTCGGAAGAATGCTTGATTTGTGGGCGGGGGAGATGGTTGGAATAGTGCCTGTCAAAAGGGCTCCTTGGCTCTCTAAAAATCCTATAGCATTACTGAACAATGACTTCTAGGTTCGTAAACCAGAGTTTCCTTGTCACGGGCTCAACCTCGGGCATCGGTTTCGCAACGGCTAAAGCGCTCTTCGATGAGGGAGCCAAAGTAGTTCTGCATGGCTTAGTAGCAAGAGAAGATCTTTCATCCGAGGTAAAAAGTCTTTTAGAAACAGATCGTGCACACTACATTCAGGCCGACATTGGTGATGCCACTCAGGCATCATCTTTGCCAGATAAAGCAGCTGAACTAACAGCAGGACTCAACGGCATCGTGCTGAGTGCTGCCATGGCTTTCCACAAGGACTGGGACAAAGTCACAGCCACTGACTGGGATCGCGTGATGCAGGTGAACCTAAGGTCTAATTTCCTAATTGCACAATCCGCCGCAAAGCATTTGATCAGATCTAAAGGCGCAATGGTCGCAGTAAGCAGCACCAACGCTCTGAGAGCAAATCGGCAAAATCTTCTCTACGACTCGAGTAAAGCTGCACTAAACCATATGTTTCGAGACATCGCTCTTGAGCTAAGGGAAAAGAACGTGCGAGTAAATGTGGTCATGCCGGGTGGTGTTGACACCCCAATGCTGGCGAATTGGCTGAAGGATTACGCCGGTGAGAAAGCTGATCAGACTCTAGCTGAAGCCAAGGCGAGCGGCATGCTGGGAATACCTACTGATATTGCAATGCCGATTCTGTTCTTGCTATCTAACGAGGCTCGTTGGATAACTGGCCAAACACTGATTGTCGACGGCGGAGCAATCCTCGACAGTTAGAGCTTGAGAACAGTGTGGTTCTCGATGAAGTCCCAGTCATAGTCAATGCAAAGACCCTCACCCTCAGGGGCTTGCACCATTCCATCCTTGATGACTATCGAGGATTTGGTTCCGAACTCAAAGTCATCAAAGGGGAAGAGCATCTCGAAGAACTCTGAGTTTGGAAGGGCAAGCGAGGCATGAATCTGCACCTGCTCAAGGGCCTGATAGATGGTGGTGTGAAGTTCACACTGCACACCGAATGATTCAGCTGTGTGACCAGTCTTCATCACCGAGGTAATACCTCCGCGCCATGAGACATCTGTGCGAACGATATCCGCAATTCCCTCGTGGATGTAGTGAGCAGTTGAGTAGTGACCACCAGCTAGAACTTCAGTTCCACAAATCGGAAGGTCAAGCTTCTCTCTTAGTTTGCGAAGCCCGTTGAAGTTAACATCGAGCAGTGGTTCTTCAAGCCAGCGGTAGTTTAGTTTTTCCAGTTCCCTTCCAACCTTGAGAGCCTGCTCGTAGTTGTAACTGATTACTGGATCTGCCATAAGGGTGAAGTCATCACCAACTGCTTCGCGAACAGCTCTGTAGCACTCGATGTCAATCTTTGGATCTCCTGGTGGGTGAAGCTTGTAACCCTTGAAGCCACGCTTCTTAACATCCAAAGCTTGCGCAACATATTCAGCGGGGCCAGGAAGAAACATTGAACTTACATAGAGAGGAATCTCTGTCTTGGCGGCACCAAGCAGTCGATAGACAGGTTGATGAGTCTGCTTTCCAATGATGTCCCAGCAGGCATTGTCGAATGGACCATAGGCATAGATAGGAGTGAGATTCCACTTCCTGTCGAACATTTCAAATTCTTTGAGATTGGCTTGGGTGTGGAAAGCATCTCTACCGATGAAGAATGGCTTCACCTGACTCATAACATGAGCGGCTGCCTTGGCATCAAGAGCACCAAAACCAAATGATGTTCCAGTTGTGCCATCTGCAGTCTTCAATGTGATGACAGTGAAGTCAGGTCTTGATCCACCGGGTAGCTGGACTGCCGAAACGGCATCCAGTTGCTTTAGCTCATCCGCTCCGCGGCAAGCCCGAATTTCAACATCGACAATCTCAGAAGGGTTCATGTTCTAAATCCTATAGGAAATTAGTGGAATTACCCCAGGGAGAGCTAATTTCTCGGAAGCAACCTTTGCATCTGAACCACGTGCTTTGGCTCTAGTTCCTCTAGTGAAGAGACCCCCAGCAGACGCATAGTTCTGGTCATTTGCTCGGTAATGATTTGGAACATCCGATCAACACCATCAGCACCACCAGCCATTAGTCCATATAAATACGCTCGACCAACAAAGGTGAAGCGAGCTCCCATGGCAATGCTTGCGACGATATCAGCACCGCTCATAATGCCTGTGTCGATGTGAACCTCGACATTCTTACCAACCGCTTTTACCACCTCTGGCAAAACATGGAATGGAACCGGAGCTCTGTCCAGCTGTCTGCCACCGTGATTGGAAAGCACAATTCCGTCTACACCAGCCTTGGCAAGTTTCTTGGCATCATCGAGTGTCTGAACACCTTTAACCAGTAGCTTTCCTGGCCACTGCTTCTTTATCCATTTCAAATCTTCATAGGTGACAGTTGGATCAAACATGAAGTCCAGAAGTTCAGCAACAGTTCCCTTCCATGAAGAAAGTGATGCAAACTCCAAGGGTTCAGTTGTTAGAAAGTCCCACCACCACCAGGGCCTGGGAAGAGCATTCATGATGGTGCCAACAGTCAGTGCAGGTGGAATCGAAAAACCATTTCGCTTATCCCGCAACCTCGCACCTGCCACAGGAACATCAACTGTCACAACCAATGTGTCAAAGTTAGATTTCGCTGCTCTCTGCACTAGCTCCATGGAACGATCGCGGTCTTTCCACATGTAAAGCTGGAACCAGTTGCGGCCATCTGGAGCAACTGATTGAACATGCTCTACCGATCGAGTTCCCATTGTCGAAAGTGTGAAGGGGACACCCCACTTCGCCGCAATGGCTGCTCCAGCATCCTCACCCTCGTGCTGCATCATCCGAGTAAATCCGGTGGGAGCAATTCCAACTGGGAAGGCAACCTTCTTGCCTAGAACTTCCCAGCTGGTTGAAACTTCGGAGACATCCTTCAAGATAGCTGGCTTGAATTCGATGTCTTCGAAAGCCTGTCTGGCTCTGGCTAGTGACAGCTCTGCTTCGGCTGCACCATCGCAGTAATCGAAGGGAGCCTTCGGTGTTCTGCGCTTTGCAATAGCTCGCAAGTCCCAGACGGTCAGCGCCTTTTCTAATCTGCGTTTTTTGAAGTTGAGAGTTGGCTTTCTAAAACGCAGCAGTGGCGCAAGCTCTTTGGGTCTGGGGAAGCGACGCTTGGTCATTGCATGTGTCCTTTCAAAAGACGCTCTAGCCACATCTTTCTGGCATCGAGGGCAAGTTTAGACACAAGTGCGTCTGGGTAAGTGAGATCAAAACCATGAAATGCTCCTGACCACATATGAAGCTCGACCGGAACGTCCGCCTGCGCAAGCCTTTCTGCGTAGTCGACAATTTCACTTCTGAAGACTTCGAGTGTCCCAACATCTAGAAAAGTTGGAGGAAGTCCCGTGAGATCTTTTGCTTTAGATGGTGAGGCATATTGAGAAACCTGAATAGTTCCCCTTCTTTCACCGAGCAGAGCATTCCAGCCAACATCATTACTCTCTCTGTCCCAAAGGCCAAGTGAACTGAACTGCCTGCTAGAAGCGCTGCTATTTGTGGAATCGAGCATCGGGCACATCAAAAGCTGTCCGGCAAGCTTTGGCCCTTCGCTGTCTCTAGCCATCAGAGCAACACCTGCCGAAAGACCTCCGCCTGCGCTCATGCCAACCACAACCAGCGGAAGGTTTTCAATCTGCTTGGAAAATTCAACTAAAGCATCGAAGCAATCTTGAACAGGTATTGGATCTTGATGTTTAGGAGCAAGTCGATATTCAACGGTTGTTGCAACGAGGTCATATTCTTCGACCCAGTCAGCAACCATGTCCATTCCGATGAATCGATCACCAGCAATCATTCCGCCGCTGTGGATATGAAATAGTGCTGCCTTTGGCTTGCCACCAGATTTTTGAATGGTGGTCATCTCAAGCATGTGGCCATCGCGAGCTTTCACCTGCCAGCTCTTCACCTCTAAGTTTCTTCCCTTGGTCAGAGCATCAACACCACCTGAAACAAAAGCTTCTTTCAGTGGAGGAATTTTTTCTTCGGTCAGTGAGGTTCGATCAACTTCTGGGTGATCATTTAGAAACTGCTGCAATTCAGCGTCATACCTGGGAGTGTTGGAAGTCATGTTGGAATTCTAGACCTATCTCTACTAGAACCTATAGGATGTAGTATTCATCAAACAAGGCACTCAATGGTGAGGTGGAACTTTTGGTTGATTCAAGTTTTGTTCCTTGGGGCAGCGATCCTGCTGATTCAAAAATTACCGTTCCCATGCTCTCTGACTCCTGCGATAAAGCGGGACTTCGTCATCAAGTTTTAGAGCACAGACTCACACCCCTTGTCCCCGGCACCAGAACATCAGGCCGCGCGAGGACTGTGCAGTTTGCGCCAGATAGCAATGTTGATCCCGCAAGGCCTTATGACGATGCAATTGACTTCATTGATGGCACCTTGCAGGGGGAGCTGATTGTTATTGCCACCGACAACGGCAACGCATCCGCCTTTTGGGGTGAACTGTTTAGTGCTGCGGCCAAGGGCAGAGGGGCGACGGGAGTAATCACCGATGGCAATCTTCGCGACTCAGACAAGATTGTCGCCGTTGGATTTCCTGCCTTTTCTCGAAGCAGAAGACCAATCGACTACCGGGGAAGAATGAAAGTTGTTGCCCAACAAACAGAAGTCACAATTGGATCGGTAAAGATTCATCCAGGAGATCTTGTGGTTGCCGATGATGACGGTGTCGTTGTGATTCCAATCGAGCACGAGGAAAAAGTAATTGGATTTGCTCGAGAGCGAGCAAGGGGCGAGTCAACTGTTTTGCAGGAACTGCTTGGTGGTGCCACGCTTCGCGAAGTATGGACAAGACACGGAATCTTATAAAGGAAGGGATAGAGAATGTCAGTAAAGAGAGTTGCTTCAGTTATTCGGCTTGATGCTGCTGGAGTGGAAGAATACGAAAAACTTCATGCCAATGCATGGCCTGGGGTGTTGGCCAAGATTACCGAATGCAATATTCGAAACTATTCCATTTATCGTTACGGACTCCTTCTGTTTTCGTATTTCGAATATGTTGGAACAGACATGGATGCCGATATGGCAAAGATGGGTGAAGACAAGACCACTCAGGACTGGTGGGCGGTTTGCAAGCCGCTCCAGAGACCAGTTGATGAAATTGTCGGTGATGAGTGGTGGCACGAGATTCCTGAAATCTTCCATCACGACTAAGAAGAGATAAATGTCAGTAGTCGATTTCTGGTCCACCGCAGACGTTCGTTTCCCAACTTCAAAACAGTTGGACGGTTCGGATGCGATGAATCAGGATCCTGACTATTCCGCGGCCTATGTCAGCTTCGGAAATGAAAACGGACCAATCGGTCACGCATCTGTATTCACCATTGGCCGTGGAAATGACGTGCAGGTTGCTGCGCTGGAGACGCTAAAGCCCTATGTCATCGGGAGAGATTTAGATGAGCTTCTTTCCGATATGGGACTTCTATATAGGGAGCTAACTGGCGATTCACAACTTCGCTGGCTGGGTCCCGAAAAGGGCGTTATGCATATGGCAATTGGTGCAGTCGTTAATTGCCTGTGGGATTTAAAGTCTCGAATCGAGAAGAAGCCTCTCTGGGAACTACTTTCGGATATGTCCGCAGTTGAGCTTGCCGATCTAATTGACTATCGCTACCTGAGTTCACTCCTTACCCACAAAGAGGTTGTGGCAATGTTTGAAAAGTCCCTGCCAGGGCGCGAGGAGAGAAAAGCAAAGCTTCGAAGCGAAGGCTATCCCGCTTACACAACAAGCCCAGGTTGGCTTGGTTACAGCGATGAGAAGCTGGTCAGATTGTGCAAAGAGGCAATAGCCCAGGGTTTTGGCAGGATCAAGCTCAAGGTCGGGGCGAATAAAGAAGACGATATTCGAAGACTGCGGCTTGCTCGAGAGGCCTGCGGAGACGACTTCCCCATAGCAGTTGACGCTAACCAGCGCTGGGAAGTGGAAGAGGCAATTGATTGGATTAGAGCAATTGCCGAATTCAAGCTGGACTGGGTGGAGGAGCCGACTAGTCCTGATGATGTCAATGGACACTTTGCTATTGCTCGTGCTGTTGCGCCAACCAGGGTTTCAACGGGCGAACACATGGCCAATCGGGTCATCGCCCGTCAACTCTTTGAAAGCGGAGCCATCAGTCTTCTGCAGATAGATAGCGCTCGCGTAGCGGGGGTGAATGAAAACATAGCCATCTTGGCCATGGCGGCAAAGACCAACATCCCTGTATTTCCTCATGCTGGCGGTGTTGGACTGTGTGAGGCAGTGCAGCATCTGGCTTTCTTTGACTATGTCGCTCTATCTGGTAGCAAAGAGGACAGAGCCATTGAATTTGTCGATCACTTGCATGAGCATTACCTGGATCCAGTCAAGATTGAAAAGGGAAGATATTGGCCCACTGACTTGCCAGGAAATAGCCAACAGATGAAGGAGAGCTCCATTAAGAGCTTTAGTTTTCCAGACGGACCGGAGTGGAGGATGGCGTGAGAATCCAGAGCGTTGATTTAGGAAGAGGTGGGATTAAAACCAGCTCCCTGTCTTTTGGAACAGCAGGTATCGGCAATCTCTTTCGTGAAGTTAGTGATGAAGAGGCAAATGAAGCGTTAGAAGTTTCATACGAGGGTGGTGTTCGCTACTTCGATACCGCACCGCACTACGGCCTTGGTTTAGCGGAACAAAGACTTGGTGATTTTCTAAAGAACAAACCTCGAGCGGAAATTATTGTCTCGACCAAGGTTGGAAGACTGATTCGAGAAAACCCAAACTTCAATGGTGGTCAAGACGACCAAGGCTTTGCAGTATCAAATCGTGTTCACAGAGTGCTTGATTACTCCTATGACGGCGTCATGAAGTCCATCGAGGAATCTCTCGCACGTCTACAAATTCAAAAGATAGATATCGTTTTTGTTCACGATCCAGATAATCATGAAAAAGAAGCTATGGAGGGCGCCTTCCCAGCTCTGGAAGAACTTCGTCGGTCAGGTGTGATTAGCTCATATGGTGCAGGTATGAATCAATCTGCGATGCTTGCAAGATTCGCTGCAAACACCGAGCTAGATGTTGTTATGTGTGCTGGACGATTCTCGTTGCTGGAGCAGCCGGCAATGGAAGATCTGCTGCCAGTAGCTGTTCGCAGAAATGTTTCGATAGTGGCCGCGGGGGTATTCAACTCAGGCATTCTCGCGACCAATAATCCACAGAGTGGAGCGAATTACAACTACGCCCCAGCGCCAGAGGAAATTCTGGTCAGGGCACAAGAGTTAGCCAAGGCTTGCCAGGAGGAGGGTTTCACTCTGCCTCAGGTTGCAGCTCAGTTCCCCTTCCTTCACAGCGCCATCAAGGTGGTGTGCTTGGGTGCCAGAAATGCTGAGCAGGCAAGTCGCAATGTCGATCTTTACCGAAGTGATGTTCCGAAAGCGTTTTATGAGAAGTTAGCTAACCAAGGATTGATAAATCCGGAGTTGGTTGGCTAGTGGTTCTCCATGGCTGACATGGTTGGAGCAAAGCGCTTTAGTGAATTTTGGATGTGAGAGAGCATCAGCTCTGAGGCCTTCTTTTCCTCACCATTGATTACTGCTTGTGCGATTGCTTCGTGTTCCTTCAGCGCCAAGAATCCTGACTTTGGTTCGTAGTAGAGCTCAAAGAGTTCACCAACTACTTCAGCATCATTTCTAGCTTCGCCAATCCAGGTCTTCAGCACCGCATAGAGCCTGAAGAGGTGAAGATGGCAGTGGGTTCGAACATACGCATCTCTCACCAGCTCACTTCCAGAAAGCTCTGCAATTAGTGTGTGGAATCTGGCATCGTGTTGACTCATTGCGGCATACGCCTCATCGATGTCCAAGTTCTCGGCTGATTTGCCTTTCGCTAATTCCTGTCTGAGTTTCTCTTTACCCTCATCATCAATTTGTCTTGCAGCCATGGTGGCGGCCCAAGGCTCGATGATTCCACGGAATTGAAATAGGTCTTTCATTTGATCGACTGTGAGAAGGGCGGTCGCCTTGTAGCCCCTGAGCGGTTCTTTCACCACGAGGTCATCAGATTCCAGTCGAGCCAAAGCCTCTCTGACTGGGGTTTGTGAAACATTTAGTTCACGTGCAAGGGCATCAATGTTGATTCTCTGGCCTGGAGAGATTTCATGCTTGAGAAGCATGTCTCTAATGCGGTCGTAGGTCTCATCAGATAAAACTGTGCGCATAGGTCGAATTGACTTCGAGTTTTTGCTTTCAGCCATTTGCCGCATACCCCTCGCGAAACTATAAATCGCAGTCTAGTGGGGAGAGAACTTACTAATTAGCTGGTTGCGTACGAGCCCTGGTTCGAAGCCCATCCATACCGCCATCAACTGCCAGTGAAGCTCCGGTGGTGGAGGCTTGAGTTGGGCTAGCCAGGAAGCAAACCGCAGAAGCAACCTCTTCAGCTGAGACCAATCTGCCCATCGGCTGTCTGGCATTGAGTGCAATTCTTTCTGCCACCGGATCAGCTGCTTGTGCCAGCAGTCTCGCCACCCACGGGGTGTCAGCAGTTCCAGGGTTCACACAGTTCACCCTGATGTTGTCCTTGATTAGATCTGCGGCCATTGCTTTTGTGAGTGACAGCACTGCACCCTTACTGGCGCTATAGACAGCGCGCTCAGGAAGCCCAACTGTTGCTGCTATGGAGCAGATGTTAACAATGGATCCGCTAGAGCTTTTCCTAAGAAGGGGGAGAGCTCTAGCGGAAACTCTGGCAATACCAACAACATTGGTGTCATAGACTCTGGCCCACTCATCTTCGGTGGCCTGTTCAATAGTCCCAACCGCACCAATGCCTGCGCTATTGACGATTATGTCGATTTGTTTGACTTCGGCTTCAATTTTCTGGAATGCACTATTTATTACATCTGTCTTGGTGACATCACACTCGAGCCAGGTCATGTCCTGATCTAAATCGCCACGCTTTAGGTCTAATCCATAGACGGTGACGCCATTGTCTCGGAGCATACGAGCACAAGCCAATCCGATTCCAGATGCGCTACCTGTGACGGCTGCAACAAGGCCTTGTAACTGAAGGGTCATCGTTGACACCTCGATCCTTGTCTTCTAAATTCCTGGGCTACTGTCGCGACAATTCCCGATTTACAATAGGATACAGGATTTAAGGGGCAGCAAAGAAGTTTTTCTGTAAATGAGGGGCAATGAAGCCAGTCCTAAGAGGTATGACCTGGGACCATCCCAGGGGGTTCGAATCTGTTGTTGCCTGTAATGATTTGGTCGAAACGAAGTTTGGCGTCACTATCGAGTGGCAGGCCAGAAGCCTCTTGCAATTCGGAGACCAACATGTTCGCGAGTTCGCCAAAGACCACGATTTGATGGTGATTGACCATCCCCATGTTCCTGATGGAGTCAACGACGGAGCTTTGGTGGCGATGGACGATCTACTAACTGCCGATCAGCTCGCTGTCCTAGAGAGAGAAAGTGCTGGTCCCTCCCACGAGTCCTATCGATTCAGGGGAAAGATCTGGGCACTTGCAATAGACGCAGCCACCCAGGTTTCTGTTTATCGGCCAGATCTGGTTGATGGTGTTCCACCATTTTGGTCAGACATTCTCGCGGACGCTAAAAAGAAAAAAGTGCTGTGGCCATACAAGCCAGTGGATGCATTCAGCACCTTTGCAACACTTAGTGCTCAGAACGGCTACGCAATTGGTTCAGATCGAATGCTGGATAAAGAAACCACCGAGAAGACTATGGACTTCATGATTGGGTTTGCCTCGCAAGTTCCCGATTTTTGTGCAACAAGCAATCCGTTTGAAATCTCGGAGAGATTAGTCGAAACAGATGACTATTGGTATGCCGCACCTCTATATGGCTACACCAACTACTCGAGGGCAGGCTTTAGATCAAGAGTGCTGCACTACGACGATGTTCCATCATTTGACGGCAGAGCAACTGGTTCTCAGCTGGGGGGAGCTGGGATTGCTGTTTCCTCATACTCACAGCATCAAAAGCTCGCTGGAGAGATAGCCGCCTACCTTTCATCGGCTGAGGCACAAAACGGCCCCTACACCGAGCGTTATGGTCAACCCGGAAACTTGCGAGCCTGGCTATCACCTCGCATGAACAATTTGACGGGGAACTTCTTCCGCAACACTCTGCGTTCCATTGAAGGATCTTGGGTGAGGCCAAGACTGGTTGGTTGGCCTGATTTCCAATTTGATGTTTCTCAGGTAATTCATCGCTCACTTGTGAATAGGAAGTTTGAAGCAGCAGACTGGTCGCAGATGGAAAAGCATCAGGATGAGCTTTTAGGGAAGCAGAGCAGTCGATGATTTATTTTGAGGATTACCAAATCGGATCTGCCAACTCAAGTCACGGCAGAACCATAACTGAAGCAGACATTGTTCTGCATGCTGGTCAAACAGGTGACTTCTATCCACATCACATGGATGCTGAGTTCTGTAAGACTCAACCTTTCAAAGAGAGAATCGCCCATGGCACCCTGATTCTTTCGGTGGCCGTTGGAATACTGGCTGGTGAGATCAATGAAGTTGCCATGAGCTATGGCTATGAGGGAATTCGCTTTTTGAAGCCAGTCTTTATCGGCGACACCATTACTGCCCACGCTTCCATAGTCGAGAAGCGCGAATACAAAAAGAATCCAGACGAGTTTGGCCTGGTTGATGAAAAGGTTGAGGTGATGAATCAGCGGGGCGAGCTGGTCATGGTCCTAACCCACATCTATCTGGTTCAAAAGAAACCCAAGTAATTCAAGGAAGGAAACGCCATGGCCACAAACATCGCACACGTAGTCGATACCCACCAGCACCTCTGGGTGATGTCCGAGCGGGCATACGACTGGATAGTTCCTGAGTATGGAGTTCTAAATAACGACTTTCGGCCAGAGGATGTGGCGGCGGATATCGTCAAAGCTGGCGTGACAGCCACGGTTTTGGTTCAGGCAGCAGACACCTATGACGACACCTTCTATATGCTCAGCGTTGCTCGCTCACATAAGAATGTCAAAGGCGTGGTTGGTTGGGTTCCTTTCAACAAGCCAACTGAGGCTAGAGAGTCACTAGATCTATTTGATAAGCACTGGGCAATCAAGGGCTACCGAAATCTCACCCACAACTACTCGGACCCCAGGTGGATTCTGCAGGCAAGCGTGAAAGAAACTCTTGCCGACATTGCTAGAAGAGACTTGGCACTCGACATGGTGAGTGTGAACTCGGATCACTCAAGAGCGGTAATGGAACTGGCTGATGCCCTGCCAACCCTGAGGATTGTGGTCGACCATATGGCAAAACCAAACATCGCTGAGAAGCAGTGGGATGACTGGGCTAAGGACATGGCCGATTTAGCGAAGCGTCCGAATGTTTACGTCAAGCATTCGGGGCTGAACACAGCATCAGGTCAAGGCTGGACTGCTGCCAGCTGGGAGCCATATGTAAATCACTGCCTTGAGCACTTTGGCTCTAATCGAATGATGATGGGAAGTGACTGGCCAGTTTCGCTGCTCAACGGAGACTTTGTTGGTGTTTGGAATGCACAAATGGAGAGCATCTCCAAGCTCTCCCAATCGGAGCAAGAAGATATTTGCTACAAGACCGCTAAGGCTTTCTACAGATTGGAACTTGATTAGCAATGTCTGACGTCAGACCACTGGATGGATATTTAGTTTTAGATTTCTCTCAATTTCTAGCTGGCCCGATGGCGGCGATGAGGTTGGGAGATCTTGGGGCCAGGGTAATAAAGATTGAGAAGCCACCGGCTGGAGATATTGGTCGAGGGCTCGCGTTTGGTGGGATTGTTGAAGATGGCGACACCCTCTCCTTTCATATCACCAATCGAAACAAGGAAAGCTATGCGGCTGATCTAAAAAACGAAGCCGACAAGGCGAAGGTTCTTGAGCTGGTGAAGAAAGCCGATGTGATTGTTCAGAACTTCAGACCTGGTGTCATGGAGAGGCTGGGTCTTGGTTATGAGGAAGTAAGAAAGATCAATCCCAAGATTGTTTATGGTTCCATCACTGGCTATGGCGCGGATGGCTCTTTCAGCACCAGACCCGGGCAGGACCTGCTGGCCCAATCAATATCTGGTCTTCCCTGGTTGAGCGGAAGCTCTGATAATCCACCTATTCCTGTTGGTATAGCTCTGGCTGACATCATCACCTCTATTCACATGGCCCACGGCATAACAGCTGCTCTTCTAAAGAGGGAGCGAACTGGCGAGGGCTCAAGGGTTGACACCAGCCTGCTCGAATCCATGTTGGATCTGCAGTTTGAGCTAATCAGCGCACATCTGAGCAATCCAAATGTTGTCGTTAAGCGAGGCGGCAAGCACACAGCACATGCATTTCTCCAGGCTCCCTACGGAACCTACCCGACTGCCAACGGCTACATCGCTCTTGCCATGGGTTCAGTTCCAAAGCTCGGAGAGCTGATTGGTCTTGATGCTCTTAGTAAATATGAAGACCCCGACACCTGGTGGAGCGAGCAGTCGACTATCACCGCATTGCTGGCAGAGCACCTCAAACACCAGACCACTGAGCACTGGTTAGAACTTTTGGATGCCGCTGATTTTTGGTGTGCACCGGTTCTTACTCTTCCTGAACTTGTCAAACACGATGGCTTTGAGGCGATCCAGATGGTGCAGGAGATTCATCGTGAGGGTAAGGATGGACACGATGTTGCTCTGAAGACAACTAGAGCGCCAGTCCGTTTTGATGGACAACCACTGAAAGTCAGGCGTGGTGCACCAAGAGTTGGTGAACACACGGCAGCAGTTGATGCAGAGATAAGAGGTATGTGATGTCCAATCCAAATCCAGATGCAGCTAAGCGCTATCAGGTTCCTGTTTGGAATCAGGATGACAAGAAGTATGAGGACTACCACGTTGGAGAGGTCGATCGCTCTATCCGAAGAACTATTTCTGAGGGTGAGATGATGCTTTTCAATTCGCTGCTTCTTGATATGCACCCCTACGTCGCTGACGACATCTTCGCTCGAGAAGAGGGCCTATTTGGCAAAAGGATCGTTCCCGGTGCACTGGTGTTCTCATATGGCATGGGACTGATGGCCCACAACAACATCCACACCTTCAGCTACGGTTACGACAGACTTCGTTTCATCAAGCCAGTCTTTGTTGGTGACACCATCTACACCATGCGAACACTGCTGAGAAAAGAACCCAAGTATGACGACATGGGTTTATTCAAAGTTAGCTATGAGGTATTCCGAGCAGACGATGAGCAGATTGTCCTCTACTGCGAGCATCTGCAAACCGTGAAGTATCGCGATCCTGCGAAAGCAAAACTCGGTGGGGTTGAGGAGATGAAAAAGAATGATTGAAATGTTTCGCGAAGTATCTGAGGCCTGTCGGCTAGAGATTCCGAAGAACCACCACAAGCGTGTCGGTGTTATTGGAGCTGGCGGGATTGTTGCTGCAGCCCATCTGCCTGCCTATGCCAAAGCTGGCCTGAAGGTTTCGGCGATAACAGATATCGACATGGCCAAGGCCAAGTCATTAGCCGATCAATTCGGTATCGAGAAGGTATATGCAACTGCCGATGAACTCTTGGCAGATAAGTCAATTGAGGTTGTGGACATCGCTGTACCAGCTTCAGCGCAACCGGCCTTACTGATGGCTGCTCTAGATGCTGGCAAACATGTCCTTGCCCAAAAGCCACTTGCCACCACAGTTGCTGCAGCCGAGGAGATGGCTGCGAAGGCAAAGAGCTCAGGACTGAAAGTCGGTGTGAATCAACAGCTGCGCTTCGACGAAGGCATGGCTGCCGCTCACTACATGGTCAGCAAGGGTTGGATTGGCGATGTTTCGGGCTTCTCGATCACTGTAAACCTAGACACTCCTTGGCATCTTTGGGATTGGGCTCAGTCCATGGAGCGACTTGAGATTATGGTCCACTCAATTCACTATCACGATGTTGTTCGATGGTTCTTTGGAAATCCAAAGAAGGTCTTTGCGGTAGCTGGCAGAACCAAGGGTCAGGCACCAATTGGTGAGACTAGAACTGTTAGTTCATACCTCTATGACAGTGGTGTGGTTGCACTAGTGAATGCCAACCACGTAAATCACGGCGGAGACAATCTTGCTGAGTTTCGAATTGATGGCTCAGGTGGTTCGATTAGGGGAACTCTCGGTCTTCTCTATGATTACCCAGTTGGTCGCTGCGACACTTTGGAGATTAAGTCATCAGTCGTTCCAACCGATGGTTGGGTTCCCTATCCCGTGACGCAGAGGTGGATACCCGATGCATTCATTGGGACCATGGGCTCACTACTTGCCGATGTTGCGAGCGAAGGAAAACTTAGAAGTCCAATTGCAGACAACGTTGACACGGTGAAGTTAGTTCACGCTCTTTACCGTTCGATTGAAACTGGAGAAGCGCAGAGTCTTTAGTGACCGATTACGCTCTGTCGCTGTCTACCAAGTCCTTCGATTTCTAAAGTCATGACATCACCAGGCTTTAGGTATCTTGGTGGCTTCTGTCCCATGCCAACTCCTGGCGGTGTTCCAGTGTTGATGATGTCGCCAGGCTCTAAAACCATGAACTGACTTAGGTAGTGAACTAAAAATGCTGGCTGATAAACCATCTGCTTAGTTGAGCTGCGCTGCATCGTCTCCCCATTCACACTCAGTTGCATGGAGAGGTTTGCTGGATCTTTGATTTCATCTTTGGTGACAAGGTATGGGCCGGCTGGATTAAATGTTTCGCTTGACTTGCCCTTGGACCACTGACCCTGGCGCTCGATTTGGAATTCTCTTTCGCTCACGTCGTTTGAGATCATGTAGCCAAAAATCTTCTCGTTGGCCTCTTGCTCGTCTTTGAGATAGCGGCACTTTTTCCCGATGACTATGGCAAGCTCGACCTCCCAGTCAGTCTTCTGAGAGTTCTTGGGAATCATGACATCGTCATTTGGACCAATCAGGGTGTTTGGGGACTTGGTGAAGATGATCGGTTCGGAGGGGATTTCGGCCCCGGTTTCGGCAGCGTGGTCGGCATAGTTCAGCCCGATGCAGATGATCTGGTGGGGGCGGGTTAGGGGAGCTCCGAAGCGCTTCCCCTGGATAATCTGCGGCTCAACGCCCTTTTCCTTCAGATTCCTTATATAAGAGGAGATATCCTCGGCGGTGTATTGGCTAAAGAACGCCTCGCCTAGGTCTCCCATGGCTGAGATGTCGTAGTAGTGGTCGTCATCAACCAAAACCCCTGATTTTTCGGCCCCGACAGGCCCAATTCGCACTAGTTTCACCGATTCACCCCCCTGTTTCCTTGGAAACGGAAATGTAACAATATCCTGTATTCTATACGAAACGACCTTTTATCGACTACAGTCGTTTGAAATCGGAGCAAAGCCGCTCTTCCGACTTCGCTCCGGAACTTACCATGGAGGGAAGTGGAAATGAAGAGAAGATGGCTCGGAGCATTCGCAATTGTCGGTGCTTTAACGCTCTCAGGATGTGCTGCAGGAACAACTGATGCCGGAAGCGGCGAGGTTGTTCAGGACGCAGAAGGCCCAAAGTCGCTGTTGGTTTGGGTTGACGCTGTTCGTGAACCAGCATGTTTGCAGTACAAAGAATTGATGGCTGGCGAAGTAGAAATCACCTGTGAGGTGGTTGGCCAAGAGGAGATCCTCTCCAAGGTCACACTAGCCAAGCAAACTGGTGAGGGTGCGCCTGACGTAACCTTTGACCAGCCAAACAACGTGGCTATCTACCAAGACCCAGCTCTTGGATTTGCCCTTAACCTAAGCAACTACCTTGACGCTTCAGTATTTGATGCCTACAACACATCAAATGACTGGTGCTTGATTGATGGAAGCTACTACTGCCTCAAGAACGACCTTGCACAGACTGTGCTTTGGTATGACACCGTAATCTTTGATGAGCTTGGACTAACAGTTCCAACCACAATGGACGAGTTCGCTGCCACTGCCATGAAGCTAAAGGGCACAGGCTATGTAGCAGGTGCGATTGGTGACCAGGGCTTCTACGCTGGCTACCTATGGCCAAGCGGTTGCCCAATGGTTAACGTCATTGACCCAGCAACTGTAAACATCAACGCTGACAGCCCAAACTGTTCACGTGTTTGGGATCTAGTTCAGCCACTAGTTGACGCAGGTGTTCTCGACACTCGCTCAGCTTTTGATGCTGGATTCCTTGCCGAAGTTGCACAGCAGCAGAAGGTCGCAATGCACATCGGTC
>VFQS010002062.1_pt1 | contig 17188 bp, 18 predicted proteins | sample 3512361 | NCBI WGS metagenome assembly VFQS01 (sample SAMN10412375, study PRJNA504923) | tailings metagenome | isolation source: Relicate 1 Philex TSF3 active mining | place: Philippines
AAGCAGCAGCGCCGCCGCTAATATCGCCCATCTGGCGAGGCGGCGCATATCGTTAGATAGCCTTCATGATCAGGCTGGCATTGGTCCCGCCAAAGCCGAAGCTGTTGTTCAGGACAGCTTTCACTTCACGCTTTTTGGCGACATGCGGCACCAAGTCGACGCCTTCTGTGCCTTCATCCGGATTGTCCAGATTGAGCGTTGGCGGAACGATTTGGTCGCGGAGCGCGAGGATGCAGAAAATGCTTTCGACCGCGCCAGCGCCGCCCAAAAGATGGCCGATGGCGGATTTGGTCGAGCTCATTGAGACGTTGGTAATCGCATCACCAAATAAACGCTTTACGGCACCCAGTTCGATGGTGTCGGCCATCGTCGATGTGCCATGCGCGTTGATATAATCAATATCGCTTGGCGTCATGCCCGCCTTTTTCAAGGCCATTTGCATCGAACGATAGGCGCCGTCACCATCGGGATGCGGCGCGGTGACGTGATAGGCATCGCCCGAAAGGCCATAGCCAACAACTTCGGCATAGATTTTTGCGCCGCGCGCCTTTGCGTGCTCATATTCTTCCAGAACGATAACGCCTGCGCCTTCACCCATAACAAAACCGTCGCGGTCCTTGTCATACGGGCGGCTTGCAGCTTCGGGACGGTCGTTAAAGCTCATGTTCAATGCACGTGCTTGCGCAAAGCCCGCAATGCCCAGTGGGTTGATCGTGCCCTCTGCGCCGCCAGCCAACATAATGTCGGCGTCATCATCGCGGATCATGCGCGCGGCATCGCCAATGGAATGCGCGCCGGTGGAACAAGCGGTGACCACGGCGTGATTGGGGCCTTTCAGGCCATATTTAATGCTGACCTGACCAGAGATCAGGTTGATGAGCCGGCCATGCACGAAATGCGGGCTGACGCGGCCGGGGCCTTTTTCCGCAAGCAACAATGCTTCGCTTTCAATGCCGGGCAGACCGCCAATGCCGGATCCGATGGAGCAGCCTGCGCGTAGCTTTTGTTCTTCGGTCAATTCGGTGAGGCCGGCATCTTCCAATGCCTGACCTGCGGCATCGATGCCGTAAATGATAAAGGGATCAACCTGCCGCTGAACCTTGTGGTCAACGCGCTTGTCGGGGTCAAAGCCCCATGCGTGGTCCTTTGGCTTAACCTCGCAGGCAATATGACATTTATGGTCGCTGGTATCAAAACGCGTAATCATGCCTGCGCCGGATTTGCCGGCAATCAGGTTGGACCATGTCGTTTCGACATCAGCCCCCAAAGGTGTAACCAGACCCAGTCCAGTGACCACGACACGACGCATTGCGTTATCTCCAAAATGCTAATCTTCGCAGCCCATTACCGCGAACAAGTGCCAAAATGCAAACGGCTTTCCGACGGTAGCGCTGTTGACGCCGGTCGGAAAGCCGATGGAATTTATAACTGCCCGCGCGACATAGCGCGCGAGACGGTTCAGCCGTTGCTGTTGATGAAGTCGATCGCGTCCTTAACGGTAGCGATTTTTTCAGCCGCATCGTCAGGAATTTCAACGTTGAATTCTTCTTCGAACGCCATGACGAGTTCGACGATGTCGAGGCTGTCTGCGCCAAGATCGTCGATGAAGCTTGCAGCTTCCGTGACCTTGTCAGCTTCAACGCCGAGATGCTCAACTACAATTTTTTTGACCCGTTCTGCGGTATCGCTCATTTTTGTGCCCCTTATATTGTTGGGAGGATGAATTTCAGTAATCGCCCTAATGTCCAGATTGCCCGCTGGCAAGTGGCAAGCGACGGTTATGCGTCAAAGCATCGCCATGCCGCCATTTACATGGATTGTCTGGCCAGTGACATAGCCAGCCTCTCTCGACGCGAGATAGGCCACCGCAGCGCCAATATCCGCGCCTTCGCCCATGCGTCCCATCGGAATGCGGGCGTTTAGCGCTTCCTTTTGCGCATCGGGCAAGGTTTCGGTCATCGCGGTCGCAATGAAGCCCGGCGCGACGCAGTTTGCAGTGACATTGCGGCTCGCCAGTTCCTGCGCAATTGCCTTTGTCATGGCGGTGAGGCCGCCTTTTGATGCGGCATAATTGGCCTGTCCGGGGTTGCCCGTCGTGCCCACAACGCTGGTTATCGTGATGATACGGCCGAAGCGCGCTTTCATCATCGGTTTGGTCGCGGCGCGCATGAGGCGGAATGTCGCTTCAAGGTTGATGCGGATGACGTCATCCCATTCCTCATCCTTCATACGCATGGTCAAATTATCGCGTGTGACGCCTGCATTATTGACCAATATGTCGATTTTGCCCAATTTTTCGAGCGCAGCGGGGACAAGCGCTTCAACGCTATCCTTGTCGCCAAGGTTGCATGGCACCGCAACATGATCGCCGCCCAATGATGCGCGAAACGCCTCCAGCTTTTCGACGTTGGAGCCTGAAACCGCCAGCTGCGCGCCTTGTGCGGCGAGCGCGTGGCAGATTGCGCTGCCAATACCGCCCGATGCCCCTGTGACGAGTGCCGTCATGCCAGTAAGATCAAACATATTATTCTCCCTTAAACTCGGGTGCACGTTTTTCGAGAAACGCGGTGATGGCTTCGTCATTGTCCGCGGTGGCATGCGCAAGGCTTTGCATCGCGGCGGACATTTCGAGGATATTTTTCAGGTCCGCCGTTTGCCCTTCGCGCAACAGCCGCTTGGTCATGCGGACGGCATGTGGCGGGTTGGCAGCGATTTTGTCCGCCACCTTGCGGGCGGCAGCCATCAGATCGGCATCATCCACAACTTCGGACACGAGGCCAATGCGCAGCGCCTCTGCCGCGTCAATGGTTTCGCCTGTCAACGCAAGCTCGGTCGCTTTGGAAAAACCGACGATGCGCGGCAAAAGCCATGCACCGCCATCACCCGGCGTAATGCCCAAGCGCACAAAGCTCTCCGCGAATTTGGCTGACGCAGCGGCAATGCGAATGTCGCACATCGTGGTTAGGTCAAGCCCAGCGCCAATGGCGGGGCCGTTGACGGCCGCAACAACGGGAACCTCAAGCGCCTGAAACATCAGCGGGAGCCGCTGAATACCATATTTATAGTTCCGCCGCGTTTCGGCGGGCAATCCGGCGCGCAGGCCGCCGCTGTCGGGCCGCATCTGTTTCAGGTCGCCGCCGGACGAGAATACCGTTCCCGCACCCGTTAGGATGACGCAGCGTACCGACATATCTTGGTCGGCAGCCATGAAGGCATCGCATATGTGTTCGACGACGCCGACGTCCGATATCGGGTTGCGCTTTTCGGGCATGTTCATCGTGATGGTCAATATGCCGCCATCGCGCGACTGGAGAATTTGGTCCGTCATTATATCGCTTTCAACAAAGCTTCGATGTCATCCATGCTGATGACACTATTGGTGGTGATGTCTTCATGCGTGCTGCGCTTCACCATAGGTGATAGCACTTTGCCGCCAAACTCCACGAAATGGGTAACGCCAGTTTCCGCCATCGCGATTGCGGACTCACGCCAGCGCACACGGCCAGTTACCTGCTGCACCAATTGCGCGGCGATGACATCGGCTTCGGACACCGGCGCTGCCGTCACGTTGGCAAAAAGCGGGACAAGCGGCGCATGAATGGTCGTTGTGCCAAGCGCGCTTTGCATTTCATCGGCGGCTGGTTGCATCAATGGGCAATGAAAGGGGGCGGATACCGGCAACAATATACCGCGCTTGATCCCATGGTCCTTGGCCAGCTCAATAGCGCGGTCAATCGCCCCTTTATGCCCGGAAATCACCACCTGCGAGGGGTCATTGTCATTTGCAACGGTGCAGGTTTCGCCCTGCGCCGCAGCCGCAGCCAATGCTTCGGCTTTTTCGATGTCTGCGCCAAGCAACGCAGCCATCGCGCCAATACCAACGGGAACAGCAGCCTGCATGGCGCGACCGCGAAGCTTCAACAATGCCGCCGTCACGGACAATGGCAATGCGCCAGCGGCACACAGCGCGCTATATTCGCCCAAGGAATGGCCCGCGACGAAATTGCATTTCTCCGAAAGGCGGACGCCGCCTTCGGTTTCGAGCACGCGCAATGTCGCAATGGCATTTGCCATAATCGCGGGCTGGGCATTTTCGGTCAGCGTAAGCTCGCTTTCGGGGCCATCACACATCAACCGGAACAGATGTTGGCCAAGCGCTTCGTCGACTTCCTGAAACACCGCGCGGGCGGTGGGGCTGGCGTCCGCGAGCGCTTTGCCCATGCCAACCGCCTGGCTGCCTTGTCCTGGAAATATAAATGCGCGCATATTCGCTCCCGTCAGTCCGTGTTTGTGCCAAATCGCCTATGGTGCGGCGCTGGATGTTGCAAGCCCGAACGGCACGATGCGGTTATCGGCGTCATGGCCGATGTCCGCGCGGCCCAGATAGGCGATGCCCGTCTTGGCACACCAGCGCCGCGCGATGTCTTCTGCGCCTTCGCCAAATGGCCGGTCATTTTCGGGCACATCGCTGACCCGGCCAAGCCGCAATCCGGCGATGCCCGCCGATTGCAAATGGGTGCTGACATTGAAAAAGGCCCGGTCAAATCCATACAGATATTCGCTGACTTCCTCGACCATCAACACATGGCCATTCAGGTCGGGCATCAAGGGCGTTCCTGCCATCATGGCCAGCGTCATCAGGTTGAACGCAGCATGTTTTTCACCGGTCTGCACGTGCGGCTCAAGCGCGTGCGGCGATTGGTGCACGATCCAGTCAAGCGCACGGGTTACGGCTGCTTCGCCGCCTGCGCGTCGTATGTCCGCAGGCATGGGGCCATGGCAGACGCGGCCAATGCGCGCGCGATATAAAGCGCCGAGCAAATTGCCGGCATCGCTATAGCCCATATATATCTTGTCAGCCGCGGCGGGTTTTAGGGCTGCGACGGCGTCTTCCGCCATCCGGCATGCGCCATATCCGCCACGGACAAACCAGACCGCATCAAAGCTGGGGTCATTGGCAAGTTCCACAAAAGCGTTGCGCCGTTCGTCATCGGAACCCGCGAAATGCCCCGCCTCGGCAAAGCATTGATCGTGAAAGTAAAGTTCCGCGTTTGGATGTGATGTTGCGGCAAGCGCCGAAACGCGTGCAGCGTCTTCACGCGTAAAGGGCGTCGATGGCGCGCATATCCCGATTTTCATGAAAAACCTTCCATCCCCACACCGTAGCCCTGAGCCGTCAGCGCGCAAGCGCTGGCGAAAAGTCGAAGGGTGCTTCACCGCTGACATCCGCCCTTCGACGGGCGCAGCCGCGATGCGACTGCTGCTCAGGACTGCGGTTACCTTCGCTTGCCATTGCCAAATCCCTTCCTACCCAATAACCGACGCTTATGCACAAAAACAAATCCTATTTCTTCTGTGGCATTGGCGGTTCGGGCATGTTGCCCTTGGCGAATATCGTTCGCGATGCAGGCGCAACCGTCGCCGGGTCGGACCGCGCGCTGGATCAGGGCCGCTTGGGCGCCAAGTTTGAATGGTTACAAAGCCTTGGCATCAACCTGTTTGCGCAGGATGGCAGTGGCCTCATCAGCGGCGACCAAATTCTGATCGCTTCGGCCGCTATCGAAGACAGCGTGCCTGATGTTGCCAAAGCGAATGCCTTGGGCTGCGCCCGCATGACGCGGGCAGAGCTGCTCGCGGATTTGTTCAACAATGCGCCGCGCAGCGTTGCCGTAGGCGGGACCAGCGGAAAGTCGACCGTCACGGGCATGATCGGCTGGATATTGACCGATGCAGGGCTGGACCCGACCATCATGAACGGCGCGGTGATGAAAAATTTCGTCGCCGATGACGCGCCTTTTGCCAGCGCGCGGGTGGGGCAGGGGGACGTTTTTGTTTCGGAGGTCGACGAAAGCGATGGCTCTATCGCCTTGTTCGCCCCCGAAGTCGCGGTGCTCAACAATGTCAGCCTCGACCATAAAAGCCTTGAAGAATTGCGGCAGCTGTTCGGTGACTTTGCCAAAAAAGCAAAGACATGCGTGTGGAACGCCGATGATGCGGAGACTGTGGCGCTCATGGAACCCTTGGCGCTGGCCGGGGCCATCAGCTTCGGCTTTGCAGCGCAGGCTGATTTCCGCGCGACCGATATTGTGGACCTGCCGCTGGGCAGCCGTTTCACGCTCCACGCAATGGGCGATACCCATGACGTCGCGCTCATCGTCCCCGGTCGCCATAACATCGCCAACGCCCTTGCCGCCATCGCCGCCGCGACCGCGCTCGGCGTGACCGTTGCGCAGGCCGTTCGCGCGATAGAGCGTTTCAACGGCCTCGCCCGCCGCTTCGACATTGTCGGCACCGTAAACGACATCACTGTCATTGACGATTTCGGCCACAACCCCGACAAGATCGCCGCAACGCTTGCAACACTCAAAGCCTTCCCGGGCCGGATCATCGCCTTCTTTCAGCCGCATGGCTACGGCCCGATCCGCGTGATGGGCGCTGAATTGGCGGGCGTTTTTGCGGGTATGCTTGGCAAGGACGATCACCTCATCCTGTGCGATCCCGTCTATTTTGGCGGCACTGTCGACAAAAGCATCGGCAGCCAAAGCATCACCGACGCGGTCACTGCAGCAGGCCAAAACGCCGAATATATCCCGTCGCGCGAAGATTGCGGCAACCGCATGGTCGATCTTGCGCAACCCGGCGACCGTATCGTCATCATGGGCGCGCGGGATGATACGTTGAGCGCGTTTGCGGCGGATATTTTGGCGCGGCTTCGCGCCTAGCGATAACGCGACGTCGCGCCATTCCGGCGAATCGCTTGCATTCTGCGTAAATCCCACCTAAGCGCGCCACTTCGCTTGGGGTAACCCTTGTGGAATCGAAGAAAGCCGGAGGGGCGTATGCATGGTGCTGCGTCAGCGATCGGTAGGAACAAGGAAACGCCCATGCCAATGTACGAGCATGTATTTTTGGCGCGTCAGGACCTTTCACAGGCCCAGGTTGATGCGCTGGCAGAAGTTGCCACCAAGATTGTGGAAGACAATAAAGGCAAGGTCGTAAAGACCGAAACCTGGGGTCTTCGCACATTGACTTACAAAATTCAGAAAAACCGCAAAGCGCATTTCGTAATGCTCGACATCGAAGCTAATGGCGACACCATCGCCGAGCTCGAGCGTCAGACACGTATGAACGAAGACATCATTCGTTACATGACTGTCCGCGTTGACGCGCATGAAAAGGGCCCATCGGTCATGATGCGCAAGAGCGACCGTCCAGAGCGCAGCGAGCGCGGTGGATTCGGTGGCGGCGACCGTGATCGCGGTGCCCCACGTTCAGATCGCGCACCCCGCGCAGAGCAGGAGGCTTAAATTATGGCACGTCCTTTTTTCCGTCGCCGCAAGTCCTGCCCATTCCAGGGTAAAGATGCGCCGAAAATTGATTATAAAGATGTACGCCTGCTTCAGGGTTACATTTCAGAGCGTGGCAAGATTGTCCCATCACGCATCACCGCCGTTTCGGCAAAGAAGCAGCGTGAGCTGGGCCAAGCTATCAAGCGCGCCCGTCACATCGGCCTTCTGCCGTACATCGTGAAGTAAGGAGCCGAAACATGGATATCATACTTCTCGAACGCGTTGAAAAGCTTGGTGCAATCGGTGACGTTGTCACTGTGAAGGACGGCTATGCCCGTAACTTCCTGTTGCCAAACAAAAAAGCGCTCCGTGCGAACGAAGCAAACCGCAAGGTTTTCGAAGCGAACCGCGCGAAAATTGAAAGCGACAACGCAACCCGTCGTGAAGAAGCGCAAAAGGCTTCTGGCGGCGTTGAAGGCAAGCAGATCGTTCTGATCCGTGCGGCTTCGCAAACTGGCCAGCTTTATGGTTCGGTTTCGGTTAAGGATATCGTTGACGGTCTGGCTGCCCAGGACGCCAAGGTTACCAAGTCGATGATCGTTCTCGAACGCCCCATCAAAACGCTTGGCGTATTTGACGTTAAGGTTGTTCTGCACCCCGAAGTTTCGGTTACGGTTCAGGTCAATGTGGCCCGTTCAGACGACGAAGCCGAGCTGCAGAAGGACGGCGTCAACGTTCTTGAGCAGATGTTCGAAGCTGAACAGGCCGAGATCGCTGCGGAAGCCATTGAAGCGCAGGTTGAAGCCGAAGTTGCTGCCGATGCTGCGGATGCAGCTGAAGCCGCTGCAAACGCAAAGCGCCGCGAAGAGCAAGCTGCTGCCAAGGCTGCGGCTGAAGCTGCCGGTGGTTTGTCGGCCGAGGCTGACGAAGCCTAAGCTTTCGCACCTAAAAAAACAAAAAGCCGCCCCGTCGCAAGACCGGGCGGCTTTTTTGTGTCATTTTCCGTCCGTGCAACACCATTCGTCATCCTGAACTCGTTTCAGGATCTTACTTTTTACTGCACCGTCGAATGAATTAAGACCCTGAAACGAGTTCAGGGTGACGAATGTAGCAATCACAAGGCGCGGGCAGGCCAGTTACAAACTGCGTGGTAGCGGTGGAGCGCCCGCACCGTTAAAGCCAGTCCATGACCGCACCCATCATCATCACCGCCGAAATGGGCAAAGCGGATCAGGCGTGGGCCAATGGTTTGCGGCGCGCGCATTATCCTGCCGACCGCAACATGGTCGATGCGCATATCACATTGTTCCATCATTTGCCGCCAAGCCATATTGCCGAGGTCAAAGCCCGCTTGGCGGCCCTTGCGGCGGAATGCCCTGCGCCGAAAGCCCGTTTAAGTGACCTTATGAATTTGGGTGGCGGTGTCGCTTATCGCGTTGAAAGCCCCGAGCTCCTCTCGATTCGCGATGCATTGGCCGAAGCGTTTGGCGGCTTGCTCATTCCGCAGGACCAAGCGCGTCCACGGCTGCACATCACCGTCCAGAACAAGGTCGAACCCGCCACTGCAAAAGCGCTGTATGAAACGCTTTCAAGCAATTTTCAGCCGCGATCCTTGTCGATTTATGGCCTCGCTGCTTATCATTATCGCGGCGGTCCGTGGGAACAGATTGGCAGATGGGCATTTCGCGGCTGAATAACGTTTCGCAGCCCTTGACCCATGCACCCCCCACGCTTATAGCGCCGCGTGCTTCCCCGCAAATGCCGGGATTCACGCTTGGATGGCGAAGTAGCTCAGCTGGTTAGAGCGGTGGAATCATAATCCATAGGTCGGGGGTTCAAGTCCCTCCTTCGCTACCATCCCCCCACACACAATAGGCCAGACGGCATCATGAGCTTGCCCATCGCCCACGCGAGGGCTAAGCTTGGGTTATGAAGGACTGCTCCCAATGCGTTGTGCGTAACCGTGCAATTTGCGCCGGCCTAGAACCCGATGAGCTTGATGCGTTGGGGCAGCTTGGCCGCAAGCAGCGCGTGACAAAGGGACAGACGGTTGTTTGGGAAGGCGATGATTCGGTTGTCGTCGCGAACGTCATCGAAGGCGTCCTTAAAGTGTCCATGAGCATTTCGGATGGACGCGAGCAGATTGTCGGCCTTGTTTTCGCCTCTGATTTTATCGGTCGCCCCTTTGGGCAGCAAAGCCCCTACAGCGTCACTGCGCTTACAGACGCAGAATTGTGCATTTTCCCCCGTTCGACGTTTGACAGCTTCGCGCGGCAGCATCCGGAACTGGAGCATAAGCTGCTGCGGCGGACGTTGACTGAACTTGATCGCGCCCATGAATGGATGTTGCTGTTGGGGAAGAAGACCGCGACGGAACGCATTGCGACCTTGCTGTTGGAAATGTCTGCGCGCCTTGGTGAAACTGGCTGTTCGGCGGACAAAAATGCTTTGGATAGCTTTGAATTGCCGCTCGACCGCCAACAAATGGGCGATGTTCTTGGCTTAACCATTGAAACGGTCAGCCGGCAATTATCGCTGTTGAAAGCCGGCGGTGTCATCAACTTGCCCGACCGCCGGACGGTGACCATTCAAGACCGTGCGCGGCTTCAGGATCTTTCTGCCGCCGCATAAGGCCCTTTATATAATGCGCCCGGCAAACCCTTAACTGGAGTTACGGAAATGAACACCGCTGCATAAGGCGATTTTCGGCCGGTGCATATGGTGCCAGCGCCAGCGCAAGACATATGGGTTTAACGGGGGATTTTAGTCTTTGCCGTTATCCGCTGGGCCGCCGACCAACACAAAATGACGGTCGCAATAGCCGCAATCGACATAGCCTTTTTCATCAATCTGAAGCCAGACGCGGGGATGCCCCAGTGCGGCAGGGATATCACCGCTGCCGTCGCAAGCGACGCGCGGTTCACGGACTCGGATCGTTTCAGGTTCGTTATTCATGGGCGGCGCGTAGCAAAACCGCTACGGGGCTGCAACGGGTCAGAAGTAATTGAGTGTGATCGACCAGTTTCCGGAATACACGCCGGGCGCTTGGTTTGCGCCAACATCAAGCGTGGCGCCGACCGGAAATGAAAAAACACCGTTCAACGATGCAATGCGGAAACTTAACGGCGTAGTTGTCAAAACAGCCGTGGGCGTACTGCCGAGGACAAAATCGCGGACCACCATGGGAGCGCCCGGACCAGTCAGCGAAATGCTGCTTGCGCCCATTGAGATTTCGACGCGTTGCAGGAATGTTCCTTGGCCGGCAAACAATGCGGGCTTATGTCCGCCGCCATTGATTAAGGTGACACCGCCTGTTTGTGTGCGCGTTCCCGTGGGTGTGATGGTGACCGTCCCAGCTGTTGTTCCCCGAACGACTGCTCCAAATTCGAGATTGTCATCGATGACGAAGGATAAGGGACTGACAATGGTTATTTCACCGTTGCCGGGCATCGTTCCAGCATAAGCAGGTTGCGCCGCGATCATTGCAAAAGCAGCGAGCAGTAATGCCGCTGCTGTGCGTTGAAAAAATCGGATGGTCCTGATCATGCTCAAGCCATTAACCCGAAAAAGTAAAAATATTCTGTAGAACCGCGAAAAAATTCCCATGCCTGCATCGTTTTATTGGTAATCCAACGTCGCAGTAAATGACCCTGAATATGTGCCCGTAGGCTGATTGGCGCCGACATGTAAGCGTGCAGCCACTGCAAATTGGAATATGCCATCAGCACGGACAACGCGGTAGTTGGGAGAATTTCCAATTTGCGCCAACGAAGCCTCTGGCCCGATCGCAAAAATGTCGACTGTCATTGCTGGACCTGGGCCAATCAAGCTGATCACCGTCGGGGTAATGCGAATAGTTACGCGTTGGTCTTGCGCCGCTAGGCCGGCAAATTGCGCTGCCTGATAATCATTGCCAACGGGAACGATACCATTGGTGGTCGTTCGCTTATTTGTCTCAGATATTGAAACCGTCCCTGCAACATTTGCAGGGATAATTCGGCCAAAATTGAGATCCTCATTGTTAATGAAGGTCAATGGCGCGACGATGATAATCTGCGCATCGCCGGTGGCAGGTGCGGCCCATGTTGGCGAAGGCACAGCCACAAACATGGCAACTGTCCCAAAAACACAGAAAAAATATATGTGCTTCGTGCCTGTCATATTACAGATATACACAATAATGGGTAATTTAAACCTTCAATATTTGGTTAATCACGCGCAGCAATACATGCGCTTCGCGTTACCTTTGATTTCCCGTGATTGCTTAGCAGGGCTGCGTTCGCTATCGCATGCATATGTCTGAACAAGCTATCTCTATCAAAAATCTCTCCAAAAAATATGCCGGCGGCAAACAGGCGCTGAGTGATGTCAGCTTCGACGTCGCTCAGGGATCTATTTTCGGCCTTCTGGGGCCGAATGGTGCGGGCAAATCCACATTGATCAACATATTGGCCGGGATGGTGATAAAAAGCTCCGGCTCTGCATCGATCTGGGGTTTTGATATCGATGCCAACCCACGCAATGCCAAGGCATCGATCGGCATTGTCCCGCAGGAAATCATGTTCGATCCCTTCTTTACGCCCAAGGAGGCTCTGGAATTGCAGGCGGGCCTATATGGCGTGCCCAAGTCCAAGCGGCGGACGATGGAACTGCTCAAGGCTGTCCGGTTAGAGGACAAGGCGGATGCCTATGCCCGCACATTGTCGGGTGGTATGAAAAGACGGTTGCTGGTGGCCAAAGCGATGGTCCACGCACCGCCGGTTATTGTTCTCGACGAGCCCACGGCTGGTGTCGATATCGAGCTGCGTCAGCAATTGTGGGATTATGTGCTTGAACTGAACAAGCAGGGCGTGACCGTGGTCTTGACCACCCATTATCTCGAAGAAGCCGAACAATTATGTGACCGAATCGCCATCATCAACCATGGGCAACTGATCGCCAATAAGCCAACGCGCGAGCTGGTCGGCATGGCCCGGGAAAAGGCTGTTGTTCTGACGCTGGATCGCGATGTCACCGTGGCCCCGACCCATGCGGCATTTGAAAAATCCGAATTGGTGAATGAGCGCACCATCGAGATTACCTATAATAAAGACCGGATGAATGCGGGCGAAGTGTTGACGACCATTCAGGGGCTTGGCCTTGGGATATTGGACGTGACAACCAAGGAAGCGGACCTCGAAGACGTTTTCCTGCGTCTCACAAGCAGTGCATAAATGGACGTCGATGTCCTCATTGTCGGATCAGGTGCGGCGGGATTAACCGCTGCGCTGCAGCTCGCAACACGCCGAAAAGTTGCCGTCTTGGCAAAGGGCGCGATATCCGATGGCGCGACAGCCTGGGCACAGGGGGGCATCGCCGCGGTGCTTGAGCCCGGCGACAATTTCGAAAACCATATCGAAGATACAATGGTCGCGGGTGCAGGGCTAAACAACCGTGCGACGGTCGAATTTGTTGTCGAAAATGCGCCTGTGGCCATCGAACGGCTGGCCAAGCTGGGCGTGCCGTTTAATCTTGAGGGCAATGACTGGCATTTGACGCGTGAGGGCGGACACAGCCATCGCCGCATTGTCCATGTCGATGACGCCACGGGATGGGCGGTGCAGCAGGCATTGGAAGCCGCCGCGAGAGCGCATCCCAATATCGTGCTGGTGCCCGATATGGTCGCCGTTGATTTGATCTCAGGCCGCCATCAAGAACGCTTTTCAACCTCAGGACGTGTCCACGGCGTCTATGCGCTCAACCGCAAGACGGGGCAGGTGGAAGCGTTCACCGCGCGCGCCACGATCTTGGCCAGTGGCGGCGCTGGACGCACTTATCTTTACTCCACCGCACCACGCGGTGCGACGGGCGATGGCATTGCGATGGCGTGGCGCGCTGGCTGCCGCGTGTCGAATATGGAATTCATGCAATTCCACCCGACCTGCCTGTACAATCTTGAGGTAAAAAACTTCCTGATTACCGAGGCGGTGCGCGGCGAGGGTGGCATATTGAAAAATCCCAAAACGGGGCATCGCTATATGCCCGATTATGACGAACGCGCAGAGCTTGCGCCGCGTGATATCGTGGCCCGCGCCAATGATGCGGAGATTAAGCGTGACGGGCTTGAATATGTCCATTTGGACATCAGCCACAAGCCCGCGGATTTTGTGAAGGGGCATTTCCCGAACATTTATGAAAAGCTGATGGGGCTTGGCATCGACATCACGCGCGAGCCCATTCCGGTGGTGCCAGCCCAGCATTATACCTGCGGCGGTGTTCTGGTTGACCTTGATGGCCGAACCGATGCGCCAGGGCTATATGCCGCTGGCGAAGTGACGCAAAGCGGACTTCATGGTGCCAACCGCCTTGCGTCGAATTCGCTGCTGGAATGCTTCGTCTTTGGTGACGCCTGTGCGCGCCATATCGATGCCCATTGGGACAGCCTGCCGCCACCGCCGCCCATCCGCGCGTGGGATGAAAGCCGCGTGACGGACAGCGACGAAGAAGTTGTGATTGCGCAATGCTGGCGCGAAATCCGCCAATTCATGTGGAACTTTGTAGGCATCGTCCGCACGACCAAGCGGTTGGAGCGCGCGCAGCACCGTATCGATTTGCTGCGCAGCGAAGTTGCCGATTATTACAGCCATTTCCGCGTAACGCCTGACCTGATTGAACTCCGCAACCTGGTTGAGGTCGCGGCGCTTATCATTCAGTCCGCTTTGTCACGGCATGAAAGCCGGGGGCTGCATTTCACGCTCGATTATCCCGAAACGCTAAAGGAGGCGGTTGATACCGTGTTGGTCCCATGAAAAAACTACTCCCGCTTTTTGCCTTGGTTGCGCTCTCGCCGGCATATGCCGCAACCCCAGAAGAAACCGCGCGTGAGGTATTGGCAAAGTCCCCGATCATCGACGGGCACAATGATACGCCGCACCAGATTGCGGAACTGTTCGATCGGGATTTCTCGAAATTCAACCTCTCGGCAATGCCTGCCGACGTTCTTGCCAAAACGCATACCGATATCCGCACGGCGCGCGCGGGCTTCCTCGGCGGCCAATTTTGGTCGGTATATGTTGATGCCGCACTGCCAAAGCATGAGGCAGTCACGCGAACAATTCAGCAGATTGACGTCGTGCGGCAGATGATCGCGCGTTATCCAGAGAGCTTTGCCTATGCATTGACCGCCGATGAGGTGGAGCGCGCGATGAAGGCAGGCAAGATCGCCTCGATGATTGGTATGGAAGGCGGGCATTCCATCGGGAACTCGCTTGAGATCCTGCGGCAAAGCTATGCGCTTGGCGCACGCTATATGACCATCACGCACAGCCTGACGACCGATTGGGCCGACAGCGCGACCGATGCGCCAAAGCATGATGGGCTTTCGCCATTCGGCTTTGACGTGCTGGCGGAAATGAACCGGCTGGGGATGATTGTGGACATCAGCCATGTGTCGGAGGCAACGATGCATGACGTGTTGGATAAAAGCACTGCGCCCGTGCTGTTCACGCACAGCAATGCCCGCGCCATCACACCGCATCCGCGTAACGTTCCGGACTCTGTGTTGAAGCGTTTGCCGCAAAATGGCGGCGTGGTCATGGTCACATTTGTCCCGGGCTTTACCTCGCCCGAACGCCGCCAATGGGAGTTTGAACGGTCGGCGGTGGCAGGGCGTGCGAAAACGGAATTTTCCGGCAACCCTGTCGGCGAGAAAGCCGCGGTAGACGCATGGATTGCCGCAAACCCACAGCCCAAAGCAACATTGGCCCAAGTCGCTGACCATATCGATCATATCCGCAAAGTTGCCGGCATCGACCATATCGGCATTGGTGGCGACTTTGGCGGTGTCGATGAACTGCCCGTGGGATTGGAAAACGTATCGACCTATCCCGCTCTGTTCGCGGAACTGGTACGTCGTGGTTATTCCAAAAGCGATCTCGCCAAAATCGCCCAAGGCAACGCCCTACGCGTCATGCGCGGGGTCGAGAAGGCAGCGGGGAAATAGCTGCCGCAGCGTTGCGTGATAAAAAGTTACGCAAATCCTTCGGACAAATAGCGCTCGGCGATTGCGGCGTGGAGGGCGGCTCCGCGGGCCATGACGCTGTCGTCTAGGACCATGCGGTTGGAATGCAGGCCGCAGCAGGACCGCCAGTCGTCGCCCTCATGTGACGCGCCCAAGAAGAACATTGCGCCCGGTACTTTTTCAAGGACATAGGCGAAGTCTTCGGCGCCCATGATCGGCGTGTCGAGCGTGATCCAGCTGTCTGCGCCAAACATATCCTCAACCACAGCTTTACCGAATTGAACCGCACGGTCGTCGCAGACGGTGACCGGGAAGCCTTGTTCGATATGCACTTCCGCGCTGCAACCATGCGCCGCGGCGATTCCGGGGGCGAGACGATGCAGTTCCTCCGCCACGCGCGCGCGTGACTGCGGCGACAGGGTCCGGATAGTGCCCAAAAGATGCGCGGTTTCCGGAATGATATTGTTGGTCGTGCCTGCTGTGATTTTGGCAATGGTAATGACCGCCGGGTTAAACACGGAAATCTTGCGCGTTACCATCGTCTGGATGGCGGATACGATTTCGCAGGCAACAGGTATGGGATCAACGGCGTCATGCGGCATCGATGCGTGGCCGCCCGCGCCCTTGACGGTGATATTCAGGACGTCAGACGATGCCAGCAACGGTCCGCTCCGACCACTGAACACACCGCGCGGGGCGTTGGGCATGATGTGCAAGGCAAAGGCGGCATCGGGCAGCGGATCAATCAAGCCGTCGTCGAGCATATAGCGCGCGCCATGATGGCCCTCTTCGCCGGGCTGGAACATGAATTGCACTGTGCCGGTCAGCTGATCGCGCTTGGCGCATAGCATCTTGGCCGCACCCACAAGCATAGCAACATGGGTATCATGCCCGCACGCGTGCATCGCGCCTTCGGTCAGCGAGCTATATTCAAGGCCGGTATCTTCATGGAGCGGCAACGCGTCCATATCGCCACGTAGAAGCACCGTACGGCCATTGGCAGGGCCTTTCAGGGTCGCGATGAGCCCCGTGGTCGATGGCCCTTCACGCAGCTCCAGCGGCAGGCCAGCAAGCGCGGCCTTGATTTTGGCCAATGTCTTGGGGTTTTCCAGGCCAAGCTCAGGCTCGGCATGAATGGCGCGGCGCAGCGCGATCAGGTCGGGAAGGATGTCTTCGGCGTCGTCGCGCCAGTTAGTGCTGATTAAGTCCATAGCTTAACTAGCACCACCCTGGCGCGGCCGACAACTGCCTTATTTTTCCAGACGTACCGTCACATATTGTGTGGCAGCACCGCGGCGTTTGACGCCCAGCAAGATTGCACCACGACCGGCTGCCTTGGCTTCCTTGACGACAGCGGCGAGGTCGCCAGCTGCGGTCACCGGCTTGTAGTTTGCCGATACGATGACATCACCACGGCGCAGACCAACCTGCGCACCCGTGCCAGTGCCCGGAACGTCAATAACGACACCCTTTGTATCAGTAGTCAGGCCAAGCGCGCGGGCGATTTCGGCATCCAGCGGAATAACGCTGATGCCCACAGCATCACGCACGACCTTTGAATCTGGCGTGTCGCTTTGCTTGTCGAAATCCTTGTTTTCTTCAGGGTTGAAACTTTGCGCCAACTTCTCTTCTGGAGGACGTGTGCCGACGGTTGCGGTCAGCTTCAGCGGCTTGCCTTCACGCAAGATATCCAGCGGAATACGCGTTCCAGGTTTGATATTGGCGACAATGAACGACAGCGTGGTTTCAGGCGAAACATCGCGGTCATTGACGCGCAGAACGATGTCGCCTTCTTTCAGGCCAGCCTTATCCGCCGCTTCACCGGCAACAACGCGGGCAACAAATTCGCCGCGGTTCTTGTCCAAACCAAGCGCGTCGGCGGTATCCTCATCGACGGGCC
>VFQS010002063.1_pt1 | contig 17185 bp, 25 predicted proteins | sample 3512361 | NCBI WGS metagenome assembly VFQS01 (sample SAMN10412375, study PRJNA504923) | tailings metagenome | isolation source: Relicate 1 Philex TSF3 active mining | place: Philippines
GGCAACTGCAACAGGAACCAGGGCACAGAAACAAGGCAGTGCCCTAGAAAGAAAAATTTGTGTGCCCATGCTCATCCCCAAGGACTGGGTGGCATGCTTTGTGAGCGTGCTTTTCATGCATCATGACGGAAAAGGACCCATGCCATTTGCACGGGGCCGTCACCCATTCTATGATGATCATTACTTGAAGATGATGGTCACTGTGCTTGGTTGTGACATCCCTGAAAAGAGAGTGGAATTTCAATTTCGATCTAATGGTCGTTTGATGACATGCATTGAGGCAAGCCCACCATATGACATCTCGGTAAAGGATAAGTTTGACATCATTGAAGTGTCCATGGATCATATCAGAAAGGACATTTGCCATCAGTGTTCTGATGTGCGCCTGGTCCTGTCACCTAACTACTTCCAACCTCTGCTAGTAAGGGACGGGGTGCCAATCATACAGTTAGTAGTGTGTGATGATTTTTTCGTGTGCATCTGTGCTTCTGTCGCGGTTGTGGGCAGTCCAGTAAATGGATTGAGGCTCTACAGAAACATCTACCGCAAGAACCACAGGACTGCCAATGAGGCTGTTCTAAGCATTTACAGTCATTCTGACTACGACAATTCAATTACCTGGCAGGCAAGGTTACCAGCAGAGTGTGTTTGGGTGAAACACCCTAGGGTGCAGGACAGTGTTTTGGCGTTCCTCATGGGTTTGCATCCCAGGCTGGGTGCAAATTCACCTCTTCTTCAGCTGGACAAGCTCTTGGTGGAGACCATTGCCAAGATGAGCATGGGGTACATCTGGGATCTTGAGCTGAAAGATGTAAAGGGGATCCTGGATGGGTCTTACAAGTGGAAATCCACAAAGTTGTAGATTTTTAATAAAAACCACCTAGCAAGCATCTGAGTCTTCTGCCTCAGCCACCACCATGCCCACGCCCCGCAGAGGGCTTTGCCTGCCCAGCCTCACGAAGCAGTCTATGATGTGTGGCAGCTTGGGCCCTTCGGCTTGCTTGAACTTTCGGAGGGCCTCCAGCTTGCCTGCCCACTGCACCTTCATGCTCTGGGACACAAACACACCCTGTCCCCAAATGAACATGAACCAACAGTGAGCAAAAAGATCAGGTGATTGCATACAATAGCCAATACCAGTACCCACCTTTGAAAAATCATCTTCCAAGTCCCTTAGCAGGGCGTAGCGCGCAGCGACCGGCTCAGGGTCTTGCACAAAGTTTCGGTCGTGTCCAAAGCTCAGTATGTCAAACACCAGCACGTTGATGCGCCAGTCCAGTATGGAATCTTGTTGCAGGCTGCTTGTTGTTGTTCTCTGCATCCTGTCCATCACAACCTGGCCCAGGAACGCTGCGCCCACGGGGCACCCTGGTCCCAGCGAGCAGCAAGGATGTGCCTTGAAAGCCGTTCCACTCCCTGATGAATTCAAGTCAAACACTACTCACACATGTTTGTGTTGGTGCATTGACTGTACTTACCTTGGTCCCATATGACTGTGGTGGTGGGAGCAACCTTCATGATGGTCACAATCCGCGACCCCACTGCCTTCCATGTGTAGATTGCCTCCCTGTCATCCTCCTCATCTTCTGCTGCTACCCTTTGTCTGTCCACCCGTGCGCAGTGCTGCTCAAACTCGTGAGGCAGGCCCAGCACAGGGCACAGCAGCAGCACGCGGTGCATGGTCCTGAGCAGTAAAGACGTGGGGCAGTAGCGGGGATCATCTGCAAAAGATGAATGGGTGTTCATCTTCTTTGGAGCATAGTGTTTTGCATGTTTGTTGTCTTTGGGTGAGTTTGATTCGTTTTTTTTTCGATTTGACAAGATTTTTGTGTCAAATAGTTTGATACTTTTTTTTAGTTTCCAACTTCGGGCCCGCCTCAGCCATCTCGGCTCCCGCAGGGGTCCTTTTATATATATTTTCTCTTCTTTATTTTATTATTTCTTCTTCTTCTTCTTCTTCTCGAAAAAGAAAAAGAAGAAGAAAAAATATAAAGAAGAGAATATATGTATAAGAGGGGGGGTCCGGGAGCCGGGCTAAGGACGGTTGTGACACTTTTTTGAAGTTAGAGGGTGGGTCTTAAATTGGGACATTTAAAAAAAAGAATCAAACTCTGTTAGACTCCTGATTTGACAATATTTTTGATTTGACACAAAAATCTTGTCAAATGGACACCACTCCCCCAACTGTATTGATTTGACAAGATTTTAGTTTCAAATGAAAAATCTTGCCAGATGGACGTCACTCCACTCACTGTTTTTGATTTGACAATATTTTTTATTTGACACTAAAATCTTGCCAAATGGACACCACTCCCCCAACTTTTTTGATTTGACACAAAAATCTTGTCAAAACTTGAACATGAAAAAAAACAAATCATTCTGAGTTAAAGGATGCAATTTTTTTCAAACCAAGGCCAGGCACATCTTCCCAAAGAGGATGATTGATAGGATACCCTTCTTCGCGCAGCTTCCCAGCCTCCTGTACGAGCAGGACAGCAGAAAGCCCAGCTGCATGCGATTCAAGGAGGCGCGCGCAGTTCGGCTCCGAAAAGAGTACAAGCTGCAGCTGCAGACAGAAGATTTCCGCGAGCTGGCCAGGTGGCACCTTTTCGCATTTGTATTTCTTTTCTCATGCATACACGTATGCATGAAGCGTGCTTTTGTTTTCACTGTAGGTGCATGGACCAGTTTACATCCAGGGCCCACCACAGCATTTTCCTGTTTGTAGCAGAGGAGCGTCCCGGTGAAAAAAGGGGCACAGGCTGGTGCGTGCGCGGCTTCCGGCTCACCAGGAGCCTCAAGTTGCAGGAGGAGACGGATGTAGCCCTGGTGACCAGCGCGTGGTCTGAGTTCAGGCGTTCTGAGCTTGCGCACTGCGCAGTGGATGAGGCAGCTGAGCTCATTGATTTTCGAGTTTCAGACTACCACGCTGCCAACGACCTGAAGACTCGCGTGAGTGTGCCCACGTGGAGCACGCTGGCGCACTACGCCACCACGCTGAGCGGGAGTGACCTGGACGATGCGCTGGACAGCTGCCTGACCGATGTGCTGATTCCCTGGAAGAAGGGGGTCTCGTGTGCAGGGCGCCTGGTGCACAGAACCTCGTGCAACGTATTCTCTGGGTGCGTGGATGTGCCGCTGCTGATTCCCAAGGACGAGATATTGGGTTGCGAAGAAGGCAGAGCCAACAAGAGGGCCAGAGTTGCAGAAAGAAGCATCATGCCAGAGGGCTGGTCCAGGAACAACCTGATCGGGGCGCGCATTCACTGCATTGAAATGTACAGGTATTTTTGTTGTTAGTGGACGTGTTGGTATATGGACAGGTATATTTGTTTTCTCGTCTGTACCTGCTGTGCATGTGCATGTGTGTGAATGAAATGGTGGTACATGGACAGGAACAAGTCCATGCTGGTGTGCGAGATGCTGGATGATGAAAGCAGGATCTTTCGATTCAGGGAGCACTTTCCCGACATGCCCATGAACAGGGACGAGCGGCGCACCGGTGGAGGTATTGTGGGATGCGGTGAAGGAGAGGATGGGTACGAGAAGGAGCAGCTGCACGACGATGCTGCCCCCTCCCCTCGCATGCTGCTTTCCTACATTGCCAGGTGGAAGGATGAGCTGGATGCACACAGCGCCAGCCTGGAGTTGTAATGCTTCATGTATTCTTTTTTGGGGTATGTTAAATTGCGGGGGCAGGTATTTATGCCTTTTGCCTGCATCCACGCCCGTAATAATAGTCATCATCATCATAGCGACGAACAGACAAAGATAGCATCATGAGGACAGGGCTCCTGACCAATCAGGACAAGCCTGACAAAGAAGAAGGCATCCGCAAGGACAGGCTGCTGGTGCTGCTGCTCCTGAACCTGAGCCTGCTGGGGACGCTGGTCGTTCAAACAGGGTACCACATGGACGAGGCCAAGCTTTTCACGTTTGAGCACACGGAGAGGCTGTACCAGCTGGACGAACGGCTCAACATGTCTGCCTTTGCGGATCAGCTGGATTTCATGTACTACAACAACACGGACCTGTCGCAGCAGAATCTGGGCAGGATGATGGACTTTGTCCTGGCTGGGGCGCGATGCCAGCCGGTGATCCTGGACAGCAGCACTGAAAGCGGCGGGCTGCGCTGGACGTCGGAGGAGGTCAGGCATACTCTTTGTGTAAGTGTATATGCATGCCAGGTATGCAGGACCTGACTTGCAAATGAATGCAGGTCTCCCCCATGTGCAACTGCCTGCGCAACCTGCACGTGGAGTATGTCAAGGCGGTGCGCCCCAACGGCGTCGCCCTGACGCCGCCGCAGTTGCTGGCGGAGAACCAGAGCATCGCTGACCTCAGGGCTGCAGTGCGTGACAAGTGCTTCAAGTCTGTTCGTCCGACTCAGGTGGGATTTGTTTTTTTGGTACGCACACACACTACACACTACACACTTACACACACGCACAAATACCCGCGCAGGTGGAGGATGCGCGCGGAGACCTCATGACCACCAACATTGTGTCCACTACCATCTACTGGAACATCATTGGCTCGCTCTTCAGCATGTTCATCTTCTTGTTTGACGGGGTGCTTCCAGTAGTTTCTGGCGATGGAAATGTCTCCCTCATGGGACTGAGCTGCATCCCTGATTCAGTGATGTGGACCCTTTCAGCTTTTTTGTACATATTGGTTGGAGGTGTTTCTGCTGGGTTCGCCTTAGCAGCTCATCGCATGCCCAACGACTGGGGCGACACCAATAAGCTGTATGGCTTCTGCTATGTGTTCTATCCCTTAGTTTTTTTTGTCATCACTGTTGTGGTAGTCGTCTTTCAGCAGAGGAACCCCGAGATCACTGTTCTGCAGATGGGCAGTGGTCACGCTGGTGCAGCAGCAGCAGTCGTGGACCCGTACCCCATCCGAAAGAGCATGGTTTACTGGACAGCCTACGCCATGGTCACGCCGTTTGTTGCCCAGGTGGGTGTTCATCGTTGATTGCATGAAAAAGACAACAGTCTTGATTATTTTTAAAACAAAAACAGGGCATGAACATGCTTCTCCATAAATTTTTGGTTGGTTGCTCACACTGTAATCCATCTAATTGTATGAAAAAAAAAACAGGGCATGAACATGCTTCTCCAGAGGAGGGACTGGCTCTTCAACACCTCCGTGTACCTGTCCGTGTGGGCAGCAGCCATGTGCCCTCTCGCCATTGAGATGATGCAGCGCTTCTTTGCCTACGCAATGCAACTGCAAGACGTGGACCCAGATAGGAAAGACAACAACGTCTACGACCTAGTGATCCTCAACAGGGCCAAGAACATGATGATCAAGGTGATTCTGATGAAAAACCCATCTTACATGCTTGAATGCTTGCGTTTAAGTTGACCTGCTGTGACATTTGTTCACAGGTCATCATGCTCACTACAGCGGTTGTGGTGATTCTGCTCTCGGGGACCACGTTCCCAGTCTTCCCTTCCACTGGCTTCTCCAACGCCTATTACACAGTGCTCATATCTTCTGCCATCCTGGCACTTCCTCTGATTTCGCCAGCGAGGCACCTGATGCACGTGAGTTTTCTAGTTTGTGGTCTGTTTGATTGATTAATTGATTAATTGCTGGTTGTTTGATTGATTAACCTCTATCCGTCCAAGAGATAGAATAGGTGTACAATTAGTACCAAGTAAAGTTCCACTAGTGGAAGCTCGGACGGATAGCCATTAAGGTATGCGCTGATTGCTGGTTGTTTGTTTGGCAGCTTGAGACTTCCCACCTGAAGATGAAGGGCACCAAAACCATTGCTGGCCCCCACCTGTGGGACATGTATCCCATGGACCCAGTTACGCTCGAGATGATCGCCAGGTTCACCTTCTCCCTTGCAGTTCTTGGGGACCTCTGGGGGGCAGCGAGCATGGACGCAGTACGAAGTTTTTAGATGACGCTGTACTAAGTTTTTAGATGCACATTGTTTTCAAGTTGTTTGTGTTTTAATTTCGCCAATGTACAATGAATTTCAAGTTCTGAAACAATCATCCAGTCAGCTCCTCCAGTGCCTGGTACCTGCCGTCCCACGTCTTGCAGCCGAGTATGGGGAACTTGTTGTCCAGCGCATGGGTGCAAAGGGCTATTCCCAGCGCAAACTTCATGATGAAGTTGATGAATACATACAGCCAGTAGAAAACATTGGAAAAGACCTCTGAGGTGCAGCAAGAGCAGGTGCTCTCGTCCTGAGCTACCAACATGTTGTAGATGGTTGAGGACACCACTGACAGCACAAAGGCAACTTGAGCAAACGCCATGCCCCCAGTAACCTCCTGGACACCTTTCATTTCAGTGTAGTAGTTGTAGGATCCTCCAAGGTAGACCAGCCCAATCATGAGTCCAGCAATCTAGAAAAGGCAGGAGCGTTAGTAAGATCCCATCCATTCACACACACACACACAAAACTATATGAAAAACAATGCAAGCAGGAAAACAAGCAGACCTGGAGCAGCGCGCAGGCGGCCAGGAGGGTCAGGATGCACCCAGTAAAGTAGTACCACGGCAAAAAGACTGCGTCCTGCCTATTACTTTTGATAATCCTGTGCCGCGTCTTCATCCTTGAAAGCATGTGGCTGAGGTAAAGGACAGGGATGACCAGCATGTGCGAGGCAGTAAGGCACCCAAACGCCCACTGAACCATGCCTGCAGGCACTGTGGGGGCCCCCGCTACCAGCAGCGTTGCAAAGAGCATGGGTGTTGTGATGGTGTACTCCACGCTCTGCACGGAGTCGTAGCCAAACATCTCCTTCTGTTTTGTTTTTGAACACGAAAAAAGTCAGTGCCTGTTAGAAATTTTTGTATTGTGGGAAAACAAGTCAGTTCCAAACTGAAGTGAACAAAAAACTTGCCTTGATGAGGTTGATGTAGTTGTACTGTGCAAATGGCTTGCCAGTGGTGACCAGAGCAGTGTAGTAGGGCATGGCCTGGTTCTGCATGGCCGCCCTCCTTGCAGTAGACCTGGAAGAAGGGTAGTAGTGGTGCTCGGTGCCTCCCCCGCTCTCCAAGCTCCTGCCAGTAGTTCGCTTGCGGAGTCCCTCTGCGTTGTTGATGTTGTTGGATGACCCCCCGTCCATCATGTTCCTGGCGTAGCTCAGTCCATAGTCGCGGACCATGCTGGCAGTCGAAAGGAAGTTGGCAGTGTCGAACACTGCTGCATAGCTTTTTTCTGAAGTAGGTCCTGTAGGTGCTTGGCTGGAATCAACAGAAATCTTGGGAATTGGAGGCGGAGCACGGTCAGGAGGAGCATTGGAGGAAGAAATAGCATTTGGCATCATCATCTTGTCACTTCCTCCTCCTCCTCCTCCAGAAGTGCTTTCAACCATGATATTCTGCACAGCTGGCTTGTCCTGCATCTGCATCATGAGGCTGCGGGCCACTGCCTCGTGCACGTCCACATCGTATGCGTGGAAGTTGGCCCACTTCCACTGAATGAGGATGGTCAGAAGGAGGGCTGCCACTGCCAGAATGGCGTTGTTCAAAGGGATGCTGTTCTGCTCCCTGTAGTAGCTGGTCATGAGGAAGCAGATGGGCACCAGATTCCAAACGATGGCCACAGCCATGAAGAAGTCGTCCCAAAACACGGAGCAGCAGCTGTTGCTTTCGCCGCAGCAGCCCATCTTCCCCTGCAGAACCTTGGGATCATCTGCCGTCATCCCGAATTCTTCATTGGTCTTGATCAATCCCCCGATGTGGAAGAGCGAGAACGACGCGGAGATCCACAGCACGATCCCAGCCATGAACACCACGTTCACGCTCGAGAACAGGCTCATGGACGTGTAGGGCTTGCTGCTCACGTCCACCGTCATCTGCTGCCCAGTCAGGAGGCAGGTGCCCAGCTTGTGGGAGCTGTGCTCCAGACTCGCAAGGCGGATGGACCAGTCGAGCTTGGACTGCTCCTTCTCCAGATCTTCACCCTTGGGATGCGGAATGCATCTCCCGAGGTTCGGCAGCTGCATGCCGGCGTGCAGCGGGTGGCTCTCATCGTCGCGTCCGCGCCTGGCAATGCGCAGCATGGTGTCCAGTGCTGCACTGGTGTAGGCAGCAAACGGGTTCAGCCAGGGAACCTGGCTGTAGGACTGGATGCTGCCATCACTTTCGTTGTAGTAGAAGTCGTTCCTTGCCTGCAGGGTACCCAGGGGGATTGTCTCGCCTGCAGCCTGCATGGTGGTGATCGGGTTCGGGTAGACGGTGAGGAAGGCTGCCTGTTCAAAGAAAGTTCAAAATTAGTGAAGAACAACACTCCGAGATATGTTCCAGTGAGGAAGGCTGCCTGTTCAAAGAAAGTTCAAAATTAGTGAAGAACAACACTCCAAGATATGTTCCATGTTTCTGTTCATGCATGTACCAACCTTGTCCTTGGCATTCTGGAACTGCGCAGGGAACACAAAGATGCTGGAGACATTCTGGGAGAAGCTGGGCTTGTGGTAGTACTTTCGCTCGAGTTTCGAGAGCGGCGCGTCCCGCAGCAGGTTGAGGCTGGAAAAGAAGGGGTTGGACACCACATCCACCAGGAACTCCTGCTCTCGCAAATGAAATACTCATTCAGCATGAAAACACAACAAGGGGTTTGGGAGAAGACTCCTGCTCTCTTACAAGAAAAGTCAGATGGTGTGTGGGGTTCAGCAACACTAACAAGGAGTGTATGCATTAGATGTGAATAGAAACCTGGTGGTACGTGTGCTGGATACGGCACAGCTTGTCCTTGAATTCGCCGTTGGTGTTCCAGAAGAGGAGGGTAAGGCTGAATGAAAAGTAGAACACAAACACGAAAAACCTGGCTATAAAGCCTAATATCCTGTCACAGGAAATTCCCATGATGATCAGTGCAGGGGCTGTATCCTTTTTAAACGTGACAACAGCCGCGGAACAGCTGGGCTCTGCCCATAAATACCTTGCATGCAATTCACGTGTTTATCGGTTTTTATTACATCACATCTTCAAAGACGCGCCAACTCCTCGTTGCTCAGCGGCTGTGCCCCATACGCCTCCAGCACGTGCTGCACCTGCCGCGGGGAGACCAGCCTGCTGTTGAGTCCTGACAGCGTCTTCAGCAGCTCCGAGTGCTTTCCGTTGGGGTCCAGTGCATACCTGTTTGGTGTGTTTTTTTTGTTCAGGACTGTGTTTTGTGTGCGTGTTCACGAAAAAAATCAAAGTCACCTGAGCATGAGAACCACAGACTGTGAGCAGAAAACTTTCTTGATCTTCTCCGGATCAGGTGTGCTCTCCTGGTCCTCTGCCAGCACGTTGAATACTGTAGACAGCAGCCTGTTTCCGGAGCCAAGGGAGGATGCGGAGCTGGAGCTGTCGTATGGCTGTTTCAATCAAAGTCAGACTCACATCCACCCAGCATCTTGTCACTCAGGTTGTTTAGTCTTGGTTATCTCTACATGCTTGTTGTAATAAAGTTTCCGTGACCGTGACCGTGTCAGTCTTCACAAAAAAAAGCACCAACCTTGGGGGCCATGGGCATCAGGACCATGGCATCAAAGTAGCTGTAGGCAGCCTTGCCTTCCAGGGCAGTCAGGAACTTGGTGCACCGCTCGTGCTCCTCTTCCGTGACATCAAGGGCGAAATTCTTCATGCAGTCGTCCATCACCAGCTCGGGGGGCATCATGTTCATCTCAAATTTTTGGCTCATGTACGAGCTGTAACAGAATCGCGCGGAGGGGGACCCATCCCGTGCAAGCACTGTGTCCACGTGCACAGGCTCACCGACCACCGCCCGGACAACGCACTCCCACGGGGTTTTGGCTTGGCGGCACCTCAGCACTACCTTGCAACTGCTGGATGGTGCTGAGGCCTCCTCCAACGCTCTCCCTGTGGCAGGCTCCTCCCACGGGTCAAAGTCGGAGCGCAGCCAGTCCTTCTTCGTGTGGTCCTCATCTCCAGACGGCATAGGGACACACGAGTACGACTCCGACGAAAAAAGCTGTTATATACATTATTTCAGGTAATTTATTGTTAATCTGAATCACCAAAACCCCTACTGATTATAAAGCATTCAGTGCTGCCCTGCTGCAGCTGCTGCTATTCAAACAATCCTATAACACATAAACTAGAATTCAGTGCTGGGCAGATGCTGCTGCTGCTATTCAAACAATCCTATAACACATAAACTAGAATTCAGTGCTGGGCAGATGCTGCTGCTGCCGCCGCCCTGGCCTGCAGCGCCATCTCGAGCTCCTCAAAGCTGGTGATGGTGTTGAGCACGTGCTCAGGCGGAGCGTGCTTCTTGCAGAAGTTGACCCGCCGCATGCACTTCCTCCGGACGTGGGGCAGAACCATCCGCGCGCGGGGGCACGTGTTCTTGGAGCTGCACACCATGCACAGCAGCGTCGACGCCGACGAGGCAAGAACTGGAAACTGGCTCAGGTACAGGGACGAGTGCTGCAGCCCGAGCGATGCTGCGCACTCTGCATTGTGGGCAGCCATTGCGGCGCTGCGCGCTCCCCCAAACTGCCAGCACAGGCACTCGTTGTGGTCCAGGTCGCTGCCGTCGCCCATCCAGACGCGCAGCCCCGTGCAGCAAGGGCACATGTAGAACGGGACCCCGTTGAGCCGGATCATGGTCCCCAGCAGGTTGACGGTCACAACGGTGCCTGCTCGTGGTTTGTGTGTATGCGAGTGAGTTTGTGCCTGTAATCATAAAAAAACACAGTGAGAAGTAACTGCTGAGCACCTGGCTGGCAGGTGATGCACGAGAGCCCCCTTGAGATGCTGCACATGCGGAGCTTGCTCTGGAAGCCCTTCCCGTTGATGGCGCACACCAGGCAGAAGCTCATGAGGTGGGCCGCTGCGCGGCGCGCGCTGCAAGCGCTGTGCAGCGCGTCGAGCACGTCCTGCTGGTAGCACCGCACAATGCTGGGGAGCCTGTGCAGGCTGAAGTTGCTGTGCACCAGCTTCAGCGACAGCAGCGTCTTTTCGATGCATGTATCTTCTTCAACTACAAGCGCTGAAACCAGCAGCTCCTCTGCCCTGCCCTCAAAGAAGGACTGAAAACCCTCAGTGTCTTCTGATGGCGACGACTGTGCTGGAGAAGAACCGCCATCTGTGCTGATCATCACCCGGGGCATGTCCAACACACCCTCGTTGAATTGCGAAGGCACAATGTGCGCGCACTTGAATTGCAGCTCCACTGGCTTGAGCACCTGCAACATCCATGTAGGCTTGAGCGCCTGTGGGCAGAAGCATAATTGTCACTCAAAATGTCAAAACTCAAAAAATCACCTTGAACTTGCAGACGCGGATGCATCTCTCAATGCTGGTGGCTGCTGCCCTGTTGAGCAGCTCCCAGGACTCGAGGCCGGTGGCCAAGGCATCCTGGCGGAAGATGTCGCACATCGACCCTGCGATGCGGAGGTACGTGTCCATCGCGGGGCACGTTCGCAGCAGGAGCTCCCGCTCGCAGGGAAGCCAGTCAACCAACGCGTTGAGAGAATACTCCATGAAGCACAGCCGCACGAGCGACGCATGCTCCGCCAGGAAAGCATTTTGCTCCGCGATCGGGAGCGTCGAAAGGTCCATCAGCCTGCTCCCAAAGAGCACTGTCAACGGGGATTTGGTTGATGTTTGGATGCAATATGCAAAGCGCTGTCCATACCTGGTTGTCATGGCCACGCGAGCCTTGAAGGTGGGCGTCTTTGCACCCAACTGGTACAGCTTCAGCAGAGTGCCAAAGAGCACGTTGATGCACGCAGCCACGTCCACCTGGTCCCCCTTACCGCATTCGGAGACAGGGGAAAGGGGCTGCATCCGTTGACGAGGCAGCGGTGGTTGCTGCTGGTTGGTGGATTGAGGCGCACTTGGAACCACGGGGCGCTTGGACCGCTTCATGCAGGGGAGGCTGTCGTGCAGAAGGGTGGCTGAAAGCGTATGGGCCCATGCCCAAAGCTTGTTGGCATTGGCATTGGCTGCTGCTGCTGCTGTCGAGCTGGGCAGAGGGCTGTGCATTATGGTATTCTGTGGAGGAAGATTCGGATTCTGGGTCTGCGCCATGGCGCTCATGCCCAGCACCTGGACGGTGGGTTTGTTTTTTAGTGTTTAGTGTTAGTGTTAGTGTGTGTGCGTGTGTGAAAAGAAAATAAGGAAACACCTGCAAATTGGAAGCAGCCTTGATCCAGTGCTTCCTGGAAGATTCCGAGAAGAATCGCTTCTGAAGGACCATCCTCATCGAAGACCCCAGGTCTGGGAGCAGATTGTGCTGCAGGGCAGCATGCCTGAAAAAGGACGTGTGTTTCAGTGTTTGAAGGCTGGTTTCAGTTTCATGCATTTGGATGCATCAAAACACACCTGGGAGGAATGAGTGCCTGCAGGGGTACGTGAAGTGGAACGTGTTGCTTCGCCAATCTGCCCCGCTCCCAAGCAGCAGCAACAGTTGCTGCAGTGCCGTGGATGGCTGCAGCATGGGAAAGAGAAAGGAACCTGCTTCGCCTGCCGATCCTGAACTGCTGCCTGTACATGGTCTTTTTCACGTGGATTGCGTGCTCTGGCTTTCCGCACAGGCAGTCCAGGATCAGGTGGGCCTGCCAAGAAGAACCTGCTTCTTCTGGAACGTAACCTGCCCCCTTTTCCAGGAACGAGCACAGGGTAAGATACCTGTTCAGCTCCACCTCTGCACCCTCCACCCCCTCCAAGATCTGCCTGTGCAAATCATGCACTATCTGCGTGACGCACGGGTTGGATGGGCAGTAGTTGATGCGCAGAGGAAAGTCGCTGGGTTGTAGTTGTTGTTGTTTCTTTGGATCGCAATGTGGTGAGTGCGCCCCTCCATGGCCTCCCTGTTGTTCGCCACTGCTACTATCTTGTAGCTTCTTCTCTCGAACAGGGTACACGATCATGGCACTGCCGACGATGGAGGGGCCTGACAAAAATCCTCCCAGGCCATGCGGTTCTGCATGATGTAGCGGATGCCTCCTTTATTGTACACTGTGTATTTGTTGCGCTGGTGGCTGGCGGAAGGGAACGGCATGCACTCCACTGGACCGTTGGGCGGGCAGATGAGCATCACCTCCCGCGCGTACTCGCCTGCAGCAAGCGCCAAAGAATGTTCAGCAGATAAGACAGCTGATGAAACAGATGAAAAAACATCCACCTGCATGGTTGCAGATGTTTCTGTATCTATAAAAAAACATCCACCTGCATGGTTGCAGATGTTTCTGTGTCTATAAAAAAACATCCACCTGCATGGTTGCAGATGTTCCCGTATCGCTGGATGACGCCGCTGAAGGGTGCACCTGCGTACATGATGTCGTAGAAGAGGCTCTGCACCAGCTTACGGTGGCACAGAACGCACATCTGCCGCTGGCGCTCGCTGGCATCCAAGGATGCCTCAAACGGAAGGATGAACTCAACGCCGGTGAAACTCTCCCCGGGACGCGTGCTGATGTAGTTGCACTCGCAGTTGGAGCCCATGACGCAGGGTCTCTCGTACTCCCACATAGGCTCGCGCATGAAAGATTCCTGTTTTGTTTTCAGAAAGTCAGAACGTCAGAGCAGTCGAATGCAACGGAAAATTGCACCGAGAAATGGGTCACCTCGTAGGACTTGGTAACCACTGGCACAGGAGCAAGAGACGCGTTTCCTCCACCACAGCCAAACACGTCCCGCAGCAGATCCCGGTAGGGTACGCACGAGAGGATGTGGTCCAGGTTGACTTCGGGAGGAGGTGGAGGCAGCGGACAGCTGGAAGCAGCAGCAGCAGCTGTTTCCCCCTCACAGGGAAGAGAAGAGGATGATAATGCCTTTCTGGCCTCGTTTGACTTGCACTTGCTGATGGCATCCAAGATGACCTGTGAACGCACCCGGCAGCATCATCAACATCACATATACCAAAACAGCCAAAAATAAAACAAATCATCCATGGTACCTGGCAGGCCTGTGACCACGCCAACATCACCAGAACAGCCAAAAATAAAACAAACCACCCATGGTACCTGGCAGGCCTGTGACCACGCCAACATCACCAAAACAGCCAAAAAATAAAACAAACCATCCATGGTACCTGGCAGGCCTGTGACCACGCCAACATCACCAAAACGCCCAACAAAATAAAACCAAACATGGAGATTACCTGGCAGGCCTCCTGCGCAGACTGCCTTGGGAAGCAGGAAGTGGCCTGGGTTTCTTTGAAGTTGTAGATGTTTCTGTCATCCAGGGCATAAGGATGAGAAGGAGCCGCTGCGGCTTGCTCGTTACAATACTTCCTCCTGATCTTTTGTGCCCCTTCCCCCGGTGCAGCATGGTTGTTGTTGTTGTTTGGGGATCCGCCCAACACGATCCGCTTCTTGCGCTGCTTGGCCTGCTCTTCCAGCCTGTGCAGGAGGCCCATGCCAAACAGGGACAGTGGATTTTGTTTGTTGTGCGTGGGGCATGCCAGGCCATTCATGGTCCCTTGCTCTTCAAGGCCCTCTTCTTCATCAGCTGCTGCTGCTGTCAGCAGAGATTGGTGTTTCTGCTTCCTTTTTCTCTTCCTCTTCTGCATCACTGCCACATTGGCTGAGACTTCTTCAGCAGAAGGGGCTTTCTTTTTCCTCCCTCTTCCCCTCTTCTTCTTGGTGACGCTGGCGCTTGCTGCTGCTGATGCAGCTGTTGTCTTGATGCTGTCACATCCCTCTTGTTCCTGTTCTTGCTCTTCCTTTTCTTCTTCTTCTTCTTCATCGTCCACGATGACAACCTCATTTTCATGCCCCATCCTCCTTCTCTTGATCCTGCTGAAACTCTCGCTGCCATTGCCGTGGCCCAGTGCTGCAGATGAAAACGCAGCATTCTTCAGCTGAAGGAGCTTTGGAAAGGAAAAGTGTTCTGACGTTTTGGACTGAACCGTTTTTTTGCCAACGATAGACCTCTTTTTGCATACTTCCCCTGCAGCAGCTGCTGTTGCTGCTTCTCTGTGACCCTGTTTCCTCTGCCTGGCCTTTTTGTTTGCGTTGCAGCCGCTGCTTTTGCTGAATATTCCACCCTGGCGACTACTACACTCTGGCAAGAACCCCTTCAGCGACGATGTAGCTGCGCTGGAAGCAATGCTCTCAAAGAAAGCCTGCTGGTCATTTGCAGCTGCGCTGGAAGCGATGCTCTCAAAGAAAGCCTCCTGGTCCTTTGTTGTTGCTGTTGTTGTTGTCGTTCCAGAAACAGACACAGACACGTGCCAGGAGTTCGGGATGCGGATCATGCTGCTGCTGGAGTTCATGTCCCGCGAGCGAGGGGCAGCATGTGTGTGCGTGTGTGTGTGCGAGTTTGAGTGTACGGGTGTGTATGTGTGAGGTTGTGTGTTTTCAGTCCTCTAAGAGCGTTTGATTTTTTTTATTTTTTTACAGCATACCCCTCCATAACCTGCACGACTGTCTTGGCCACCACCAGCCCTGCCACCACTGTGGCCAGGCTGTTTGCCACAGCTGCAGGAGACTTGCTTTTCATGGACGAGCTTCCTCCTGAGGAAGACGGAGACACAATCTCCATGGCGAATGCGACCAGGCTGTTGGTGCACACTATGACAGTGACAGACTGCAGCGTTTGCAGCGTGTACGAGATTCCAGGGGGCGAATGCTTCAGAAACTGTTTCCTTTCCTCTGCGCGCTGCAGATCCCTCTGGAGGGCGTCGATGCAGTAGAACAGGAGGCTGGAGCACACTGCCACCTGCAGGGAACCTGATCTTCCACTGAACCTTTTGCTCCTGGTAAAGTAGCCCAGCGCACTGCTTGCAACGCTCCATTCAATGTACCCTTGGAAGACGTCCAGGCCTGTGGTTTTTGTAAGTATCAGTGTGTATGTGAATGTCAAAAAAGCGAAAACAACCACTCACCTGGAAACAGGGTGATTTTTGTAAGTATCAGTGTGTATGTGAATGCCAAAAAAGCGAAAACAACCACTCACCTGGAAACAGGGGGTGCAGCGCCTGCATGAGGATGGCCAGGCAGACGGTGGAGACCAGGCTGATCCACGTCTCGAGCACATCTGCCTGGAAGGACAAGGACGAGGATGGGATGATGAAACCAAGGGCGGTGTTGATCCATGCCATGCTGAGCCCAGTGATCCATATCTTGGCAAGCACGCTGGCGTAAGCACGCCACTTCTTTCCAGTCTTTTGTTTCTTCAGACCACCACCACCACCCATCAGGAAGAAGGATCCTATGCTCTCGAGGGACGAGGCGAGGTTCGAGGGCGAGGAAGAGGAAGAAACCATGCTGGCTATGCTGGGCAGCATGCACAGCCCCAGCAGCACCACCATGCGCCGAGTCTGGGCGTCTGGGATGACAGATGCAATGGTGTCTGCAAACGTGCGCTGTTCTCTGTTTCAGTGCATGGAAGACAATCCAAAATCTATGATACAAAAACCTCCCACCTGCATGTTGACCACGATGGAGTTGAGCTGCCTGCCCATCAAGCTGCCTGTTTGCATCCCTCCGCGCATGCGCTGCAGGAGGCTCTCCCGCTCAAAGGTGGGCAGAAAGGTGGTGATGCAGCAGGACAGGATGATGCCCACAAACATGATCTCTAGGATGCGCTGCGTGTACAGGAACACGGCCACCCCTGCTGGCGTGATGGGATCCATGACGAAACGGCTGAGACGCACCTGTTTTTTTGTTGTGTGCGTGAGCTTTTTTGTTGTGTTTTCGACACGTGTAATAAAAATAAAAAACAATACCTGCTGCATGACGAGCCTGGAGAAGGCCAGCACAAGCACCTCGCTGGCGAGGCTCAGCATGTCCCGGCCCACTGCTGCAGCGGTCTTGAAGAAGCCAGCAGCACTGCCCATCTTGTTGGGCCCGGCCTTCCTGGGTGAGTCTGTAGAAGCAGAAAAGAAGGTAGGAACCACAGACAGAAACAGGATTCCAACACACAGGAAGAGCGTGGCATCTCGGGGGTCGCTGCCCCCGCTGGTGTAGTAGCTAGTCCCTCCGCTCCGCAGGTTCCCCACAATGTCCACCAGCTTGACTGAAAGAGAAAAGGCCAGCGTGGACTCGACGTTGGCGGCCGCCGACGCCATGATGGGCATGTTGTTGGATGACGGAGGTACCTCCACAATTGAGGCCCAGAATTCCCAGGTATATATGCAAGAATGACATTCAGATTCCCGCGCCGAGTGCCTTTTCAGAATATTGCAAGGAATACGCACACTCGAGTACTACTATCACACAACAACAACACCTTTGCAGCGAGAAGAAGA
>VFQS010002064.1_pt1 | contig 17181 bp, 16 predicted proteins | sample 3512361 | NCBI WGS metagenome assembly VFQS01 (sample SAMN10412375, study PRJNA504923) | tailings metagenome | isolation source: Relicate 1 Philex TSF3 active mining | place: Philippines
CAACGAAACAAATTTGTGCCACATTTAATGTATCCAATGATTGTTATAACCAAGAGTGGTTGTTTAAAATTGACGAGAGCGGACTTGTAAAATAATAATTTCCTTGTTGTCAAGATATGCTAACATCATATTATACAACCGGATACCTTGTGGTTATTATTTAGACCGCTTAACGATAAAGATCCTAAATGCTTTGACAAATTGTCACAGGCCATCCCTTTTCATTTGCGATTTTTCAAAATTGCTTCTATTGAAATGTCCTCATCTATTAATGGCCAATGAATTCCATAACCCGAAGGTGAAATTTTATATAGTTCTCTCTCTACTTTATTTGCCTTAAATAGCTTGGGTGATAACTTGTCCAAATGTAGTATTAAGGCCTCTCCGTCAATTTGAAGGGTCATACAATTTGTTTCAAAACTTACCTTTTCAATGTTATGTATTGCAATCATGTTATTTTTTAAAAAAGTTATGCCAGGAATCAATAATTAAATCAAAGTTTTGGTAGATTATTTTTTTAACTTCTCTCCAAGCATTTGGCGACATATTGAATGAAAATACTTCCTTTATTTCTACTTCTTCAACTAATTTTCAATGTTTGCATTCCATATCACCTTTTTCGGCATGAATGTGAACAGGTTCGTTGCTCTCATTTGCATAAAAAAATAATCTCCAACCATAAATAAATAAAACTGTAGGCATTTTCAAACAATATTAAAACTGATATTTCCAAAAAAAGAAAAAAGCTAATCTGCCATTGGTTTTAAAGATGGGTAATTACTTGCGGATATAACAGTTTAAAATTCCTTTCTTTCTGCTTTGATCCTAAATATTGAGGTTCAGGAAATTGGTAATTAAAATATTGATATTCTTCAAAAAGCATATAAAAATTTTCTATATCATAATGGATACGAAGTTAAGTTATTTTTCTCTTTTGTCAGGTACTGTAAAATCCGGATGAAATTAGCTCTTCGTCACTTTTGGTGAATACATTTAATTTTAGCTCACATTCCTATTAATCAACCCCTTTTCAATGAAGTTTCCTATTAATTAATATTGGTCCCGGTTCTTGATCATTCCTATTTTTCAAATTAAAACCAAATAAGAAATTTCACCAAAATTGACGAAGAACCCAGTTTGACCGGAATATTCACTGAACAAAATTAGGAATTATTCTTTCAATAAACTCCATAGTTACTCCTTCCACCATTTTCCAGAAATTATGAAATATATAATTGGACAGTCTTAAACATTTTCACCCTAATGGAGTTGGTAGAAACCATTCTCTACAAATACTCTCATAAATATTTTTCATATTATCCATTTGTCCCCATAAAAAATGAATATCTATAAAACTTAATACTTGTTTTTCAGTAAATAGTTTGCTTGAGCTTCCAAATTCCCATTTAAGCTCCTTGTCATTAGGTTCAAAACCATTTAAATAATTAGTTCTTACTTCATCATTTAAAAGTAAATTGTCTAATTGAGCTTTAAAATCATTTGTAATTGACCAAGCAGAATTCTTCCAAATATCAAATCTCAATAGAATTTTTGCATAATGTTTAGACCTTTCTATTAAAACGGTTTCATCACAATAAACTAACTCATTTTTCTGAAAACCAATTTTATTAAAAGCAGAATAGAATTTAGGTCGTTTAGCATAAAACATTAAAGGAATTAAACTATTTTCCTCATTTGTAATTTCGTTTGCAATGGGAATATAAATTGTTTTAGTCTTCTGATTTGTCTCAAAAAAAGTAGGCTCATTGGCTAATAAAATTTTTTCTATATAATCGTTTAAACAAATGAAAAACAATCTCTTAAGATGTATATCTACAACAATTAAAATTACAGGAAGAGTATTACCCATTCTATGAATTGTTGCTAATTCATTTGTGTCAATTGTGAATTTAATCATCTTAATTTCTTTTTCAAATCCACTTTCTTTTAGAGGCTCGTTTTCAATGTTATTCCTTTTTTGGATTATTAAATTTGAAGTAATTATGCTCTCTACACCTTTGAGCTGTACAAAAAGATGTTCACCTAATGTATCAAAGACTCTGTTTAAAGAATCTTCCACCTTTTCAAAAAATTCAATTGCAAGGTCTAATCCATAATCTGGTTTGTATTCTCTGATTGTCCAATATTCGGGTAAAATTTCCCTTAATATTTTTAAAGATTTCTCTTCGATAAGATGGGTATTTATTTTTCTTTTTGGTCTCATTAATTTATGCTTAAAGGATTCAGGTGTTTGCATTCGGGTGGAAAACGAAGTAAAAGCTGGTTTTATAATTGATATTTAATAGAATTACTGTCATCAACTTTTGCAAGTCAGACAACCCGTCTCAAAACCCATACTGTGCAGTCGTTTTTCTTTTCTCAGCACGTCAATTGAAGTATGTAATTTCATTTTTAATATCCTCAAAAGTAGCAATATTCTTTTTATTGTTATATTCAAGAATCATATGCCAGTAATATTCCGGGAATAGGTGGCATAATGGAGAGGTTATTCGTCAATTTTGGTGAATACATTTATTATAAGCCAGCTTTCTCTGATCAACCCAACTTTTTTTGAATATTCTGGGTTAAAGTGTGCCACCATAATGGTTATTACTTTGTGAACAAGATACGCTTCTGGCATTATGAAGGATGTGTTGACCTAATAATGTGTCCATTTTTTCTCTGTAATTTCCTGTTTGAGTTAATGCCATAAACTAATTTCCCTCTACAATTTTAATTTCTTCTTCCGTCAAGTCGTAAAGCTGAAAAATCAATTGGTCTATTTCCATTTCTAAAACAGTTGTGTCGGCTGTTGGCTCCAGTTTTTTAGCAGCTAAAATCTGATTCACTAAAACCTCAATTTCTTTCTCTTGTTCTAACGATAGAATTTTTATTGGCAACAATTCAATTTTGTATTTCTTCCATCTATTGGTTCCCATTCCCGTTGTTGTCCCAATTAAATTGAAATACCATTCTGAAACTTTTGAATTTAATATTGCCAACAGAAATTTCAATTTTTCACCTGTCATTAGGAAAGTAGTCGCTTCCGAAAAAAACTTTTCATCATCAAACGCGAATTTTGGTTTGTCTGAAATTTCGCCCCATATTATTTTATCTTTTTCAAAATCTTCTAAATAAGTACAGTTTCTGAGATTTGACCAATGGTCTCCCATATCTGAACGCATTTCAACTTTGGGTGAAAAACTTTTTAAGTGTTCGTAAATAGTTGGGTATTCAGTTTCCGTTTCAATCCTTTTTAAACCAACGGATTTTATCCCATTATGTGAATTTATCAAGTAAATATTTTCAATGGTGTAACTATATTTTTTTAAATCCCTGCCACGAATTATTGGTTTAATTATTTCAGCATTTTTCTTATCTGCCTTTATTAATTCGTTCTTTTTATTTTCATCTATTATGAATGCTTCATTATAACCTGTTTTTAGTCCAAAGTTTATTCGAATATTAAAATCTTTCAATAGTCTTGCACCATTTTCGATTTTACTTTTTAAACTTCCAACAGACTGATTCCCGATAAACCATTCAGATGTTAAAGGTGGAATAAATTCAAAACTGTATTTATTGAAATACTCATTTAAAGAATCACCTAGAATATAGTCTTTTGATAAGTTGACTACTTGAAACGGTTTTGAATTGACTGATTTTTGCAGAGTAATAATATTTGATTCAACGGTAGCTTCTTCAAATATTTGAACATCTTCAATATTTATTAATGAAATTGGTTGTAATTTTTCAATGAAATATTTTTTGAGAAGCTCTCCATAAATTGCCCTTAACCAAGAATTAGAAGTAATGTAAGTTAACAAACCAAATGGCTTTAAAATATTGCCGCCTAATTCATAGAATAGGCAATAGATGTCTGCACCTTTCGAATACGTTTCATAATTTGCTTTGGAAAAATACTCTGATTGTTCTTTTACTTTTGATAATGAAAAATACGGCGGATTCCCAATCACCACATCAAAGCCCACAAAATCGCCATCATCATTCAATACTTCGGGAAATTCAAAACGCCATTCAAAGGCGTTTTCAAAAATCTTGTTGGCTTTTATATCATCTCGCTCGGTTTCTAGCTTTGATAATGCATCTACTGCTTTTTTTTGTCTATCAATTAAATTTTTATCTATTTTTTCCCCAAATGATGTAAGATTAATAATTTCAGTAGCCAGCATTTCAGCCTTTCCTCTTGCCTCGCTTATTTTCTTACTAAATGGTTTTTCAATTTCACTGGTAAAATCTGACTTTATAGCGGTAATCAATCGCTCCATTTCTCTTTTCTGTTCCTTGTTTTCAGCGTTTCGGTAAGTGTCAACGGCTACCCGATAACTATCTATTGACCATTTGCTTTTTTTCAACGCTTGTTTCAAGTCTGCATCAATGGCAAATCGACTTACCAAAGAATTACCGCATTTTATATTGATGTCAATGTTAGGAAGTGTTTCCAATTCGGTGGCGTTCTTGTAATAAGCATTTTTCAAAAGCTCAATCCACAAACGCAAACGGCAAATTTTTACGGAATTGGAATTGATGTCCACGCCGAAAAGGCAGTTTTCAATAATGGTTTGCTTTTCGTGGAAAAGCGTTTCCTGTATTCGCTGACTTTCTTTGTTGTTTGGGTTGTATTCAAAAAGTTCGCCTTCTTCGTCTGTTACAATCAATTCGTCATTTACCACTTCCACCTGGTACTCTTTCAAGCGCTTTCCGTCCCGGTCTTGCAGGATTTTCAAGTCATTTTTAACCGCAATCATTTCATTGAGGGCGGAAACCAAAAAGTGGCCAGAACCAACGGCAGGATCACAAATTTTGATGCTATTTACCACTTTATTGGCTTCTTTTCGGTCTTCAATCTTGTCGTAAATTTCTTCTAGCGTGGTACAATTCCATTCTTGGGTTTCGTTGAATTTCTGCACAACGGCTTTGCGAATGGTTTCACGACACATATACATGGTGATGAAACCGGGAGTGAAAAATGAACCGTCTTTGTAACCATTTATTTTCTCGAAAATCAATCCGAGAACCGAAGCATTAATAAGTGTTTTATTGTCTTCCTGAATTTCTTCACCGCCTTCTGCTCCAAAATCGTAAGCATCTAAAAACTCAAAGAAATATTGCAGCGTGGAAATTTTGCCTGTTCGCTTTTTACCTTGCTGGTCTTTCAATACCGTTTGTGAAAATATCGGAATGGTTTTATCGTCTTTCAGGTTGCTGATAAACAAGGTAACCTGCTCAATGTCCGTCGGCGCGAAAAGCGAAGAATTGAGATAAGGCGTTTTTTCAAATGCCTTTTTTACATCTTCGTTTCGATCTTCATATTTGCGCGCCAACACTTGAAAAAACAAGTCGTTCAGATCGTCATAGTTCTTTATTTTGTCAAGATTGAGAAAGGAATACGATTTGTCACCTTTGTGATAGGTGATGAGTTGGGCTTCCAACAACTTCAAGAACAAAATGCGATTAATCCAAGTGATGGAAAGTTCCAGGGCCACATTAAAAAGTCTTTCCTCCTGCGTATTCCCAAATTGGTATGGCTTTTCAAGCCGGCTCAGTTTATCTAAGCTGTCAAGCTGAATAATCGTAGCTTCAATGATTGTTCCCGGGTGTCGTTCGCCCGCTTTGTTTCTCTCAATCAGTTTTTTGCTTCCTTCTTTGGTTTCGGTCAAGCCGATGATGTGCAACAACTCACCATAAAATCGTTTGTCAAGGCTGTTACTGTCGTTGGTAAAGGGAAGTTTTAAAAGATGTTCTGGCGATAAAAGCTTGAATAAAGCAATGAGCGAGTTATCGTCTGCTTTGTCGGTATTGCGTAACGGTTTTTGAAAGTCCTGAAGGTTGAAGTAAGTAAATTCAATTTCAGCAGTAATGCTGTCAATAAACGGCTCGGCAATTTGTTTGTAGAAAAAGTCGGTTTTGGTACCCGCCAAACGTCCGTCTTCAAAGTCGTTGAATTGTTTTACAAAATTTTTATTTTGAGCGAAAAGTCTGTCGAATAGGGTAGCGTCAAAAATGAACCATTCATTAATATTGGTCGCAACCAAATATTTTACTTCGATATTTTTATGGGTAATTCTCTCTCGTAAGTAATACAACACCAATTCCTGAAACGCTTTTGCATTCAGTTTTTTGGTGCTAATCATTTCGGCTTTGTTGGTCGGCTTTTTCGCTTCAATAATCACGCCAACCGTCGAGTTTGCATGTTGTCCGTTATGAATAACAAGATCGTTTCGACCTTTGGTATTTATAAAATGGTTTTGCTTGTAATACGTGTCTTTAAGAAAGTCAGAAACTAAGTTTTTATGGAACTCCTCGCTTTCTGTATCATTCGTTCTGTCGAGTAAAGTAATGAGATGGGTCTTGAAACCTTCAATGTCAATTCTGTTTGGTTTTACTTTTAAAAAGGCTTTGTTCAGTGCTTTTCTTGGTTTCAACTCTTTTACATTCATCTTCAAATTATATTTTTTATTTTAGTCTGGTTGGATAATGGTATGAATTACCAAAAATTTTGTTCCGGTTTATTTATAAATAAAGATAGACTATTTTATTCATAAATCATCCCATGGACTTTTATATCTTCCGGAGGTTCTTAGTAATAATTCCTGCAGAACCAATATTTAAAAAAACTATGAAGGCTGCAGGTAGAGCTACTAGTAATAAGCTTATTATTTAGACCTGATTTCGACAGATGATTTTCTCACGAAAGAGGTTAAATAAATACTTTATTATATCCAAAAAGTAATAATAATGCTTAAAAAACGTAATATTATGATTTTATAATTTTACTAAAATGGATTATTCATCTCTTACAAGGTCATATAATACACTAAGCTATACCCATCAGCTTAGAGACCTGCTTGGTGCTTTTTTCCAGACAGATAAGTATAAAGATTTAAATAAATACGAACTTTCTAAAATAGTAAATGATGCTGTTTTTAAAAATTATGACGGTGAGCAAATTATAAAATACCGACTTGCTAAAGTGTTTATTAGAAAAAAATATGTTGCTGCATTTGAAGTAAAAGTAAAGTCAAGTAGAACAGATTTTTTAGTTATTAATGGACATACAATGTCTTTTGAAATAAAATCAAAAATTGACACATTAGATAGACTAAAAAAACAAGTTGAGGACTATGGCGATGTTTTTGAATATAATACCGTCGTAATTGACAAAACTCATCTCAAAAAAGTTATTGATTTGATACCCGAATATTATGGTGTATGGTATTTTGAAAAATCAAAAAAAGTCGTCTATAGAAAAGCAGCTTATAGTCCTATGATAAATGCAACTGAACAGCTTACTTTAATGAATAAAAAAGAATTACAAAAGTATTTCCGTATTACCTGTCATGAACAAATCCTGATAAACTTTAATGCTACTCAAATTAATGATAAATTAAAACAAGCATTGAAAAGCAGGTATTTTAATAGATGGTCATTCGTTCAAACTTATTGGGATATTATCTTACCAATAGACCTACAATTCTTCTTTAATACTAATGTTAAGCCCGAAATAATCTATGGTATTTAAATATTTGTTTGATGTAATTTTTTAGCGTCAATCTTTACTTTCATACAATATAAGTAATGCTCCATAGCTATTTTTTTGAATTTAGCCTGACTTTTACCACTTTCACCACCTGAATTAATATTTATCAAAGTGTTGTATCCATTATTTGCTACTGACAAAAAAGGAGGGTCTTCGTTCAACATTCGAGCGGTAGAATCTGAGTTTAAAATATCAGGAACAATTTTGTTTCCAAACTGACTTAAGTCTTTTACATCAGCTCTATAACCATAATATTGATTTTCTGACGCATCATAATAAATAAACCCAGGACTAATTGTACCCCCTGCTGTTAGGTCATCTTTTTTAATACCAACAAAATCACCAGTTGCATTAACACCAAAATCGGTCATAATATCTACATCTATATGACTATTGTCTGCTTCAAATACAACTTGACCGTGATCAAGTTTAACATTTTGTATTTCATTATTAATTGCACTACGCAAGAGGATTTTACAACAATCTTGAAAAGCTTTAAGAGCATTTACAATTGGACGCAAAGGTGGACTTTTTGGATATGGAGTAATTTGGTCTAAATCAATTATTATATAATCATTAGGTCTTACCATCTTTTGAACTATTGGGAAATCCACACTGAATGAAATGGGAAAAAGTCTATATGCTAATCTTTCAAAATTAGGCCTTAAAAGGGCAGTTTGCTTTTCAATACTGCCTGTCTCACCTGTTTTGAAAAGATAAGATGATATAACTGGAATGGCTTTTAGACTTGAATTTTTTAAATAATTGATATATTCACATCGCTTATCAATATCATTTATAACCCTAAATGCAAATGACACCACTTCATCTTTTACAGCACCTGATTGTTTTATATAAATCGGCAAGTCGATAAAAACGTGAGGTGCTTTTATTTCATTTATTAACTCGTTATGAATATCTCCAAATGATTTCTGAGAATCGTCCTTTCTTGCTCTATCATGCTCCTTTACAATTTCCAATAACGGATATGAATTGTTTCCAAAATCAAATGATTTTAAAACAATTATTTCTTGTTGCCTAACTCTGAAAGTTGGCATATATATTAAATTAAAATCCATAAGATACCTTTAGTTGTTTTATTGATTCAATATACTCTTCCGTTGGGTTAAAATTTTCATCATAAAAAGCTAATGTTGACGTGTAAGTTTCTATAAATGAATTAAATTCATCAGCTAACCATTTGTATTTTAGAAAAATACTTTCAGAAACGGAATTTGATAAAAGGTTTTCAGAAATGTAATAATTGTATTTTTCAAAAAAATATTCTTTGTCCTCTACTTTAAAAATATGATTAAAAACATTTAGGTATTTTATTTCACAACTGACCTTTACCAAGCTTGAATTTAGAATTGAATCAATTTGGTATTCATCAATGGAAATGTGATCACTTAACTGCTTTACAAATTCTTTTGAAAGTATTATTCGTGGAAATACAGCAAGGTCGGATTCCAATTTATAAGCTGTTGCCAATGGAACACCTAAAGCAATTGAAGATTGGTCGATAAATAAACCGTAATCAATACCACCCCTTAAAAAATAACCTTTTTGAACAAATTCAAAATACAATTCAGAAATTACCAATAAAAGTTCAACAAGGGATTTTTCGCCATTGCTGCTAATGTTTTTTGCTGTTAAACAAATATTGTCACTAAATAAGTAATAGCTAAATTTATCATTATCTAATTTGGATATAGCTTTATTAAATGTTTCAATAAAATCACTGGCTTTTTGGGAATAAAATACCCGGCCAACCTCATCATCCTCTTCATTACCTTCTGAATTATCCGCTATAAATTCAGCATAGAATTGAACAGCTTCATTTTCAAATTCTTTAAGTTTATTTTGAAAACCAAGAACATCTAAAAATGCAACAGCTCTATTCCCATAAATATATTGCGAAACCATAAGCTATTGGGATAATGAAACCATTAATATTGAAAAAATAAAAAGACTGTAATGCCAATTATTAGTACCTGTCTTTCCAAAAGTACATATATTTTGTTACAAACGGTCTTTTATGTTTTAAGTCTAAAACTTATATTCAGAAATCATATTCCCAAAAATTCCCTTTTGTTTGTCTCCTTCTCATTTAATGAAGTTTTATCCTTTGTAGATGCTATTTCAAATTGTTGTAATCGGTAATTACAAATGCACTATTTTCGGGAAATAAGAATGCACCACCAATGATCCCTTAGGGACCTTCAATGTCAATTCTGTTTGGTTTTACTTTTAAAAAGGCTTTGTTCAGTGCTTTTCTTGGTTTCAACTCTTTTACATTCATCTTCAAATTATATTTTTTATTTTAGTCTGGTTGGATAATGGTATGAATTACCAAAAATTTTGTTCCGGTTTATTTATAAATAAAGATAGACTATTTTATTCATAAATCATCCCATGGACTTTTATATCTTCCGGATGTTCCTAGTAATAATTCCTGCAGAACCAATATTTAAAAAACCATATAACAAGAAAGAAGAAGGGCTATAAAAAGCGAAACTCCTCTTGGCAAAGGCGTGAGATTATTGAGTTTTAATCCATCTTGAGCCGTAAATAAATATAAATCAGCTCATTTTATTCGTATATTTGAGCCGATAAAGTAACCAAATCGGCTCATTATGTATAATTGGCAACACAAAAATTGGCCTGTATTTACATTTGATAGTTCATCAATAGATAATGTATTGATGAAGTTCATGTTAAAAGCCGGAGAACTAAAAGGTATCATCTCTGCATTACCAGAAGACATAAGTACAGAAACGATAATACAGATAATGGTCTCCGAAGCAATCAAAACATCTGAAATTGAAGGAGAGATAATAAACAGAATAGATGTAATGTCATCCATTAGAAAAAATCTTGGATTACCTATTTCAAAAGAACCAAAAGATAAAAATGCCATTGGATTAAGTCAATTAATAATTGATGTAAGAAACACTTATAGACAACCCCTTACTGAAAGTAAGATTCTTGAATGGCATAAACTCCTTATGGGGAATAACCATCGAATCAATGCAGGACAATGGAGAAAAGGCACTGAACCTATGCAAGTAATATCAGGATCTGCGTCAAACCCTAAGGTTCATTTTGAAGCTCCCCCATCCAAAAATATTTCAAAAGAAATGAAGAGGTTTATTGAATGGTATAATAAAAGTGAAATTAGTTCCCCCATTATTAAAGCAGCAGTTGCCCATCTTTATTTTGAATCCATTCACCCTTTTGAAGATGGAAACGGAAGAATTGGAAGAGCCATAGCAGAAAAAGCTCTTTCTCAAGGATTTGATCATCCTATTATGTTTAGTATTTCAAAATCTATTGAAGAAAACCGATCAGCCTATTATATAGCATTACAGAATGCTCAACAAAAATTAGACCTTACAAAGTGGATACAATGGTTTGCTTCAATTATAATTTTTGCACAGGATGATGCTGAAAAAACAATTCAGTTTACTGTCAAAAAGGTGAAATTCTTTGATAAGTATGATAAAGATTTTAATGAACGTCAAAGAAAGGTCATTAATAGAATACTGGAAGAAGGCTTTAATGGATTCAAGGGTGGCATGAATGTAAAAAAATATATAAGTATAACAGGCACATCTAAAGCAACAGCAACCAGAGACCTGCAAGAATTAACAGAAATGAATGTGTTTCTAATCAAGGGAGCGGGTAGAGCTACTAGTTATCAGCTTATTATTTAGACCTGATGTTTTGTATTGCCATCATGTTAGTTTTTTAAACACTATCCAAAAGCGTTAAGAATTCCAAATTCATCATCAGCCAACCTCCATTTAACTGCATAAAGATTTAAGCAGAGTACTTTCTTTTCCCTTTTGAAAAATATGATTAATTCAGTGTAAATCTTCATAAGCGTTTAACCAATCGAAATAAGTAGTTTGGTTAAATATGGGAATATTATGCGTTAAACATACATTTTGGGTGTGTCCGGTTCCTCCCTGCATCGGTTTTTCCAGGTTTTCATAAAATAATCCAACTGAAATGGGGGGAATACCTCCCTTTGTACCCAAAACTTTAATCGTATCTCTAAGGATGTAAGCCGCCTTAATGGTATATTGATTTTCAATGCCACTCACAAATTTATCAATTAAATTTTTAGTCCCCTTATGACTTTTTGAATGATATACGATGTCAGGTTCATTGACCAGATCAATGGAATCTAAGGCATAAACTGTTTCCGCAAGATTATACTTTTTCCGGTGATTTGTAAATGGAGTTATCACTTGCAATTGTTTAGGATTAACGGCTGCCACACCAAGTGAAAAATAATAATCACTGCCGTCTGCATTACCACTCCGAAAAATAGCATTTGGCATTTTTTCAGCCAACCGTTTACCAATAGCTGTAAGCTTTTCTTGTGATGCTACATCAATTTCCCGCTTTCCCTCCAATAGAATAATTCCGTTTTCAAATTTTTTACAAAATTCATTAAATTCCATTTCTTTGATATTTTACCAGGTTACCTTACGTTATTTCTATTCCAGTCCTTTTTACCAAATCAATCAATAAAGAGTCTTTATTATTAATGAACCTATCTTTATCAATAAGATAAGGCTCAATCCTTGAATTCACCCTTTTTGTCAAACTCCAAATTTTTCCAGTCAAATTATCATTCTCATTCTCCGTAACTATCAAAACATCAATGTCACTGTCCTCAGTGGCAGTATTCGACAAATAGCTTCCATATAAATATGCTTTATCAACGGTTATACCCTCTGATCTTAAAATAAAAATATATTTTTTCAATACCTCTACAATCTCACTTTTAGCCATTGTAATAAGTCTTTAGTTTTATATAAATATTCATTTACTTTTACAAAATCAGGTATAATGGGGTTATAATCTGGATAACGTCCTTGTAATTGATACTTCATTAAAATCCCCAAAAATATTTCAGTTTCTTAATCAAAAATAATGGAAGCTTTTTCTGATAAATAAATCAAATTGTGAGACTTTGAAGCGACCTCTCCTGAACTCTTAACAACATGGGCTTTAATCCCTTTTTCAATGACTAAATGGCAGAAAAACAAGCCATGTAAAATTCTCCGCTCTTGAATTAACAATTCAGCGGTTAATAAATCATCTTCAGCTCCATTAATCCAATACTTAATTTGTTTTTGTATTTCAATCATTACTTAAACGCTAAAGATTTAAAGTTACAAAAAACAATCCTTTAACACATTCTATTTCAATATGTTTTCATTGATTTCTCAGTTTGTCAGAAAATATTTCTTTCGGAACCTGTTGACCGTTGCGCGATCAACTGAATTCCTTATTTTAATTTGTGGTTAATTCTATCCCTTCTTCACCGCCAAAGGTGATTACTTATTTGCGTTTACCATTACATCTTCATGATTCTAACCAACCATCCCTCCCCACTTATTGCTTCACAAAGGTGCTGGTGCTTACATTTTGACCATTCTCAATGATTATATAATATATGCCAGTGCCGAAATTGGTCATGTCAATCTTTTTTTCCAGGTAGCCAATATTCGTTTCGACCGAATTATTCGTATAACAAAGTCTTCCTTGCTGATCCACTATCTTAAACTGGAAGGGCCCTGGTTGGTATATCGTAGTTTGAATGGTCAGAAAATCAGAAACCGGATTGGGATACACATTATTTATTCCTGATTCCCGTACTTTAAATTCTTCAAACTTAGATTGAAATTGATTATCTAACCAGGCTGTTCTTAATTTAACCCAATTTTTAAGCCATACAATTTCCTCGTTGTAAGTCTTGCTGACATAAAAGTTCGGCCAGATATAAGTGCCCAATACAGGCCATTCTTTAAAATTTCTTGCTTGTGATTCTGATAATAAATTTGACATACTATCTATATCTGACCACAATTTTTCGGTTGAATAGACTGTTTTTCTTAATGCTTTCCAACGGTCATTCAACCTTTGCACAAATAATGGATCTTCCAACATCCTTTTCCACCAAAATGGAATTAACCAGTAATCTTCCGGACAAATGCTGTTATATTCAAAAACAAATCCCTCTGGATTTCCATTGGTACAATAATTCACATTTCCCAGCGCCAGATCAAAATCCCATATTGGCCCCATAAATAACTTACCACCTAAATCGTCTCTTTTTTTATATAAAAAAGTGCTTAGTCTGTAAGCATCCGGATTTTTTGTCAATTCATTTACAATCAGGTAATCTATAAATGCATTTTCATCGATATATTTTCTGAATCCCTTTAACGGATCATTAAAATTGGATTGCAAAAGGGATTTTTCAAAATCGGTGACATATCCCTGAATGTATTCCTTTTGTTTTGCATTGATATCATCAGAATCAGGATATTCATACTGATAAAAAATAGTTTGTGCACCTTTCCTGTTGATTGGAAAATAGGGTGAATGCCAGCCCGTTCCTCCAGAACCCGTTTGTTTATCAATTTTAATGATATAGCCGCCCGTCAAAGCATTTCCCGTAGTTGTGGTTGCATCCAACTTACTGATATTAAGCCTGTTATTATCCCGTTTTATTTTTTCTATTAGGCTAAATACCCCTTTATATGCTCCATTAATAACCACTTCACAAAATTTTGTCCTGGGCGCATAATTCCCCAAAGCTGAACCCCATTTATAAGCTAACGCATTTCTAATCAATGATTTGTCGGTGTAAGGCGCATTTAAAATCCAATCTTCCTCTTTTGGTAACCCCAATAAGGAGACATTAATCCCCTCCTCCGCATCATTGTAAATCTCAAAGCCATATTGTTTTTTTGGGAACATCTGGGAACTGGAACCTCTTATTTCAATGCCTATTTTTCCAGCATAGCCCGTCGGTACATCTGTTATGCGATTACGTTTTCCGGAACCATTGTCAATAATTTTTAATTGAGCAACAATTTTAGGTTCATCCACTATCGTTTTATTACCTGTCTCAATAATAAAAATAGGTAGATTAGACTCGGTGAAATTAGCCTGAGCCTTGTAAATATTTACAATTAAAACCATAAATACAGAAACCAAAAATCCCTTTTTCATTTTGCACTTTTAAAAACCCGTAGGTTCAATTTATTTAATCTTAACCCTTTTAAAAATAATCTCACTATAATTGTTCCGCTCGTACAAGATACCTATGGTGTTTTTATTCAACAGGACTAAATCTGAATATGCACTCCAATCCCCTTTATAACCTGGTGAGGATTTATCTACGAGCATTGATTTTGGCCAGGTTATGCCCTCATCATAGCTGATTTTTACCATCAGATTATCTCGTTTCAACGCATCCGCCGGATTAGAGAAAGCCAACACCGTTCTCCCCCTTTTTTCTCCAATACTTATGATTGATCCCTGACAAACAGGGTCAATTAAATCGTTATTAAAGAAAACAGTATCCCATTTTTCACCACCATCACTGGAATAGGCGATGATCCTGTTTCGTATATCTCCAGCTTGATTTCTGATATTAAGCAGCATTCTGTCTCCGCTCAACGCAGCACCTATCGCTTCATTGGAACCCTTTAATGGAATATTTTCGCTTAAATGAAAGGTTTTTCCATGATCATCTGTATAATATCCATGTGCATGATAATCTCTGAATTCATTTTGGGGTTCCCCCTGAGAATGATTTGCCGCAATAAAAATTCTTCCTTTATATTTTCCTTCTGTAAATTGAAAACCATGACCTGGCGTATTTGCATAGCTTCGCCAGTCTTCCTTAAAGTTGTAGGAAAGATGGAATGGGCGATGTACCTGAGACGTTATGTTAACAGGATCAGTCCAGGATAATCCCATATCAAAAGAACGGATGAACCAAACCTCCCTGATGCCATGTCCCTTTCTGATTTCATTCTCATGATTATTCCCCGTGTTATAAAACAGATAAATAACCCCATTGGGATAAGCTGGATCAAATAAATCGACTACCGGCGCAGGATTTCCCGCCTGAAGTTTATCAATATCTACCAATATTTGCAATGCAGACCAGGTCTTGCCCTGATCTATACTTTTTTTCATCACCAGATTTATATCTCCAAAATCTGCACTATTCTGAACCCTTCCTTCGGCGAAAGCCAAAAGGTTACCATTTGGAAGACCTAAGACTGCTGGAATTCTATATACTTTATGGCCTTCTTGTCCAGATACAAATACTGGTGTAGCACCCTGGCTTTTTAATAGCAAAGGCAATAAAAGACAAATGAACATCATGTAACGCATAACCCAATTCATTAAAAGATTAATCCTAAGGGATTGTATAGGTATTAGGGAACAAATTAGTATATTTAAAAATGCTTAAAGACTTTTTTTATGAATTCTAGAAGAAATTTTTTTAAAACGGCTGGAGCTGCTTTTTTAGCCTCCTCGATTAAGCCTTCTGAAATGTCATACCTGTTTGAAAAAAACAAATCTATGCCTCATCTTTCTGTTCAATTATATACGATTAGGGAAGAAATAAGTAAAAATCCCACCAAGGCACTTCAACAATTGAGAGAGATTGGCTATGAATGGGTGGAAACTGCTTTTTGGCCGGAAGGAATTACCCTGGCTGAAGGTGGAAAATGGTTAAAAGATGCTGGATTGAAAGTTTCATCTGCCCATATTGAGCTAACATCTGATAACCTTGAAAAACGAATGGTCGAAACGGCCGCTGCCTATAATTGTAAATATCTCATCTGGCATGGCTGGCCGGAAGACACACTTTATCAGTCTTTAGACGGTACAAAATCACTCATCGCCAGGTATAATCAAGCAGCTGAAATAGCAGAACGACATGGACTTCATTTTGGATTACACAATCACTGGTGGGAGTATATGATTAAAAATGAAGGACAATATATTTACGAAATCCTGCTCAACGAACTTAATCCATCTATTTTCTTTGAGATGGATGCCTATTGGGTAAAAGTGGCAGGCCAGGATCCGGAAAAAATAGCTAAAAAGATAGGAGAAAGATTGAAATTTATCCATGTAAAAGATGGTCCCGCCAAATGGAATGACCAATTAGCCGTTGATAATCCTGACCCCATGACGGCCGTTGGAAAAGGAACAATGGATTATTCAAAAATCATAAAAGCCGCCAACGGGCATCCTGCCTGGTTAGTTGTTGAGATGGACAAAACGGCTGATGAAGTTTTCAAGGCATTGAAAGAAAGCTTTGACTATATCATGAAAAACCAATGGGTTTCCTAGCTTTTTGTAACAAAAAATATGTTTGAACGAGTAGAGACGGGAAAATAAAACGCCAACTTATTAAGTCGTATATTTGCACCTATGACTTAAAAAAAACGCTATGTTATACAGGATGTAATGGAGCGGGTAAAACTACCGCATCGTTTACTATTTTACCTGAAATCCCGGATTGTAAGGAATTTATAAATGCGGACGAAATTGCAATAGAAATATCTCCTTTTCAACCTGAAAAGTATCGTTTGAAGCAGGCCGAATAATGCTTAACCGAATCAATGAACCGTTATATAAAACTAAAATCATAGAGGCAAAGGAAAAAGGGTTTAAAGTAACCTTATTATTCTTTTGGTAAGAGTATCCGAAGGCGGACATGACATCGAACCAGAAGTTATTGAAAGAAGATATATCAGAGGAATAAAAAATCTATTCACCCAGAA
>VFQS010002065.1_pt1 | contig 17177 bp, 14 predicted proteins | sample 3512361 | NCBI WGS metagenome assembly VFQS01 (sample SAMN10412375, study PRJNA504923) | tailings metagenome | isolation source: Relicate 1 Philex TSF3 active mining | place: Philippines
AGCAACGGACTTTTAATCCGTGGGTCGTCGGTTCGATCCCGACAGGGCCCACACTCGCAATAAGGAAAATGCTTTAAATTCACATCATCAATGAGTTTCAAGATACTTTTGGGCGGTGGAGAACTGTAACGAAGATTTGAATAAATTAAAGAGCCTGAAGATAGATATTTTAAGCGCAGTGGTTCGCGCGGGCGAAGGGCACATTCCAAGTGCACTATCGGTCCTAGATATCATTTATTGTGTTTTTGGATTGTCCAGTTTGCCAAACTCATATTCCAGTTCAAAAGTAGATTTCATTCTTTCCAAAGGGCACGCTTCATTAGCCCTTTATTCTATTCTTAGCGAAAAGGGGATAGTTTCAAGAGAATGGGTAACAAATTATGCAAAATTCGATTCGAATTTTGGCGGCCATCCTGATAGGAATAAACTCCATGGAGTAATCGCGTCTACAGGCTCACTGGGCCATGGCCTACCCATTGCGATTGGAATTGCACTGGGCAAAAAAGCAAATAATTCGAAAATGAATACGATTGTGTTGGTAGGCGATGGTGAATTAAATGAAGGAAGTAATTGGGAAAGTATATTGGTAGCTCACCACCACAATCTCGAGAATTTAACCATAATTGTCGATACAAATAATTCCACTGAAAGGTCTCTAACGCTTGGTAATTTACAATCTAAGATGGAGTCTTTTGGGGCGCTAGTAAAGGAAATTGACGGACATAATCATTATGAGATTAACGAAGCACTGCAACTGAAATCAGATGGCCGTTTTAAAGTTATCCTGGCAAAAACAATTAAGGGGAATGGCGTTGAAGAAATGATGAACAATCCAGCGTGGCATCACACAATCCCTTCTCAGGAGCAACTCGACAGATTCATCGTAGAGATCAAGTCATGAGAAAGACTTTTGCTCTAACGGCCTCTGAAATCGTTCGCGAAAATAACGATGCATCACTTTTGCTTGGAGACATTGGCGTATTTGGCTTTCGTGACATTTTGAAAGAGTTTCCAAATAGAGCCTTCAATATCGGCATTCTTGAACAAAGCATGGTTGGAATCGCAGCTGGACTTGCAATTTCAGGCTTCACTCCAATAGTTCACACCATTGCTCCATTTATGGTTGAGAGAGCGTATGAGCAGTTAAAAATAGACTTTGGATATCAGCGGCTTGCAGGGAATTTTGTTAGCGTCGGTGCCTCATTTGACTATGCTGGCCTAGGTTGTACACATCATTGTCCTGCGGATATATCAATCCTATCTGACATACCAGGTGTAAACTTGTACATACCTGGTACTGCAAGCGAATTCGAACTTCTTTTTCGATCAAATTGGAAGAATGGGAAAATTAATTATTTTAGATTGTCAGAAAGTTGTAATTCGATAAGTTTTAAAAATGAATCAAATTTCCATTTTTTGAAAACGGGAAGTTTGGCAACTGTCTTTGTTGTTGGACCAATGCTAGATAGGGTCATGGAAGCTACACAGGATTTGAACGTAGAACTCGTTTACATTAATAAACTGCATCCCGAAGTATTTGATTTTTCAGAGTTTAAATTTGCCGGAGAAAAGTTAGTTTTGATTGAACCTTACTATTCTGGACCGCTCATGCAACGTATGTCACAGATAATTGAAGTCAACAGAGTGCAAGTGAAGCAAATCGGTGTACCTCGCCAGTTTCTGACAAGCTATGGCACAGCTGAAGAGCATTATTCATTTCTTGGTTTCAGTCCTAAAAAACTTAGACAATCGATAGAGAATTTCATTTATGAGTAGTCAAATATCAATTGATTCCCAGATTGTGCAACAACGCACAAACTTATCTTTTTTCAAAGACAAGAGAGTCTTGGTTACGGGAGCCAGTGGATTAATCGGAACGAATTTTTTATCTGTGATCAGCGCTCAAAAAGGCTTGGCGAGAAACTCAATTCATGCCGTTACAAGGTCGGGAATTTTTCCTATCGAGCTCTCGAGCGCAGTCAAAGCCCTAAAAATGGATCTTTCAGACCCCGCAGAAGTTTCGCGCTTAGGACATTATGACTTCATTCTACATGCAGCGGGGTATGGGCAACCGGCGAAATTTCTGCAAAGACCATTTAAAACCATAACTCTCAATGTAGGTGTTACTGCTGATCTAATCGGTAAATTGAACCCGAACGGAACGTTTGTGTTCATGAGTACGTCAGAGATTTATTCTGGCCTGTCTAATCCGCCGTTTCATGAAAACCAAGTTGGATCCACCAATACTAATCATCCGAGGGCCGCGTATATAGAGGGCAAAAGAGCAGGCGAAGCTTTGGTCAGTATGGCCAAAAAGGAATTAGGTTTTGATGCAAAGTCTTTGAGATTGGCCCTGGCTTACGGTCCGGGAACGAAGGAGGGAGATGAGCGAGTACTCAACTCATTCATCGACCAAGCTCTCAAATACAAAATAATTAGATTGCGAGACCCCGGCCTTGCTTGGAGAACTTATTGTTATGTTGGCGATGCGACTCAAATGATTATAGACGCTTCCATTCACGGAGACTCAGACATATACAACATAGGCGGAAAATCAAGAGTGCAAGTTAGAAATCTCGCGCGCTTGATAGGCGAATTTACTGGTAGTAAAGTGGAAATCCCAGATGATTCCGAAGATTTTTTTGTGGGAGCACCTGATGATGTTTGGCTTGATTTAAGTAAGATTTCAAAAATTTCAAACCTAGATTCCCTTGTAACTCTTGAAGAGGGACTTCGTAGAACCATTGCATGGCGAAAATCATTTATGTGATCAAATAGAAGTTGCCTGTTGTACTATTTGGTCATGACTGTCTTGGTGACTGGATCCTCAGGTTTGGTTGGCTCTGCGCTTCAAAAGATAGCTGGGCATGATTTCTTCTTCGCCACCAGAGAAGATGCCGACCTTACTAACTTTAATCAGACTCTAGATTTATTCCGTCGCGTTAAACCGAACCGCGTAATTCATTTAGCTGCTTTAGTAGGAGGCATAGGCGGGAACCTGATGCACTCAGGGGATTATTTCCGAAACAATATATCAATTAATTCTAATGTTTTGGAGGCAGCAAGAATTTCAGAAGTGAATCGACTACTTTCTTTTATGTCGACATGTGTATTCCCTAACGAAGGTCCCTATCCACTTAAGTCCATGAATCTTCATAACGGAGAACCGCACCCATCTAATTTTGGATATGCCTATGCCAAGAGGATGTTAGAAGTACAAAGCCGCGCATATAGAGCCCAATGGGGTTTGAATTATTCTGTCGCAGTTCCTACCAACATATACGGCCCTAATGACAACTTTAACTTGGTTGAAGGTCATGTTGTTCCCGCCCTAATTCATAAGGCTTATCTTGCTACCGTCAATAACACTCCTTTGATTGTTTGGGGATCGGGAAACCCACTTCGGGAATTCGTATATAGTTATGATGTTGCCCAGCTAATACTTTGGATGATAGACAATTATGATGACAAACTTCCACTAATTCTTAGCTCCGGAGTCGAAACTTCTATATCTGACTTGACATTATTGGTAGTGAAGCATATGAAATTCAAAGGAAAGGTAATTTTCGATCATACAAAACCAGATGGTCAGCATAGAAAACCCTCCGATGCTGAAACACTCTCTGCCCTCAACCCTGGTTTCGAATTTACTCCATTAGAAATAGGAATCAAAAGTACAGTCGAGTGGTTCATTCAGAATTATCCAGAGATTAGAAAGTGAGAAAATGCATGTTTAAATTCGAAAAGAAGATTGAACTATCTGAAATTGAAGATGTTTGGGGCTTTACTGCTTCGCAAAGATTCATCAATAAGTTTTCGGAATTAGATTTGAGTTACACGGAAATCTCGAATGAGCAGAGAGACGAAGCTATTTTGAAGATTATTGAAACTTTAGATTCCGATCTGAGCAAATCTGGACCTCATCGCGTGTCCGACTGGGAAAAAGGATGGGGCGAGAACCTAAGGGATTATCTTGAATCTAAGGAATTGAAAGATAGTGTGCCGAAATATTTTGGAAAGATTCCATACATTCGATGGAAACAAAGATGGATTCTTCCAAAAAATAAGGATATGGAGTATCAACTTCTAGCACTGATTATTGAGTTCATCGTTGACAAGTACTTAGGAGAAAATGATTCGATTTATGAATTTGGATGTGGGACAGGGCATAACTTGATTCGAATCAGGGAGGCCCTGCCATATTCATATTTGCATGGATTAGATTGGGTAGAATCTTCTCAGGAGCTAATTAATATGATTTCTCTGAATACATCAGACAAACTGCTTGAAGCTTCGAAATTTGACTTTTTTGATCCAAACACGCATTTTTCTCTAAGAGAAAACTCGGTTGCTTTAACTATTGCCTCTCTGGAACAAACAGGGCGGGATTTTAAGAAGTTCGTAGATTACTTGATAGGCCAGAAACCAAGGCTTGTCATACACATCGAACCGCTTTGGGAGCCACTCGACGACAAGAATCTACTGGATAATCTTTCAGTACGATATTTTAGAAAACGCAATTATCTCGATGGTCTGATACTGTACCTCCGGGAAAAGCAAGTTGAAGGTAAACTTGAACTTATAGATTTGAAGAGGACATTTGTTGGCTCATTCTTCATCGATGGCTATTCTATTGCAGTTTGGAGACCGACAGAAATTTAAGACTTTTGACAGAACTAAAGTAAGTAAAAATTATGCGCGGCTTGAAACTCAGTTTCCTTGAAATAAATTTACTGAGCAAATTTAATACAAATTGGAAATTTATTGTTAGTCGCTTAACTTGTGAAGGAATCAGCCCCATTTGAAGTTGTATCAGACTAGTTTCAAGATCGGCCAGAAAACTTTCGGAAACGTTGTGCCCAGAAGCCTGTAAAAGTTGTTCGAGGGAATCGGAAAGATCTTGTAAGTCTCGTGTGAATTGCTTATTCTGTGTTCTTGCAATGAATTCGCTGAAACGAAATGGTTTCGCATAGGTATTTATCATGCTGAGTGATAAAATTTGATTCAACATTAGAATCAACCTGGTTATGATTCGAAAGTCTCTCAAAGTAAGGCCAGCTTTTTCAAGTTGCCAAACCATCATCCGAAGCATGTGGTTAAAAAAAGCATTTGAGTTTGCAATTTGCATGATAAGTTTCTCAGAATCATCAATATCGCTATTGCTAATTTGCTTAGCGATTATTTTGGAAAAGGAAAACTGATGTTCAATTAGATCCAATACTTCAATTTCCTTGGATACTTGCGAATCATACCCAAATTCAACTTGGTGAAAATATTCTCTTTTCTTCGAACGATAAAAAAACAGGCTCTTGTCAATGAATGCAATGCGATTGGTAACGTTTAAAAGTTGGCATACAAATACATTGTCAGTATTAGCCTTGTATTTGTGGAATTTGTTTTTGGGATAGTGAGCTTTCAAGATGCTTGTTCTGAATATTCCAAAAGAAATTGGAAAAGGATTTCGATTGTGAATGTACCGGCAAAAATTACTCAAATTTGATTCCGCGTCAGAATAAATCCAATCTTCTCTGTTGATCAGTTTGCCAAGAGGCCTACCACTTATGCTTATATACTCGCCATTTGAATAAACCAAGTCATACGAGTCTTTGAGATGAAAATTGATTAGCGTCTCAAGAAATTCTGGGTGCCATAAGTCATCGTCATTTACTATGACCGAAAATCTTCCTGTTGCCAGTTGGATCAGTTTGTGAATCGATTCTTCAGGCGTTCTACGACAAATGTCCCTATGGGGTTTAACTCTTGAATCCCGTTTCTGCAATTCTTCGCAGAATTGGAATGTTCCATCGTCGGAAAGATTATCCAAGATAATGATTTCAAAGTCAGGATAGGATTGATTCAATAGAGAATCAATAGCATCGGGCAAAAGAAATACTCCATTCCCACGCCCAAAATCCACCATGGAGTTAAATACTGGCATCAAAAGCGATATAGTCGGAGCAGGATGGAGTTCGGTCACATTGTTATCGTATCCTTTTGGAAGCTGTCAGCAAAACGGTTAGTAGCGAATTGACGAGACACACATTCAAGGCGTTTGCAAAAACTTGTTTTGCCCATTAAATATTCAATTGCTGCGCCTTAGCAAAAGCAGTGTCGCCAAATGAGTAATTTTCGACTAAAATCTTCTAGAATTGAGCTGAAGACGTCGCTTTGTGGTCAGTCGATTCAAAATGAATGGCGGGATATTTGGCTTTATGAAGCTGGAGGAATTTCTTGACATGCTCCCTGAATCCTTTAGGTTCATCTAAGTATTATGATGAAAGTCAGAAAGCCTAAAATGATATTTGAGGTTGTCGGCGGTGTTGGAAACCAGCTGTTTGGTTTGGCTGCTGCGGTCTATTTAGAGGAGCTAGTTGGCCGACCGTTTGAAATCAGCATGAGGGAAGTTGATAAGGGTATTACGAATCATGGTGTGTCAATCATGAATTTTAAGCTTCCCTTTAGTTTTATCGAGTATGACCACGAGAATAGAGCGATTTCGAGAAATATGCGACGTGTATTTTTCGGATTTAATAGAAAATTTAAATTGAATAATTATTGGTCTAGAAGAATTCTGGGTGTTTATAGATCGGACGTTCAAGGACTAGATCCTATTTTGGACCAAACTCCTGATATTTCGCGTTTCCAGGGCTACTTTCAATCGGAAATTTACGCTGCCGCCCTAAGACGGAGACTTAATTCGCAACCCATTGAGTTAAGAACGCAGTCACAATGGTTATTGGATATGAAGGCTAAAGCGCTCGTCCAGAATCCCATTATTATGCATGTAAGAAGAGGGGATTACAGGAATCAGGTCAAGAATTTCGGTGTCTTAGGGCCAAGTTACTACGAGAGATCCGTTTCAGTAATCCGAAGGTTTTTGCCAGAAAACCCAATTTGGATCTTTTCTGATGAAATAGACAATGCAAGAGAGGAACTCACGAATCTCAAACTTGAATCAAAGGAGTGCACTTGGATTTCGCCCCCCAGTGATTCTCCTCCAGAAGAATCCTTCACTCTAATGCAGTATGGAGCTGGTCATATAATTTCGAATTCAACTTTTTCTTGGTGGGGTGCTTACCTGTCCCATACAACTTCCATGATAATTGCGCCTAGGCCATGGATGAGGAGTATTCCAGAGCCACCAACCCTCATTCCTCAAAATTGGTTTCGAGTCGATAGTGACTGGATTTAGAAGAATTACGCCTGTATTGGTCACGCATGAATTTGTCATAAATCAACGAATTGAAAACTCCTATGTGTTGCACAGACGCTAAATGTCGTATTAGCCTTCTTGTTTCACTGATAAATGGTTCACCGCAAAGGTTTCTGACTTTTAGTAAGTCGAGCAAGTAGAGTAATTTCCTTTCATTTCTGTAATCGTACGAATCATAGGAATCAAGTATTCTGTCGAAATCTCTAGATATTGATTTCCGTAATTTTTGACAGTCAAATGATTCCGTCAGTAGTTCATGCCTTTTCTTTGACATCTCACGCCTGTGAATTCCTGTCAGGGATTTGGATGAAAGACGCCAATTCAACAAATGTTTTGGAAGAGTGTACAACTCGCCTACATCCTTGAGCCTCAGCCACATTCCCAGATCCTCACAGGGTAAATCCCTTTCACTGTATCCACCCACATCGACAAGTGCGGATTGTCTCAACATAGCACCTGGATGAGGCACGCGATTCGAAGAAATTAGGGAAACGTATGTTGCTACGGGGTCTATTGCTGTCGGAATGAAACCCAAATTCTCGTTTTCCTCCCCAACTATTTTGTAATCGCAAAAACTAGCTACTAAATTCGGCCTCTCTATCTCTTTCCATTGGCTTGTTATTCGATCATGGCTGTACGTATCATCCACATCAAATCGAAATACCCAATCAGATTTTATCTCCTTCAGGCCCGCATTGAGAGCCGATACAATTCCACGCCCGCGGTTCTTTATTAACTTGATTCGTCGGTCCCTTTTTTCCCAGGCCTTAAGGAAAGCGAGTGTTCCGTCAGTCGAGTTATCGTCTACTATGACAATCTCAAAATCAACATGCTGAGCTTCAAAATACTTTGTGAATCGTGGAAGAAAATCTATTCCATTTCTTATGGGAACAAGCGCGCTAAATGACTCCATGATGATCCCAAGTGTAGTCTTATCCTACCTATTATTTGGAAGCATACTTAGGGGTGCATTGTGAAAATTAAGTACTTTGAAACTCTACATTCTTCCATGTCGTTGCTATCACGTAGCGAAAAGAGGAAGGTGGCAATCCTTGTCTTTGTACAACTTACCTTGACCGCCTTGGATTTAATAAGTATCCTGCTTATGGGCTTAATCGGAAGCCTTGCAATAAATGGCATTACATCGAGCCTCCCCGGACAACAATCTCGGAAAATTCTGGATATTCTCTTTTTGGAAAATCTGGTCATTCAGCAGCAGGTTGCTATCTTGGCGCTATTCATTACATTCTTTCTTGTGACCAAAACATACCTGAGTTATTTATTGAACAAGAAGATACTTTTTTTTCTGAGTTTTAGAGGTGCTGCAATCTCCAGTGAGCTTTTGAAGAAAGTATTCAGTCAGGGTTTGCTGGGTTTAAGAAATCTAACTTCTCAAGAAACGTTGTACTCTGTAACGGGTGGCGTGACAGTGGTTGTCGTTGGGGTCATAGGACTCACAAGCGTGATAATTTCAGACCTTTTCTTAATCTTCGCGATAGGTATTGGGTTGCTCGTGGTCAGTCCAGAAAGCGCTTTATTAATAATCGTTTTTAGCGCACTCGTGGCAGTTTTGCTGCATTTAAAGTTTAGACGTGCGATTACATTTCTTTCAAAAAAAATAACTGAATTGAACATTCAGTCTAACGAAAAGATTTTAGAGGCAATTTCAACATATAGAGAATTGATCGTGAGAAATCGACGAGAGTTTTACGCAAAAAAAATCGGGGAGCAGCGAATTGATTTAGCACAAGCGAATGCGGAGCAAATGTTACTTCCAAACTTAAGTAAATATGCCATTGAATCAAGTTTGCTCATTTGTGCATTGCTGATTACTGGATTCCAATTTGTATACAATGATGCTGCCCAAGCAGTATCTACTTTAGCAGTATTCCTTGCCGCCGGCAGCAGGATTGCACCCGCCTTACTTAGAGTGCAGCAAAGCTTGATGCAAATCCAAGGTAATGCGGCCGCAGCTGAATTAACGCTGGGACTAATTCGAGATTTGAGGGATATTTCAGCAATCAGTCAAATAACTAGCAGTATCGACTACGCCCATATTGGTTTTGCTCCTGAAGTTAAAATAAATAACCTAACTTTCGGATATCCTGGGCATAGGGAAAAAATCTTCTCATCTCTTGATTGCATCTTTCCTTCAGGAAGCCGGATAGGTATTATCGGCTCATCTGGTTCAGGAAAATCAACTCTGGTAGACCTTCTGCTAGGCGTGATTCCACCAAGCTCGGGGAGTATTTCGATTTCTGGACTTACCCCACCCGAAGCTGTACGAAGATTTCCTGGAGCTGTGGCTTACGTTCCTCAAGAGATCAAAGTAGTAAATGGTTCAATAAGAGAGAATATCTGCCTTGGTTTTGAAATTGATGAGTTTTCTGACCATCAGATTTGGAGAGCGCTGAATCAAGCGGTGTTAGCAGACTTTGTTAAGCAATTGGACTATGGTCTCGACAGCCAAGTTGGGGAGAATGGTGCCAACTTGAGTGGTGGACAAAGGCAACGACTAGGAATTGCGCGGGCGCTAGTGTTGAATCCCAAATTAATAGTTTTGGACGAATGTACTAGTTCTCTCGATTGGAATAGTCAACAAGAATTTTTGGAAACAATTGAAAAATTGAGCCGTGATATTACTGTTATCGCCATATCTCATCAAATTGAGTTTTTTCGCAATTTTGATTTTGTCTTGAGTATAGAAAATGGAAAGACAATATTTCGACCTATCGAAGCTCAAAATTAGCAAAATACATAAATCAAGTTAGCTTAGAGATTAATACGCAGATTACTGCCTTGTGTGACTGTGGTTAAAGTCATGCAGGTCTCTTTGTCCTTAGTGATAAGCGCACAAAATTCTTGACTTTTGCGAAAAGCCTTATGAATAGTGAAGTCAAAATATAGCGAAAGAACCGTGCTCGATAAAGAATTACAAATAAGATATCGAGTTTTGGATTACTAGCAACTAGATTCATGATTTGAGCCTTCTTCTTGTACCAATAAGGAATGTTGTCAAGATTTAGATTCAAATTTGAAACGAAGTCAAAATCTTGATTGTTGAATAATTTCGCTAGAACTACCTGCCACAATCTTTCACTCGAGAATTCTTTAAGCCTACCATTACCACTTGCGGATATCGCAGATGCGACTACTAGATTTTCCTTGTAGTGCTCTAATTTATCAAGAAGGTCGCGTTTATTAAACCATGGTACGTAGTCTACATACGGTATCAAGAGTTTGCAGGTTTCCGACCCCCACTTCTCCAGCAATAGCGCATCTTGGGATAACGCCTCGAAAGTTCTCGCATTTGTCAACGATTCAAAACTTGAACCCCCAAAGCTGATTGTCATATCGTGGCCCAATAGAGTCAAGTAATCTTCTCGAGTTAGGGTGTTCGCACCTTCACCTCCGCCCAGGTGAATTTCTGCGCCATTCTTGATGAGATAGTTGAGTACTTTACCTCTGTTATCCTTGACCCCTCCAGCAAATGAAATCAATTTTCCACAATCACACTTATTTTCTTGTTTCGGATCCGAGATAGGTACAGGAACATATTTAGTCGACGTACTCAGCCCGAGTCTCATGACCGCTGCCGAAGAGGCGGTGCACAAATTTAGATCCACATAGTTTGAAATCTTCCTCATTAGGGAACGTTGAGAAGGAAGTTGAATATCTCCCCAGATGCTAACAATTTTCGTTTTGCCTTGCAGTGTTCTCAAAGTTTTAATTGAAATGAAGTCGCGTTTCCATTTTGCTCCGTTATGATAAATCATAACCAATAGGGAAGGCTTGACTGAATCTACATATCGCAGTAGCAATTCGTCGCTTTCCGAACTAGATTGAGTCCCAAAGATGTCAGGATTAAAGAAATTGACATTTTCCCCAAAAAAAGAACTCAAAGAATTCTTCCAAGTTAACTCCCAACTTGATGTAGGTCCCAACTCCTGGCGACCTTGGTAATATAAATTGTAAACATAAAGTACGGGACCTTGAATTGAAGAGGACATAAAGAGAGATTACACTAGCAACCTCGAAACATCTATGAGCACGAGTTGCGGTTGTTCACAGTATTGTCTTTAAGTTGACTCCTGGAAACATAAATTCCAGACAAAGTTTTCAAACTTATTTGAAGAATAGCTTAAGGTAGAAGATATTAAGTGATCGCACTAAATCTTGTGGAACGATACGACATATAAGTTTTTACAATTAATTTTCAGGATTTCTACGATGACAAAGAAGTGTCCGTCAACTTCACTTGACACACTTCCGAAATAATGCTTCGAAATAACCTGCTGTGGAATAGTCAGATTATTCCATCTCTTAATCCCTTTAAGTCATGATCAACCATGAGTTCGGCAAGCTGTCTCCAATCCGTGCGAGCTTCCCAATTTAGTATCATCTTGGCCCTAGATGGATCTCCAATCAGGGCATCTACTTCCGTCGGGCGGAGATACTTCGTATCGATTTCTACATGATCTAACCAGTTCAAGCCTACTCGAGCAAAGCAGGCCTCAGCAAATTCTCTGACGGTGGCTCCAATTCCGGTGGCCACAACATAATCGCTTGGTTCTGATTGTTGAAGCATCAGCCACATAGATTCTACATATTCCTTGGCATAGCCCCAATCTCGTACTGCGTCCAAGTTACCCAAATAAAGTTTCTTTTCTGAACCACTCGCAATCTCTGCTACCGCTCGCGAAATTTTTCTGGTTACGAAAGTTTCACCACGTCGAGGCGATTCATGGTTGAAAAGTATTCCGTTTGATGCATGCATTCCATAACCTTCGCGATAGTTTACAGTGCACCAATAAGCCATCAACTTGGCTGCCGCGTACGGACTTCTTGGTTTAAAGATACTCTTTTCGCTTTGCGGAGGTGGCGTGGAGCCAAATAGTTCAGAGGTACTTGCTTGATAGAAACGGGTATTTATCTCTGCTGAACGAATTGCTTCCAATAAACCGACTGCACCGACGGCATCCACCTGACCAGTGTACTGAGGCATTGAGAATGAAACTTGAACATGCGACTGCGCTGCTAAATTGTAGACCTCTGTTGGTTCAATTTCTCGAATTAAGTTTGTTAATCCGACTCCATCAATCAAATCACCATAGTGCAAGTGAAGTTTTGTATCCAAGTCGTGCGGGTCTTGATAAATATGATTAATACGAGATGTATTGAATGTAGATGACCTGCGAATCAATCCGTGAACCTCGTACCCTTTGCTGAGGAGAAATTCGGCAAGATACGACCCATCTTGACCAGTAATACCTGTGATAAATGCAACATTTCTCGTCACTTTCGAACTTCTCCTTTAGCGTCTGCCTCTCGGTACCAAGCAATCGTCTTAGCAATGCCTTCATCAAGACCAATTCTTGGAGACCATCCGAGTGTTTTTATTCGCGAAACATCTAAGACTTTTCGAGGGGCGCCGTCTGGTTTTGAGACATCCCATTCGATTAACCCCGAAAAACCAGCCGCCCTTGCGACCTTTTCCGCCAAGTGCAATATTGAAATTTCTTCCCCTGTCCCAACGTTGAGATGTAACGCAGAGTCATATTTTTCGGCGGCAAGAACTACAGCTGCTGCCAGATCATTAACATGTAAGAACTCGCGAAAAGCCATACCAGATCCCCATAGTGTAACTTTTTCAGCATCGCATTCAGCTGCTTCTATGAATTTTCGGATAAATGCAGGAAGTACATGACAAACCTCTAAATTAAAGTTATCAGCCGGTCCGTAAAGATTGGTAGGCATCAAAGAAATCCACCGAGCCCCAAATTCTTTTCTGTATGAATTAATTAGTTCGATGCCGGCAATTTTTGCAACAGCATAAGCAGAGTTTGTGGCCTCAAGAGGGCCAGTCATTAGCGATTCTTCTCTAATTGGCTGTATGCACTCTCGAGGATATATACAACTCGAGCCCAAAAATATAAATCTAGGAACTTTTGCAATATGTGCAGCACTCATCAAATTACATTGAATTGTGATGTTGTTAGATAGGAACTCAACGGGATAAGAGTTATTTGCACCAATTCCACCAACTAAGGCTGCAGCATCAACTATCAGGCCGGGCCTGACCGAATTGATAAACTCTAGAGTTGCGTTCTGGTCGAGAAGATTAACAACAGATTTATTAATTCCTACAACGTCATGCCCGGCGCTTTCAAATGCTCGAGTCAGAGCCGTGCCAACCAATCCCGATGAGCCAGCCACAACCACAGTCATGGCGTAATGTTAACAGTTGTCTTAACTGTACAAGGCTTCGAGGTGTTCTTTCTGTTTCGAAATCTGGGGATACGTCAAAGACCACTTTCGAAGTGGGTTTAAGAGCTTAACATTAAACAACATCCATATTGATTTTGCTTAGATTTTCAAATTGTGTATTATCGTCGGTTCCAGGTCTGGAATTATCATTTGACATCTGGGAAAAATTATCGCGGTCTATTTCCTGTGCTCACTGTTCGAAGTTTGCTTACGAATTAAGTCGTCATAATCGGACTTGAATAAACCCACACAGATATAGAGTCTCCTTCATGGATGCTGGAATCGAAGAATTTTCGCGCTATCGCATGAAGTTTACATTTGTAATTTAGGAGTAAGCGGCGGCCTTTAAGGAGCGTGCGCTTTGTTTGTCGTGTTAATCTAAATAGTAATTGAAGCGACAGCGTCATAATGCATGCTGGAGGAATCGGGCGAAACAAAAACCGAAACTTAATTCTTCGAGCCAAGTGATCTAAATTCGAACTTGTTTGATTAGAAGAGCGCTGCAGTTCAATTTGTGACGTATCTTGCATGGGTTAAGCAGCTACACCCATTCTCTGTTCTATGGGAGTATCTTTGAGCTTTTTTGTAGACACTCTCATGCAGCACATATGTTTGTGGAATCATCTGGATTTCTCTTTTGAACAAAAGACTTTTCGCTTGCCAAAGCAAAATTGATTTCTACCACTCAGGATGGAAATATATTGTAGGTACCGTATTTTTACTTCCGGAATGGAGTTTAATTTATTTTATGCATCTCGCCTGAATTGCGATTTAAGATGTGTGTTTACTTTTCTGGATGATGGTATGGCCTAAAACTAATCACTATAAAGACATTGTGAGACCAGACTTCAATATATGGTTAACGGGATAAGCTACTCGGACAATTCACTTCAAACATTGTCAAGCCGTGTCAATCAAGATGAAAACTAAAGTTTGATATTCTGGGAATTCTTGTTTGGTTTAGTTTGAAGTTACTTCAAGATAGCATGACGTTAGGGAAGATATTTCGTTACTGACAAGAGTGAATTCAACCATATGTAACTTTAGAAGCAAGCCATAAAATTCCATTGGTTAGATTTGCCGTTTTCCATTTACTAGTTAGGCAATTGCTCCAAATGCCGCAAGCGAGAACAGTTAGCTATAACTGATGCTGCAAAACGAAGCAAACAGTAATGCAGAGCAACGCAAAAAAGTGACGACTTGAGAAAAATCTGCTTTTCAGCTTCCACGGATCTGGTAGTTGGACTGTTCTGAACTTGTTACTTTCTGCGCATTCCATCGCAGCGAACTCGGTGCCCCTACCCCGAGCATCCACATATGCGGGAAAAGTACGGCAAAATCTAACAGTCATCTAACAATGTTGAAGTCAATTGAGACGGGAACAAATTCCTTTTCAGACTTTGGCTTCGGCGCATCACATGAGATTCAGGCATTATGAAACCACAATCCCATCATGGTTGTTCAGGTTGCTGACTATATGAGGAACATCTTCATTAAAGTTACGTTTGACTCGAATCTGTGCAAAAGGGCACACTCATAGCAAAACGCCCAGTTTGCCAGACTTATGTATATGTCCGGTCATGACCAAATTGTGCCACACTTGCCCCGTGAGTAATTATTCCCACATCGATTCATTGATGAGTTGCAGCTTTCCCACTGCATTTCATGAGTCCGGCTTGATGGAAAAGAAGTGAGACTCAACGACTTCGCGAAGCAAACAATCGACAACCTGCCGATAAGACATAAAACCAGAATTACTTATCGCTCGATGTATCGGTGTCACATTGAAAAACCAATCGGCGATCTCGCGCTAGGCGAAATAAAGCGCACTCAGATTCAAGCCTTGATCCAACCGTTACCACCACAAACCGCGCAGACCACACTTGCAGTTTTAAAAACAATTTATCGCGAAGCCATAGCGCAGGAGATCGTGGAGCATTCACCTGCGCATGGCGTTAAAGGCCATCGCTTTTCTGTTACCCCACGTAGATTTTTAACATGGGAAGAGGTTTATACTAAGAACTTTGGTAAGTACACAACGCAGATTCGTTTTCTAGCTTTGCATGGATTGCGATGGAGTGAGGCGGTTGCTTTAACGGAAGATGATATTCGCGATGGTCGTATCCACGTAAATAAATCTGTGCATGGCCAAACTAAAAGCAAAGCTGGTGTGCGAGTTGTGCCCTTGGTTTCACCATTTAAAAAGTTCCCAACCACTCGTAGACCCTTGCGTCGCGTTTTAGAACCACACGGCATAACGATTCACTCGCTGCGCCACACTTATGCATATTTGCTAAAAAGCAAAGGGGTGCATGTCACTACTGCTCAGAGATTGCTTGGTCACTCAGACCCTAAGGTCACCTTGGCGATCTACACCCAGGTTCTCGATAATGAAATTGACGATACTGGCGCGCTTTTGAAGTCTTTCATCGGAGATGAGAAGGCAAAAACTGAGGGTAAATCAGTGTATAAAGCTGCTTCCTAAGCGTCTTAGTGCCCGCTCGCATGCGAGAAAGGCAGCCTAGAAGAGTCACTCATCTCCGATGAGTGTGCCTTTTTGACCATGAGGGTGAGAATTGTTCCAGCATCATCTATCTCGTTGTCCAAAACTCTCGTGTAAATCGAGAGGGTTACTTTTGGATCTGAATGCCCCAACAATCTCTGCGCAGTAGTTACGTGAATTCCTTGTTTCTTGAGGATGTAAGCGTAGGTATGACGTAGCGAGTGAATTGTTATCCCGTAAGGGGCCAACGCCTTTCTAAGGGTGCGTGGATGCTTTGGAAAGGGGATGAATTCACCAATCAATGGAACTACTCGAACACCTGCACGACTCTTTGTTGCACCATGCACCGACTTATTTACGTAGATCTTTCCATCACGAATGTCATCATGGGTAAGAGCCACCGCTTCACCCCATCGCAATCCATGCAGCGCAAGGAACTTTATGTGATGGTCATACTTACCAAAGTTGATCTGCTCTAACTCTTCCCAAGTTAAAAAGCGACGTGATTTAACAATCACCTTTGGATTCTTAATTCCATGCACTGGAGATTTTTCAATTAACTCCACTTCCATGGCTTCACGAAAAAGCAATTTGATTACAGCTAGTGTCATTTGGCCAGTCTGTGGCGGCAATCCCCAAATCGCTTTCTTAATATCACTGCGACCAATCACGGACAATTCCAGGTTTCCAATATTTGGAGAGATGTGGCACTTGTACATTGATTTATAGGTAGCGAATGTTTTTGCGCGCACATTTAAAGTGGCAAAAACTTCTTTAGCGAAGTCGTCTAGTGTCACTATCGTCCTTCTTGGGGAAGAGAATCCAACATTTCGTTAGATTGAATGAGAAGAGGGTGACAGCTTTCTGAACGTAAAGTGTGAACTTGATTAGTCATGACCGCTTAGTTACACCGAACATAGCCGGTGTATAAGAAAGCACTTTTTATATGTGCAAAAACCTCAATTGTTGATAAAAAACCGCGGGCCCCTGGTTTCCCAGAGGCCCGCGGTTTTACTTCCTAGAAGAGAAGTTCAGTGCTTACGCACGTACCTTCTTAGCAATCTTGGCAACTGTGTTAGCCAAGGTTGTGATCTGTGCCTTTAGAGCAGCCATCAAAGTAGCTACCTGGGTAGCTAGTTCTTCAACAGCAGCTGTAGCAGCATCAGCAGCATCGCGTGCTTCTTCAGCAGCAAC
>VFQS010002066.1_pt1 | contig 17171 bp, 16 predicted proteins | sample 3512361 | NCBI WGS metagenome assembly VFQS01 (sample SAMN10412375, study PRJNA504923) | tailings metagenome | isolation source: Relicate 1 Philex TSF3 active mining | place: Philippines
ATCTGACTCTGGAGTGATATTATCATACCCCCTTTCTAAGTTTATAAAGTCAGGACTCAGCTTATATCCTCCGCGGATGCCATCCCAAAAATCTTCGTCTGAAGCGAGTGATTCGACTGTTTGGGTTTTGGCATACGAAAACCAAGGTGCCGAAGCCCCCAAAAGTGTACAGGCTTTAAGGAAAGTGCGTTTATTCATGATAGAAAATTAGCAAAAAAATCACATTTTGCCCTTGAATAATGAAGAATGTGATTAAATTTGTTTTCTGCCTCATATTAGGCGATTACCTACAACAATTTAACTTACCATCATGATGAAAAGAAGAGATGCCATCTCTCAAATCGCGTTGCTTTTAGGGGGTGCTTTTACGGCTCCTACGTTAATGGCGATGGATGTGAGAAACGGCAATGCCTCCATCGTTGCAGCAGATTTCAGCTTAACAGATGCGCAACGTCAAATCGTCTCAGCAGTCGCTGAACATATTATTCCAAGAACGTCTACGCCAGGTGCTATCGATGCAGGTGTTCCCGCTTTCATCGAGCTGATGTTAAAAGATTGCTACAAAAAACCAGAACACAACAGCTTCCTAAAAGGGGTGAATGACCTAGCAAAAGCAGATTTCCTAGGCCAATCTCCAGCAGGTCAGGTGGCCATGTTAAAACTTTTGGAAGCGAACACAAAAGAGTTAATGAAGAGCTATTCCCAGAAGAAAATCAAAGTGGGCGATAACGTCGATAAAGACACGTTAGAAGGCGCTAATGGTGTTCCATTCTGGAGATTAATGAAGGAATTAACGCTTTTAGGATATTATACATCCGAAAAAGGCATACAAGCTTCTTTCATTTACGAGCCAGTTCCAGGCAAATTTGAGTTAATTACGGATATGAAGCCGACTCAAAAAACATTCGTTTATTAATCTGAAAAACTAGAAAAAATGAATCTGAATATAGATGCAATAAAAGGCCAAACGTTTGACGCAATCGTCATCGGCTCCGGTATCTCGGGAGGTTGGGCTGCTAAAGAATTAACTGAAAAAGGCTTAAAAGTAGCGGTTTTAGAGCGTGGTCGCGAGATCAAGCACATCGAAGGCTACGAAACAGCGATGAAAAACCCATGGGAATTTGATCACCGTGGTCGTCCTACGAATATGGCGGCTGAAGAGTATTGGGCGAACATGCGTACGGGTTATACAGCGAATGAAGAAACCCGTTATTTGTTTGAAAACGATTCACAAAATCCTTATATCGAGAAGAAAGGTGGTTTCGACTGGATCCGCGCTTACCACACAGGTGGTAAATCATTATTATGGGGACGTCAATCCTATCGTTGGAACCGCGAAGACTTCTTAGCGAACGAAAAAGAAGGTATTGGAACGCCATGGCCTATTGGTTATGATGATTTAGCTCCATGGTATTCATATGTAGAGAAATTTGCGGGTATTTCAGGTCAAGCGGAAGGCTTAGACGTATTACCGGATTCAGATTTCTTACCAGCCATGCAAATGACTGCGCCAGAGGTTCACTTCAAGAATGCCGTGAATAAAAAGTTAGGTCGTCCAGTGACTGTGGGTCGTGTAGCGCACTTAACTAAGCCTACAAAACAACAATTAGATTTAGGTCGTTCATCTTGTAATTACCGTAACAAGTGTAGCCGCGGCTGTCCTTATGGCGCTTACTTCTCGTCATTATCAGCGACTTTACCCGCAGCTATGCGCACAGGTCGTTTAACGATGGTTCACAATGCGATCGCTGCGGAGATCATCTATGATGAGGCTACACAGAAAGCAAAAGGAGTTCGCGTAATCGACCAAATTACGAAAGAGTCTAAAGAATATTTCGCGAAAATCATCTTCGTAAATGCTGGGGCCATCGGATCTACATCGATCTTAATGAACTCGAAGTCTAACCGTTACCAAAACGGTTTAGGAAACGATTCAGATCAATTAGGCCGTAACATTATGGACCACCACTTAGGTGCGGGTGCTAGTGCAACGATTGAAGGTTTTGAGAAAGATTACATGTTCGGAAATCGTCCGAATGGTTTATACATTCCTCGTTTCCAAAACTGGGGCAAAGACAAGCGTTCTTATTCACGTGGTTTCGGATACCAAGGTGGTGCGAGCCGCGAAGGTTGGGGCCGTGGCGTAGGAGCAGATGGCTTCGGTGCTGAGTTCAAGGAGAGCCTAACACACCCGGGACAATGGACCGTTGGTTTTGGTGGTTTTGGTGAAATTCTTCCAAATCCAGAGAACCGTTTCGTTCTTAGTGACAAGAAAGACAAGTGGGGATTACCAGTATTGGAATTCTCTGCAAGTTTTGGTGAAAACGAATTAAGAATGCGTGAAGATATGATGAACGAGGCAGCGACGATGTTAGAGGCGGCTGGTTTCAAAAACATCAACGCATACAATAAGCAAGATACGCACATCGGTTTAGGTATCCACGAAATGGGTACGGCTCGTATGGGTACGTCCGTGAAGAACTCAATCGTTAACAAGCACAACCAAGTTCACGAAGTGAAAAACGTGTTCATGACGGATGGTGCGGTAATGGCGTCTGCTTCTTGCGTGAATCCTTCGTTAACTTATATGGCGATGACGGCTCGTGCAGCTGACTTCGCGGTAAGTGAGTTGAAGAAGAAGAATTTGTAGTTCGCTTCGCGAACGGTAGGCAGTGGCCAGTGGCCAGTTGTCAGTGATTTAAAAAGGGTGGCAGATTCTGTCACCCTTTTTTATGAAATGTGGTTTTGCTATGCCAGAAGACTGTATGGTGTGAAAATAAGCTCGAGGTATTGAGAGGGGTTTTCGGGTATTGACAATTTTAGTCAAGAGTCGCTGCTTCGCAGCTCCAAAGAGCAAAGCAAAAAGCACAAAGAATAAACTTTGATCTAGGTTTACTCATGTCATCGCTCTGCGACTTAGTCAATGTGTCCGAAAAAGCTATTCACCACTTACGATTCAATCGCTATACCTGTCACCTGCGGGGACTCCAACTTTATTCTTTGTGCTTTATTCTTTATGCTTTTTTTTAAAGAATCGCCCGCATCAAAAAATACAACACCGACGGACACATCAAACATCCCAATCCGGTATAGAAAGTTGCGGTCATTGCGCCATATGGAACGAGTTTAGGATCTGTGGCTGCAAGACCGGCAGCGGTTCCGCTGGTAGTTCCCATTAATCCTCCAAAAATCATGGCAGATTGGGGTGTTTTTAATCCAATGTAAGAAGCAATGATTGGGGTTCCGATGGTGACTAAAATCGATTTAACTACACCAGCCGCGATACTAATGGCGATGATGTCTGAACTTGCACCTAAGGCGGTTCCGGTAACTGGTCCAACCACAAAGGTGCAGGCTCCGGCACCTATGGTGGTGAGACTTTCGGCGTCTGTGATCCCCATGGCATAGGCGATGATGGCACCGGCAGCGAAGGAGATGATGACCCCTAAAAATAACGAAAGGACTCCGATGGGTCCCGTTTTTTTGATAATGGCGAAGCTGGCACCCATCGCGGTTGAGACGATAGCGAAGTCGCGGAACATGGGTCCTCCCATGAGTTCAAAACCTGAGAAACCGGGAAGGTCTGCGATCCCTTTTTTGCCCATTGTCTCCAGGCCAGCGAAATAGGCTAAGACCAAACCCATGAAGATGGAGATGGCGGAGCCAGGGATTTTGCCGCGGGTCAGGGTTTTAGAAATTCCCTCTGAAAAATACATGATAAGGCCCGTTACCAGAAATGCGAAGACTAGGCCGTTTTTGTCAAGAAATGTGATGATATATTCCATTATTCTTTGGGCGCTAGTTTGGATAAAAGGGGCATTAAGGCGAGGCAGGCGATGACGGGAATGATGCCTGCCAAAAGAGCAAGTAAACCGTTCGAGAACGCGACGCGGACGTTTTGGACAGAGGACATGGCCACGATGATGGGGATGTACATTTTAGACCAAAAGTGTACGCCCTCACCCATTTCAACGTGGAAAAGACCGCGTTTTTCGAGTTCGTTTTGTGATAAAATCAAAAATAGCATCGCAAATCCGACACCTCCTACGTTTGCTTGGATTCCCAAGAGGCGACCGAGGGTTTCCCCTAGGATTTGGCCTGCAACAAAACAGGCGGCTAATAAGGCAACTCCGCGTAATAACATATTAGTTTTTGATTAGGTTAACGACGTCTTTTTTCGTGACTTTTCCCATCGCGTTGCGAGGTAATTCTGCCAAACGATGGTAGGCACGAGGGGTTTTATAGGCGGGCATTTGCTCGCGCATCCAGGTATTTAAAGCTTTTGTGTCGAGGTCTTCTTTACAGACGATGGCAGCGCTTACAAGCTCGCCCCATTCGTCATTTTCGACTCCTACGACGCAGCAATCATCGATTCCAGGGTAGGTTCGAAGGACTTCTTCAATTTCCAAAGCAGAAATTTTATAGCCTCCTGACTTGATGATGTCAACGGAGTTTCGGCCCAAAATCCGGTAGCCTCCCAGCTCGTCCATGGTCGCGATGTCACCCGTTTTGAAGAAGCCATCCTTGGTAAATGACTCCGCTGTGGACTCCGGTTTTTGCCAGTATTCGCTGAAGACGTTTGGCCCTTTGACCTGAATCTCCCCTATCTCCGTCCCTGGAATGACGTTATCCTCTTCATCCGCTAGACGCACCTGAACGCCCGGAAGTGGATATCCCACGTGACCAGGAACGCGAGGACCATCATACGGATTACTCAAAGCCATCCCGATCTCAGTCATGCCATATCGCTCCAAAAGGCTGTGTTCACTAATCGTCTTCCAGCGTTCCATCACCGACACAGGCAACGCGGCAGATCCTGAGATCATGAGTCTGAATTTAGACATAATGCGAGTCATCTCTTTTTGGTCTTCCTCCGACAACGATTCCCAATGTGTGATCAACTTATAATAAATCGTGGGAACGGCCATAAAGACGTTCAACTTGCCCTCTTTGAAGATATCGAACAGCGCTTCTGCCGAAAAACTCGGTAAAAACTGGCAAGTTGCCCCCGCCCAAAGTGAGCAAGAAACGATATTAATCACCCCGTGAATGTGGTGCAGCGGCAAAATACAAATGGAATAATCTTTCTCGCTCCAACGCCAGGCATCGATCAAGGTCGAAATCTGAGCATTCAAATTCGCGTGGGTAGAAACGACCCCTTTGGGCAAATTGGTCGTGCCAGAGGTGTAGAGCATCATGGCGCGGCGAGTATCAGGGAAAACAGGGAGAGAGTCCGAAGGGAGGGAGTCCGAAGTCGATAGGACTATTATTCGCAGGCTTAGCTCCGCGCAAAGGGGCTTCAAAAGGTCCGCGAATTCCGGGGAAACGACCACAATGCTCGATCCCGAATTCTCAATCGTATAGCGTAAAGAGGGCAATGGATAGGTCAAACAAAGCGGAACAGCGACTCCACCAGCACGCCAAATCCCCCATTGAACCCGAACATAATTAAAACCCGGGTTCACCATGTAGGCCACTCGGGCTTCATTTAAGTCTGTTTGGGTATCTAATAATGTAGAGGCGAAGGCTTTCGAAGCATCTAAAAGCTGGGAATAGGTATAATTTGTGCCATCCGAAATAATGGCTGTCTTCTGCAGATGCTTCTCCGCTTGGGCAAAAATGGATATCATGGGTTAAATAGGTTTGTTCAAAGATAGCAAATAAGTCGCGACTTTGTCGCTTAGTCGACTTCGTCCTAATCATCGCTGCGCGATGACTAAGCGGCTTCGCCGCGACTGCAAAGAGATGTAATGTATATCCCCCTTCAAATCCTTGAGCAATTTCTTCGTCCTTTCTGGTCTAGCATCGGTAATGAAGACTTGGCCAAAGTGCTCTTCAGCCATCATTTGGACCAAACGCTGGATGCGGCGGTCATCGAGTTTATCGAAGATGTCATCGAGTAGCAAGAGGGGTTTACGTGGTTTTGCGGCCACAAGGGAGTCGAATTGCGCGAGTTTTAGCGCCACAACAAAGGATTTTTGCTGTCCTTGGGAGCCAAACTTGCGCAATGAGTAGCCATTGATTTTCAACTCAAATTCATCTCGATGAATTCCGATGGATGTCCGCTGCGCGGACAAATCCAGCGGTTCCGCGGCGCGCAGCGCCGCGTCAAAGCCCCCTGCTTCAAAGGTGGTTTCGAGCTGAATATCGACGTCCTCTCGGTCGTCTGAAAGTTTGGAATAATGAAATTTAAAACTAGGCAAAAAGACTTCCAGGAACTCCTTTCTTGCTTTTGCTAGCGATTCCCCCAGTTCTACTAAAGGCGCGTGGTAACTATCTAAATGGAGGCGATCAACTTGGCCGCGTTCTGCGAATTGCTTTAGCAAAACATTGCGCTGCTGGACGATACGGTTGTAACGTACTAATTGATCTAAGAAGTTGCGGTCTAGCTGGGACATCATTCCGTCAAAAAAACGACGGCGTTCTTCACTTCCCTCTCTCACTAAATCGGTATCATGTGGATCCATTAAAACGACAGGGAAATGGCCAATGTGGTCCGCCAACCGGGGATAAGGTTTGTCATCGCGGAGGAATTGCTTTTTGGCCCCCTTCTGAAAAACACAGGTAATCTGCGTTTCGCGATCCTGAGAATCAACAAAATCTCCCTGCACTCTGAAAAAATCCTGGGTATGCTTGATGCAGAGCTGGTCCGAAATGCCTCTCGCACTTTTCGTCATCGAAAGAAAATGAATCGCATCCAACAGATTCGTTTTCCCAATCCCATTCTCCCCTACAATGCAATTAATCTCTGATATAAAGCTAAATCTAGCCTCCTCATAGGATTTAAACTGATTTACCTGAAGAGATTTGAGATGCATGGATGTAGGAATGCGATTAAAAGCGTGTAAAAATAAAGATTTTGTACTAATTTTGCAGGGATTAGCGCCGGAATTAACCCGGCATACCGCTTTAAAAATATTCTATCAAGAAGATGGCAAAGAAAAACGCAGACGCGCCCAAGTATTCTAAAGAGACTTACAAGTATTGGTACGAATCCATGCAATTACAACGCAAATTCGAAGAGAAATGCGGTCAGTTGTACGGAATGCAGAAAATTAAAGGCTTCTGTCACTTATATATTGGACAAGAGGCTTGTTCTTCTGGTTCAAAATCTGCCCTACAAGAAGGAGATAAATACATCACAGCGTATCGTGACCACGGTATCCCTTTGGCCTTAGGAACCTCTCCTAACGCAATTATGGCTGAATTATACGGTAAAATCACCGGTGCTTCGAAAGGAAAAGGTGGCTCTATGCACATCTTTGACAAGGAAGTAGGTTTCGTAGGTGGACATGGTATCGTAGGAGCTCAAATCCCCTTAGGTGCTGGCCTTGCCTTCGCAGAGAAATACAACAAAACGGGTAATGTTTCAATCACCTATTTTGGTGATGGGGCGGTTCGTCAAGGTGCTTTACACGAGGCATTTAACATGGCGATGACTTGGAAATTACCGGCGATTTTCGTCGTAGAAAATAACGGTTACGCGATGGGAACTTCCGTAGCACGTACGTCTAATGTTACTGAACTTTACAAAATAGGTGAGGCATACGATATGCCATCTGAACCAGTTGACGCCATGAATGTGGAAGCGGTTCACGAGGCAGTATCTCGTGCAGCAGCGCGCGCGCGCGCCGGAGAAGGTCCTACTTTCTTAGAATTCAGAACGTATCGTTACAGAGGTCACTCCATGTCTGATCCGCAGAAATACCGTTCTAAAGAAGAGGTAGAGGCTTACAAAGACCGTGACCCAATCGAACAAGTGAAGCACACGATCTTATCGAACAACATCTTAACGCAAGCAGAATTAGACGAGATCGACGCTAAAATCAAGGTTCAGGTTCAAGAATCAGTTGATTTTGCTGAAGCATCTCCTTTCCCGGATAAATCAGAGGCTTACAAAGATGTGTATGTAGAGGAGAATTATCCTTTTATCGAAGAATAGTCGTCACTGCATGACTTAGTCGCTGCTTCGCAGCTTAGTCGAAAAATCGCTGCTTCGCAGCTTAGTCGACTTCGTCTTAATCATCGCTTCGCGATTTAGTCGTCCTTCGGACTTAGTCTATAAAATGAATTATCAAAAGCTCATTCGCACCGGTGGATGGGCTTTTTTTATGTAGCTTTGCGTCAGTCGTTACTGCGTGACTTAGTCCCTCATCGCTTCGCGATTTAGTCACGATTATATTCGTTTAGTCGTTGCTTCACAGCTCAGTCAATTTAATCGATGACCATTTTTATCAAGAACTCGAATAAAACTCTTGAGCATAATAGAGATTTCTACTAAGTCTTTTTGCAATTGATTTGCATCTTTTTGTGATACATAATTTAATTGAAGAGCCATATACATCATCGATTTAACTTCACTACATGATCCTAGTGAAATGAATAAAAAGCGTCGAAAATCAGCATCCGAACCTCTTTCAAAACCCTCGGCTAAATTATTGGAAATAGAGACTGAAGCCCGCTGGATTTGGTTTTTAAATCCATAATCGACATTTATTTGAAGTAAATTGTAAATCTTTATGGCGACGATTTGAGACTTCTTCCATGCCTCAATTTCTTCAAAGTGGTATATTCTCATAGTTCATCAAGATTACATGATTTTTAATTATTATTGTAACAGTAAATTGATAATCCCGACTAAGCCGTAGGCGACTAAACGACACAGTCGTGACTAAATCGCACAGCGATGACTAAACGACACAGTCGTGACTAAACTGCGAAGCAGTGACTAAGCCGTGAAACGGCGACTTAATATGACTCTAAACTGCGACCTTGGCGAAGGCATTGGAAATGATGCCGAACTCATGCCCTACATCGATGAAGCAAATATTGCCTGCGGGTTTCATGCCGGGGATGCATTTACGATGCGCGAAACGGTAGCTTTATGTATACGTCATGGCGTAAAAATGGGCGCACATCCGTCCTATTTAGATCGAGAAAATTTTGGGAGAAAAGAGATTGAACTAAGCCCAGAGGAGATCTATTTGCTCGTTAAAAAGCAAATTGAAATACTAAATCAGATAGTTATAACTGCAGGAGGAACGCTAAATCACGTGAAGCCACACGGTGCCTTGTATAACACTTCGGCAAAAAATCCTGACGTTGCAAAGGCTATAGCGAAAGCGGTAAAGGAGGTGAATGGAGACTTGATTTTATTCGGACTAAAAGGCAGTCAGTCGATCGAGGTAGCCAAAGCATTGGGGCTAAAAACGGCAGAGGAAGCATTCGCAGATCGTCGCTATGAAAGCGATGGATCCTTGACTCCGCGCACTCAGCCAAAGGCATGCTTTACAGAAGTGCAAGATGTCTTACATCAGGTGGAAAAAATAAAGGCCGACACCTGGTGTATCCACGGTGACGGCCCTCATGCAGTAGCATTCGCGAAAGCATTAAAAGCGAAGCTCCATAGCTAAAAGCGAAGCGCTAAACTGCCTTAAAACTCCACAATAAATCCAATCGTAGGTGTTACTTGCGCCTTGTCATTTAAGAATTGGGTAGGAATGGCGTTGCTACCGTCTTTGGCAATAGGTAAACCATTCGTCGTCGCAAAGGCAGAATTATCCTCTAAACGCTTAAACGTGTAGGTGGGAATACCTGGATTCACCGCGATGTACCAGTTAGTCACGTCTAGGAACAAATCGATGGTCGTTTTCTTTAAATTGTATTTCTTGTCAATACGAACGTCACTTGAATGGAAGTTCGGGAGACGTTGGGTATTTAGTCGCGAGTAATCAAAGGTTCCTTGGCCTAAAGTCAGGTAGGTTAACTTGGACGTACCCTCATCATAAGGTGTGTAAGGGGCACCGCCTTGGTAACGGAAACGAAGTCCAAGTTCCCAATTATGTGGGAATTTATAGCCCCAAGTGACACTTAATAAGTGTTGATTATCCCAGCTAGAGGCGATTAAATTGCCATCAAAACCGCTGTACATACTGCGGTAATAGGTGTATGATAAGATTCCAAAGGACTTATCGGTCAATTTCTTTTGAGCAAATAATTCAAATCCGTAGGCACGGCCTTTCCCAGAGGTGGTCACATCTTCATTGCCTAGGATATTGAAATCGCCACCTAAATTTGCCAATGATATCCCCTTGGCGTTTGAAATGGGCACATTGGCATATTCTTTCACAAAGGCCTCTGCAGTGAAACGCAAGGATTCGTCGAATAAGTATTCTAGTCCTGCTACATAGTGGTCACTCTGTTGGTATTTCGCATCTTGATTCATTAAGTTAGGCTGAACAAGCGCAAAGCTAGAACTCATCAAGTAATAAGCGGGTGTGGTAGCATAGCCTAAAATCGTATACGGAGCTAACTTAAAATAACGACCCACGGAAGCATTTGCCGTCCATTTTTCAGACAATACATAGCTAGCCGAAACGCGGGGAGAGATCGTTTCCAAAGGATCCATCCCCGTGCTCGTGAAGCTATTCATATCCGTGCGCAGGCCTGCACTTAGACCTAATTTAGAGTCAAAAAAGGTCTTCGAAACTTGCGCAAAGGCCCCGTATTTCCAAAGCGAATTCAATGGACTTGTGTAGGCAAAAATTGCAGTGGGATAAGCCAAACGCACAGCTGGACTAGCAAAGGTATTATTCAACACCTGATATGTACTGTTCGCATATTCCACGAATTGAGCCGAAAGACCATAATTGATTTTCCAGCCATTCGTGTTTTTGTTTACATCTACACGCAACTTATTTTCCGTTTCGCGCGAGGCATAATCAAAATTCAATTGCGATGGATCTTTCTTTAAATTGTCCTCATAACGTAAGAAATTGTTGTCAAACACATTTCTAGAAAGTGCCACATTCACATAGCCATTATCAACTAACTTCTTCAAAGACATCCCCAGGGTGTAATTCCACTGATTAATCAATGGATTCGAGTTATAGATGTATAATTTTTCTGGCGTGGCTTTTTTTAGCGTACCAAAAGAGAAGTCATCAATTGCCCCTAATCCCATCAGCGAAAGTGTCGTGGTTGAGTTAATTTGCTTCGTGATTTTGAATTGTGCATCCCAGAAATTCGGGCGAATGGGAATATCTAAGGCTTGGAAAAGGAATTGCAAATAGGAACGGCGAACAGAGGCTAAAAACGTCGTTTTGCCTGATTTAGATAAGGGGCCCTCTGTCGTTAAAGCGAATTCAGTCGCACTTAAACGGGCATTTCCTTGGAATTTATTGGGATTTCCGGTGCGTTGCTTGAATTGGAATACAGAACTCAAGGCATTGTCGTAACGGGCATCAAAGGCAGAAGAACTTAGTTTCACGTCCTCAATAAAGGATACATTTAGAATCCCTTGTGGGCCTCCGCTACTGCCTTGCGTTTGGAAGTGATTTAAGACTGGGATTTCGATTCCATCTAGGTAATAGACGTTTTCGTTCGGGCCTCCACCGCGGATGATAATGTCATTTCTAAAACCTCCACCTTGTGGGCCACCACCTACGCCGGGTAGGGTTTGGATCACTTTGCTGACGTCGAAATTACCCCCTGGATTACTCTTTATCTCCTCTGTGGTTAGCCGTTGAACACTGAGTGGAGATTCTAAGGTGGCGGCTTTTGCGGTACGGCGGTTTTGGGTAACGATAACCTCCGTTAATTCTTGATTCGAGGGTACTAATTCAATGTTCAAATAATTCTCATTACCGGCATTGATGATCACATTGAAGGCCGTGTATTTCTCATAGCCTACGGCGGAGAATGAAATGTTGTAGGTTTTTAGGGCCAAACCTGTTAATCGAAACGTCCCTTTGTCATCTGCATTTACGCCTTTAGTAGAACCGTCTAGGAATACAGATACTCCGGCAATCGGTTTTTGGGTTAACTGATCAATGATTTTCCCGGAGATGCGGCCATTGTTTTGGGCTAAAACCGAAAAAGAAAACAAAAGTAAAAGCAAGGTCTGTTTCATTTTTGCTAAACACCTAAAAGGCGATATTTGTTTCATCTTAGGGCAAAATCAAAACCTTTTGAGTCACTGAACCTTTGGCAGAATCATATTTCAACAGGTAATTCCCTGCGCCCGGTAAAGGTGCCGGGATGCGCAAGGTCTCCCCTGCGTCGACTGAAATCTCCCCGCCTAAAGCGCGCCCCGAAAGATCAAACCATTGTAAGGTTCCAGAGGATTTTACACGCACATTTACAAGTGCAGAGGCGGGATTAGGCCACACATATAATTCATCGGCGGGGACGATAATGTCCGAGGTATTTTGAAACAATTGAACTCCGCCAGAAGCTAGTCCGACTACTATATCAACTTTCCCGTCGCGGTTGAAATCGACAGTGGATATTTGGGCGTTTTGGCCTACCTGAAAAGGCAATCGTTGTACTTCCAGCCCTAAGCCGGACACATATACATACCCTGAAGCGTCTAAGGTGATTCGCTCATCATTGCCATCTCCGGTGATATCCGCATAGGCAATGCCGCGAAAAGCGGTTTCCAAGCGTTGATAAGGTTTAGTCAAATCCGACCAGTCATAGACACGCGTAGCCCCTAAATAATCTAAAACCACGAGTTCCAGCGTTCCATCCTGGTTGATGTCATAAAGCCGAGGCGTTTCGCGGAGACTCACAACATTCAATGCCTTTTCCTCGCCCAGCTGACCAGCTGAATAGACCCGGTAATACACAGCGGATCCCTTCAAATAATACAGCATTAATCGGCTGTTCACTACTTGTAATTGTATGCCGGAAGCTCCCGCAATCGATAGAAAATCACGTGATTTAAACGTCAGCGTTCCATTCACATTTTCATATAGGGTAACTGTGCTGCTTCCAATCAACAAATCCAGATCTCCATCCCCCTCCACATCAAAGAAAACCGGCGAGGCATTATCGCCCACATCGATCATGTCTTCTTGTAAAAAGGCCTTGGTTTTCAACACCAAAGCGCCATTATCAGATTGGTAATAGGAGACTGTTTCCAAGGCCGGATTCAGATCTGGTAAATGAGACGATGCCATTAAATCCAGTGCTCCATCCCCATCCAAATCAATGGGCGATCCACTAGCAAGCGATGGAACCGTATGTGGCGCACTAGCTGGGAAAGTATAATCGGCGGAGCGAAACTTCGGTTTATCGCGCGTGCCCTCATTTTTCAAGAAAATAAATCCTGGACATCCCACATGTCCAATAATCAAGTCAAAAATGCCATTTTTATCTGGATCCCATAAAGCTAACGTATTGCCAGCGTGTTGCACCGCCGCAGTCGATTGCGTTTGTTTTATGGACTCTGGAACGAGATTGAAGGCAATATCTTGGCAATCGTTCAAATAGAAATTCCCCCAGTTCAAGGACTTGGTGACATATTTTAAATCCCCTGTATTTTCATATAACGTAATGAAGTGACCCGCTGACTCAAAAGCCAAAATATCCAAATCCCCATCCCCATCGATATCCGCAATGGCCGGAATATCCGTTGCACTGACATACATATTGATAAGGCCATTGAGCCCTGATGACTTAAGTGTCCCAAGAGATTTAGGAAAGTAATTGTTGAGGTTTGGATAGACCTGAATCCCACCGGGAGTCGAAGTAAACAAATCCTTTTTCCCATCCCCATCGTAATCCACTAAATTCATCCAGTTTTCAATCAGGGGAAAACGTTTTTGATAGCCTGGGGAATACGTAAACCCTCCGGAGGCATTTCTTAAAAAAGTCTTCAGGTGTTGCGCACTGCGATCGAAAACAACGAGGTCTTCGCGCGCATCGCCATCAAGGTCTATCAGGAAAAACTGGACAGAATTGAATCCGCCAGCCCAGGGATTTTTTAATCCAGAAACGGGGAGATTCGTAATTTGGTCAAAGGAAATCTGTTGCGCTTTCAGGTGAAATGCAAAACAAAAAACCAAAATGACCCATCCGGATTTCCTCATGGAATCAAAGATAGCAACGGACCTAGAACAAATAACTGATATGAAGAGAAAATCTATCGATTGCCTGAAGTTCTCCTTTAGATAGATTTTGTGCTGCCGGTTTTGCAAAATTAAGGCCAAAAACGAAACGTTTCGAATAGGCTTCTAATCCAGCACCTAGCCACTGAATACCTCCTCCTGTATTTTCAACAGAAAGTCCTGCACGAGAATCGCGAGAGGCATATTCTAATGTCGTATTCACATAAGGCATCAAAGTGATTTTATGACCTCGCCCATAGGCATAAAATAGCGTCATCGCTACACTACTGCGCGCACCAAAGCGATAAGAATCTGGATTTTCGCCCGGGAACCGGTATTGGGCATCCGCATTAATCCCCCAAGCGGCATACCGCATATTATAGAGGGCATTTAGCATCCAATCGGTACTCCCGGTACCCAATTGAAAATTAGCATTGGCCACCTGATTGGGATTGGATTCTTCATACCTGAATTTTCCCAAAGCCGGTTTTAGTCCCGCTCCTACTAATAAGGATTGATTCACCTCATGCAGTGTAGAGTCTAATAAGGTGTTAACGAGACTGTAATGCACAAATAGGTTTGGATCAGCCAATCCAGAAATTTGGATAGATTGTTGTTGCGCGAATTGCTTTTGAGTGTGGATCGCATAAGGCAAAATCGCCATTACCTGTACCTTATTGATAGGGTAAAAACGTCCCCAAAGTTCCGTAGTTTGAAAGGATTCTTCCGTTTTTAATACGGGGCTCGTTACATGGGAAGTGAAGTTTTGGTAGCGATAACGAACACCCATAAATCCACGATTAGAAGCCGGCATCAAACCTAAAAAGGCATTACTATTTGCACAACCACAAAGATCGCAACCGGCAGATGGGAACGCAAACAATAGAAATAGGAGTACTTTCTTCATCTTAGTTACCGGCAAATTTTGGGTTAGTTAAAAACTCCCGATCTGTCAAAGTCTTTAGAAAAGCTACAATTTTAGCTTGCTCCTCTGCCGTTAAGGGAATTCCATTTTTTAATGAAGCATCTACATTAGGTGTTTGCTGGACGCCTGAGGCATAGTGGTAAAGCACTTCCTCTAAGGTATAAAAACGGCCATCATGCATATAGGGCGCCGTCATCTCCACATTTCGTAAACTAGGCACCTTAAACTTGAAACGATCTTCTACCCGTTCTGTAATTCGAAAACGTCCTTCATCTTTTGATCTCTGAATGTTAAGTCCATTGTTACGGTAACTTTGGTCCGTAAAAAGATCCCCAGCATGGCAGGAACTACATTTTTGCTGAAACAAACTAAGTCCTGCTAATTCCTCTGAATTCAAAATTCCTCCCTCTTTTCGCACGTACTTATCATAACGTGAATTCGCAGAAACAAGAGATAACATAAATTGGGATAGTGCCTTTAAGAACTTCTGAGAAGTAATTTCAGTAGACCCATATGCCTTATTAAAGAGGGCTGGATACTTTTGAGTTGATCTTAATTTCGTCAAAACATTTCCCAAATTCTCATCCATTTCCAACGGATTTTCGATGGGGGCGACAGAAAACAAGTCCAAATCGCCCACACCGCCATCCCAGAAAAACTCCTTTTGCCAAGCCATATTTTGTACTGGTTGCGCATTTCTTGTCCCCACTCGATTATCTACCCCATGACTTACATCATGGCCGTGGTGCGTAAAGGCATAACTTTGGTTATGGCATTCTGCACACGAGATTGTGTTATCCCGCGATAACATAGGATCATTAAACAAAGCTTTACCTAATTCAAATCCCTCCTCCGTCACAGGGTTAGACGCCAGCGCATAGGCCGGGGCAGGGAAATTAGCAGGCTGCTGGAATAAAGGCTCCTTCACAACAGGATTAGGATCCTGCTCCGGAGACGCGCAAGCCAATAACAAAAAAGGGAAAAGAAGAATTTTCCGCATCTTAATGAATATGATCTACACTAAATACTTTAGCGTAATTGTTTGCAATAGGACCTGCAGCTGCTGGTGACATGACTACTGCACCACTAGCAATTTTTAAAGGAGATACCCCAGAAAAAACTTTTGAAATATCTGCAATTAAATGGATTGTAGGTGATTTGCTTTTACGAACAGATGCTACACTAGGTAGCAAAAGCGTAACCGTGCGTAAATTATTTGCCGTTGCAGCTGTTCTTCCACCAAAGCCTCCCACGTGATATTGGTATTTCTTTATTCCTCCGGTATTTGTAGGGGCAAAAGAAGAAATACCTTCCATTTTAAAGAAAATATAACCTGAATTCCAAGACCAATACATATTATCTGTACCATAGGAAGCCACATCTAACACTCCAGTTCTTTGTTCCACTGATGAAATACTTTTTACACTATCAACGCCAATTGTAAATGTCATTTCGGTATAATCAGCTGCTGGAACATCCTTCAAAACTGGCATTAATGTACTCTTGTCCGCCTGACGCACTAGAAAATATTGATCAGGCATTTTCACAACCGTTCCGTCGGTCTTTTTAAGAGCAACATTAGAAATGAAATAATTCAAGGTTGTAATAGTGAAATCCTCACTTGAAGAATTCGTGTATTTTGTGTCATTTAAGACCAAAGTCTGTGCGGCCACTCGATTTTCAAACTCGAGCGTGACATTATTTTTATCATTAGGATTAATGGGTTCCAAATTTTCCGAACTGCAAGCCGCCGTGAATAGCAACAAGCCAATAAATAGTTGTTTCATGTATAATTAATTAAAATGAGTAAAGCCCACGAGCGTATGCCGTAGGAACAAAATCAAGAAAATTAATTAGACTTGTGGTGGGTGGAAAAAGCCTTTAGCGGCTGAATTAGGAAAGAATTCCGTAGAAGTGAAATGATTTTCAACGAGTTCTGAAGAAATGAAACGAGCTGTAAAGACAGGCTGAATGGCTTGAAAACTCAACACCACTTCTGGCATTTTTTCTAAACGCTCTGAATTTGATTTTTGCTCTTTTTCTTCTGCAGCCTTTAGTTTTTTCGCTAAATAACATTGACCATTACAGTTCAACATCGGTTTGTCGCGGTTCACACAGAGGTTTTCTGCAATATAGTCGCGATTAATGCGGTAGTAGGCCACAGCACCCCATTGATTCATCAAGGGAACCTGCATAGCTAAGAACAATAAGAGAGCGACGATGCGTTTCACGATGCAAAGGTAAGGCAGAAATCGAAAAATAATTAGTAATTTACAGGGAATAAATGCGACAAAAACGAGTAAAAATGACGAAAATCACAATAATCGGCAGTTCAAATACGGATATGGTGATCA
>VFQS010002067.1_pt1 | contig 17171 bp, 15 predicted proteins | sample 3512361 | NCBI WGS metagenome assembly VFQS01 (sample SAMN10412375, study PRJNA504923) | tailings metagenome | isolation source: Relicate 1 Philex TSF3 active mining | place: Philippines
CAAACGCAAACCTTTCATGTTTCACTCCAATCGTTGGCTCGAAAAAATTGCAGCGCACCCAGGTTCTAGGGTTGAAGGCTTTGACACTGGGCATTGGGTCATGAGCAACAAGCCCGAGCAGTTCAATGCCTTGCTCAAAGAATGGTTGGTTTGATTTTGAAAAGTACCGATGCCTCTTCACAAACGCCAACGCTTCATACCCGGCGCGATTGGCTCAAGTGGACTGCGGCGGCTGCAGTGCCGCTGACGTATTCGGTGTCGTCTGCACAAACATCTTTCAAGCACAACCCCTTTAGCATTGGCGTGGCCAGTGGGTCGCCCAATCACCATTCAGTGGTGCTGTGGACACGGCTCATGCCCGATGCCGCCAGTGGCCAAGATACCTTTGCCACAAACGATGTGTCATTGACATGGGAAGTGGCAGACGACGAGCACTTCAAAGTCAATCGCCGGTCAGGCCAGGTCATGGCTTTGGCCAGCTTGGCGCATTCGGTGCACTTAGAGCTAGAAGGGCTTCAAAGCGATCGTTGGTATTTCTATCGTTTTCAATTGGGTGATGCGCAAAGCACCATTGGGCGCACGCGCACCACACCGCACCCGCAAGCGATAGTGCAAAAACTTCGCATTGCCTATGCCTCTTGCCAGCGCTGGGAGCATGGCTACTTCAGTGCCTACGAGCACATGGCCCAAGAAAACCTCGACCTGGTCTTGTTCTTGGGCGATTACATCTACGAGTACGCAGGGGCAGCCAATTTCGTGCGCTTACCGCCTGGCGGGTGGGTCACCAGTTTGTCCGATTACCGCAATCGGTATGCTTTGCAAAGAACCGAAAAATCTTTGCAAGCCATGCATGCGCAGTGCCCTTGGCTGGTCACATGGGACGATCACGAAGTGTCCAATGACTATGCAGGTTTGGTACGTGGCTTCAGCGGCAACATCACCTTAGATTTTGAAGCGCAGCGTGCGCGGGCCTATCAGGCTTTTTACGAGCACATGCCATTGCGCGCCAGTGCCTTGACGCGCTCCCTAGAGGGTTTGGCACGCGGCGCAGAATTGCGAATCTATGGTGAAGTGGCCTTTGGCAAACTGGCCAATTTCTATTTGCTAGACGACCGTCAATACCGCGATCGTCAGGTGTGCAACAAAGGTTTGAACTTCGGTTCGGGCTGGGTCGACCCAGACCAATGCGAAGAATGGCTCAACCCGCAAAGGTCCTTGTTGGGTGCGCAGCAAGAGCAGTGGTTGAATCAGTCCTTTGCCAATGCGCGCAACAGTTCGCGGGTGTGGAATGTGGTGGCACAGCAAACTATTTTTGGCCGGCGCGATTACAAAATTGGCGCGGGCCATTCGCTTTGGAACGATGGCTGGGACGGTTACTCGGCAGCGCGTCAGCGCATGACGCAGGCCATGCAAAACAACGCGCTTCGCAACCCAGTTTTGTTGGGTGGCGATGTGCACGAAAACTGGGTGGGCCATGTCATGGCCGATGCCTATCAAGACGACAGCGCCAAGGTGGGCGTTGAGTTTTGCGGTGCCGGCATTACCGCACGCTCGGCAGGCAATTCAAAGTTGCCCAAACGCTTGGCAGAAAACCCGCACTTCATTTTTGCCGACAGCGAGCGTAAAGGCTACGGCGTGGTGGAGTTCACGGCCAAGCAAATTCATACATCGTTGCGCGTGGTGGACGATGTGCGTCAGCCACAAACCAAGATCGAAACCTTGGCCAAATTTGAGGTGGAGGCGGGCAGGCCTCAAGTGCATCGCAAGGCTTGAGGTGCGGCTTTACTGCGCCGTTGCAAACACGTCCAACAGCCGATCAAGGCCGCCTTCTTCAATGGCCACCATGGCTTGCTCACGCACCATGGGTTTGGCGTGATAGGCCACCGACAAACCGGCTACACCCATCATGGGCAAGTCATTGGCACCATCGCCCATGGCAATGGCTTGTGAAGGCGCAATGCCCATCTGCGCGCAAATGTGCAACAGCATTTTGCGTTTCTCTTCACCGTCGCAAATGTCGCCCCAGTCTTGGTCCACCATCCGGCCTGTCAGTTGGCCATTGACCACTTCCAGCACGTTGGAACGGGTCCAATCGATGCCCAAGCGATCGCGCACATGGTCTGTGAAAAACGTAAAGCCGCCCGACACCAACAAGACTTTCATGCCAGCCGCTTGGCAGGCTTTGACCAATTTTTCTGCGCCGGGGTTCAGTTGCAGTCGGTTGTTCAAGACTTCTTCCATGTGCGCCACCGTCACGCCTTTGAGCAAGGCCACGCGTCTGCGCAAGCTGTCTTTGTAGTCGGTGATTTCGCCGCGCATGGCGGCTTCTGTGATGGCGGCCACTTCGGCTTTGCGCCCGGCAGCATCGGCGATTTCGTCCACGCATTCAATGTTGATCAGGGTGGAGTCCATGTCAAAAGCGATCAGCTTGAATTGGCTCAGTTGCAAAGGCGCTGTGAAGCCCTTCAGCGTCATGCCTTGAAAGGTTTGGGGTGTGCTCATGATTTATCCTTCCACTTTCTCAACTTTGGGCTGCCCCAAAGACCGCAAAATATCGCGCACCATTTGGGCACGGGCTTTGGGGTCGGGTAGTTCACGCTCAATGCGCAATTTGTCGTTGCCTGCCAATTGAATGTGCTTGTTTTTTTGTATCAGCTCAATGATGCGCATGGGCTCGATGGGCGGGTTGGGCTTGAAGCTGATCACGATCACACCAGGCGCAGCATCAACCTTTACCACGCCATAAGGCACGCTCAGAACGCGCAAGCGATGCACGTCCAACAGGGTTTGCGCTTGGGCTGGCAGCTTGCCAAACCGGTCCACAATTTCTTCAAGCAGACTGTCAATTTGATCTGAGGTTTTGGCCGTGGCCAATTTTTTGTAGAACGACAATCGCAAGTGCACGTCGCCGCAATAATCGTTGGGCAGCAAAGCAGGTGAATGCAAATTGATGTCGGTGGCCGCAGACAAGGGGCTGAGCAAGTCGGGCTCTTTGCCGGCTTTTAAACAGCGCACCGCTTCGTTCAACATCTCGTTGTACAGCTGAAAACCAATCTCCAGCATGTTGCCACTTTGGTTTTCGCCCAGTACTTCACCCGCACCGCGAATTTCCAAATCGTGCATGGCCAAATAAAAGCCACTGCCCAATTCTTCCATTTGCTGAATGGCGTCCAAACGCTGCGAGGCTTGTTTGGTCAGACCATCAATTTCTGGCACCATCAAATAGGCATAAGCTTGGTGATGGCTACGGCCTACGCGGCCGCGCAATTGGTGCAACTGCGCCAAGCCAAATTTGTCGGCACGCGAAATCACAATGGTGTTGGCTGTGGGCACGTCAATGCCCGTCTCGATGATGGTGGAGCACAGCAAGATGTTGTAGCGCTGCGCCACAAAATCGCGCATCACTTTTTCCAAATCGCGCTCGGGCATTTGGCCATGGGCCACCGCAATGCGTGCTTCGGGCAATATCTCTTCTAGCTTTTGGCGGCGGTTCTCGATGGTCTCTACTTCGTTGTGCAAGAAGTAAACTTGGCCGCCGCGTTTGAGTTCGCGCAGCACGGCTTCGCGAATCACGCCTGTGCCTTCATTGCGCACAAAGGTTTTGATGGCCAAGCGGCGCTGCGGTGCTGTGGCAATGACGCTCAAATCGCGAATGCCTTCCAGCGCCATGCCCAAGGTGCGGGGAATGGGGGTGGCCGTTAAGGTCAGCACATCCACTTCGGCGCGCATGGCTTTCATGGCTTCTTTGTGGCGCACACCAAAGCGGTGTTCTTCGTCAATCACCAACAAGCCCAAGTTTTTAAACTTGGTCGACTCGCTCAACAATTTGTGCGTGCCCACCACAATGTCCACGGTGCCATCGGCCAAACCCTTGAGCGCTTCAGTGACTTCTTTGCCCGAGCGGAAGCGCGAGACTTCGGCCACCTTCACGGGCCACTTCGAGAAACGATCTTTCAGGGTTTGAAAGTGCTGTTCTGCCAGCAAGGTGGTGGGCGCCAAGATGGCCACTTGTTTGCCACCCATGACTGCCAAAAAGGCGGCACGCAAAGCCACTTCGGTTTTGCCAAAGCCCACATCGCCACACACCAAGCGGTCCATGGGGCGTGGGCTGATCATGTCTTGAATGACGGCATGAATGGCGGCATTTTGATCGGCTGTTTCTTGAAAGCCAAAGTCATTGGCAAAGACTTCGTAATCTTGCGGGCTGTATCTAAAGGGGTGGCCTTCGCGCGCAGCACGTCTTGCATAAATGTTCAACAACTCGGCCGCAGAATCGCGCACTTGCTCGGCCGCTTTGCGTTTGGCTTTTTCCCACTGGCCACTGCCCAAGCGGTGCAGAGGGGCTTCGTCGGCACTGACACCGGTGTAGCGGCCAATCAGTTGCAATTGGCTAACGGGCACATACAGCGTGGCCTTGTCGGCATATTCCAAGTGCAAAAATTCTTGTAGCGCAGGTGTGCCGTCTGGGTTCTTCTCGCCCAAATCCATGTTGACCAAACCACGGTAACGGCCAATGCCGTGCGCGTTGTGCACCACAGGGTCGCCTACATTGAGCTCGGACAAATCCTTGATGAGCGCTTCAACGTCGCTCACCTGTTCTTGTTTTTTGCGTCTTCGTGTGGTGACGCCGGCTGCAAACAACTCGGTCTCGGTGACCAAATCGATGCCCGCTTCAAACCAATGGAAGCCCGCGTTCAAAGCCGCAGTGGCAATGCCCACTTTTTCGTCACTGGCCTGGAACTCTTGCAAGTCATCAAAGGCTGGTGGGTTGAGGCCACTGGCGCGAAGAAAATCAAGCAAGCTTTCGCGTCGGCCAGAGCTCTCGGCCAAAATCAAGACGCGATTGCTGGTGCTGCGAATGTGCGATTGAAGTTTGGCCAGAGGTTCTTCGGCACCACGGACCACTGTCAGGTCGGGCAGGGCTTGTGCAAGGGTGTTGTCTGCACTTGCATCGGCACTTTGTCGCAGTGCCAATTGCGCATGCTGATTGGTGCCGCTGTAAAACTGCTCAGCCGACAAAAACAAAGCTTCAGGTGGCAAAGCTGGGCGCTCGGGGTCGCCTTGCACCAAGCGGTAACGGTCTTTGGTGTCTTGCCAGAAGCGCTGAAAGGCGGGTTCTAAATCGCCGTGCAACACCAAGGTGGCCGGCGCGTCGGTGCCTGCACCCAAGTAGTCAAACACCGTAGCAGTTTCTTCAAAGAACAAAGGCAGGTAGTACTCAATGCCCGCAGTGGCCACGCCGTTGCCCATGTCTTTGTAAATGCGGCTTTTGGTGGGGTCGCCCTCTAACAATTCGCGCCAGCGGCCTCTGAACTTGCTGCGCGCCGCTTCGTCCATTGGGAATTCGCGGCCGGGCAGCAAGCGCACTTCGGGCACGGGGTACAAACTGCGCTGCGTGTCGGGGTCGAAGGTTCGGATGGAGTCAATTTCGTTGTCAAACAAATCGACGCGGTAGGGCACTTGCGAGCCCATGGGAAACAAATCAATCAGGCCACCGCGCACCGCATACTCGCCAGGGCTGACCACTTGGCTGACGTGGCTGTAACCGGCCAATGTCAATTGCGCCTTGAGCTTGGCCTCGTCTAGTTTTTGTTTGGTCTTGAACTGAAAAGTGTAGCCCGCCAAAAAAGCAGGGGGTGCCAAACGGTACAAAGCAGTGGTGGCGGGAATGAACACCAAGTCGGCGCCTTCGGCTTTGTCGCGTTGGCTGATGCGCCATAAAGTGGCCAAGCGCTCGCTGATCAGGTCTTGATGGGGAGAAAACGTGTCGTAGGGCAGCGTCTCCCAGTCTGGAAAAATGGCGCAGCGCAGGCCGGGTGCAAAGAAGGCCACTTCGTCCATCAAGCGCTGGGTGTCTGCCGCATCTGACGTTACAACTGCGGTTAGTCTGCCTTGCGCTTTTTCTCGCTTCGCCAATTGGGCCAATAGCACAGCGTCTGCCGATCCCATGGGACGGGGCAGGGTGAAGCGTTTTCCTAGGCTAAGCGCGGGTAATTGCATGAAGTGCGATAGTATAGTTGGCGTTATGGTCTTCCCTATCTAAGCACCGTGAATCCACTACCTCCCGCAAGCCTTCCAGACGACGTTCATGCCGCATCCAATGCATCGGCTTCGCGCTGTATTGCGTTGGTGCCTTGCGCTGGTTCGGGTTCGCGTGCCGGCACCGTCAAGCCAAAACAATACGAATTGATTGCAGGCAAAAGCATGGTGATGCACACCTTGGCGGCTTTGGGTTCTGTAGAGCGTTTGCAGCAAGTGGTGGTGGTGGTGTCGCCAGACGATGAGCACCCTTGGCCCCAAGCCCCAGAATGGCCCAGCCATTTTCAGCGCATGGCCTGTGGTGGCGCTACGCGTGCCAATTCGGTTTTCAATGGCTTGTCTGCATTGCTCCAAGAAGGCCAGCACAACCCAAAAGGTGTGCAATCCCACGATTGGATTTTGGTGCACGATGCCGCGCGTTGCCTCATTACGCCCATCGAAATTAACCGCTTGATTGACGCATGCCAAGACGATTCGGTGGGCGGCTTGTTGGCCTTGCCTTTGCCCGACACTTTGAAGTCTGCAAGCAATGGCCGCGTGAGCCAAACCTTGCCACGCCAAGACAAATGGTTGGCGCAAACGCCGCAGATGTTCAGGGCAGGGGCCTTGCATGCCGCTCTGCAAGCCAAGGTATCCGAGAATTTTGAGGGCATCACCGACGAAGCCAGCGCCATGGAGATGGCTGGTTATGCGCCCAAATTGGTGGTGGGCAGTCCGTACAATTTCAAAGTGACTTATCCACCCGATTTCGCTTTTGCGGAAGATTTGCTGGGGAGCAGAACATGAACATTCGAGTTGGTGAAGGTTGGGACACGCATGCCTTGGTAGCAGGCCGTCCCCTCATGTTGGGCGGTGTGCAAATACCTTTCGAAAAAGGTTTGCTAGGACACTCCGATGCCGATGTGCTGTTGCACGCCATTACCGATGCACTCTTAGGTGCCGCGGGATTGGGAGATATCGGTCAGCACTTTCCCGATACCGATGCCACCTACAAGGGTGCCAACTCGGTGGTGCTTTTGAAAAAAGCCCACGACCATGTGAAGCAGTTGGGCTGGCAATTGGGCAATGTCGATTGCACCATCGTGGCTCAAGCGCCCAAGTTGTCGCCGCACCGTTCTGACATTCGCTCTTCCATTGCAAAGGCTTTAGGCGTGACCGAATCGCAAGTCAATGTCAAAGCCAAAACAGCCGAAAAAATGGGCCCCGTGGGCGAAGGCCTCAGCATGGAAGCCAGAGCTGTGGTGTTGATTCACAAGCCCTGAACAAAAAAATGCCACCTTGAAGGTGGCATTTGAGAAAGTGGCATTTAAATTGGGAAAGGCTGCTTATTGTGCCGCCCAACCACCGTCCATGTTCCAAGCCACACCGCGGATGTTGTTGCCAGCAGCCGAGCAGAAAAACACGGCGAGCTCGCCCAATTCTTCGGGGGTGGTGAATTGTTTAGATGGCTCTTTTTCGCCCAACAACAATTCGGTGGCCGCTTGGTTGCTGAGGCCCAAGGCTTCGGCCTTTGCGTCCACTTGTTTTTGAACCAGGGGTGTGAGCACCCAGCCAGGGCAAATGGCATTGCAAGTGACGCCTGAGGTGGCGTTTTCTAGGGCCGTGACTTTGGTCAAACCCACAATGCCGTGCTTGGCGGCCACATAGGCCGATTTTTCGGCAGAGCCCACCAAGCCATGAACCGAAGCCACATTGATGATGCGTCCCCAGTTGGCCTTTTGCATGGCTGGCAACACAGCACGTGTGGCGTGGAAAGCGCTGGACAAGTTGATGGCAATGACGGCATCCCAACGCTCAACTGGAAAGTTTTCAATGCGTGACACATGCTGAATACCAGCGTTGTTGACCAAAATGTCGACGCGGCCAAACTTTTCTTCGGCAAACTTCACCATGGCTTCAATTTCGGCCGGCTTGGTCATGTCGGCGCCGTGGTAGGCCACTTGGGCGCCCAAAGCGGCCACTTCTGCCTCGGGGCCGGCATGGTCACCAAAGCCGTTTAAAACGATGTTGGCACCTTGTTTGGCCAAGGCTTTGGCAATGCCCAAGCCAATGCCACTGGTTGAGCCTGTCACGAGTGCGGTCTTGCCTTTCAGCATGCTGATCTCCGAATGATTTACGATGTGGAAAAGTTGATTATGGCGCGACTAGGCCACATGGGCCTGACAGTTGCGCTTGAATGAAGTGAAATTGCATGTCTGAACCCGTCCTTGAATACGTCAATTGCCCTCATCCAGAGGGCTCACACCGCATGGCCTATGCCGCTTGGGGGCCTGCCAATGCCGCGCATGTGGTGTTTTGCGTGCATGGTTTAACCCGGCAAGGGCGTGACTTTGACATTTTGGCGCAGGCCTTGGTGGCCGCTGCCGAAGCAGCGCAATTGCCGCCCGTGCGTGTCATCTGCCCCGATGTGGTGGGGCGTGGCCGTAGCGATTGGTTGCCAGACCCAATGGGCTATCAATTTCCGCAATACGCCAGCGACATGGCGGTGCTCATTCAAAGCTTGAACAGCCAACACCCCATTCAGCGCTTGGACTGGGTGGGCACCAGCATGGGCGGCATCATTGGCATGCTGTTGGCTGCGCAAGACATGCCTGTGCCCATTCGCCATTTGGTCCTCAATGACATTGGGCCACCGGTGTCGTGGAAGTCCATTCAATTCATGCAAACCTATGTGGGCGAGGTTGGGCGCTTTGCTTCTGTGCAAGATGCCGCCAATGCCATGTGGGAAGTTTCAAAGTCGTTTGGCCCTCACACATCGGCCGAGTGGCTGGCCTTGTCGCAGCACATGGTGAAGCGCTTGGACGATGGCGCTTATTGCTTGCACTACGACCCCCAATTGCGCGTGCCCATCAGAGCCGTTACGGAAGAAGCCACTAAAGCTGGCGAGGCCATGTTGTGGCAAATCTACGATGCTGTGCGTTGCAAGACTTTGTTAATTCATGGCGCTCAGTCTGAGCTCTTAAGCGTGGATGCGGTCAAGGCCATGACCCAGCGCGGGCCGTGCGTGCAAGTGGCCACCGTAGAGGGTGTAGGCCATGCGCCCACCCTCACGCACCAAGATCAAATTGACATCGTGTTGGCGTTTTTGGAATTGCGTGCATGAGTTTGGAGGTCGAAGACATTCTGGTTCGGGCAAGAACATTTGCCGAACCTTTTTTGTCCGGTGAGTTGCTAGACACCGGCGAGAACATGCTCGCCCATGCCGATGCGGTGGTGGCCATTTTGGACACCATGAACAGCGGTAACGATGTGAAGGCCGCCAGTTATTTGGTCTACACCTGCCCACACCTAAGCCGCCCGCACGAGGTCATTGCCAAAACTTTTGGCAATGAGTTTGCATCGCTTGCCGTAGAAACGACCAAGTTGGTGGAAGTACAGCGCTTGTCGCGCACGGCCACTTCGGCTGCGCAGCTGCAAGACAACCCGCGCGCGCAAACTGAAAACGTGCGCAAAATGTTGTTGGCATTTAGCAAAGATTTGCGCGTCATCATGTTGCGCTTGGCATCGCGTTTGCAAACACTGCGCTACTTTGCAAGCAGCAAACAAGCGGTGCCTGCCAGTTTGGCCAAAGAGTCGTTGCAAGTGTTTGCCCCCTTGGCCAATCGACTGGGCATTTGGGAAATCAAATGGGAATTGGAAGATTTGTCGTTTCGATTCTTAGAGCCCGATACGTACAAGCAAATTGCCAAACTGCTGGACGAAAAACGCGTAGAGCGCGAGAGCAACATGCAGCGTTTGCGCGAACAAGTGCAAACTGAATTGGCGGCGCAAAACATCAAAGCTTCTGTGCAAGGCCGGCCCAAACACATCTACAGCATTGTGAAAAAAATGCGCGGCAAGTCGCTCGACTTTTCGCAGGTGTTTGACATTCGCGCCATGCGCGTCATTGTGCCCAACGTGGCCGATTGTTATGAGGCGCTCAGTTGGGTGCACTCGCGTTTCGTGCCCATTGCCTCTGAGTTTGACGATTACATTGCCAAGCCCAAACCCAATGGCTATCAGTCTTTGCACACCGTGGTGCGAGATGAGAGTGGGCGGCCCATCGAAATTCAAATTCGCACACAAGCCATGCATGACCACGCCGAACACGGTGTGGCGGCGCATTGGGCCTACAAAGAAGCCGGTGCCAAAGGTTATGTGGGCGTCAGTGCCAACAGCGAATACGACGCCAAGATTGCGGTGCTGCGTCAGTTGTTGGCTTGGGAGCGCGAGATGTCGTCGGAGGCTTCGGGCCCCGCTTCAGTTGCGGCAGACGAGACCGCGCTGTTTGACGACCGCATCTATGTGCTCACACCCAACGCGGCCATTGTGGAACTGCCCAAAGGCGCAACGCCCATCGACTTTGCGTACACCGTGCACACCAATTTGGGCCACAGGTGCCGGGGTGCCAAAGCCGACGGCGTAATGATTCCACTGAACACGCCTTTGCAAAACGGCCAAACGGTAGAAATTACCACGGTGAAGGAGGGCGGCCCTTCGCGCGATTGGATGAACACCGAACTGGGCTTCTTGGCCAGTCACCGCGCACGCTCCAAGGTACGTGCTTGGTTCAATGCGCAAATTACGCATGAGAACATTGCAAAAGGCCGCGAAGCGGTTGAGAAAATTTTGCAACGTGAAGGCAAGACGTCAATTAAGTTAGAAGACCTGGCTTCCGATTTGGGGTTCAAGTCGTCCGAAGCCTTGTTTGAAACGGTAGGCAAGGATGAGTTTTCCTTGCGCAACATTGAGGTGTTCTTAAGGCCGCCCGAGCCCGTGCTGCAGCCCGATGATTTTGTGTTGCTCAAAAAATCGAAGGTGGTGCCGCCAAAGTCACAGTCGGGTGTGTTGGTGGTGGGCGTCGATTCGTTGCTGACGCAGTTGTCCAAATGCTGCCGACCTGCGCCGCCCGATGCCATCAGTGGTTTTGTGACGCGCGGCAAGGGGGTTAGCATTCACCGCGACGATTGCCACAACTTTCAGTCTTTGCTGTCTAGGCACGGCGAGCGGGTGATCGAGGTGCGCTGGGGCATTCAAAAACCTGGCCAAACCTTGTTGTACCCCGTGGAGGTGTCGGTAGAGGCGTCCGACAGGCAGGGTTTGCTGCGCGATATTTCTGAGGTCTTTGCCAAGGAGAAGATGAATGTGGTGGGGGTCAAAACCCAGTCGGTAAAGGGCACGGCTTGGATGACCTTTACGGTGGAGGTGTCCGATGCGTCTCTGTTAAAGCGGGTGATGCAGAGTGTCAAGTCGGTGTCTGGCGTGGGGCAGGTGAGGCGAAATTAAGGCTTCGTTTGGACTTTGTTGACTTGGCCTCCAAAGAGGCTAATTTTTGATGCTACAATGCGGGCTGAATTTGTAGGCGCGTAGCTCAGCTGGTTAGAGCACCACCTTGACATGGTGGGGGTCGTTGGTTCGAGTCCAATCGCGCCTACCAACATTCTTCTGCATACCAAGCACCCAGTGGCAACACTCGGTGCTTTTTTGTTGCCCGTTTAATTGCGTTTAATTGGGGTCAGATCAACATTAATTTCCAATGAGTGGGATAAGTTGGGAAGGGGGGCTGAACGATTTCTGGTACCCCAGTATGAGGAAGCCCCCCTTCCCAACTTATCCCATTCATTGACCAAATTAATGTTGATCTGACCCCAATTAAATTTCTCCCCGACTAGGCGTACTGCTTCTGCATTCTTTGCAAGGCGTCCTTCATTTGCTTCACCAAGAGCGCTGGACCCAGCACCTTCACGTCGGGGCCCATGCGCAGAATGTCGCCTATCAGTTCGCGTTCATCCGAGTAGGGCACCTCGAGCGTGTAGCTGCCATCTTTGTGCAGCGTGCCTTTTTGGTCGGGGTGCCACTCTTCATGCTGCACCCAACGCGCACGCTCAGGCGTGAACTTCAACTCAGCCCACGCTTTAGCCTGACCACCAAAAATACCGTAACCACTCTGCATGGTTTTGAGCAACTGCTCACGATCAATGTCCTTCGCATCGTGCTCCAGCAACAAGCAATGCTCAATGGCATCAATTGAAAAACTCCTCACACCACCACGCAAATGACACCACGCATCCACGTACCAGTTGTCGCGGTAATGAATCAATTGCTGCGGAGAAATGATGCGCTTCACAGAGTCACCCGACTGCCTGTTGAGATGAACGATCTCAACTTGCTTTCGATCGACAGTCGCCTTGGCCACCAATTCAAACGACTTCAATGGCATGCGACGTTTGCCCGCATGCACCACGCGAATTCTTTGCGACAACACGCTGGCATCTGCGCCTTGCGTTTCTAGAATTTTGTTCAGGCGCGTTTGCAAAGGCTTGAGCTTGGGGCCCAACAGGCCAGGCTCAAGTTGCCCAATCATGGTTTGAATGGTCATGAGGGCCAGCGCTTCTTCTTGGCTAAACCACAGACCAGGAAGTTGCTGAAAGGCGTCGGGGTTTTCTAATCTGTAGCCGCCCAAATCGCGGTCGTACAAGATAGGCGTGTTTAAACGATCGCGCAACATGGCCAAGTCGCGTTTAAACGTGGCTGGAGAAATTTCCAACTTCTTCAAGAATTCCATCTTGGGCACAGCCTTGCGGCCAGAGAACAAGGTTTGGTAGGCGTAGTAGCGGTCTATTTCTGCCATGGTCAGTCTTTAATGATAGTTTTTGTAATTAGTGTCAGTTTAAGAGCAATTTTTTCTCTTCGACTGAGTCTTTGGGGTTCTGGTGAACTGCCGTAATCCAGTTGGATGTTCAAAGCCTGAAACTCGTTGGGTTTAAACGTGGGTTGCTGTTTAAACACGGGCGTCAGCTGGGTCAGCTGCGTGTAAACGCCCCCAAGAGGCAACCAGAGCGAGGCGGAAAGCAGGAAGGGCAAAAACATCTTGGTTGGCGTTGTTTCAGTCAGAAAACCATACTTTGAGCCACCAGAGGCTCAGCCCTTGACCCTGCTGGGCTGATCGTTTGTACAGGGAATTTAATTGGGGTCAGATCAACATTAATTTGTTGTGCAAGCGAATGTCTCCCCGTGAGCCCTTTACCTCCGTCAAAGTTAAAGCAATAAGGCGGTGGAGACTCATCAATTGAATTTAACTTTGATATCAAAGGTGATACTATTCTATGAGTAGTATTTTGAAGCTGCTAACGCAAATGAGCGACCAACCAGCCAATGTGAGGTTCATAGATTTACAAAAGGTCTGTGTTCATTATTTTGGAAAACCAAGACTGGCATCAGGGAGTCATGTGGTGTTCAAAATGCCTTGGCTGGGTGATCCAAGAATCAACATTCAAAATTTTCAAGGTAAAGCCAAGCCATACCAAGTCAGGCAAGTTTTGAGTGCCATAGATAAATTGTTAAAACAGAATGAACACTGATCGATATACCTACCGCGTAACATGGTCCTCTTCTGATCAGGCGCACGTTGGCCTGTGCGCCGAATTTCCCTCACTGTCTTGGATTGCAACCTCGCCTGAGAAAGCGCTCAAAGGAATTCGTAAAGCAGTTGATGAAGTAGTCGTTGAAATGCTGAAGGCCAATGAAACTATTCCTGAAGCTCTTTCAGAGAAGACCTTCAGTGGTAAGTTTGTGGTTCGTGTACCAGCCGACGTTCATCGCTTGCTGGCCATGCAAGCCGCAGAGCAGGGCGTGAGCATGAACCGATTGGTTTCCGCTAAGTTGGCAACAATTTAATTGGGGTCGAATAAATGGGGTCAGATCAACATTAATTTACTTGGCGCATAAGCTCCTACGAATCACAGAAAATTAATGTTGATCTGACCCCATTTATTGCAATTAATCCCACTCACCCAAAGGTTCCATCTCCGTTTTATGTTGGGGGCAAAGGGGCGGCCCGAAGGCCAGGAACTTTTTGTACATCGGCACTTCAAATCCACAGTCCTTGCATTTGGCGCGAGGTCGTGGGGAGCGTTTCACCAATTGCGTCGAGATGTGCAAACCACCATGAGGATAAGGACCCAATTGGCTGGCAAGCTCTGCCAACTTGGCCTTGAGCTCTGGTCCTGCACCTGCGCTTCGCATCGGCCCCACCATCCCCAAGCTGATGGCAATCTTTTTGAACTCCTTACCGTGCTTATGTTGGCAATCGTCCACGGCATGCACCAGCTCATGGACCAACGTGTCTAACACTGTCACAGGGTCTAACAATGCAGGCGAAATGAAAATCTGATTCCGATCATGCACACTGCTTTTGCGCGACCAGCATTGACCAATGTGATGCTTGCTACCAGTACTGGCAAATCCGCAAGACACTTGGCAGTTGTCCGGAATGATGTGGCTTTTGGCTTTGAACAAAGGACGCAGCATTTCAACAGCTGCAAGTAACCAGGCTTCGCGGGTGGGGTGGGTTGTCATGGACGCATTCATCAACACTAAGGAAGCGTCAATATGCAAGCCGAAAAGCTCATGGATTGAGCCAGGGGGACTGATCGTATTGACAGTCCTAGTAAAACCCCTTGTATAACAAATTTGCAGTTTCAGGCCCAATGAAATTGACTGAACCTATCAAGGAGACTTTCAATGAACCGCAGATCACTCATCCTCAGCACCCTCTTAACTTCCAGCTTGGCCCTTTGATGACCGTCAAACTCAATGGCAATGTAACGGCCACTTTGAACAACAACAAATTCCCCAGCGGACCTTTTGCGCTTCAGTTTGGCGCTGGCGTTAACAATGCCGTAGGCGGCCCCATTCAATGGCGCAAAGTGATGATCAAGCCAAATTAATGTTGATCTGACCCCAATTGCGCTAATTGTTCTGGGGAGAGTGGTTGGTCGTCTAGATCAAGACCATTCCAGACATAAAAATTGTCTGGGTTGATTTGACGTATTTTTTCTAGCACTTCATGTTGGGTCAATGCGTTCGTGCTCAAGCCACCGGAAGTAAGCGATGGTTTCTTCTTTGCTGGCTTTGCGAAAACTGATGAGTCTGATTTGTTCATGGCGTTGGTTGTGTACAAGTGCAAGTACGCATAAGTGACTTAAGACATATGAGAATGAAATGACACGCGGCTCATCCAGTTTGCTGATGTGTAAATGGAGGCAGAACCTAGAGCTGAGTACTTCGTCAGCGTGTTCGAAATCAAGGCCATGTTTCAAAAGATTGCTTTGTCGTTTTCTATGATCCCACGTTAATTTTCTGTTCATTCATTCTAGATGTAATCAATCGAATTGAACACATGTTCTCAGTTAGCTTTGATAGGTTTATTTTCTTGGTTACCTGCAAAAACGTGTCAGACATTGACTTGCACCAGACCTCTAGAAATTCTTCGCACTCCAAAATTTAATTGGGGTCAGATCAACATTAATTCCCAATCATTGAGGGCTTAGCCTGAGGGGGGCTGAACGATTTCTGGTACTCCAGTATGAGGAAGCCCCCCTCAGGCTAAGCCCTCAATGATTGACCAAATTAATGTTGATCTGACCCCAATTAAATTTCCCCCAAAGCGGGCTCATGTGGCGAGCCTGGGGGAGGGCAGAGTGTAGGGATTGAGGAGAGAGAGATGAACGAGACCTACACATTTGAAGACATCGACACCGTGGTTTGGAATTGCTTGCAGGGCAGCCAAAACGCACAAGATTTCCTAAGCTATGTCAAAACCATGATGGGCTTCAAGGCCCATCAAAAAGAGGCGCTCAAATTGGCCAAACAATACTGGAAAGCACCTGCCTCAGAAGCCTTCTTTCCCAAAGCACTGGCCACCGTTACAGCCATAGCCGAAACTGGCAACACCGCCGCCATGGCCCACTTAGGCCGATGGTACCGACTAGGCTCTGGCGTGCCCATCAACCTTGAGCTTTCAGAAAAGTGGTACCAACAAGCCGCAGACCTGAACGACGGCAAAGGCCACACCGGCCTTGGCAGGCTGTGCTGGAAATCCAACCCCAACAAAGCTGCCGCGCACTTCTACATGGCCATTGAAATGGGCGAGCTCAGCGGCTACAGCCATCTGGCCGACCTCGACCACAAAAACGAACTCGATCACCTCAAAAACGCCTTGCAATCTGGCGAGTCTTACGCCGACTACGCCTACGGCCATTACCTCCAGCGTCACGCTAAAACCGATGAAGAAAAAGCCACCCACCTGCACTGGATGGAGAAAGCCGCCAAGAAGGGTTACGGTTATGCCGCGCTGTTCGTGGCCATGCACCACTTCAACGAAGGCGACGGATCCGATACCACCCTAGAAACCGTCAAAGAATGGTGCCGCATGGGCTGCGACACCGGCGACATAGGCGCACTCATGTGGTTTGCCAACAGGTTTCTTTACGACCCTGTATCGCAAGACGAAGCCGAGGATTACCTCATGGCGGTCTGCATGTTGGGCGACAAAGTAGGGCAAGGTTTTTATGGCGGCTGGTTGGTCAACCGCGGCAAGTCATACGCAGAACAAACCAGCGGCATCGAATGGCTTCAAAGCAGCGTGGCGCAAGGCCATCCATCGGCCATGTACGCATTGGCAGACGCCATGCGCAAAGGCAAAGGCATTGAGGTGGACCATAAAGCTGCGCACCAATTACTAGAGCAGGGCGCGGCCTTAGGCAACTCCGAGTGTCAGTGCTGCTTGGGCATTTCGTACATGTACGGCGATGAGGTCGAAATTGACAAAGAACGTGCCCACGATTTGTTTCAAATTGCATCCTTGCAAGGCGACCTGTGGGCCACGTACTTGTTGGGCATTACCTACGAATCGGGCGATGGCGTTAAGCAAGACCATGCCAAAGCTTTTGAGTGTTTTATGAAAGCCAGCGAGGCCGAATTTTCGGGTGCGCAGTTTCGCATTGGCAGGGCACTGATGCGTGGGTATGGCGTAGCCAAAAACAAACCAGCAGGCGTAAAGTGGCTCTTAAAAGCCGCCAACGCCGACCACACCGACGCCATGATTGTGCTGGGCGCTACGCTCATGTCGGGCGATGGCGTGGCCGTTAACTACAAACTGGGTGCCAGCTGGTTTCAAAAGGCGGCCGACCTGGGCAATGCCGAAGCCATGCACGAGTTGGCCACTTTTCACATGGAAGGCGATGGCGTAGAAGCCAACCCCGAAAAAGTCAAACACTGGATGTTCAAGGCGGCTGCTCTGGGCCAAGAAGATGCCATTGAGTGGGTGAATGAAAATTACCCAGATCAACCCAGTTGGCTTCAAAACTTAA
>VFQS010002068.1_pt1 | contig 17151 bp, 14 predicted proteins | sample 3512361 | NCBI WGS metagenome assembly VFQS01 (sample SAMN10412375, study PRJNA504923) | tailings metagenome | isolation source: Relicate 1 Philex TSF3 active mining | place: Philippines
TGCGAATTTCGTGCTGTCTGGTGCCTTGCGTGGTGCCGGTGATACCCGTTGGCCGCTCTACACCAAAGTTATCAGTACGTGGGGTATGCGCTTGCCGATTTCGTATTTCATGTTGGCGTCCGGATATGGGTTGCCCGGCGTATGGGTTGCTATGGGCGTTGACTTCATTGTGCAAGCAGGCTTGGCGTACTGGCGTTTTGCACAGGGCGCCTGGAAGAAGATGGTGGTGTAACCATGTCATTGACCAAAACACACGAAGGCGCGGCCCTGGCTGCTACACGGCGCATGCACGTGTCGATTGCTGGCAATATCGGGGTCGGCAAAAGCACATTGGTAGGGATTTTGGCCGAGGAGTTTCAATGGCAGCCATACTATGAACTGGTGACTGACCACCCATACCTCGACGATTACTACAACGATCGCGAACGCTGGGGATTCCACAGTCAAATCTGGTTTTTGACACAACGCTACGAACAACACCTCGAAATCGCCGATACACCTGGCTCGGTCATCGAAGACCGCAGTATGTACGAAGACTACGAGATTTTCGTCAAAGGCTTGCTTGAAGAGCACATCCTGTCACAACGCGACTTTCGTACCTATCGCCGCCTCTATCACACCTTGGTGCAACGTATTCAACCGCCCACGTTGCTCATTTGTTTGCAGGCCTCGATTGATACCCTGCAAAAACGCATCGCCGAGCGGGCTCGCCCCAGCGAAATGCACATCCCGGTCACCTATTTGCGCCGGCTTAATCAGCGCTACGACGAGTGGATTCGGCGCTTCGAGCGGTGCCCAGTCCTGACTATTCCGACTGATGATTTGGATTTTGCACATACCATCGAAGGCCGGCGTGAAGTCGTCGAACTAGCCCGTCAAGCGTTGGGCATCAAGGGTCCATCCCAAGAGCGTTTGTTGTCGTAATTTGTTAAAAATACCAAAAAAAAGTGTCTTGTTCCATGCTATGGTACGAAAGGAAAGAAGTTATTGCAGAAGACGTGAGGGATGGCATGATTCATGTTGAGCCACCTGAAGTTGTCGCAAAAGCGCGCGTTATTGAAATCATGGGGAATGTGAAGTTGCGCCTGCGGCAGCGTGGGATTTATATGGGTGTCGGCAAAGAAGAAGGTGAAGCCAAGGGCGAGACGTTGATCGATCGTATTCGCCGGTACAACCCACAAGTCGACTTGTCTGGGGGGCGTTTTTCGGATATTTTTTTGTCGCGTCCTACGCGCCTTGTCAATGCCAAAGTCATCGAACTCACAGCCACGTTTGAATGTATTGTCAGCATCGACACTCAGGTATTGCCCGCCGATGAACTCATCGAACTATGTAATTTGATGCGCGTACCCATCAACGAGCTGAGCCGATTTGCCTCGATGTACACTGCCGATGCTTGGCGTGACGCACTGCGGCCATACAATCTCGCTCAGCAGTACATGGCTGATCAATCGGTATTGGTGGGGCGCAATGCCATCATCGAAGATACCATGCCACTGTTGAATGTGTTGTATCAGCGTGATCCACATCAACATGTGCGGCATCTGATCTTGAGTGGGCCATCGGGCATTGGCAAAAGTGCCCTGGTGTTGGGCATGTTGCAGCGCCTGGATCCGGTGTTGCGCGAACGCACCTATACGGTCTACTTGCATGACCAAATCACCACCATCGAAGATGTGTATCGTAGTATCGGGCAAGCAGCCAAATTACCACCCTACGGCAGTGAAACTTGGCAACAGCGCCTCACCCAAAGCAATCACCTCAACTATGTAGTGGTCATCCTTGATAATCTACAAGACTATCAACACATCTCGGCCGAGCACGTGCTTTCGCACGTGATGCGTACCCTGCCGTATACCCGTTTTGTGGTGACGACACAGGTGGTGGCGCTGGCCGAACAATTGCCGTTTATCCACGAAATCACCGTGCCTGCATTGAGCGATGGCGCTACACGTGAGTTGTTTTGGATGGTGTATGACGAAGTCGAACGTGTACCACTTGGCAGTGAAGAAGTAGACGGATTACTGCAGGCAACGCATAATTCGCCCATGCAGGTGATTATGGTGGCCAACGGTGGGATGGATGCCCGAAAATCTTCTAGTACCCAAGAATCGTTTTTGCAGTATTTGTCACCATCAGCGACGCGGATTTTGTATGTCTTGACGCTCTTAAATACCCCTATTCGCATTGACGTGCTGGCGTTTTTGCTGGGTATCGATGAATCAATTGGTCGGATTGGACTCCGCTCAGATGTGTGGGCCTTGCGGCGCCGTCAACTCATCCAACAGCAACGTCATGATGGCTTGATGACGCACGATGCAATTCGGCTGTTGGTGCGTTCGTCGCTTGACGACACGCAGTACCAACAACTACTTGTTGACATCGGAGAGACCATTGCGCAGTTTTCGCATGAATTCCTCATCGAAGACAATCCCCTCGTACAACGCATTCAGGACTATGAAGTGATGGCGTTGCACGAACTGTTGTTGCGCTTGCGCGATGCGGGGGAATTCACGATCCTTGCCCAAGCCGTCGTGCGCTGGCGTATGATTTGGATTCGCTTCGGTTTGTCGGCAGAATTATGTGCGCTGGCTACCGATTGTATTAGCTACATCAGCGAAACCAATCCCTTGTACGCCGATGTACTGTTTGCGATTGGCAGTTTTTATGGGCATCGGGGCCTTGTTGACCAGGCATTTCGATATTTAACACGGTCAATGGAAATCGCCGATCGCATGGAACAAATCCAAATTTGGGCGAAATCTGCTCTCGAATGTGGCTTGCACGCCCTGCCACAAATCGGCTGGCACGAATCCGAGCGGTTGTTGCTCAGAGCGATGGCTGCCTTTGAAAGTATCGGCGAAATGGGCCTGATGGCACGCTGTCAAGACACGTTGGCGTATGTGTATTTCGTCGCCGGTGAAGTGCGCCAGGCCATGCGTATGAACGACATGGCCATCCAAACCTACACCAAAGTGCCGCAGTCATACGGCATAGCCGATGCATATTCGAATCGTGGCCTCATCTACATGGCCATGGGAGACTACGAATTGGCGCGCCACGAGGTCATGAAGGCTGAGCAGTTGCTCATCAAATTAAACTCACCAGCCAACATGGCCGCGGTGCAGTTGCGCCTGGCCGCCATCCATGTGTTTGCGCATCAGGCTGAAGAAGCGCGCTACTACCTCAACAAGGCCTTTAGCACGCTCGAACGTACGGGTGGTATCAATGATGTGATGTACCTGATTGATATTTATGCCGGTGTGGCACTGACAGAAGGGAACGGTCGATTGGCCTATCAGCTCAGTGAAGCCTGTACCCATGTACGCCAATTGCACAACTTGCCACGTGGTACGGCGCTTGATCAGATGGTCAAACGTCAACTCGAATATGCAGAGCTGATTAGCAATGACAGCAAGGGTCATCCGAATGTGAATGTACCCATGTCGGCACATGTCCGCGATTTGATTGCGTTTGTGCGGTCACAATTATTGCCGATCCAGCATCCCTAGTGTGCGGTGAGTTGCGCTAATGCTGTGTAGAGGGCATCGTCGTGCTCTGGCAGGACCGAGCGCATATCACACCACAGCGCATCGTCGGCGATTCGTGTTACTACGGCTGGCCGTTGCAGGCGCAATCGTCGCGCCCATGTGGCACAATCGAGACCATGGCGCACCACTGCATACGAAGCCAAGGTGTCTTCAGGCAAGGCGCCCCCACCAATTGCGCTACGACACTCACGCACTTGCCAACCAGCACCAAGGCGATTGCGCAAGTGCTCGGCCCGCGCCTGTATGGTGGCTACTGAGGCATCAATCATCTGCCAAATCGGAATGTCGTGGTGGGCTGTGCCTTTGACATAACTCGCTAGCGTAGCATGCACTCCTGCCATGATGGTTTTGTCGACGCGCAACGCACGCATCAGAGGGTGGCGCGCAAGGGGGTGGATGGCGGCGGTGCGCCCTACAATCAGGCCTGCCTGCGGGCCACCCAGGAGTTTATCGCCACTAAAGCAGACAATATCGGCGCCAGCGGCGATGCGATCAGGCACGCGGGGCTCGGGAGTAAGCCCATAGCCGGCTACATCGAGCAACGTGCCACTGCCCACATCATCGACCAACCAGATGCCCCGCGTGTGGGCCAGATCGGCTAGTTCGCTGAGCTGTGGCTCGTGCACAAAACCACGCACCCGGAAGTTGCTGGTGTGCACGCACAAGATCATGGCGGTGCGTTCGCTGATGGCCTCAGCATAATCTGCCACATAAGTACGATTGGTGGTGCCGACTTCTACGAGTGTGGCACCGCTCTGGCGCAAAACATCAGGGATGCGGAATCCGCCCCCGATTTCGACCGCTTGCCCACGTGAGACGATGACCTCTTTGCCGACGGCATGTGCCGCCAAAATCAACATCAAGGCGGCCGCATTATTGTTGACGATCAGTCCCGCCTCGGCCCCGGTGAGCCGGGTCAACAACGGAGTCAAGTGCTGATTGCGCTCACCGCGTCGCCCCTGTACAAGGTCGTACTCGATGCTACTCGCGCCAGCATGTAGCAGCATGGCAGCCTGGGCAGCCATGCTGAGTGGCGCACGACCGAGGTTGGTCTGGAGCAATACTCCCGTGGCATTGATGACTGCCTGCTGTGTGCCCTGCAAGACCGCCATGATGCGTGTGTCGAGGCGGGTGACGATCTCGGCCATGGGTGGGATGTCGTCAGACTGCTGGCGTAACTGTGTGCATAGCAGGCGAGCTTCACCGACTAGCAGCTGATGCGGTAATTCACCATGAAACTGGCTCTGCTTGACTAGTGTGTCAATCGCAGGGATGGCGCGGTGATGGTTCATGGTTGCGCCCCATCTGTGGGCATCACAATGGCAGGTGGAGTATCTGGCATGACTGGTTGTGCGGTCAAAAATCGTCCAAGCATAATCGCGCCGAGCAGGGCGGCTGCAATGCCAATCACGGCTACCACCGAACGTACCCAACGCCAGGGGTCGAGTCGCGTATCAAAGACAAACAACTGCTCAGTACTAGGCACAATCCGCAACTGTGGCAAGCCCCAATGGTCTTGTGCCCGTCCGCTGACGAGCGCACGTCGTCCACGGACGACGGCCAGATCGACGGGCAAATCATCGATGAGGGCGTTGTAGCAGGTAGCAGCGAAGCGGATGATAGCGTCGGCACTGCACACACCACTGAATGTGATGGCCGCGTTGATGGTCTCGCTCATGAGCAAAGCCGCGAAAATCTGCGGCATGGCGCGGATTTCGGGGTCGTCGTCACTTTGGGCGGTGACACTGATTAGCCCAATATTGGGGAACTGCATGAGTACATCATTCAGCTCAAAGACATCGATTGGTTCACCAAAATGGATGTTGACGGTATGTTCGTGACTCAAGCGGACATCCCCCACCAGATGCACGATATGCACGATTTGACGGCTCAGTGCTTGTTCGATATCGTGGATGTCTTGCACCTCGATGATGGTCACCGCAATGCGTTGGCTGGCGATTTCTTTGCTGAGCAACGTGTAGATGGACCGATAATGGCTGCTGTGTTTGGGCGGCACACACAGGAGTACTTGCAGTGCGCCATCCACCAAAATCGGTGGCGCCGGCTCGGCCACTGATGATACCCGGACCACCGAGTAGTCTTCGTTGATGGCCGGTGCCCAAGTACGGGCACCGTCGACAACTGCCCATTCCCACGGCAACGCGGCGAGTTCGGGCACGGCAATTTGAATCTGGATTTGCAGGCGATCGTCTTGGGCCTGTGCTTCACGGGCACTGCGTGTGAGCAAATCACGTACGATGTCGGGGTAGATGATGGCCCCGAGCTCACGGCTTACTACACTGACATCAGCCATGTATTCCACATGCTCGGGAAGCAGCAAACGAGCCCCGGCTTGGACGATTTCATCATCAATCAAAATCGGTATGGCTAACTCTGCGTCGGGTGTCGAAACATATAAGGTCAACCCGCTGACAGCGTTACCACCGATGGACATGTGGAATGGGACAATGTTCATGACGACGTGTTCCTGCAGTGGTATGTTGTCGACTCACAATCGATGTGCGAGTGCATCCAAATACGCAGTATGTGTCTGTTCGGCGACGACATTCCAATCAAAGTGTTGGCGCACAATATCCGCACCAGCTTGGCCCCATTGCGACCAGTGTGGTTGCGCCTGTAGCATGTCTACCAATCCCGCATACAGGGATTCGCTATCGCCAGGTTTTACTAGTATACCATTGACTCCTGTATGCACCTTGTCGGGGATGCCCCCCGCAGCAGTGGCCAACACTGGGCGTTGGTGAATCATGGCCTCGAGTGTCACCAAAGAAGACCCCTCATAGAGTGTGGGATGTGCAAAAAAATCCGCGGCAGCATATAAATTCTGGAGTTCAGCATCGGACAGCTTGCCAGCAAACGTCACGTGCTCTGCAATGCCCAGTTGTGTCACTTGCTGTGCCAGTGCCGCACGCTCTTTGCCGTCGCCGACGAGTACCCAGCGCCAGCGCGCCGGCATGAGGCCTTGGGTATGGGCCCGTGCGAGCACACCAGCGAGGAGGTGATAGCCCTTGTTGCGTTCGAGCCGACTGACACTCAGGATGAGCAGATCCGCATCGGTAGCAAAGCGCTCACGCATGGTGTGCGTTTGTTCTGCGGTAATCGGTGCCAGGTTTTCGTTGATGTCGATGGCACTGGGGATCACGACTACCTGTTGTGGTTGTACCGACAGGTAGTGGGGCAAATCAGGGGCCGTACAGGCGTCGGTGGCAATCACATAATCGGCCCGTCGATGCCCTGTGCTGTACATCCAACGAAACGGAGCATATGCCAGCCATTTGCGCCAATCAGGAGTACGATACTCTTCGAGACCATGGGGATTGGCAAAAAACGGCACCTGTCGTGCCTGAGGATGACTATCGCGTTGCCAGGCATAGCCAAAAGCACACAATCCCTGACTATGCACGATGTCGTACGGTTGCTGTGCGTGATCGCCGAGCACCTGCCGCCCGAGTTGCCAGGTGTACCACGGGTAGTTGATTTGGCGCCCAATAATGGAATTGGGACGTAGCCACGGGCTCGTATAGTCGTACCGCAACGTGACGATGCGCATGTACTCACTCAGCATGGCAAATTGTTCATCGTGAGGGGCATCTTGCACATACAGCGTGATGTCGACACCACGTTGGGCAAGGTGATGGGTCAGGTGGTAGACGTGGCGTTCGATGCCACCATAGCCGTGTAAAGGCCAGATAACGCGCGCCAACATGGCAACTCGTAGTGGTGTGGTCATGATGACGTACCTCCTAGGCGATCATAGAGCGCCAATACCTGACCGTGCACGACGTCGCCGCCAAAATATTGCAGTGCACGCTGTAGTGCCCCCTGCGAAAGCTGCTGCCGTAGCTCGGGATGTTCGTGGAGTCGCTGGATGCTAGCGGCCATGTCTACCACGGTGTCTGCCAAGATTCCACTCTGATTAGGGACGATGATTTCGGCTGTACCACCCGTGGGCATGGCCACAATGGGGGCTCCACACGCCAGCGCCTCGAGGAGCGTGCGGCTCAGTGGCTCGTCCCACGATGAGGGGAACCACAAGCATTCGCAGCGTGCCATCAAACGCAACACGTCGTCGTGATTGACCCAGTCGAGCATTACACAGGGCACATTGGCTTGTTGAGCCGCCCGTAGGATTGTGGCTTTGAGCGCCCCATCACCAGCCACTACCAATGCCGGCGGCCGACTGCGCAGGATGAGCTCTGGCAACAACTCGGCACCCTTGTTGGGTTCGAGTTTGCCCACAAACAACGCAAAACGCTCGGGAATCACGCCTGTAGGCGCCGTAGCAACGGTCTGCTGAATCTGTGCCACATCTACCATGTTGGGGATGGCCACGACGTTGGCCTGTGGCACATGTGTACGGATGCGCTGTGCCATGTGCTCTGAAACAGCAATGACCGCATCAGCCCGCGCCAACAACGCGGCCCGTTGGCGCATCTGCCACACATAGGCAGGTAGCAGCAGTCGTTGCGACCAGCGGGCCTGGCGAGCCTGCAGTGTCGCCCACATGCCCTGCCAACTGCGTTGATCACCGGGCATCTGCATGCCTGTGGCGCGCATATCCCAGGGCCAATGATCACGCACCGTGATGACGACCTTGGTGGTGGCGTTTTGCAGTGCGATGGCCGCCTGTGCCGATAGAATATGCTGTGCATGAATAATCGTCGTCTGTGTCGGGTCGATATGCGACCTGAGGGCTTGCTGGATGTGGTGCGCGCTGATGGTCGGTTGTAGCATGCGAATCGGCATGCGTGGTACTGCTACTTCTACGGTGTTGATGCCGTGGATGGGTGTGACACGAGTAGCGGCTTGACTGATGCGTGGCACAAATGCGGTTACCTGCTCACCGGCCTGTTGGAGTGCAGTCGCCAGTGCATGGGCGCTCCACCCGGCCCCACCACAGCGTGGTGGGAATACGTCGCTCGGGAGCAAGATCTGCCGCATGGTCATTGCGCACTCCGTGCAGCATCCACAAAGCGGCGTACACGTTCGACATCCACGGCTTCGGCGATTTGGCCGTTGGCCTTGACGCTCGAACCGACGATGACCCCATCAGCTACCGACATGAAGGCAGCAATGTTGCTGGCATCTGCGCCACTGCCAATGATAATCGGGCGATCGCCAGCCAGCTGTTTGGCCTCACGGACCTTGCCCAAATCGGGGGCATCACCCGTCATTCGCCCCGAGACAATGAGTGCGTCTGCTCCGAAAAAGCGCGTCCATTCGATGTGAGTGGCCAAATCGATGCCAGGGAAGCGCACACTGTGCTTTTTGTCGACATCAGCCAGAATTTTGATGTGCTCGGCATGCAGTTCTTTGCGGCGCCGCATCAAATCAGCAGCACACCCCTCGTCGATACTACCGGCGTCCCACACCCCAGCGCCCGTAAACATGCACACACGGATGTAATCGGCACGGGCGGCAATGGCAATCGCCAGCAGGGCTACCCCACCGTTGTGCACGAGGTTGATGCCCATCGGCAAACTGCTGACATCACGGATGGCAGCAGCGACTACTGCATGCGCCGCAATGCTCTCAGGTGGGATATGGGCACCTGCCCGGAAGGGGATGTCCCACATGTTTTCGACAATTAACCCATCACAGCCACCGGCAATGAGTGCTTCGGCATCGGCACGGGCATGATCAATGATGGTCTGCATGCCGTACCCGGTGTAGCCAGGCGCCCCTGGCATGGGCCAACAATGTACCATGCCAATGACGGGTTTGGGGGTGCGAAAAATATCTGCAAGGGTGTCGATTTGGAGGGCGTCTAGACGCTCTTTCCATGCTGGAGTCATTGTTGCCTCTCGTCCTGTTGTTGGGTAACGTACTCATCATGTGTTGGGTATTCTATCATCTGCACCCATGTCGGTAGCGGTAACTGGTGCTGCCTGAGTAGTGTGGTTACCGCGGCAGTATGGGGGATACTATCGGCTCCGCCACGTTGACTGGCTGTGAGTGCTCCCACGGCATTGGCTAATACTCCGGCACTGTGCCACGCAGCCCCGTGATACAACGACCATACGAGTACCCCCGCAAAGGCATCCCCGCAGGCTGTCGTGTCTTGGGCATGCACGGCAAAACCCGGTAATTGCACTGCATCGCCGTTTTGATGACGCATATGTGCCCCGGCAGCCCCTTGTTTGGTGACCAGCAGGGTGGCCGCATGTTGCCACAATTCGGGATTGGTGGTTGCGATTGCCGTCTGCATTTCGTCTTGATTGCCCAGCAAGCACGTGAGTGATGCCGGCAAGACTGCCAAGATGTTGCCAATGTGAGGGGCTAGTGGTGCGCAGAGATCAATAGATGTCTGCCAGCCATGTTGTTGAGCCTGTTGGAGTGCTTGGATACTACTCGCTCGTTGCGGATCTTCGATGAGGGCATGCCCGCACACATGCAACCATCCTGGTGTGTTTGGCCACGGATGTGGGCATTGCCAGTTGACGTTGGCCCCGCGGAAGCTGAAAAACGTCCGCTCGCCGCCTGGGACCACCGGGATGGTACACAAACCCGTAGGAGTATGTGCGTCGTGTTGTACTTCACTGATGTCGATGCCGTGCTGACGCCCCCAATCAAGCACACCCTGCCCGACTGCATCGGCTCCGATGCGCCCCCACAAGCGACACTGCCCACCTAAATTGGCCACGGCCACGCAGTTGTTGAGCCCGGTGCCGCCGTTGCTCCAAGTGGCTGTATGGGCGCGGGTGTCACCTCCTAGGCTCGGCCATTCGGTAATGGCAAGGTTGAGATCGACATTGATATCGCCGATGATGGTCAACACGCTGATTCGCCCTCCCATAATCTCAGTCTGCTGTTCATTGTATTGTAATCAAAATTGGGTTCGTTTGCGCATGAATACCCTATTGACATCATCCTAATATTGCATAAAATACGTATTACGTAATATACAAAAACTACATAACTTCCCACGGGTATTTCCAGCACAGGCAGTGATTCGACCGTATCTGTGGCACCGCGCCGTCGGCGTGCTGTGCCCAATGAGGAGGCTCATATGCGTATCTGGGTATGGGGCATGGTCGTGATAGGCGTGGTTATTGTTTGGACGTCCTCGTACATGGTGGTGGGCGTGACCGCAGCAGCCGTCAAACCCACCAAAACGGCCACCTATGTGGCTGCTCCGCATATGCTCGGGTATTATCGATTTGATACGAGCATTACGCAAGATACTTCACGCCGCCGCAATCATTTGGCATGTCGCAGTTGTCCATTACCGACAGCCATGAGCAATCAACTGCCAGCGGCAGTCCACTTTCATGCTACAGCAGAGCCGGTAGTGATGTTGACCAACAAACGTCTGGCGCTTGACCGTAGCTCATTTAGTGCGCATGTGTGGGTGCGCCATCGCTCTACAGCCAGCGAACAGTTGATATTGAGTCACGGTACCGATACGAACGTGCTGTGGCGCATTGGCGTACAGGCTGATGATCGGCCATTTTGTGAGGCTCATCAGCAACGGGTCAGCGCACCACATGCGCTCGATACGGCTGCACATCTGGTGAGTTGTACAGTCGACATAAAAAAGAAAATCCTGAGCATCGCGGTCGATCGCGATGTGATGGCACAGGTCGCATTGCCCACGTTGTCGCGCGTCGGCGCACAGGTGGTGAGTGTTGGTGGTGTGGTGACATCTAGTCTGACACGGCGGACTCCCACGGCTGTGGTGCAACACTTCCGTGGCGACATCGGTCAAATCCTCCTCGTGGCGCGAGTGTTGTCGCCTGCCGAGCTCGATGCATTCTATAGCCAATCACTGCAGTATGTGGTGCCCACGCGTACGATGACGGCATCACCTACGCCTACCCCAACCGCGACGAAACGCCTGCGTATCACGCTCACCGCCACGGCAACGAACACCGCCACGGCAACGAACACCGCCACGGCGACGAACACCGCCACGGCGACGAACACCGCCACGGCAACGAACACCGCCACGGCAACGAACACCGCCACGGCGACGAGCACACCTACGGCAACGAGCACCGCGACGGCAACGAGCACACCTACGGCAACGAGCACACCGACGGCAACGAGCACACCGACGGCGACGAGCACACCGACGGCGACGAGCACACCGACGGCGACAATTGCGCGGGTCGCCGTGGCTGCTGGCTTGTATCATTCACTGTGGTTGCAGTCTGATGGCAGTGTCAATGCGTGGGGGAGCAACACCTATGACCAGTTGATCATTCCGGCCACAGTAGCCCCGATTCGCGCTTTGGCTGCCGCTCAGTATCATTCCTTGGCACTGCTCGATAATGGTCGTGTTATTGGTTGGGGAGATAATGATTTTGAACAACTTCAATTTCCTGCTTCAGTAAGTAGTGGGATTTTGAAAATTGCCGCAGGACATAATTTTGGAATTGCATTACATCGAGATGGAAATGTTATTGCCTGGGGGAATAATGACAGTAATCAAACTGATATTCCCAGCACGGCCATAGATGTTGTTGCGATTGCGGCGGGTGCCAATCATGCTTTAGCATTACGGCGTGACGGCACGGTAGTCGCTTGGGGAGACAACGGGTATGGGCAAATCGACGTACCAGGTGATTTGCGTGGAGTGACTGCGATTGCAGCGGGAGCCAATCATTCGTTAGCGGTAACGGCCACGGGTGCAGTAGTGAGTTGGGGCAATAGTGCCAACGGTTTGGCGAACGTCCCGAGTGGGGCATTGAGTGATGTCGCAATGGTTGCTGGTGGCATCCAGCACTCGTTGGCGTTGCGGAGCGATGGCACGGTGGTGGCCTGGGGATCGAACACCTATCTGCAGAGCAGTGTGCCGAGTGGTCTTGATGATGTCGTGGCAATTGCGGCGGGTGGCTACCATTCATTGGCACTCCGCAGCGACGGCACGGTAGTGGCCTGGGGGGCCAATAGTGCGGGGCAGAGTACGGTACCGACGCCCTAAAAAAGCATCAGCACATGTATATTGGTGGGGGCAGGGCAGGTGCATGTGGCATCTGCCCTGTTGTATGTGTGATTAGACTTTGACTTTCGAGACAAGGTGGATGTTGGTAATCTGCATATTTTTGTCGACGGCCTTGCACATGTCATAAATGGTGAGGGCAGCCACGCTGACGGCACTGAGGGCTTCCATTTCGACACCTGTGCGCCCTGTGGTGGCGACGGTCACTTGGATGGCAATACCAGCATCATCGGGGGTGAGGGCCACATCGACCTTGGTGAGGGCCAGGGGGTGGCAGAGGGGGATGATGTCAGATGTTTTTTTGGCGGCCATGATGGCGGCGATGCGGGCCACGGCGAGCACATCACCCTTGGGCAACCCGCCCTGGGTGATCAAATCACGGGTTGCTGGTGTCAAGCTGATATGCCCGGCTGCGACCGCAGTCCGTTGCTGTTCGGGTTTGCCGCCAACGTCGACCATATGGGCTTCGCCGTGTTGATTCAAATGGGTGAGATGACTCATGTATTGCACTCCCTAATGCGAAAAATGACACATTCATGAAGAGTATTTGCTCTTTGTCATACTAGCATGTTTTTGCCAAACGTGATTGCAATCATCCTGTAATCCATGCTTGCATAATCCTCACATTTTGTTTATAATCGATGACAGGTGGGGATAAGTGGGGGAAAGTGGGGATAACTCCTTACGTTTCATCTTCGCCAGTGCAATGTGAGGTGCAGGGATGTTTCTCGGCGAATACGCGCACAGCATAGATGACAAGGGCCGGCTGGCAATTCCAGCGCGGTTCCGTACGTTATTGAGCGATGGCGTCGTAGTGACGCGCGGGTACGACCACTGTATTATGGGCTTGGCCATGGATCCATGGCAAAAGTTGGCTGACCAGGTCAGTGATTTGCCGCCTGGTGAGTTACATTCCCGCAATTTGCAGCGTTTATTATTTTCGGCAGCTGCTGAATTCACACTCGACAAGCAGGGTCGCATCCTGTTGCCACAGAATTTGCGTGATTATGCGCACATTACGGGTGATGAAGTCGTGGTAGTAGGTGTCAACAAGTATTTTGAAATCTGGGCACCTGAGCGCTGGAATGAAACTGTTGCTGCCATGGACAGTGAAACAGACCAGTTGGTAGCGCAGCTGACAACATTGAAGTTCTGAGCATGTCACACACATTCCAACACATTTCGGTACTTCCTGAGGAAGTATTAACATATTTGGCACCCGAACGCGGGTTGCGGTTCATTGACGGCACACTCGGTGGGGCTGGTCATGCGCGTAGTGTGCTGGAGTTGGCTCCTGCGCAGAGCGAGTTGTTGGGCATTGATTTGGACCCAGCCGCACTAGCGACTGCGCAATCTCGGCTCGTGGATTTCGCCGGGCGTGTGCATCTGCGGCGCGGTAATTATGCGCAAATGGCTGAATTTGCACAGAGCTTGGGGTGGGACCATGTCGATGGTATTTTGCTTGATCTGGGGGTGTCTTCGTATCAACTCGACACACCAGAGCGCGGGTTTTCGTTTCAGCATGATGCGCCACTCGATATGCGACTTGACCCTGACGGGCCGACGACGGCGGCAGATTTGGTCAATGACCTTGATGAGCGGCGCCTTGCCGATATCATCTACACCTACGGCGAAGAGCACGCATCACGGCGCATCGCCCGATTTATCGGTGAGGCACGTCGTACAGCCCGCATCGAGCGTACTGGCGAATTGGCCGCACTTGTCAGCCGAGCCCTGGGCGGGCGCCATGGTCGCATTCATCCGGCTACGCGTACCTTTCAAGCCCTGCGGATTGCCGTGAATGCTGAGCTCGCGATGCTCGAACGCACGTTGCCGATTGCCTTGGAATTGTTGGCTCCGCATGGGCGGCTAGTGGTCATGAGTTTCCATTCGCTCGAAGATCGCATCGTCAAGCAGGCCTTTCGGGCGGCCGCGTTGCAACACGATCGTCAGGATTATCACCTGCTGACTCCCAAACCCGTGGGGGCATCGCTCCAAGAATCCCGTACCAATTCACGAAGTCGGAGTGTCCGCCTGCGAGCCATCGAACGCCTCGCATCGGAACTTTGATATACTACAATATGTCGTAACTGCACGAATGAAACATTTCTTGTTCATGCACGAAAGGAACGCACCATGGCTATCCCGTTGCGACAACTGATTTCTGTGCAACAGTCACGTGCTCGGCGTTTGGAGCTGGGGCGGTACATTACGTTGGACCGTGGGCGATCGTACATTGCCGTGGCGATACTGTGTGCGTTAATGGGATTTGCGCTGATTGCTCAGTTTACCCGTGTGGCGCAAGTCGGGCTTGAGATTAGTACTTTACGTGGTACGCAGGCGGAGCTGGAGATGCAGCAAAAAGACCTCCAACTGCGCATTGCTGAGGCCCAATCAAATCGTCGTATTCAAAAATATATCAACGAGAGTGGCATGGTGCCAGCACGCAAAGTAGACGTTGTCTATTTGAGCATACAACCGACAGCAACCGACATCCCTGTGGAGGTAATTCCATGACGCAGTCACCCGAAACTCCCGGTCGTGTCCGATCAGCACCAAATGCTGATTCACAAGCTCCACGTACGATGGCGATACAACCATGGCGACTAGCGGTCGTCATCGTGTTTGTGGCGGTCGTATTGGCGCGTATTGTGGTGCAGTTGGTGAACATCCAGGTATTTAGTCGCGACGAATATGTGCGCAAGGCAGATGGTCTCATCGAATTCGAAACAACGATTGACGCCAAGCGTGGTGAGATTCGCGATCGTTTTGGCAATGTACTGGCGTTGGACATAGAGCGAAAAAATTTGTACTTGGACCTCACCAAAATCCAGCCCGATGATATGGTGCGTTTGGCCGAGATTCTCGAGTCGTGGATAGACATCCCCGCCGAAGAAATCCTGGCCAAGATGAATGATAATCGTGGTTCGAAGGTGTTGTTGGCACGCTGGCTTGAGCCAGAAGTTGCCGAAAAAATCAAATTATTGAAAGATTCCGGTTTAATATTGGAAGAAGATACACAGCGCTATTATCCGCAGGGGACGTTTGCGGCGCATGTCATTGGTGCAAAGAATTTGACCGAGGGGATTTCGGGCATCGAATACGGCTACAACGATGTGCTTGCAGGGACGGCAGGCCAGGTGAATGCAGAAATAACAAAACAAGGTACTCCTATCTGGTCACGACCGTATACGCGCACAGAGCCGGTTGCAGGTGGTACTGTGGAGTTGACCATTGACCCCTTTATTCAGCATATTGCCGAGCGTGAGTTGACACAAGCGGTCGAGCAGCATGTGGCGACTGGTGGCACGATTATCGTGTTGGATGTGCGCACCGGGGCAGTCCGTGCGATGACGAGTCTGCCCGTGTTTGATCCGAACACGTACTACGATTACGACCCAGAGGTCTACTACAACAATCCGGCAGTGAATTCGCAATACGAGCCAGGCTCAACCTTCAAAATCCTGACGGTGGCTGCCGGGTTGCAGGCCAATGCATTCGATGAGTCGACGACTGTCAATGATGAAGGGTCGATTCAGCGCTACGACTACAACATCAAAAACTTCGACAAACGCGGCAACGGTTTGATAACGCCTGCGAAGGTGCTGTACTACTCGAGCAACATTGGTGCCATTTTGTTTGGTGAAATGATGGGGGAGTCCATTTTTTATCGATCAATCGAGGGGTTTGGTTTCGGCACCGTGACGGGTATCGAATTGCCTGCCGAAGTCCCTGGGACCATCAAAAAGCCTGGTGTAGAGGGATATTCCCCGGTCGATTTTAGTACAAACACGTTTGGTCAGGGGATTTCGGTGACGCCGTTGCAACTTGTCCGCATGGCTGCCACTGTGGCCAATGATGGCGTCATGATGCGCCCATATATTGTGCAGCGTGTCTGCACGAGTGATGGGGTGTGCACGACGACAGAACCACGTGAGCAGGGGCGGCCGATTTCGCCCGAAATTGCCCAAAAAGTGCGGAAAATGCTGGTGTTGTCTGCGAATCACTATGCGAATACCATTCCGCCCGATGATTTGTGGCTGGTGCCAGGGTTTGAAGTGGGTGCCAAGACTGGCACGTCGTCGATTCCTGATTTGATCAATGGTGGCTACGAAGACCGCACCATTGGTTCGGTAGTGGGCATGGCGCCCATCAATGCGCCACGCTATGCCGTATTAGTGAAAATCGACCGTCCTTCCGACGATATCTGGGGGGTACGCACCGCATTGCCCGTCTATCGTCAAGTTGTTGCTGAGTTGATGCGTTATGACCGCGTAGCTCCGGATTCAAGTATGGTCGGCGATGGGCAACGCGCGGGAGTTGTCAATGACAGCTAAGTATCGACATCGCCTCGCAGATATTCTCCAGGGGATTCAGCATGCAGATCAATTGGTTGATTCACCGTTGACTGCTGAGCAGCAACGGCTGGGTGTCAACGATGTGGCGATTGATTCGCGTCTGGTGACTGCCGAATCGTTGTTTGTGGCGCTACGTGGTGAGCGGGTTGATGGTCATGCTTATGTGGCCACTGCGGTGGCAAATGGCGCCACAATGGCGCTGGTAGAGCATGAACATGGTCGAGCGTTGGCACAAGAGCACCAATGGCGATACATCGAGCCAGGGCATTCCCTTGCT
>VFQS010002069.1_pt1 | contig 17142 bp, 10 predicted proteins | sample 3512361 | NCBI WGS metagenome assembly VFQS01 (sample SAMN10412375, study PRJNA504923) | tailings metagenome | isolation source: Relicate 1 Philex TSF3 active mining | place: Philippines
TTTCAGTTAAAAAAAAGGGATTAATTATCGTTGGAGCAGGAAAAGACATCACTATTTTCCTATCAACATTTAACTTTACAGGCCCATTATTTTATGATCTTGGAGGATATTCAACTTGTTCAGGAAATTGTAATGTAACGGAGTTTACTTTGCAACATGTGAAAATTAAAGATTATATTGAGGCTGGAGCGATAACGATTGGAGCTAGTAATACAATTGATACCACAAGGATCAATATCACAAGTTGTTTGTTTGATGGAAATTATACATCTTCTCCAAACAGTGTAGGTGGTGGCGCTATTTGTGTGCGAAAAGACCCAACAGCTTCATTAAGTAAGCCAGCGGTTGTTACGCTTACATCATGTGATTTCTTAAATAATAATACAAATTTTACACTTTCGGGTGGTTCTTTATTTGCCAAAGATGGTTGTAGATTAATCGTTACAAGTTGTAATTTTAATTATTGTTTGGCAAGATCGATACTGTATTACCCATCTGGAGGAGGATTTATAGCTACTTACAAGGCAGGTTTATGTGTAATTTCAAATTGTGTATTCCGTGGAGGATATTTGGGGTATCCAGGTACTTTATTGTATAGAGGAGGTGCGTTAAGTTTTGATCAAACTTCATTCAGCGTTTCAAATTCTTATTTTCATGAAAATGGAGCACGTGGAGGGAGTGCTATCACTTTTGAAGGAGGAGGGAATGCCTTGATTGAGAATTCGTTGTTTTTTGAAAATATCAACGACTCTTATGAAGGTGTAATATATGTTTCTGGAGGTACAATGAATATAAATAATTGTACAATTGCTAATAATTCTTCTGATTATTCCTCAGGTAATGCTGGTGTATATCGTTCAGGTGGTACGGTGAATTTGAATAACTCTATTGTTTGGGGAAATGAGTTTAAAGATGTAAGTTTAGGAGTAACCATACAAAATTCGATCGTAGATGCTGCAGGGGGTGGAAATACAACTGGTGCAAGTACTTCAGATCCCTTATTAACAAATGTTGCAAGTAAAGATTTTACGTTATCAGTAGGTTCTCCTGCAATTGACTACGGAACATCTTCAGTTTTAACTAAAGATATTATTGGTTTTACCAGAACAGCTGTGCCTGATGCTGGTGCTTTTGAGTTCGGATCAACCCCAATTACAATTCCACTATGTGGTGTGTTTGTTGTCCCGCCTCCAGCTCCAACCGTAAGTGTTACTGTTCAGCCTACTTGTCTAGTTCCTACAGGTACAGTGGTTGTTTCTTCTCCTGCTGAAGGTACAGGGTATGAATATAGTATTGATGGTGGTACGTATCAATCTTCTGCTACATTTACAGGTGTTTCTCCAGGAAGTCACAATGTTAAAGTAAGAAAAACAGCAGATATTACGCAAGTTTCCGACGCTACTTCAGTAACAGTAGACGCTGCACCGACTATACCAACCGCAGGAATTACTAACAACACAGGGGTTACGATAATAAATTGTACTAACACTTCGATTAGTTTGACCGCTACAGGAGGTGGTACCTATTCATGGTCTGATGGTACTTCAACGGTAGGTTCAGTTTCTGGATTATCTGTTTCGGATGCTGGAACTTACACAGTAACAGTAACCGGTTCAAATGGTTGTACAGATACTGAAACCATAACCATAACGAAAGATATCACTGTTCCAACGGCAGGGATTACTAATAATACAGGTGTTACGCAAATCGATTGTATAAATACTTCGATAAGTTTGACTGCTACTGGTGGAGGATCGTATACTTGGTCAGATGGAACTTCAACAGTAAGTTCAGTTGCGGTATTAACTGTTTCAGATGCTGGAACCTATACAGTAACGGTAACTGCAGCGAATGGATGTTCGGATAATGAAACGATTACTTTTACAAAAGATGTTGTGAAACCGATAGCTGACATAACAAACAACTCAGGTGTTACCCAGCTGGATTGTATAAATACTTCTATCAGTTTGACAGCTACAGGGGGAGAAAATTATAAATGGTCTGACGGAACATCTACACTTAGTTCAATTGCAGGACTGGTAGTTGTGAATGCAGGCTCTTATATAATTACAGCTACTGCAGCGAATGGTTGTACCGATACTAAAACAATTACGGTTACAAAAGACATTACAACTCCAACCGCAGGTATTTCCAATAACACTGGAGCTACTGAAGTTAATTGTACAAATACTTCGATTAGTTTAACAGCTACAGGAGGTGGGACCTATTCATGGTCAGATGGAACTTCAACAGTAAGTTCAGTTGCTGGATTATCTGTTACGGATGCGAGAACCTACACAGTAATAGTTACTAGTTCAAATGGGTGTACTGATACTGAAACCATAACCATAACGAAAGACATTACAGTTCCAACGGCAAGGATTACTAATAATTCAGGTGTTACGCAAATCGATTGTATTAATACTTCGATAAGTTTGACCGCTACTGGTGGAGGTTCTTATTCTTGGTCAGATGGAACTTCAACAGTAAGTTCAGTTGCTGGATTAACTGTTTCAGATGCTGGAGTTTACACTGTTACTGTTAAAGGGGTAAATGGTTGTACCGCTACAAAAAATATTACAACTACAAAATTCACAAATCCTTCACCACCTTCGAAGATTACATCGTCTGGTCCTATTGAATTTTGTGAAGGAAAGGATGTTCTATTAACTGCAACTTCATCTCAGGTTGGTACTTATGAATGGAAAAAATCGGGAGTTATTGTCGGGAATTTACCAACATTAACAGTAAGTCAAAGTGGTGTCTATGAAGTTACTATAACTGTTGCTGGTTGTAAGTCTGTTTCAAATGATACTACCGTTGTTGTTAACCCTGCTCCGGCAAAACTTTCTCTATCAAACCCCGCTATCTTTTGTTCTTCAGAAAATCCTACGATTGCAGATTTGACTTTAAAAATGAATGTTTCAAATTTAAAGTGGTTTGACGAAGCATTGAATGAGTTACCAACTACGACAAAATTGTTACATCAAGGAAAATACTATGCACAACAAATTTCCGCTTTAGGATGTGGAAGTTTATCAAATGAATTGGTTCAAGTGACTATCAATGATAATCCGGGAACACCAGCTGGAAGTGATAGTTTATTTTATTGTAAAAATAATAATGCTAAAGTATCTGATTTAATTCCTCAATCAAGCCTAGGAACAACTATCGAATGGTCTTATTTGAATGTAAAACAAGATATAAATAATCCATTAACGGAAGGTAAATACAAAGCCGTAGCAATAAAAGAAGGTTGTACAAGTGCTGGAAGTCATGAAGTATATGTAAAAATAGATGATCCTATAGCACCTGTTGCACCTACAGTAATATTATGTGCAAATAATCAAGTTGCTTTGATGTTGTATGATTTATATCCAAATGATAACACTAAATTGTTTTATGCTACTTTTAGTTCGAATGTAGCCTTATCAAATAAGACCATCTCAAAAGGTGAGACATATTATGTTAAAAATAAATCTAAATTAGGTTGTCTAAGTGAGTCTACACAAGTAATTGTGAATGCTTCCTCCGGTCCATCTATCTCTTCAAATCCATATATTCTATCTCCTGCTTTATGTTTGATAGATAAGCCAACATTGGATGATGTTGAATCAAAATATAATGCTTTACCGAGTTCTTCAGGTTCGATGAATTGGTATTTGGGGCAAAATGATAAATTAACCGATTTCCTTGGTAAGGATATACCTATTGGTTCTGGAGATTATTGGATTGCATTGAAAGATAATAATGGTTGTTATAGCGTTAAACAAAAAGTAACAATAACTGTAGATGCAGGTGTTAAACCTATATTAAAACCCATAGAGCTTTGTGCTTCTAATACGTATACCGTAAATGAACTTAATATTTCAAACTTAGCAAATCCACAAGGAATATTATCTTGGTACGATTCTAAAAATAGTCCTGCTTTATCTAATTCGGATAAGGTCGATCAGTCTAAAGAGTATTGGGCGAGGTATAAAAAAGATCCTACTTCATGTGAAAGTGCAGACAGCTTGAAACTTATTATAACATGGATAAAATTTGACAATCAGGTAAATTTAGATAATAAGAATCAAGTTTTTTGTAAATCCAATATCTCATTAATCGATAATCTTAATGTAGAACCTTATGTAAAGGGAACGATAGGTTGGTTTGAATCTTTGACTTCTAATGATTTACTTTTGCCTTCAGATGTGTTGATAGAAAAAGACTATTTTGCTTCAGAGTATAAACTGGTATCAGATGGCTCTATTTGTATTAATAGCAATAGAGATAAGGTTAAAGTTACTTTTTATACTACCAAATTGTATCCTCAAGTAACAGCTTCTGTTTGTAATAAACAAAATGGAGTAATTCAATTTGATAATGTTCCGACTGATTATGTTTTAACATGGTATAATATGGCTGACACAACGAAAGTGGATTTTGTTGGTAATAAATATTCGAAACCATTAGAACAACAAGAGTTTAAAATAATGTTTACAGATAAGAATAATTGTTTGGATAGTGTTTACATAACAATGCCTGCATGTTCAGTTTCAGAAGTACCTCAGATTGTAAGTCCAGATAACGATGGGAATAATGATACTTGGGACATAGGTTTTGCAACTAAGTATCCAAAAGTTCAGGTATTTATATTCAACCGTTGGGGGAATGAAGTTTATAAGAGTTCAGTCCCTTATGATGATTCATGGGATGGTAAATACAACAATGAATATCTTCCTACAGGTACGTATTATTATGTCATAGATAAAGGAAATGGCGAACCAAAAGAAACAGGGTTTGTAGAATTGGTAAAATAATCAAATACTTTTTTCTATTTGTTTATTTTTATCCTACTACTTTAACTCTCTTTTTTACCACTTAAAAAAGTAGTGGTATAGCTTTTTTTATTTCCTTTTTGCGAATGTTTTAACTGTATTTTTTTGTTCACCTCTTTTATAAATGATTTTTTAGTAATCATACTGTTTAAAGGTAGAAAGTTGTTTTAAACAGTTAAATTTTAAAAAATAATGAAACGGATAATAGATCATATTTTGTTTAGGTACGTCTAAATACAGATTAAAATTGACAGAATTTAGTTGTAAATTCAAGTATTTTGATATTGAATCTGTATATTTGTGAGAGGTGTTTTATTTAGATGGAAAGAAAAATTAGGGTTCACTTCTGAAGAAAACGTTGTTATGTTGACTTCTTAAGTGAATCAAGGTAAAAGTTGTAGGTCTAACTAGAGGTGTACAACAGGTTCAATTGTAATTAGGTAAGTAAATTTCTACATGGATGAAAAAAATAGGTGTAATAGTTATTGTATTAGTAAGTTTCGTATCATGTCAGTCAACACCCTCTAAAAAGGTGCATAAAAAAGAGAAACAAGTAAAAAAAGCAACTATCATGGAGGAATACCACGATATGAAAGCTAAACTTGAGCCTCAAGGATATGTAATCACTACTGATAGCGTTAGTAAAGTGTTTATAGATAATTCAGTAACGATTAATTTTGATAAGAAAAACAAAAAAAAATAAATCCTAACGTCATTATTGACTGTAAAGGATTCGTTCGTAAGTTTTTCTGAATGTAAGTGCCCCTTTTTGAAGATTGAATTCTTCATTTCCGTGATAAATGATAGTTTGTTTGTCAGGAAGAGCTTGAGTTAATATTTTTTCTACTATAGATAAATAACTCTGTTCCTCGAAATGCTCAATTACCCATCCACTGTTTGTTTCAGAAATAACTTTGTCTGCATCACCTACATTTGCGTTACAAACAATTGGAATACCCATTGCCATGAGTTCTCCCTGTTTTGTGGGAGAAGAAGCTTTTTTAGAGTAAGCTGGAAGAATAAAATAAATGGAGATTGTAAAAAGTGAAATGTAGGTTGGCACTTCTTTATGTAAACAACTAGTAACGCGAATGTCCTCAGCTTGGATGTTTTTCAATTTAGCAAGAGTGATTATTTTTTCCGCTGGTTCGTTAGTAATAAAAAGAAAAAGTGCTTTTGGATTTTTATTTTTTAGTACATAAAAAAAATCTAACATTTCGGGAAGCATATACCAAGTACCAATAGAGCCGACATAACCTAAGACAAAATGGTCTTCTGAAATTTTTAATTTGTGTTTTAGATCGTTTTTAAGTGTGTTGTTTATCGTTTCATTATTGAATAATTCTGTATCAACGCAACAAGGAATTACTTCGATGTCTAATATTTTATTTTTCAATTTTGTAGGGGCGGAATTCAATGTTTGCCAAGAAATAATTTCATTTTTTGCATTATGTGTTAGGCTAACAATAGCGTTTGCTTGTTGAATGAATTCGAGTTCCTTTTTTTTGAAATAGGTAAATATTTTTTTGAAAATGGGATTGTTTAGTTTCCAAACCCCACCATCTACTCTTTCGTCAGCCCAAAAACCTCGCATATCAAATACATAGGGTACATTTTCTTTTTTTTGCAATTTTTGTGCGACGAGAGATGGGACATGACTTCTACTATGAAATAAGTCAAATGGATCTTTTTTATGTAGTTCAAATACTTTTTTTTGAAGTCTAATTATGTTCCATATGGTAGATAAAATGGGAATTTTATCTGCATATTTTATGGGTTCCCATTGAATATTTGAATCTTTACAAATTTGAAAAATCACCTCGCTAAATTTCAAATATCGTTCTTCTTTTTCAAAACTAATTAGGGTGTATCTGTAGTTGGATTTAGAAATCTCTCTGATGTAAGGAAGAACTTGTGATTGTCCTAATGGATCCGTCATCCCATCATAAGAAACAAATAATATATGTTTAGGTTTCATGATTTAGTTTATTCTTTGATATTTTGACTCGTTGAAAAGGTGTTTTTTAGTTTTTGGATGAGTATTAATGATAGTTTTTCAGCATAAAAGAGGTGTTTACAAATATAAACGGATAAAATAACTCCAAGGTAATAATACTGTCTTTCAAAAAATATTTCTTTGTTTAAAAGTTTAGAGAAAACAGCATATAAAATAAGTAAAACAGCAAGGTGATTTAGATAAAGTGTATAACTGAAATCAGATAATTGAGAGAGATATTTATTAGGTTTCTTAATGTGCGTTAACAAATAATCAAATGCAAAAAGAGACATGAGTGTTGAGAAAATATCAGCAGTTATTTTCCATTCTTTGATAAAAGAAATCGTCATCAATAAATAAAAAATACCAATAAGTAAAAGATTCAAAAATTTTGAATTCACTATGGTTTTGTTTTGTTTTTGGAGTGTAAAAAAATCATAAATAAAGATTCCTATTAAAAAATAGATTTGATAATAAATCAATGAATTCTTTGTAATCAAAAAGAGTATAGTCATTAACATGAATAATAATATTCTTCCTTTTGATTTTATTACGTTGTATATGGGATAAATAAAATAAAATACAACCTCATGTAACAAAGACCAGTAGACAAAATTCAAACCTATGTATTCTTTGTCTTTTGTTAAAAAAAAAGACTGAAAAAAAGAGTTCATATTGAGATTATTCCATGCATATACAAGTCTAGTATTGTATTCACGTATATTTAAATTAAATAATTTTGGATTTACATAAAAGGCGAATACAATAGCTAGAATAGAAATTAAAATTGAGTTTAAAAAAGGAATATAAATTCGGGAGAAACGAATTAAATAAAATTTGAAATTTGAATAGTTTGTTTTTCTATAAGAGTGGGTAATTACGAAACCTGATAGTATAAAAAAACACACAACAATAGGTTCCCCATTAGAAGAAAGCATATCTAGTGCAAACAACGGGTAGTCCAACCAACTTTTTAAACCTATATTATTTAAGAAAGCACTTCCACCACACCATAAAATAAACTTCGCATGATATACAACAATAATTAAAGACGTTATTGCCCTAATGATATTTAGAGAAGCGATGTTTTCTATTTTATTTTGCACAAATTAGTTCTAGTAGTACAAATATAGCTTTAAAATAAAATGAAATAGATTCGTTTTACGAAACAGAAAAATTTATTTTTTTATAAATCTTTCAGAAAAAGCTTTAATTCCAGATAAAAATCTTTTGAAATGTCCTGACGTCCCTTCTGTATTTTTATAAATAGTATTGTGATCGCCTACTTTTTCATGTTCTGGTCTATCTTTTGTGTAATAATAAGTTGCTAAAGATTTTCTAGTGACCCCTTCAGGAGTGTTTAGCGGTGTAGGGTGACCATGAAAAGAAATTTCATTTGTTTCAAAAATCACGCAACGATTAAAAATTGGAGATACACGATCAAGCATCACCTTTTTTCCATCTGTAAAATCCCAAAGTTCGTTATGACCTTGATATTCCTCTTTCCAGTTTTTATTCATATAAATGATCACATTCAGTCTTCTATGAAATTTGGTTTTAGGGTGAATATTATAATCAACATGAACATTTAAAAATGCGCCATTTACAGATTGGTGTAAACCACCACCAAATAAATCTGGATCACCCATAAGCGGTTCTTCAAATTCGGTGAGTTTATCTAGCCAAGCACAAAATTCTTCACCATTTAATTCATCAAAAACGAATTGCATAAATGAATCTGGCTCGAATTTAGATTTTTGGAATTTATTTTTTTGATCTAAATACGTTGTACCATCCCATTCACCAAGATTGACTTCAGGATAGTTATCGAGTATTTTATTTGCAACATCAATGGGTAAAAAGTTATCTATAGAAACATAATGAAAAGGCTTTTTAGCTAAAAAATCATTTTTAATTTGCGGCAGTCTATCGTAAAGACTTTCAAAGTCGATAATTTTCATAAAGTGATGTTATTAGAAATACAAATATATTTTAAATCAAAAATTTAATTATTGATTTTTATCATAATTGTTTAAAATTGGTGAGATTTTATTTAGGATTTAAAAATATAAAACCATATAATATTGTAGTTTTACTTCTTTGATTCCATGATTTTTTCTGTTAATCCTAGAGAGGAAAGCAGTTGAATTACTTCAATCCATTCCTCATATTTTTGTTTTGAGTAAATAGATAATCCAGCATCTTTCTGAATCGCCAGTAATTTTTTCCACTGCGGCGAACCTTCATAAGTTTTTACAGTCTTGTAATAACCTTTGCTTTTTAGAAACAAAGACCTGTTTTCGGTTGATTTTAACCCCGAAAAATACACCTGAATTGGTTTTTCTCCCTCTGAGTGAATTACATAATTTCGATCGTCTTTAGATAGTGCATCTGATTTTAAATTAGCACTGTCATTTATTATCTGCGCATCGTGTTCATTGATTGTAAGGGTTTTATTCTTTTTTTCTGCAATAGATAAGTGATTTAATTCCCAAAATTGAAAGCCACTTTTCAAACGAATTTTTAATTCTTTATCATTTAAATATTTCCTAGGTATTTCTAATCCTATTTTTTCAAATTTTGCTTCACCTACGAGATCAATATACTCAATGTTTTCCCATTTCCCTTTGTTAAATACCTCAACGCCAAGTTTTATTCCGCTTTTTTTGATGTTTTTCTCTAGCTGTGTTTTGCTTTTTTTAGCATTTGAATTTACCCATTTTTGAAAATAATTACCAAATAGTTTTGTAAATTCATTATAAACATATCCTCCCCAACTTGGATTTTTTACACCCAATACTAAATATGGATTTTGATAATCGTTGAGTTCAAAATTTGCTTCTAGTGTGGAAAATCCGAATTTATTTATGGTGTTAAATACATATGTGTTTGATTCGTTTATAGAGTATTGATTGTCTAAAATCGTGTTGTCATTTTTTAAAGCGAATGGTTTTGTAGTTTGGTTAATAGCTATAAATTCATTTTTGGTTGAGGGGATAATTTCTTCCCCTTGGTCATGATAAATTGAAATTAGTTTTAACAAATTTGTATATTGAATTTCTTTTTCTTCATTTCTAATTTCGATGGTTAAATCATTTGATGATTTGTTTGAGTCAATTATTTTTTTTAAATCAATTCTCTCTAACATTGGATTCATTGCCCCTGTAAACATGGAATTTGAAAAGTACCATTGTTCACCATCATTTTGGTAAACATGAGGACAACCACATATAATCCAAAGCACAATTAGATCAATACTTACAAGCGTGGCCAAACTGCTTGTAGTCCAAGATAAAATTGTCAAGCCTGGATGATCTTTTAAAATTTCAATTTTTTCAATTTTAGCTAATTCAAAACTAATTTCTTTATCTTGAATGTTTGCTGATTGCAAGAACAAATGTAATTGCATGAAGTCTTTGCGTTTGTGATGATGTTTTCTTATGTATCTTTTTGAATTTGCTTTTTGGTAAATTAAATCTAATTCAGTAGGAACAGGTTCAATGGTGCCTTTCAAATCATTGTTCTCTTTTTTCCAGTTTGTGAATTTAAAATAACGATCACCAATGTGAATAAATACGTGCGATTTTTGCATTTGTTTTTCCTCTAAACTAATTTTATACTGTTTAGGATTGGCTTTTCTTAAATGGAAATAAGAACACGAATTAAATAAAATTATGCAACAAAGAAAGTAAGGTAAAATTTTATTTTTAATCATAAAAATTGTTTTTGAATAGCGTTTAAAAGTATTAAATTATTTGTAATTAATAAATTTCATTTTTGAATATCCTTTAGTAAGCCACAACCGGCTTGTTTTAATTCGTTTAAATTCTTTTCAAGATTAGGATCTAGAAAAAAAGATTTACGATTTTCACAAAAAGGACAGGCCATTACTTTTCCATCCGTATCAATATAGATATAGCGTTTTGCTGCACCCCCACATGACTTTTTTCTTTGTTGGTAACCAGTATATTGAATAATAGGAAGGTTCTTGTATTTTTTTTCGCTATTTCTTGAAATATAAAAATCTTCTAAAATTTGATAGTGTGTTTCTTCTAAACTAACATTTTTACCCTCGAAGTTTCCAACAGCCCTAGGTTCCATTAGTTGAACGAAAGGAACATTTAAAGAATGGGCAAGCAAATGATAAGCATTAAGATTTTCGTAAGTACAGAATGATTTCGTTATACAAATCGTCATTGCTGTCATAAGTCCTGCTTCTTGTGCATGTTTTATGGCTTCGATTGCATAGTCAAATGACTTTTGATTTTTTCTAAAATTATTGTGTTTTTCTTTTTCGAAGTGATCAAGACTGATAGAAATCCCTGTTAAACCAGCTTTTTTGAGTTCTTTTGCTTTCTCTAGAGTCAAACCATAGCCGGATGAATAGATCCAAAAATCACTTGAGTTACTTGAAGAGTAAAGGACATCTATTAAATCATGAAATCTATTCAAAGGTTCTCCACCACCAAATTGGATCATAGGCACACCGTATTCTTGTAATTTAGAAACAATTTCTTTATGTTGTGCGAGTGTGACAGTTTCTGGTTGATTTAATACTTTTCCTTCATAACAATGCTCACAATTCAATGGGCATTTTTTTGTAAAACCAATTTGTACAATAGCTAGATTTGAGAAAGAATTTTCTTCACTTGTAGATGCCAAGTTTGTTATTCGTTTATAAAAATCGGGAAAAGGAATTCCCGGTATATTACAGTTTAGGTATATTCGGTTGTTATGTTTTACAAATTTGTAAAAAGATTTTTTGATTGTAAATTGTTCTTTGAATAGTTTAATTTCTTTGATCTTTTTTAGGGATTTTGTAGTTAATCCAAAATTAAAGAGAATGTAAATCAACAACTTACATTGTATTTTGAAAAACAAATAATTCACACGGAATCCAGAGATGATTTTCATTTTTGAACAGATTATTTTTTTTAGAATGTTTTACAAAATAGTTGGAAATTTTTTAAAGTAAAAAAGCCTTTAAATCTTAAGATTTAAAGGCTTTTACTTTGTTTTTTGCAATTACTTGCGGTCTGGACGGGACTCGAACCCGCGACCCCATGCGTGACAGGCATGTATTCTAACCAACTGAACTACCAAACCAATGTTTCAACTTCAAACGTGAAGTACTAACGAAAGTTAGTTTTACTGCTACATTGTGTAATGCTTTACGTTTAAAGCGATACAAAAGTACAACTTAAATTCTTTTCTGCAAATTTTTGTTGATTTTTTTTTGTTTATTTTTATTCAAAAATCAATAAGTAATTGTTTTTCTTTCCTTTACCTATTAATGATATTTTGTTGTTGATTAAGTTTTCTTTCGTTATTGTGAAGTTTTCACTTACTTTTTCTTTATTAACTGAAATGGCATTTGCCTTTAATTCTCTTTTTGCCTCGCCGTTGCTGGTTAAAAAATTCGACTTTCCAACTAAAGCATCTACAATGGATAATCCATTTTCAATTTCAACATAAGAAATAGTTGCCTTTGGAACTCCATCAAATACCTCAAATATTTGTTCGTTGCTTAATTTTTTTAAATCTTCAGAAGTAGATTTTCCAAATAATATATTGCTAGCAATTATTGCTGAATCTAACGCTTCTTTCCCATGAACTCTGATCGTAACATCCTCCGCAATTGTTTTTTGTAATATTCTTAAGTGAGGCGCTTCTTCATGTTCTTTTTCAATTTTTTCAATGGTTTCTTTATCTAGTAGGGTGAAAAAGCGAATTAGTTTTTTTGCGTCTTCATCTGATGCATTCAACCAAAATTGGTAAAACTGATAAGGCGTTGTTTTAGTAGGGTCCAACCAAATGGTTCCTGACTCCGTTTTCCCAAATTTACCTCCGTCTGCCTTTGTTAGTAAAGGACATGTAAAGGCAAAGGCATCACTTCCACCTTTTCTTCTAATTAATTCTGTTCCTGTTGTAATATTCCCCCATTGATCTGAACCGCCAATTTGTAATTTACAATCGTAAGTTTTATTCAAATGCAAAAAGTCATAACCTTGTAACAATTGGTAAGAGAATTCTGTAAATGATATACCGGTCTCGATTCTTTTTTTAACTGAATCTTTGGACATCATATAATTTACGGTAATATGTTTTCCAATATCACGAATGAAGTCTAAAAAAGAAAAGTTTTTCATCCAATCGTAATTGTTCAATAACAAGGCTTTGTTTTCGCCTTTATCAAAGTCTAAAAATTTTCTTAACTGATTGGAAACACCAAGTATGTTTTTATTTAAACTCTCTTCGTCAAGTAAATTTCGTTCTGCTGACTTCCCTGATGGGTCTCCAACCATACCTGTTGCCCCACCTACTAGTGCAATAGGTCTGTGTCCTGCTTTTTGTAAATGAACTAAGAGCATGATAGGCAACAAACTACCTACATGAAGTGAATCAGAAGTTGGGTCGAAACCAACATAACCAGTGGTCATCTCTTTCAAAAGTTGTTCTTCAGTTCCAGGGATCACATCTTGGATCATTCCTCTCCATTGTAGTTCGGCTATCAAATTTGAATTCATTAGTTGACGATTAGTTGATTTTTACAAAGGTATAAAGTTTTCATTGATTAGTGGATTGCAGATTACAAATTACAGATTAGAAGATTGCAAATTGTAAGATTAATTAAAAATAGATTAAATATGAAGCAAAGAAGGAGAGTAGGAGGTTAAACTGAAAATGATTAATGCGAGATGCTTACTGATCTTTTAGCTCTTCACGAATCCTTGGTTGATTTTGTGTAAAAAAAACGTTTGTAGAGGTTCATTAAAATATCTTATTTTTGTTTAAAATGTTTTTATGCGAAAAATAGTTGTTTGTCTTATCGTATTACTAGTATTTAAAGCTCAATCTCAAGAGTTTTTATTACCAAAGTTGAATTATAATTATACTTCGCTTGAGCCTGTTGTTGATTCAGTTACGATGCGTATTCATCATACTAAACATCATCAAGGGTATGTGACAAATTTGAATAATGCTCTGAAAAATCAAAAAAATGCAAACATTGATTCTCTTTTAAGAAATATCAGTAAATACAATTCAACTGTTCGAAATAATGCTGGAGGTCATTTTAATCATTCTTTTTTTTGGCAAAGTTTGACTCCAAATTACAAAGAACTTACTGGTGATTTGTTAAATGAAATAAACGCTACTTATGGTTCTTTGGATTCATTACAAAAGTTAATGACTGCTCAAGGAACTTCTTTATTTGGTTCAGGTTGGGTTTGGTTAATCTTAAATAAAGAAAACAAATTACAGGTGATTACTACTATAAATCAAGATAACCCTTTGATGGACATCACTCCAATTCAAGGAAAACCTATTTTAGGTATTGATGTTTGGGAGCACGCATATTATTTGAAGTATCAAAACAAAAGAGTAGATTATTTAAAGAGTATCTGGAAAATTATAAACTGGGAATTTGTATCAACAAATTATTTAGAAGCAAAAAAAGGATGGAAAAAACAGTAATTGTAACAGGAGGGGCTGGTTACATTGGTTCACACACGATCATTGAATTAATACAAAACACAAATTTTAAAGTTATTTCAATTGATAATTATATTAATTCTTCCTCTCAAACATACGAGCGAATAGAGCAGGTTACTGGAAAAAAAGTGGATTTTAAAAAAATAGATCTTTGCGATAAAGAAGCTTTTTTCAAAGGATTAGATGCTGAAACGAACATCGTTGGAGTAATTCATTTTGCTGCATTAAAGTCCGTCCCTGAATCTGTTGAAAAACCATCATTATATTACCATAACAACTTGAATTCGCTTGTGAATGTGGTTGATTTCTGTGTTCAGAAAAATGTGCCAAATTTGATTTTTTCTTCGTCTTGTTCTGTATATGGTAACATTGATGTTTTACCGGTAACTGAAAACACTCCTTTCAGCAAAGCTGAGTCACCTTATGCACACACAAAACAAATCGGTGAACAAATGTTGGAATTATATGCTAAGTCAGGAGTTAACTTTAAAACGTTGGCTTTGCGTTACTTCAACCCGGTAGGAGCACACGAATCAGGATTGATTGGTGAATCTCCTATAAATCCACCTACAAGTTTGATTCCAATTATTACTCAAACTGCAATTGGCTTACGTGATAAAATGTTTGTACATGGAGTTGATTATCCTACTCGCGACGGATCTTGTATACGTGACTATATTCATGTATCTGATATTGCAAGTGCGCATGTAATAGCGCTTCAAAAATTAATAGAAAAAACGAATTCACTTCCTTTTGACGTAATTAATTTGGGTACAGGTGATGGTGTAAGTGTAAAAGAGGCGATTTCAAGTTTTGAGACTAATACAAATGTGTCTCTGAATTATGAATTTGGTTCTCGAAGAGCAGGAGATGTAGTTGCTGTTTATTCTGATACTACCAAATCACAACAAGTTTTAGGTTGGAAAGCAAATAGAAAATTAGACGAAATGGTTGTTTCAGCTTGGCGTTGGCAACAACGTTTATCGGAAGAAATTTAATATTTTTACACAATTTTACACTAGATTTCACAAATATGAAAATACTAATCACAGGGGGTGCAGGTTTTGTTCCGAGTTCAACAGCAGAAAAATTATTAGAAAATCCAGATAACTTCGTTGTTCTTGTAGATAATTTTTTGACTGGTAGACAAGAAAATATTCCCATTCATCCTAATTGTAAATTTATAAAAGCAGATGTAAATCAATTGGATCAAATAAGTCCAATTATGTGTGCTTACAAATTCGATTATGTATTTCACTATGCAGCTATAGTAGGCGTTCTTAGAACCCTTGATAATCCAGTTGCTGTTTTGGAAGATATTAAAGGAATCAAGAATGTCTTGGATTTAGCAAAAAGTACAGGAGTGAAAAGAGTTTTCTTTTCATCTTCTTCAGAAGTATATGGTGAGCCAGTTCATTTGCCTCAAAATGAATATACCACTCCTTTGAATTCTAGGTTGCCTTATGCAGTTGTAAAAAATGTAGGTGAAGCTTATTTCAGGTCTTATCAACAAGAATTCGGATTAGATTATACAATTTTCAGATTTTTTAATACGTATGGTCCAAAACAAAGTGAAGATTTTGTAATCTCAAAGTTTTTACGTTTGGCATTAAAAAATGAGGATATAACGATCTATGGTGATGGATCACAAACAAGAACTTTTTGCTTCATAGATGATAACGTTGATTTTTGCGTAGGAGCTTTAACCAATCCTGAAACTATTAATAAGGTATATAATGTTGGTAATGATCTTATATCACCGATAAAAGAGGTTGCTGAATTGATTATAAAATTGACTGGATCCTCCTCTAAATTAGTACATCTTCCTCCTTTAAAAGATGGTGACATGACGCGAAGACAGCCAGATGTAACTAAAATGAGAACTATTTTAAATAGAGATTTACTCTCTTTAGAAGTTGGTTTACAAAAAATTCTTGATTCTGGTAGGTTTTAATGGGAAACCATTTTAGTGAATAAATCTAAATAGAGTGGCTTTAGTGCTTCAACAGAATAATGATTGAGAATGGTCTGGTTACCCGCTAGACCTATTTTTTTTCTTAATTGTTTATCTTCTATTAAATTGGAGAGATTTTCTATCCATTCATCTGCTGTTTCAGCTAAGAAACCATTTTTACCGTGTTGAATTAATTCGTTATTCATTCCAACGGGTGACATTACTGTTGCAATACCTAATGACATATATTGTAACCCTTTGAACGCACACTTTCCTTCAGCCCATTCATTTTGTTTTAGCGGCATGATTCCAATGTCAATTTTTGCTAAATCTTCAATTTCGCTTTCTTTTTCCCATTTACAGTAAACGAGAGATTTAAGCGCATAATTAGGGTTTCGATCGGAAATTACTAAAAATTGAATAGGATACTTTTTTTCTAATTGATTGATGATGGGAACTATAAAATCCAAATAATGCATGGTTGAATGTGAACCTGTCCAACCAATCGTGATTGTTTCACGATCAAAATCAATTAATCTATTGTGTTTTGTGATGGTATCGATAGTTGTTGGTACAATAGTTACATTTGGATTAAATTGTTTTGCGAAATTTGCAAGGTATTGATTTCCACATTGGATCGTTGTTACCCAACTACAAATCGAATTTACTTTTGAGTACCATTTAGTAAAAGATAGCAATGCGTTACTATCGGAGTGGTTCTTTAACCAAATGGCGTCATCAAAATCATAAAGCACTTTTTTTTTCAGTATTTTACATAGTAAATATTCAAAAATAGGAGGGCCGAATTGCATTGCTTCTCTGTGAATAAATACGAAATCATACTTTTTAATTGAAAACAATAACCCAAATCGTTT
>VFQS010002072.1_pt1 | contig 17121 bp, 16 predicted proteins | sample 3512361 | NCBI WGS metagenome assembly VFQS01 (sample SAMN10412375, study PRJNA504923) | tailings metagenome | isolation source: Relicate 1 Philex TSF3 active mining | place: Philippines
GGCACAGTTGTTGACGTAGTGGTCGCCGTCGGGACTGACGTCGATGTGGTTGTGGTGGAACTTGCGGTGGATGTTCGGCGCGTGGCTGCAGCCGGGCGTGCCGTCGTCGCGGTCGTGGTTGGACGGACTGTCGTCGTGGTCGTCGGGCGTGCCGTGGTCGATGTCGTCGTGGATGGCACTGTCGTAGTCGACGCAACTTCGCCCGACTGCACCATCAGAGCAAGATTGAACGAGCGCACATCACCGTCGGCATCGATTGCATTTACTTGCGTGGTGTGACGCCCAGCAGGTAGGCCGGCCGGCAAGGCAAATCGCTTGTTGAACGAACCGTCATCTGCCACTTGCACTTCCCCGAGGCGACGAGGAGTGGAAAAGATCCATGCCACCGCTCGACTGTTCGGACGCAACCCATTGCCAACGACTGAAATCCGATGTTCCGACTCAACGACGAGCGCCCCATCAGTATTCACTTCGGTAAGCCGCCCAGATTCATCAACCACCGACACTGCAAATCTGAACGTGGATTCATCCGAGACCGTGACGACCTTGTTGTTGATGACACCGATCTGAAGGGGGCCCTGATCTTCCGCCTGGATAACCAGTGGTTCGTCGGGTGCTGGGCGTGGCAAGGTGCCGTTCGAGAGCACTGGCTCATCGAGCGTTATGGAATCCGAGTTTGACTCCGCCGTGCACGCAGCCGTCGCAAGCACCATCGTGGCGACAAGCGCGGAGAGAACACGACCCATGACGTCTACGCAAAAACGGTAGAACCGTCAGCGACACGGACTCGTCGCTCCACGCGAAGTGGGGGGCTAGCACCCCTATTGACGAAGTGGTTCGGGCAACGTCGCGTGCAAAAGCGTTCGGTTGTTACGACGAGTCAACGTCCAGTTACCGCCGGTGATCTGATCGAACATTGCGCTTCCGACACCGCCTCGCTGCGCGATGTCGATTGCGAGTTCTGCCTTGCTCACATCGTTGTCGCTGTCGTTGCCGTCGTCATTGCCCTTGCCGTCATCCTCGACCGTTATCGAAACGGTGCCGCTCGCATCGAGCGACACCTTCACCGAGATGTTCGATGCTCCCCCGTGACGAACCGCATTCGAGATGGCTTCTTCAACGACGCGACCCACGTCACGTGCGGCAGCGTTCGGCGACTCAGTCAACTGCGGATCCACCGCGACGGAGATTGAACAGAATCCGTCCCACAGTGCAACCTTCCGGGCAACTTCACCATCGACGGTTTCTTGACCTGCCACCGGTTCGACCGGAGTTTGCAGGATCGCAACGGCCTCCATCAAAGCGAGGCCCAACGCGGCTTCATCGTTGCTCTCGCGCGCTCGCTCGATCATCAAACTGCACACCGTCAGACGCGTTTGAACGGCGCCGTGCAAGACTCGCGACGTTTCGCGTGCGAAGTCGGCGACCTTGCGACTCTTTGCTATGGCGACGACACGCTCCTCGTCGACCTCTGCGGCAAATTTCGCAAGATGCTCCTTGCGCAGACGGCGAAGCACCCCGAACGACATCGTTGCAACGACGAATACGGCGCTCCACGCAACTTGCAGAAGCAAGAGACCGTCGGGATGCGCGCTGAGCCCGAGTGTCGGGCGCAATTCGTTCGCCCCATGCGTTGCCAACTGCAACAGACCGAATGCCGTTGCGACGATCACAACGTGATACCGAGGGGCCCGTTGCATGAGGTGATTTGCCGCTGAACAAATCGCGGTGAGCACGCAAGCTCCTGCCACCAAGTACAAGACACCACGCGCCACACCGGCCTCGTCGATGAGCGACACGTAGTTGGCCAGCACGGTAAGCACCACCAGGGACTTCGTGGCAAACGGCTGTCGCACCAAGAGCGTTCGCACGAACTCACCCGCACGTAGTGGCGGATATGTCTCGGCTGACATTCGCCACAACGTTCGACTCACGGGCTGCACCACTTCCGACGACACACGGCGAAGCGTCGCGACGATTCGCGACGTATTCGGCAACAAGTCCGCCGATGGTGACGTCTCGAATTCCGACAAGAGTCCGGGATCGACCGCGCGAATCGACTCGCCTATTTCACCGTGCAGCTGGCGTTCCACTTCTTCGTAGAAGCCCTGTCGCGACTGCTCCAGCAACACCGTCTGAATCCGCTTCTCGATGAAGTCGTTTCGAAGCCTGCGGAACTCGGTCGCGTAGTCGAGTGCGAGCACCATCGCAGCACTACTCAACATTCCGAGTACCGCAAATTCAACGATGCGCCACAGCAAGGATCGCTCCGTCACGAGACCGGCTGCGTCACGCCCCAACTCGTAAATGATCGCCGACGGAACCAGGGTGGCCACCCAATACGCAACAGCCATCCAAAGTGGTACCGGCTGCAGTTCACGACGCCGGTATGCGGTGAAATGTGCCGTTACCGCCACCACCGCCGCAAATACCACCGAAACAAACCAGTATCCGAACATGAGTGGTACGTCGGCGTCGGATGCCGCCGTGCCACTCGGATCCCCGATACCAGTGGGGTCGCCCGTGTCGCTCACAGAACGTACCGACAAGTGCGCCAACAACACTCCAAATGTGAGCACCACACTGGTGAAGTAGCCGGGCAAGGAAACCAGCCATCGTCCACCAAGACGCTGTGCCAGCGACCGATCCACCGATGAAAGCACTGTCTCCTCAGGCATCAACACCTTCTCCTCGCGTGCCGCCTCCTCACGTGCCGCGACCCGAACCTCGCGTCATGCGGTGATACTCCTGCGCAATCAGCACACGCTGGTTGTATTCGCGCGACGTGGCGATGCCCAGTTGCTTGATCAAACGAGCTACCGACTTCTCCACCGCTTTTTCACTCATCAACAATTCCTGTGCAATCTGCGCATTGCTGAGCCCCGATGCGACGAGGCGCATGATCTCCACCTGATTGTCACGCAGCCTCGTGATGGGGCCGCTCGACCGCCCGGCGATGGGGCCGCTCGACCGCCTGGCGATGGGGCCGCTCGACCGCCTGCCATTACCCGCGACGGACCCCGCTTGATCCTGCGCCACGCTCTGCAACACCGCGTCGAGCAAGAACCTCGGATCATCGATCGACTGCTTCACCACATACAACGCCCGCGGTGGAAGTGCCGGTTGCCGCGAGCCAATCAACCGAGGCTCCACATACGTTGACAACACCACGATGCCGATCTGCGGCACGATCTGTCGCAGGCGGTACGCCAGGTCGATACCGGTAGGACCCTCACCAAGATCGAGATCGACGACGGCGGCGATGGCCTGCGTTGACGATCGCTTCGTGGTGAGCTCCGAAATTGCCTCGGCCGCAGTACGAACCGCTATGACGTCTCGCAGCCCGAGCGACTGGAATGTCGACGCCAAGGTTGCGAGTGTGAACGGATCGTCATCAACGATGAGTAGCCGTGGCATCGCAGACATCGTCGTAGATACTGTCACTGCCACGGGTGGCCGGCGTGTAGGTGTAGCGCCCGGGGCGGGGTGTCAGTCGGAGCCGGGGCTGTTGGCCGCTGGGTGTCAGTCGGAGCCGGGGCGGCGAGTGAACTCGGCGTTTATTCGCGCCTCGAGAGCACGAAGGCGCTGCACCACGTCGTCGAACGTCGGTGGGGCTTCCGAGAACATGCCCGCTCGGATCATCATGTCGTAGTCCTGTCGTAAGCCAACCAGCAGCCGTCCGTCTGGAACGAGACGGCACTCACCAGAAAGGCACTTCTCGTATGACACGCCCGACTTTGACCAGAAGACCGACTTCACCGCAACGACATCACTCAACAGAGCGTGTTCGACGAGCGCTTGGTCTGCAATGCGGTGATCCGCCAGCAAAGCAAGGTCGTACCAGTGACGCGCGAAGCGATCTGCGTCGCTTCGCCAGTCGCTCGCCGCACAAGCCGCATGGGCGAGCGTCACTTTCTCCCAGAAGGTTCGCACCGGAGACAGCACATTGACGGTGGCGGTCGGTATCCGAACAGGAAGATTCAGTTCGGCAACGTACGGGTGGACGTCGTGCACATCGCTCGGCGCAATTCGATTGCGCCCACCGAATTCCAACCGCACCTGCGTAGCGATGTATCCGCCTCGATTGTTGAAACAGCTCGGGTAATGAACGCTCAAGGTTTCGGGTTCGGCCAGTATTACCGTTGCCGGGAGTGAATCGCGCTCCAACGAGCGAATGAGATGCGGTCGCACATTTTCCGCCAGATGATGAGCGACCAGTCCTCGAAGGGTTGCTGACAATTTGTCGCGCTGATTCCGCGAGCTGGGAAGCGCATGGGGCATCGCGTCGAACCCGACGGTGAGATCTACGTCCTCCGAAAATCGCTTGATCACTCCGAACACTTTCGATAGCGACGTACCGCCTTTGAACGCCATGGGTAAGCCGTCACCATGGGAGAACACCGTCTGGAGGGCCCAACAAATCCACACGTCTTTTTCGACGATGAGTGCAGGCAGCCCCCGACGATCGGCAGCCGCGCGGTAGATGTCTCGCCGGTCGAATTTCGAGAGTTGAAGAAGATGTTGCGCCACTACCTACGGTGTGTGCGCGACCCCTTGAAAGAATGCCAAATTTTGTCGCTGAGCCAGGCTGGCATCGCCCACGTGGCATTTCTCAGTTGAGCGAATTGCCGCTCCCCGATTCGACTGCGCACCTGCACGATCGTGCGCTCGGTAACCACTCGCGGGCCGAGATAGCGCAACGCCGCAAGAGCAGTGCCTGCGGGAGTGTTCGCCAAAGCAAGTTGACGGGCAGATGCATGACGGAGCTTGACGATTGTCCGTCCGATTCGCACATCCCTACTTCGACCGCTGGTGCGATATACGTGACTGAGCACAACCTGCGTGGTGAGACCCAACTGATTGGCTGCCGCTGCACCAGCTGGAGCGATGGTCTCACCAGTCGATTCGGCGATCGCACGAATGACGGTCTCTGGATCCGCGGGAACGTTGCCGACTAATCGAGACTGCTTCTGGCGCATGTACACACCCCGACGAACCCGAGTGAGAACACCCTCCCGCGCAAGTCGACTGAGGGCTTGGTCGACTGTCGCGCGTGGACCAAGTCCGAGAAGTCGCGCAGTGGTAAAGGGTTCACCAAGCGGCTGCTCGAGCGCAGCCAATCGCACGGCTTCGGCAACTGTCATGTCAGAAAGTGTATGCGTTTTTCTGACACACTTGGCACGTCTCCAGTTGCTGGGCGGCAAGGTGTGAACTGCAGTGGCTGGCGGGTGTCAGTCGGTGCCGGGGATGTTGGCCGCTGGGTGTCAGTCGGTGCCGGGGATGTTGGCCGCGGGGTGTCAGTCGGTGCCGGGGCGGCGAGTGAACTCGGCGTTCGGATCGCCCTTGTAGTTCGACGGCAAGGCTGCGCGGAGTTCGGCCTCCGTCGGTTCGCGGTACTCGCGTGCCTCGGGCGGCAACAAGTTGACGATGGCCGACATCATGCGCTTGGTGTTGTCGTCGGCAAGTGCGTCGGCGGCTGCGGCCAGCGCATCGCCGGCGAGTGCGTCGGATACGGTGTCGCGGCGAAGCGCCACTTCTGGCCCCACCGTTACGGATACCTTCGGCGGGTTCGCCACGTTCCACAACATCGGCACCTGCGAGTTGCGTGGCCACACCTTCTCCGTGCCCCACAAACCCATCGGAATCACCGGTGCACCCGTGCGCACTGCGAGGCGTGCAGCACCCCACCTGCCCTGCAACACCGGATCGAAGAATGCGCGTCCACGTGGAATGGTGCCTTGCGGCATGATCGCCACCATCTCCCCTGCTTCGAGTGCTGCGGCTGCGGCGTCGAGTGGCGCGTCACTCCCCGTGCCACGCTCCACACGAATGCCACCGAGTGCGGCGGCGAGCTGGCCGATTACCGGCGCATCGAACACTTCCTTCTTGCCGAGGAAGCGCACCGTGCGACCTGTTTTGGCGACGGTGAGCGACACGGCGAACACGTCGAAATAGCTGCGGTGATTGCCGACGAGAATCGCCGGACCATCGGACGGAATGTTGTGCGTACCTTCAATAGTGAACTTGGCGAACGGAATCAACTCGGGTCGCGCAAACGTGAGTGCGAGTTTCTGCAATTCGGTACCGATGACCGGCACCTTCACCACGCCGGGCGACACGTCGAGATTGAGAATCGGCCAGCGACGAGCAGTGGCCAACACCTGCAAACGCGCATCGGGGTTCACCGCATGCGGCGCGCCGACAGCTTCGAGCAATGGTGAGTCGTAGATGCTGTCGGTGTATGCGGCACAGTCGGCGATGTTCACGCCGTTGTTGGCGCACCACTCGCTGACTGCGCCGAGCTTGCCACCCGACCACACGAATCGACCATCCAGTTCGCCGCTGTAAAGACCGCCGGCGTCTACCTCGAATCGCGTACCGATCACGTCGTCAAAGCCGAGCGATCGCGCGAACTCGTCGATGAAGTCGTACGGCGTGGTGGTGGCGAGCACCAGCTTGTCGCCTGCAGCGCGATGCTTTTCGATCATTTGTCGGGCGAAAGGTTGCACCAACGTGGTGAGTTCGGGAATTGCGTTGCGCGCGGCATCGCGCACGAGACGCTGCGACTTGCCTTTCATCGCCGTAGCACCCTGGCGTGCAAGCAACATCGAGGGCAACGTCTCGCCCACCGAGTTGAAGATGCGGTAGATGAGCGACTCACCGGGGAACGACTGCGGCACCAATCGTGCGGCACGCAACGATGCGGTAATCACGGGGCCACTGGCACCCGACAACAGCGTGCGATCAAGGTCGATGAATGCGGCCGACGCCATGCACAGGAACGCTACGACCGCAGCGTCTAGCCTTGCGCGTTGTGACGGCAGTCCATCTCACTCGCAAGGTGCCGGGGGCTGCCAGCGCCGCAGTACGCCAATTGGCCAGCGGTCGCCGCGTGGTGTGGGCCGAAGTGCACGACGACGTGCACAAGGGTGCCTTGTCCTCTGCCGCCTCGGGCGTGCTGCGCAATGCGGCATCCATGGCACGCGACAAGCGTTTGCCATTGGTGCTGGTGTTGGCATCGTCGGGAGCCGACCTGCGCGAGGGGGTCTCTGCGCTGCACGGTTGGGGCGAAGCCGCGCGGGTAATTACCGAGTGCTCGGGTGTGGTGCCCACGATTGCCATCGTGGATGGTCCGGCGGTGTCGGGCCCCGCGTTGCTGATTGGTTTGTGCGACCTCGTGATCATGACCACCGAATCGTTCGCGTTCGTGTCGGGGCCAACCATGGTGGTGCAGATGACCGGCGTGGACGTGAGCAACGAAGAACTCGGCGGCACCGACATCCACTCCCGTCAGAGCGGCGTTGCCAATTTGGTGGCCAACGACATGGCACACGCCGAAGAGTTGCTCAACGAAGTGTTGCGATACCTCCCCGATCACGTGGACGACCTTCCCGAGTTCATCGAATCGGGTGACCCTGCCGATCGCTGCTGTCCGGAGTTGAACACTATCCTCCCTGCATCACCCACCGGGAGTTACGACGTGCGACACGTGATCGAATCCATCGTGGACGACGGCGTGCACCTGGAACTTCGCGCTGGTTGGGCCAACAACGTGGTGACCACGCTCGCCTCGATCGGTGGACGAGCAGTGGGCATCGTTGCGAACCAGCCACTCGCGCTGGCAGGCACGCTCGACATTCAGGCGTCGCAGAAGGCCGCGCGCTTCGTTGCGTTCTGCGATGCGTTCAACTTGTCGATCGTCACGCTCGTCGACACACCGGGCTTCTACCCCGGCAAAGACTTGGAGTGGCGCGGCATGATTCGCCACGGCGCACAACTGGTGTTCGCCTATGGACGAGCCACCGTGCCACGCGTGTGCGTGATCCTGCGCAAGAGCTACGGCGGCGCCTACATCGTGATGGACAGCAAGCGCATGGGTAACGACGTGTGCATCGCATGGCCCACCGCCGAACTTGCCGTGATGGGCGCCGGACAGGCCGCCGCCATCCTGCAACGACGCGCCACCCCCGACGAACGCGCTGCCTTCGAAAAGGACTACGAACAACGCCTGCTCAACCCGTACGTGGCCGCCGAACGCGGATACGTGGACTCGGTCATCACGCCCGAAGAAACGCGACTCGAAGTACTCGCCGCCCTCGACATGCTGTCGAGCAAGCGCGAAAAGTTCCCTCGTCGTAAACACGACAACGGCCCGCTGTAAATAGGGGGCGTTCCACGACGTCGGTGGCGATGCGCTCGGCGTCGGGGCACCTTCGGCAAGTAGCGTGAACGACTGGGAGAGGAAGCTCCCGATAACGAGAGACGGAAAGGCCTAACGATGGCTGAAACGATCACGATCATTGACGACCGCACGGGCAAACAAGTGACCGTGCCGATCACGGGAAGCACCTTCCCCTCATCGGCATTGCGTCAGCTCGACCCCAAACTGCGCATGTACGACCCAGCGTTCTTGTCGACGGCGGCATGCAAGTCGGCTGTCACCTACTTGGATGGCGATGCAGGCATCCTTCGTTACCGCGGCTACCCCATCGAGCAGTTGGCAGAGAAGTCCACGTTCCTCGAAGTGGCCTACCTGCTCCTCAACGGCGAACTGCCGAACGCACAGCAGCTCGAAACCTGGACGTACGACGTCACCCACCACACCATGATTCACGAGAACATGCGCAAGCGATTCGTGGACGGATTCCACCACGACGCACACCCGATGGGTATGTTCATCTCCGCAACCGCTGCGCTCGGCACGTTCTACACCGATGCCAAGGACATCGATGCCGACGACTCGCTCTACAAGCAGACGCTTCGTCTTATCGCCAAGTCGCCCACCATTGCGGCGATGTGTTACCGCTTCAGCACCGGTTTGCCGTTCGTGTCACCCAACAACTCGTTGGACTACTCGGCGAACTTCCTCAACATGATGTTCCGCATCGGTGACGACTACCGAATCAACCCGACGCTTGCCAAGGCGATGGACCTGTTGTTCATCCTGCACGCCGACCACGAACAGAACTGCGGCACCACCACCATGCGCGTGGTGGGCTCATCGCATGCCGACCCGTACAGCGCTGCGGCTGCAGCAGCGGCGGCCCTCTACGGCCCGCTCCACGGTGGCGCCAACGAAGCCGTGGTGCGCATGTTGCAAGACATTCGCAGCGTCGACAACGTTCCGGCGTTCATCGCCGACGTGAAAGCCGGCAAGGGCCGTCTGATGGGTTTCGGACACCGCGTGTACAAGAACTACGACCCGCGCGCCACCATCATCAAGAAGGCCGCCTACGACGTGTTCGAGGTGACGGGCAAGAATCCGCTCCTCGACATCGCGTTGAAGCTCGAGGAAGTGGCGTTGAAGGACGAATACTTCGTATCGCGCAAGCTGTATCCGAACGTGGACTTCTACTCGGGCCTCATCTACCAGGCGCTCGGATTCCCCGTGGAGATGTTCACCGTGTTGTTCGCGATTCCACGCATGACCGGATGGTTGGCGCACTACAGCGAGCTGCTGCGTGACGACGACCAGAAGATCTCACGCCCGATGCAGTGGTACACCGGCGTCGACTCGCGCGACTACGTAGCGATCAACAAGCGCTAGTACGCGCAGCCGCGGTGCGGCGCTGAATGCCGTTGTGGCCGCCACGGTGCGGCGCTCGGCGCCGTTGTTCCAGCCGCAGTACGGCGCTGAATGCCGTTGTTCCAGCTGCAGTACGGCAGGCGCGGCGGGCGGTGACCCGGCGTTGGAGGCGGTGCTAAGCGCTGATCACGCGCTGGTAATGGACGAACTCGCGCCACGGGCGAAACCCCAGCGACTCGTACAAGTGATATGCCCCGGTGGGGTTAGCCGAGTCGACGTCCAGAGCCGCAAACTGCATGCCTTCTTCTCGGTACTTCGCAAGTGCCGTGGCGATGAGCTGTGAAGCAATACCGCGACCCCGCCATTCGGCGAGCGTGCCGATGTTGTCGATCCAGGCGTACTTCGCCCCGAGCAACTCGTCGTCGTTCTCGAACCGGTGTGTGATGAGGTGACCGATGATCCGATCGTCATCGTTCACCGCGAAGTACGACCAGTCGGGTCGTGAACCGAACCCGGAGGTTTGGGTTTCCCACCACTCCGGCGCGGTGGGTGTGGAACCCCAATGGTCCATGAAGGCTGCGTTCTTCACGGCGCGTGCCTCCTCATTGCGGTTGAGATCCCACGGCACGATGCGAAAACCGGAAGCTGCCCGTGTGGTAGGCGTTGGCTGGCTCGACTTGGCAGGCGTTGGCTGGCTCGACTTGGCAGGCGTTGCCTCGTTCAGGTCGGCCCGCAAGTCGGTGAAATAGCGAATCGGCTCGAGCCCGAAGCGTTCGAGCAGCCGAATCGCGGAGGTGTTCTTACGCGTAACGTCGACGCGCAAGTACTTGGGGAGGTCGTTCCTCGACGTCTTCAGCAACTCCGTGCCGCGCTCCAGACCCCACTCCATCAGTCGGCGACCAATGCCCTTGCCGCGCTGGTCGGGGTGCACGGCACCGAACAGGTAGCAACGCACCTCGCGAACCTTCGAGGCCAGGTAGTACGCATACACCGCACCAACGAGTTGATCGTCTTGCCACGCAGCCAACGTGTGATTGGCGAGATCAACGGGGTGCGACTCGAAGTCTTCGCGAATCTCCTCGCCCACCTGATGCTGTGCACGGCCGTCGACGACTGATGACACGTTGAGTAGCCGTGCGAGTGCGTCGTAGTCGCTGTCATTATCACGAAGCGAGCGGTACGTGACGGACATTGGTGATTCGGCGCTACTACGCCACAGTGACCAGAATCTTACCGATGTTGGCGTTGGCTTCCATGTGGCGATGCGCATCGACAATCTGGTCGAGCGAAAATCGCGTGTCGATGATCGGCCTGAGGACTCCTGCATCGAAATCCGGCAGCAGTGCATCGGCAAACGCTCGCGACACGGCGATTTTTTCTTCCTTCGGTCGTGGACGCAACACGGTGCCGGTAATGGACGCGCGCTTGGGCATGAGTGACGCCACGTTGAAGTTGGTGGATGGCCCCGCCATGGTGCCCACCTGGATGATGCGACCCTTCAACGCAAGACACGACACGTTGCGCGCGGTGTAATCGCCGCCGATCACGTCGAGCACCACATCCACACCTTTGCCGTCGGTGGCGTGTGCGATGGCGGTGGCGAAATCGTCCTTGGTGTAATCGATCACCAAGTTGGCGCCAAGATCGCGGCACGCCTGCACTTTGTCGCCGTTGGAGCGAGAACCCGAGCAGGTAACCGCGATCCACGCCCCCATCGCACGACAAATTTGTATGGCGGCAGTGCCAACGCCCGACGCACCCGCATGCACCAACGCTCGCCCACCGGGTGTGAGACCACCCTGCAACACCAGCGCATCCCACGCGGTGATGAACACTTCGGGAATCGCCGCTGCCTCGTGCAACCCCATGCCCCGAGGTGTGCGCATGGCCTGATCGGCCGGAATAGTGAGGTACTCGGCGTAGGCACCACCCGAGACGATGCCCATCACGTGGTCGCCGGGCTTCCAGCGCGAGGCGCGGGCATGCGAAGTGGCGGCACCGCTCGAGGTGGCGGGACCACTCGCGGTGGTGGCACCGCTCGGGGCGGCGACGACTTCGCCGGCGAATTCCATGCCCGGAATGTCGTAGTCACCCGGAAACGGATTCGGATAAAACCCACGACGTTGCAACAAATCGGCACGATTCAATGCGGTGGCGTGCACTCGCACGAGGATTTCGTCGGCGGCCGGCGTGGGCACCGGCACGTCGGTGATGCGCAACACGTCGGGCTCGCCGAACTCGGTGAGCACCACGGCCCGCATGGTGTGGTGGCCTAAGCCATCTTCTCCTGCAGGCGACGGTCGATTGCCGAGAGGAACTCTTCCGTGGTTTGCCACGGTGTGTCCTTGGAAATCAACGCTGCGAGATCCTTGGTCATCTCGCCGCCTTCCACCGCTTCGATGCACACCTGCTCGAGGGTGTTGGCGAAGCTGGTGAGCTCCGGCGTGTTGTCGAGCTTGCCGCGATGCGCCAAGCCGCGCGTCCAGGCGAAGATCGACGCAATCGGGTTGGTGCTGGTCTTCTTGCCGGCTTGGTGATCGCGATAGTGACGCGTCACGGTGCCGTGTGCTGCTTCACTCTCGAGCACGCGACCATCGGGTGTGGTGAGCACGGAGGTCATGAGACCGAGCGAACCGAAACCCTGCGCGACGACGTCGGACTGCACGTCACCGTCGTAGTTCTTACAGGCCCACACGTAGCCACCTTCCCAACGCAGCATGCACGCGACCATGTCGTCGATCAAACGATGCTCGTAGGTGAGACCAGCCTTGTCGAACTCGGTCTTGAACTCCTGCTCGAACACTTCGGCAAAGATGTCCTTGAACTGGCCGTCGTAGGCCTTCAAGATGGTGTTCTTGGTGCTGAGATACACCGGATAGTTGCGCTGCAGTCCGTAGTTGAACGATGCACGAGCGAAATTGCGGATGCTCTCGTCGTAGTTGTACATGCCCATGATCACGCCACGACCCTTGAACTTGGCGACTTCCATTTCCACGGGCTTGCCGCCGTCCTGCGGAACGTAAGTCATGGTGACGGTGCCGGGGCCGGGAACCTTCCAATCGGTTGCGCGGTACTGGTCGCCGTGCGCGTGACGGCCGATGACGATCGGCTTGTTCCAATGCGGAACCAACCGTGGCACGTTCTTGATGATGATCGGCTCGCGGAACACCACACCGTCGAGGATGTTGCGGATGGTGCCGTTCGGCGACTTCCACATCTGCTTCAAGTTGAATTCCTTCACGCGGGCCTCGTCGGGCGTGATGGTTGCGCACTTCACGCCAACGCCGTGCTTCTTGATGGCGTTGGCCGCGTCGATGGTGACCTGGTCGTCGGTCTTGTCGCGGTACTCGATGCCGAGGTCGTAGTAATCGAGCTCGAGATCGAGGTACGGGAAGATCAAACGGTCCTTGATGAACGACCAGATGATTCGGGTCATTTCGTCGCCGTCAAGGTCGACGACTGGGGTTACGACTTTTATCTTTTTTGCCACGCAGGTACCCTACTTGACGATGGACTTTGCGTGGAGCAATGAGCAGGTACTCCTTCGCAAACGTGCCCAAGAACTTGCGGCCGACGCCGTCGCGCGTTACGGCAGGTCGAACGACAGTTGGATGAACGGTTACTCCAAGGAATTTTCGCGCGAACTGGGTCGTGAAGGGTTCATCGGCATGACCTGGCCGAGCGAATTCGGTGGCGGCGGACGCCCGGCCATCGATCGTCTCATCGTTGGCGAGGAAATGATCGCCGCCGGCGCCCCGATTGCTGGCATGTGGTTTGCCGATCGTCAAATGGGCCCCGCGCTCATCGGCTACGGCACCGCAGACCAACGCGCACAATTCCTGCCCGACATGTTGCGCGGCGACACCACATGGTGCATCGGCATGAGCGAACCGAACGCCGGCAGCGACTTGGCGTCGTTGACCACCTCCGCCGTGCGCGACGGCAACCACTGGGTGATCAACGGACAAAAAATTTGGACCAGTTTCGGTGAGCTCGCCGATTTCTGTTATCTCATTTGTCGCACCAGCAAGGAAGGTCCACCTCATGCGGGCATCAGCGAGATCATCGTTCCGATGGATACGCCGGGCATCGAAGTACGACCAATCACCGACATGACCACCAACCGACACTTCTGCGAAGTGTTCTACACCGACGTTCGCGTGCCGATCGAAAATTTGGTGGGCGCCGAAGGTGGTGCGTTCAAGCAAACCATGCGACAGCTGGAACACGAACGCGGCGGTATCGATCGCCTGGTGTCCAACCGTGCGTTGTACTTGATGGCACGGGAGCGCGCCGACACTTCGAACCCGTTGATTCGCCAAGCCATCGCCGATGTCGAGATCGGCTACACGCTCGGGCGAATTCTCGTGATTCGCGAAGTATTGCGACAGGCGCCAGCCGGCTTCTCGGCTGCCACCAAGTGCTTCTGCACCGAGCACGAGGCGCGCGTAGCCGATTTCGTGTCGCAGGTGTTCGGCCCGTACGCCACGCTGTGGGACGACGTCAGCCAGGGACTCGCCTATGCACCCGCGTACACGATCATGGGTGGCACGTCGAACGTGATGCGCAACATCCTCGGCGAGCGCGTCCTCGGCCTACCGAAGTAGTTTTGGCGTGTGGCCACGCATCCGATAGAGCTCAGCACCCGCGTCATTGATTCCGGAGTCGTCGACGAGCGACTCAATCGAGTTGATGGTGACATCTGGGAACTCACCGACAACGTGGCCGTCGTCGAGAGCTTCAGCCATTGCGTCACGGTGAACACCGGTGATGGGCTCATGTGCTTCGACGCATCGGGTGCGCAAAGTGGCACCAAGGTGGTGGAGGCGATTCGTACGTGGTCGTCGGCGCCGATCTCCCACCTGGTGTACACGCACGGACACTTGGACCACGTGGGCGGCAGTGGTGCGTTCCTCTCCGATGCGACATCGCGGGGCACACGTCGCCCAACGGTGGTGAGCCACGAGGCCGTCCTCCCCCGCTTCGAGCGATACAACGACATGTCGGACTTCAACAACTTGATCAATCGTCGACAATTCGGCGGAATTCGCGCAGATCAAGGTTTGGGTGTGGGTGGTGGCGCTGGCGAGCTCGCACCACCGGCAGGTGGCACGGCTGGCGGTGCGGCTGGTGGCGCGACACTCGCCCGATTCCTGCCCGAGAACGCTCTTGCACCCGACCAAACGTTCCGCGAATCACTGTCGATGACCGTCGGCAATCTCGCGGTGGAGATGCACCACGACCGAGGTGAAACCGACGACCACCTGTGGGCGTGGTTCCCCGAGAAGAAATGGATCGTGACCGGCGACTTCATCATCTGGAACTTCCCCAACGCCGGCAACCCGCAGAAAGTGCAGCGATACGCAGCCGACTGGGCTCGCGCGTTGCGCCGAATGGTGGCGATGGGACCCGAGTTGTTGCTACCCGCGCACGGATTGCCGATCGTGGGCAAGGAACGCATAGCGATGGTGCTCGGCGATATCGCCAGCGCATTGGAATCGCTCGTCACGCAAGTGATTCAGATGATGAACGACGGCGCCACCCTCGACACCATCGTGCACACCGTGAAAGTGCCCGATGCGGTGTTGGCAAAGCCGTACATGCGACCGCTGTACGACGAGCCCGAATTCGTGGTGCGTGGCATTTGGCGAATGTACGGAGGATGGTGGGACGGTGCCGCATCACGATTGAAGCCGTCGCCCGATGCCGTACTCGGTGCAGAGATTGCATCGTTGGCCGGTGGCGCAGACGTGCTGATGGCACGTGCCAAGGGCCTCGCCGAGGATGGCGACATGCGACTGGCGTGCCACCTCGCCGACTTCGCCGGATGGGCCGCACCCGACGATGCTGCCGTGCATGCGCGCCGCGCCGAACTCTACGAATTGCGCCGCAAGCAGGAACTGTCACTGATGAGCAAGGGAATCTTCCGCGCGGCCGCCCGCGAATCGGAAGCCGTCGTCAAGCGACAGCAGTAACGCGCCGCGAGTTAGGCGGCGCCTAAGTAGCGCGCCGCGGGTTAGGCCGCGCCGATTGCGGGCACCGGGAGATCGGCCACCGTTTGCTCGAGCAATGGTGCCGTCATGCGGGTCCAGCGGCACCACCCGCAATTCGGTGCCGAACGCGGCATCGTGCGACGCGTGATGAGCTTGACCGCATCGGCAACGAAGTGCAGGAACGCTTCGTCATCACGCTCGACCTCCACCCACACGGCACTGGTGCGGTAGGCGAACTGCTTGATGGTGGCCTTGGTTCGGGTGGCTTCTTTCGTTCGAGAGGCCACTTTGGACGCACGTGGCGACGTCACCACCGGTAGCTCGATCATGTCGTCAGGAGGAAAGCAGACGAGCCCCATGCGCGACACTGGCGCAAGCGGCAACGCATCCCCCGCCGGACGTTCCAGTGCGATGGCGTAGGCGTGCAACTGGCGACCATAGAGCGCAGCAGCGTCGTCGGACGGTGCGGACGTCTTGAAGTCGCACACACCGTAGCCGGCACGCGAGAACTTGAAAATGGTGTCGGTATCGCCACCGAACTGCACGCGGTACGAGGTGCCAGGCAATGCGATGGTCTCCGACTTCACTCGCTTGCCACGCTGAACGACTCCCGCGGGAAGCGATCGCGACACTTCCTTCACGGATCGGCCGACGAAGAAGTCTTTTTGCGCGTTGTCGAGCGCACCGAACACCTTTGGAAACGCCGTTGCCGGACGCGGGCGACCGTTGTAATGATGCCAGAAACAGGCCGGGCACTCGTCATGCAGGAATGTGAGCGAGGATGGGCTCAAGCGGACAACGCCCTCGGCGAGATCAGCCTGGCGGCGTTGGGCAATGGTGGGTCGTGGTGGTTTGGTGGTGAGCGTCGTCATCGTGCCCACGAACATACGCCGTGGGTGTCACACCGAATCCCGATGTGACACCCCGACGAGTCTTACGACCTACTTAGAGGTATGCGACGTGCTTTCGGGGAGAGTTCCCCACTGCGCTTAGGCGAAGAAGCGGAGGAACACCCACGTATTCGCTGCGGTCTTCACGAGGAGACCGTGCTGATACGTGACGCTGTCCATGGATTGGAACGACGTTCCGTTGATGGTTACCCCGGTTGCGCCTTGAATCCAGATGTAATTTGCCAAACGACCGATATCGATTCGCGTTCCAATTGGGAAAGCCACCGCCGAGTCGGCAGGAACCGTGATAGCCGAATCAACCGAGGAGGTAATGAACTTGCCTGCATCGGCGAGGGTCAATGTGTAGGCAGATGTCGCGAGGTTCATCACCGTCTGCGCAGTGGCGTAACTGCCGGCTGCACCAGTCGCACCCGTGGCGCCCGTAGCACCAGTTGCACCTGCAGGACCCGTCACACCAAGCGTGAGGCGCTTCTCTGTCTTCCCACGACACTTGCCCGTTGACGAGTAACGAACCACATCAGTGGTCTTGTTCGCACAGAGCACAACGCTGTTTGCGGATGCAACCGTGGCACCAAAGCCAACGGTGGTCGTTGCTGCCACCGCAAGCGCGATTACGGACTTTCGGATCATTGCTGTTCTCCTTTGAACGTTGACTCCGCTTTACACGGAATACCTCCAATGGTAGGGCAGC
>VFQS010002073.1_pt1 | contig 17118 bp, 10 predicted proteins | sample 3512361 | NCBI WGS metagenome assembly VFQS01 (sample SAMN10412375, study PRJNA504923) | tailings metagenome | isolation source: Relicate 1 Philex TSF3 active mining | place: Philippines
CACCATCCGTCTTAACTGCTGTTAAAACTACTTCTCGTATCGCTCTAATTCTTTCGCTTGAAAATTTTAATGCTTTACCAGATTTTTTTACTGCAGTAAATACTATCTCATAGTCATCATAAAATACTTTATTTGCAAACCTTAGTGCACGAAAAGTTTTTTTTACTGCTTCAAAAACTATATCTCGGTCTTTTTTTAAAGATTCACTCGCGTAAAATAAAGACATACCATGTACTTTTACTGCCATAAGAACAATTTCTTTATCATCTTTAAAAACATCAGGTAAGTACTGAAGAAGTTTACCGTTTTTTCTGACTAGAATTGATGCCAATTCTTTATCATATTTATATTGAGTTGGAATATCTAAATATTCTTGATTATCAATTAAAACTGATGAAATAATCGCTTCTCTTTCAGAAATAACAGGGTTGTTTTTTATACAGCGTATGGAGAATCCATTATTCATTTTTGCTGCGTTATAAGTTGTTAGTTCAACAGATTTAAGTCTTATTTCATTAAATTCAGAAAAACATTGAATGCAAAAAATAAATACGAATTTTTCTTTCTCATTATTTGCAATATCAGACACCAAATTTTTTACATTATCTATATCACTTGGTAGTGATATTAAGTTGGTGTTTCTATCTTTTAACTCATCTAAATCACTTTTATTAAGGTCTATTACTGTGTTTGACCAAAAATAGGTGAAATGATTTAAATGTTTGAAAGTTCCATCCTCATAACATTGACCACTAGGTATGCAATTGAAATCAAATAAATCGGTTCCAATTCCTTTTGTTTTATAAATATTTAAATCAACAAATTCAATCGGGTTATATTCCAACTCATTCTCATAAAACCAAGTGTTGCCTGCTTTAAGTTGGTTTAGATTTTCAATTTTAATTAAGTTAGTTAGATTAATAAAATCATTAGCATTTGGAATACTCCAACCTTCAGGTGCTAAACCTCTTACATCATTTACAGCATACCAATTGTAAAGTTTACCATATACTTCGTCATTATCAGGATTAAAGGAATAATAGCACCAAGCAGGAGTTTGGTTTCTACCAGCATCAACCCAATCTTTAGCTGATTTTGCATGAAATATTTCGTCACCATTTGAAAATGTAACTGTATCTAAATTCTTGTTTGCCCAAACTTGTTTTCCAATGACAACTTTTTCCATTTATCTAATTATAATATATCTCTAACTTTATTTAAATAATTTGTAATTATTTGTTTTGTTTTAACAAAATTTTCGTTTTTGAGATTTGAATTTTCTTTTAAATATAGGTTTCTATTAATTTCTATCATTATAGAGTATACATTTTTATTTTTTTTGTAATACTCACTTGGTACTAAAGTTCCATTGTATGGTTTATTTACATCTACATGACCACAAAAATTTTTAAAATATTTTTTTGTTAAATCTTCAAGTTCAAAAGGAGTGTGAAAATTATCAGTCCCAATTGAAAAATCTGACCTTAATGTATCTTGATCATCATCTCTTTTAAATGGAATATTTGAAAGCGAATGACAATCAATAATAATTGCTTTGCCAAAATTTGATAATTGATAATCTACAGCCCTTTTCAATTTTAAATGATGTGGAAAATAAAAATTGGTTATGATTCTATTTCTTAAAGTTGGATTTATAGATCTTAATTTTAAACCATCATCAGTAGTTTCATACAAAACACCCATTCCTTTTTTTGACATGGGTTCTAGTTCGTCTAATTCAAATCGCTCGGTATCACAGAAAACTCTAGAAAAATTAGCTACTATCATATCATCTATTTCAGAATGAAATAGTTCATCAGTATACCAATCAGTTAATTTTAATATTTCATTTTCAATGATATGATTAGATGCAACATAACCATCGAAAAAAGGAATGTAGGCTGAAGAATGTGGGATATGCAAAATAAGTTTTTTCATACAAACAATGAGTTTATCGCTTAATATCTATTTAATTCTTTAAGAATAATGTCATCCTGTAATTTTTTAGAGGCATATCTTAAAATATTTTTCTGGTTTTTAAGTGCTTCATAAACTATTTCCCTATCATTTTTGAACGTATCTGAAAGGGTTTTAAGTAGAATACCAGATCTTTTAATAGCAATTAAAACTATTTCTCTGTCATTCTGATAATCCTGTCGAATAGAAAGAAAATTTTCAGGATATTCTTTAATTGCCTCAATAATTACCTCTTTATCATTTTTTAAATTATCCTTTAAATTTTTATACAAATATCCATTCCTTTTCATAGCCTCAAGAACAATCGTTTTATTTTCTTGAAATTCTAGTGGTAAACTAAATAATATATTTGCATTGATTTGAATTGCTTCTAAAACAAAATCATATTCCTTTTTGAATTCTGGTGTAATAAATTTAAAAATTGTATCATCATATTTTAACGCAGCCAATATAATATCTTTATCATTCTTTGACTCCTTATCAAGTTCATTAAATATTCTACCTTTATTTTCAAGCGATACAATAATTAGAGATTTATCTTTTTTAAGAGAATTATGTATGTATTTAAAACTATTACCGTTTTTTTGAATCGCTAATAAAACAATCTCTCTTTCATTTCTTAATCTATCCGAAACATAATTGAGTGAATTACCATCATTATTAACTGCTGCAAGGACTATTTCTCGATCATTTTTTAATTCTGTTGAGGCATATTTCAATACACTTCCATCGTTTTGAACTGCTGCTAGAACAATCTTTTTATTGTTTTTTAATTCTTCAGAAACGTATTTTAAACATTTGCCATAGATTGAAACTAGGTTAAAAACAAATTCCTCATCTGTTAATAAGCCTTCCGAAATATAGGGAATAACACCAGAATTAATTTTGATGGCTTTAAGAATAAATGATTTATTTTGTTTTAACTCGTCTGAGGCATCTAACAATGAATTTGAAAAAAGTTTAATCGATGCTAATACACAATCTTCGTCGTTTTTTAAATTTAATGTTGCATGCTTGATTGAAATACGATAATCATTGATGCTCTTTTTACGCCTAATTTCAAACATGTATAAGTTATCTAACGATGTAATTAGGTCTAAAAACTTTTCTTTGTTATCAATACTATTTTCTTCATATTTGATATCAAAATTTGGTAAATTAAAATTTATATCATCAAAATAATTATTGCGATTCATATCTAAAAACGTTTATTTATTCGTCCTCATATTCGTCATTAGACCAAGATTCTTCTATCCAAGAATCATCTTCATCTTCCACTTCATCATCATATTCTTTCAGTTTCTTTTTTATGTTTTCTGATAAAAATTGTAATGGTTCTTCATCACTTACTGTACCATGTATTTCAATTAATTTTTTTATAAATGTGATGTCATTTTGTATTTCATCAGATGCATAATTTAAACAATGTCCTCTCCAATCACATTCAAAACCTTTGGATTTTTGAAAAATATCTAAAATAAATTCTCGATCGTTTTTTAATCTATCTGATGCGAATTCAAGAAGGCTATTATCGAATTCACACGCTATTCTAACAAGTTCATCATTATCCTTACTTTTTTCTGGCATTGCTACAAGCAAAAATGGATGCATGGTTTTAAATACTGAAGGAATCTCTAATTTGTTTTTTAGAGCAAGGTCTAAATTATTATAGATTTTCTTAATATTGTTTGGCTCCATGTAAAATGTATTTTGGTTTAATATCATCCATAACACATCTTGGTTGTATTTGAGTGAATCTGGAAAGGAATCGTATAAGTCTCCAGAAGAGTAATCTAATATTTCTAATATTATTGAATAATCAACTTCTAAGTTTGCTAAATCATATGCGTATAGGTAACAAACATCGTTTTTTTCAATGACAATTTTCATAAAATCAACATCATTTAGCAAATCTTTTGAAGCAAATTTTATAATAGCACCATTTATCGAAATTGCCTTGAATATAAATTCTCTATCATTTAGTAAACGTTCTGGAATATAGTTAAAGAATATATCAAAGAATATATCTGGAACACAAGTTTTTTCAATTTTTAAAACATTTAAAATAAAAGATTCATCTTCATAAATTGTTGGGCATTTGTAGTTTAAAAAATCATACAATTCAGAAACTAAATAATCTTTTGATAATTGTTTAATCGCATTAAAAATAATTTCATGATGATTTAAAAAATCGATTTCTACGAATTGCAAAAATGCTCCGTTGATTTTGACAGCATCAACTAGAAATGTTGGGTTATTTATAATACTATCGTCTAATTTAAACCAATTATCTCGATTCGTATTTAATGCAATTAAAGCGATTTCATGGTTGATTTGTAGATGTTTGGGTAAATAATTTAAAGCAAATTTATTATTAGTTACAGCCACTTTTGCTATTTCAAAATCATTTTTCAAACTTTCATCAATAAATTGATAGGCTTCAGCATTGTTTTGAACTGCAATAATTGCAAACTCTTTGTTACTCTTTATTTCCGTCTGTAAAAATTGCATCACCATCCCATTGTTTTTCAATGCTTCGGTAATAAAGTCTATATCTTGTTGTTGTTTTTGTGATGCTTTTTTAAAATATTGTACATCAAACTTAATCGCATAAAGTAATAGTTCCTCATGATCAATGTATTGTTCAAAAACTTCTAAATAATAAGATGGTTGGTACTTAATTTTTGATTTAATTTTTTCAAGTGTTAAATCTGTATTCGTAGAGATACACCTAACACTATAGCCATAATTATTTTCAATGTGACCTAAGTAAGATTTAGGAAATATATAGTCTGAATAAACACAAAATTTATATGCTTCACCCTTGTTAGAAAAGCAGAATAAAAAAGCATCTGATTTATCATCTAAAACACTTTCTCGAACATTTTCATTTTTTAAAACTATCAATTCGGAATAAAAAACACCTTCATTAGTAATATATCCATTTGGAATAGCATTAAATCCAGTCTCATTAAATTGATTTGTCTTTCTTAAATTAAGATTAATATCACGTTCATCCCAACCCCAAAAATCTGGACCACTATAATCATATCCAAAATCCCAATAACTTTTATTTTCAGATAAGATTACGTATTCATTCGAACTACCATTATTAATCGTCTTAAGTAATTGTTCAAAGTCCGATACGGTTGGTATCCTCCAACCCTTAGGCGCTAGACCTCGCTCATCATTTATTGCATATAAATTGTATAACTTCCCGTTATCTTCATTAAATTCATAATAGCACCAAGCAGGTTGTTTTTTATCATTTGCTTCAATCCATTCTTGAGAAGAAAAAACTTGAGGTATTTGATCGCCATTAGCGAAACAATCAGTATCTAAATCTTTAGCTGACCAAACTTGTAGTCCAATTACAATTTCTTTCATAATTTAATTGATTTGTTGTTCAATTATTTTCCAATAGGTTTTTGCATATTCGCCAGATGGTTTTACAGTGTAACCCATTGCTCTAAACCAAACGGGTTTGAAAGACCTTACTTTCATATTATATTCTTTATTACTACCACTTAAAACTGTGTCAGATAATAAAAAGTATAAATGTATAAGGGTATCAAAGTCACATGATCCATCAAATGTGACCGTATTTGTTCTATTTATCCAATCTGATGTTTCTTTATCAAACCAAACGGTTTTTGATTCATGATCAATTTCAAGATAAATTTTATTATCATCGTTATGATAAAATACTACATTAGGTTTTGTATTTAACTTGAAAGAATTCAACTCTTGCAGATTAAAATCACTCATTTTCAAAAAAAAGTGAATTGCAATAGATTTTAATTTATCTATCTCATTAGGATTAATTGAATCTATATATTTGAAAGATTTTAATTTACTTTCTAACTTATTTTCATCATATAAATAGTTCCAAATTAATCGATTTGCAAATAATGCATCAACTATTTCATCTTCATTTAATTGATTGATATAAATTTTTAATTCATTTTTTAAATTATCTAAATCAAAATTTATACATCTTTCAATGTAGGTTTCAATTTTATGGGCAATTGGCGCTAAAACTCTTGAGGTTAACTCAACATCTGCAATACTCATGTAATTTTGAAAATAACTTGGTATATCATTTTCTATACCTAATGTTTCAAAATTCTTTATAAACTCACTAATATCTTTGTTTTTATCTATTCTATCTAGAATGAAAGAAGTTAAGTCGACTGGCGTTGTTTGATAATTATCAGTTTTTAAATAATATAAAAAATGATGATTAATTTTGGGATGTTGGTATTTTAAGAACATAGGGTACTTTTTTAAACTTATTAAATATACTAAAAAAGTATTTTAATACAATATTATTGTTTTGTTATTTAGTTATTTAGTCATTACAAGAAAATGCTAGTTACTAAATATATGAACATGTAAATAAATTAATATTTATTAAATTAATAGCTAATTTTTAAACAAAAAGTTTGATGTATTTTAACACCATTAAAGCTAAAAGTTTCATTTTACTTGAACTTAAGCTGTAAAAAAGGTTTTTACGAATTAGTTATACAAGAGGTTGGGTACAGCCCTGAATCTGAAATTCTGAGAAAGTACCTTTATAATTTATACTAAAATAATTTTCAACTTCTCTTCTAACGAATATACTTTCTCCATTCAAACTATTAGTTTTTAGGAAGTTGTTCTTTGGGAAAGGAAAATAATTAAAAGGAGAGAGTAATCGAATATTATAAGCTTTTAAAAATTCAAGTTCATCATTGGTCAATTCTTCATCTATATATTTATATTTTTTATTTGCTTTTATACCTTCACCAGTCCTCCAATCTTCAATATTACCATAACCAAATTTACCATCTGAATTGTTACCTAACATGCGTCCTGCTGCTATAACTGATTCTTTATTTATTAAATAGTCATTTTTATTTATGTCATACAAATGTGACAAATATATATTACTGTTTGAAGATAAATGGGTGAGAGATGGAAAAATTCTATGTTCTTTTTCAAATTTACCACCACCTGAAGAATAAGGCATTTCTAAATTTTCATTTAAATTTTGTATTTCTTCTCCACAAAATGTGTTAACGAAATATGTAGACTCAAAAAAGTGTCGTGGAAAAAAGTTATCTGCATATACAACCCAAGCATTTCGAAATTTAACCAACCAACCTCTCCTGCGTCTAACACTGCCAATTTCTCCAGAATAACTACCGTGCCTTCTTACAATAAACAACGGTAATTCATCCCGAAATATATTGTAATTTTGATAATGAGAAATTATTAATTCATGAACTTTTTCAATATTTGGACCCAGAATATTATCAAGATATTCATTCAAAGTATATATTTTAAAAAAATTACCATATCTTAAAAGTTCAATTGTCAATTCATCATTTTGAAGTGAAACATTAATTTCACATTCGTTAAATTCTTTTTGAATTTTATTAAAAGTATCGGGAAATGATTTTTTATAACCTTTTCTATTTTCTTTTTTAATGTAGTCTGAAAATTTTATTTCACTTAAATGGTTCATATTAGTTATATTTTTATGGTTTGAGATAAATAACAACTAAATTTATTTATCATTTTTTTACTAAATCTCCAATTCTCGTATTTGTCTAATAGTAATTCTAGTCATACCTGCAATTGGGGATACCACTGTTTTAATATGATAATATTTATCTTTCAACCGATTGTAAAGTCCCTCAGGATTTTCGTTAGGTCTTATTATGATTAAAGGACCAGCAACAATTGCCTTCATTGGGAGCTTATATTGAAACATATTGCCAATTATGTTTAAGGGTCCTGTTGTTGCCATTATGATATCACCTTCCTGAATGAGATATCGTTTATTTTGTTCATTTATTTCTATAAAGTTTTCATCTGTTGAAAAAACTAATTCTCCATTATTCTTAATGTGACTTTGTCTTAAAATCAAAGCCTCTCTATTTTCTGTAAATTCTGAGCTTCTTATTGCTGCTCCTTGAATTATTACTGCATAATCTTGTAACATAATTTTTTTAGTTTAATAATTAAATAGAGCCAACAACTCTCTATCTTAGCTAATTATATTTAGTATAAGGGTGTCAAGAATTGGTATGAGGTCGTTATCCATTTATTATCAATTAAATTACAAATAAAAATTTTATTATGAAGTTATATCCTAATTTTATGATTTTACTTTTTACTGTAGGTATACTTTCGTGTAATAGTAACAAGTATATAAAAACGAAGAAAAAATTTCAAGAAAAGATTTCTTGCACTCCAATTCTAAAAATAATCAAGAATACACAAGATTCAAAAAAGTTATTTTTCAAGGCTGTATATGAAGGTCCAGAATTTGTTTTTAAAAAAGGAAAATATCATGACATTGCTCACCAAACATCTAATCGTTTAACCGATACCATTTCTTATTTCTTAAAATCAAATTTTAAGCAAGGAAACTTTTACAGATTAGAAATTCAAAAAATCAATGTATGCATTGAAGGTAATGTTAAACATGTTTGGAAATCCTCTAATTTGTGTAGATATACTTTAATAATACCATTAAAAAGTTGTTCTAAAAAAGCAGCTGTTACCTCACTGGAGCACAAGGGTACTTGGGTAAGAAACTTTAAAATGATTAATGAAAAAGAAGCAAATCTTTGGAAGAAACGTATAGAAAAAAGGTTAGCAATTGGTAAAGTGGAAATCAAAAAAATCGAAACAAAATCTGGGTTTAGAGAATATTGGGTTCAGTTTAGAAGCAGAGAGTTTTAGTATTTATCATCCCTACAAATGAAACGTTACATATAACGTCACAAAACCGATTCCAAACCCTAAAAAGACTTGTTTTAAGGTGTGTTTTTGGAGATAAAGTCTAGATGAAAGGATGAGTCCGCAAAGTATCGTAGAAGCGAATATAATTGACAACGGATAATAGAGTTGAATTTGATAGTAGGAGATGATGAAAGACAAAAACATTCCTGCTCCTAAACCATGAAGGCTTATTTTTTCAAATCCATTCGATATCAAAGCGATAATAATTGCTGCAAAACTACCTAGCGGAAACAAATGTATTTGTAAAGGTAATATACCTTCTGGTGTTTTGTTCCATAAAAACCAAGCGAAAAAACCTGCATAAAGGGCCGTAATGATCATGGGTAAGGAACGTTCTTTTTGATCATCCACTTGGATGGAAGAAATTATTTTTCGTTGTTTTAAAAACAAGAGCGAAAGGGAAGGTGCTAAAAAAGAAAATAATCCAAACAAAGCCAAAACGGCTAATTTCAAATCAGGCGGTAGAAAAAACAGGGTATTTTTTTGATAAAATCCTGCTTCGAAAGATGGAATATACATCACGATAACTAATGCATAAACAGGCATAATTAAAGGCATGAAAATCCAAGAAATGATTGTTGAAAGTAATTTCATTTAAAGTTCTTTACGTAAACGTGCAACTGGTATGTTCAGTTGTTCACGGTATTTTGCAACGGTTCTTCGAGCAATGTTGTATCCTTTTTGTTGCAATAAATCGGTTAATTTATCGTCTGGCAACGGTTTTCTTTTATCTTCTTGTTCAATAGCATCTGCTAAAATTTTCTTGACCTCTCTTGTGGAAACTTCTTCTCCCGAATCGGTGGACATTGATTCAGAAAAGAAATATTTAAGTGAAAAAATCCCATAATTTGTTTGCACATATTTGCTATTAGCTACACGAGAAATGGTCGAAATGTCTAGTCCAACTAATTCTGAAATGTCTTTCAAAATCATTGGTTTTAAATTGGTTTCATCACCTGTAAGAAAAAATGCGCGTTGGTAATTCATAATCGCATTCATCGTAACAAACAAGGTGTTTTGTCTTTGTTTGATAGCATCGATGAACCATTTTGCACTTTCTAATTTTTGTTTTACAAAAGATACAGCTTCTCGATCTGACTTTGATTTTTTTGCTCCCTCTGAATAAGCGCGCAACATGTTTTCATATTCTTTGCTAACTTTTAAATCAGGCGCATTTTTACCGTTTAGAGTTAACTCCAGTTTTCCTTCAAATTCAAAAACAGAAAAATCAGGCGTAATTTGTTGCATGGGTTTTTCGGTTTCTTTGGAGGAACCTCCCGGTTTTGGATTTAATTTTAAAATTACATCGATGGCCTCTTTTAAATCTTCCTCTTCAATTTCCAGTTTCAGTAAGATTTTATCGTAATGCTTTTTGATGAATTCTTCAAAATGATTTTCTACAATTTTTTTAGCAGTAAATCGTGTAATATCTCCGTCGTGTTCTCTATTTAGTTGTAATAAAAGGCATTCCCTTAAATCGCGTGCGCCAACACCTGCTGGGTCTAATTCTTGAACGAGTTGTAAGACCTCTTCTACTTGTTTTTCAGTAACAAAAACATTTGCAGAAAACGCTAAATCATCCACTATAGCATAAATTTCACGATTCAAGTAACCTGATTCATCTAGGTTTCCGATGATAATGTCTGCTATTAAGAATTGAGTATCATCTAAATCTAGTAGGTGTAATTGTTCGATCAGTTTTTCTTGAAAAGATTGCTCCCCAGATAGAGGCACATAATATTCTTCATCGTCTTTGGAACGGTTGCTCGTTTGTGTTTTATAATCCGCTCCATCATCGTCCATGTAGTCAGACAAATCAAAATCAGTTGAACCATCTAAATCTTCCGTATAATCTTCTTCAGCACTTGGAAAATCTTCTTCTAGCTTATCTAAACCTTCTTCTAAAGCTGGATTTTCTTCAATCTCTTGTTTTATGCGTTGATCTAACTCAATGGTAGGTACTTGTAACAATTTCATCAACTGAATTTGTTGCGGAGAAAGCCTCTGCTCTAAACGTTGCGTGAGTTGTTGTTTGAGTGCCATTGGAATTATAACTTAACAATCTTGAATCTTGAATTAAAATTATCTTCCTTTAAATTTAAAAAATATACTCCAGCGGGAAGAAAATTTAAATTAATATTTTCAATTTTATTCTTTATAATAATTGAATTAATTAGTGCGCCTTGTTGAGAATAAATATTAACTGTTCGATTTTTTTCATCTTCGAAATGTAATGTGATACTTTCTGTAAATGGATTTGGTTGTATGTTGAAATGACTTTGAAGTGAATTTTCAATTAAGTTTACTGGTTTACAACTATTTATAACTTTTGCAGAAACAATGTAATTGCAATTTATTCCTTCTGATACTTTAATAGAATATAAGTTGTCTCCAAAATGAGTGCTCTTAGTATTGATATAGTTAACAGTATCTTTTTCTGAGTTTATCCAGATGAATGAACTATTATATTGATTTAATGGATTTAGATTAATACTATCATTACATTGTAAATTATATTCATCATTTATTAATTTTTTTCTATTTTGAAAGTTAATTTGAATAGAATCAAAGAAAACACAATTGTTTGTATCAATTGTTTTAATAATGAAATTAGTTTTACCTTGATTGTAAAGTCCAAAAATAACACTATCTCTTTCTAAAGTAAATTCATTACTTCTTCCTTCTAAATCTGGATAGTATGATATAAAATGTTGATTAATATATGGTAATGCATAAAATCTAGCATTTCCATTTGTACACATTGTAGTATCATATTTGTATTTATTTTTTGATCTAATTATTTTTATTTTAAGACTGTCTTTTATTTCACATTTGTTTAAATATTGATACTTATAAGGTAAATGAATGTACTGAGAAGTGTCATTTAATCTCGTATAATAATCATATTCATTTTGTTGTATTGAATTATTGAATGTAATAGTACCTTCTGATAATAATTTAACTTTGTTTACATTATTGCTACACATGATTGAATCATAACTAAAACTTATAGGTTTATTAAGAATATTGACAATAATTATTGAGTCTAAATCTTTGCCATTTTTACTTAATATAAGTTTGAAATTTGATAAATATACTGGAGTTTCAAAATTAATCTTATTATTAAAAATAGAAAGTTTTCCTTCTTTATAGATACTGTCTTTACTAATTATTTTATAAGAGATTGAATCTATATTTTGGTATTCAAATACTTCAAGATTAAAACTTTTCTTTTCTGAATTTATACAATATGAAATTGTGTCTTTGTAACTTAATACAAAATATTGACACGAATTAAAAGTTGTTTTAGAAGGAACATAATAGTTACAATTTTTAAATGAAACCCTTCTTAATTGTTCATTTCTAAATTTTAATCCATTATTTGGGAAAATATCAATTGTCCTATAAATTATACTTCCTTTATTAAAAAAATATAATTCATCTAATATTTTACTTGTATCTTTTGGAAGTATAAATGAAGTGTTCAATACTTTTCCGTCTAAAGAATTGATAATAAACGTGTAGAGTGTTTTTTTTCTGGGAGTTGTAATAGAATATACTTCTCCATTATTAATTAAAACTGGTGGTTGAGAAGCAAAACCAGACATATAAAGTGTATCATTAATAACCGAACATGCTTTAATATTTTGGCTTTGACCATAATTCACCCATTGTGTTTCTAAATTAGAATTCAATTTTGCTACATAACTATGATTTGAAATGGTTGTGTTAGATAAAGTATCATTTAGAATTATTGAATTTGTTTTAGAAAAAGGTGGGTACTTTGTAGCATCATTTACATTACCAAAAAAATCATAATATCCAATATATTGTGATTCGTAGAGGTAAATATTCTGATTTTGATCAACTTCAATTTTTGGTACTACATCTGTTTCTGGAGGGTCATTTGTTCCTGTTAATGTTGAAATAGACGTCATATTGGTTGTTAGAACTTTGCAGTTTATTATACCATAACCTATTTTATAGGTAAAAACAAATTTTGAATTTTCAGGAATTATAACTTCTTTTCCATCTGCTAAAAGACATTTCGTTGATTTTTCAGAGTACCAACAACAAACAAAAGTATTGTCACATAATTTTTCAAATCTTAATGATAAATCTAAATAATCTCTTTCTACTGCAACGTTATTTCGATACGTAAATTTGATAAATGGTGAGAATTTATCAGTTATAACAAATAAATGATTATCATCAGGTTTATTTAAATTTGAAAATAAATTATTACCCAAAGTATCCAATATATTGAAAATGGGTTTTCCACCTTGATTGCCTATTAAGTATATAGAATTTTTACTAATAGTCATATCTGAAAAATCAATCCACATATTACCTAAATATTTAGCAAAATACATCTCTCCATTCGATTTGAATTTCATTAAAAAATATACAGGTTTCAGATAATTTAGATTATAATTATAGTTAATTAATTTATATAGTAAACGATAGGTTAGGGTATCTGTTATTTTAGCTCTATATGGTGGTGTAAATCTCAGTAAACAAATTATATTGTCATTTTCATCTATTTTAGAAGAAATAATTGCTGTGCATTTAGTATCCCAAAATTCAAATGATTTTGGACCATGTTCCCATAAAACTTCACCATTTTGATTTAATTTTCTCAAAAGGAAAATAGGTTGTCCAGTTTCTCCATATCCTGGGTCATACCTATAATAACCAGATTGTATAATATTACCTTTTGAGTCTATTTCGGTATTAATAATTCTTTTGCTATTTTCAAATAAATACCTATAATTTGTTTCGTTTAAATTTAATTTTCTTTCATTATTTGTAACGCTACATTCATTGTAGGTTGTAAGCAATGATTTAGAATCAGAAACATAAATTTTCTGTTTGTTACTGTCTTTACAATTATATTTTGTTTCTGTATAAAGTTCTATTTCGTAGATTCCTTTTTCTTTGTATAAAATCCCTAATTGGTTACTATTATCATTCTGAAAATAATCTGGTTTCTTACTGAATGTCCATCTATTTATATCCCCTTTAGTAAAAATGACTTTATTTGTATCATTAATTTCCATACAATTTTGTAAAAAAGAAAATTTTACATTTGGAATAGAAAGCACAGATTCTGCTACTTTTCTTCTTGATAAAACACATCCGTTTTTAGATTTTATTTCTAAATAAACAATTTTATTTCCATATTGATCTAATTTTAATGATAATGTATCATTTATAGTATATTCAATATCATTTACTTTGTATATTAAATTTTTATTGGTGTTAAACATTTTAAAATAGGGAATCTGTCCATTACAAAACCCAATTACTGTATCTTTAATTTTAAACGAAGACTCTAATTCTGGATCAACATTTATGTGAAAATTAACAATTGAATCTAAATTTGTACAATTATCATACACTTTTATTTGTATACTTTTTTGTTCTTTTAAATTTCCTAAACTATATTGAGCGGAATTATTTTTGAATTGATTAGTGGCTTTTAGATTATTATTTAAATCAAAAATATCGTAATAATATGTTGTTTTATTGTTTGATGGAGAATTATTACTTAAACTTAAATTAACCAATTCATTAAAACATACAAGTGTATCTATACTAAATAAAAATTTTGGAAAGAATGGTTTGGTTGTTACAATATTTTTTGAAGTTTTTGAAATATTGTTTTGGTTGTAAACTATTAAACTTAAAATATGTTGTCCAGGAGATGGTTTATAAACTAATTTATTTTTAGTGGAAATTAATTTTTCATCTAAATACCATTCATATTTTTCAGCATGATTATATGTAGGGTATCCAGTAAGTGAATCTTTTACACAAGTATTATCTGCAGTATAGTTAAAAGTTGAAGGAATATATTCTGTTAAAGAGTTATTAAACGAATATTTACCAATTGCACCATTACTTCCAACTATTAAAGCATATGTTTTATCTTGATTTATATATGATATATCTTGTTTTTTTGAATCTGAATAAATAGAATCATTGATAAAATAGATATTTCCATTAATAGTATCATTTGTATATAAACTATATCCATCATGTGAAAAAATTTTACCTGTTGGAATAATAAATGATTGATTGTAAAATTTACTTTTAGAAGTAAAAGTTTTTATCAAATCTCGATTGTTATTGTAAATATTAGTAGTTGATACACTATCGTTTACTAGTAATTCAAGAATTTTTTGATTTGTAAACTGTAAAGACTTTATTAAACCATTTGTTTTTTCAATTGTCCAATTCAAACCATTGTCTTTAGATATCAATCTTACATTTTGCCCCCCAATTATCCATTCTTTACTAGCTTCATTATAGATTATAGAAGTTAAATTGTTTGAAATAGGTTGATTCATTATCCATGTTTTGCCTCGATCAACAGAACGAAGTATTTGCCCAAACTCACCAACCGCGATGATATATTCACCATTATATTCTACATCTAATAAAAAACTACCTGCTTGTGAGTGAGTTAATTCTAAACTCTTTCCTGCATTTGTTGTTGTTACAATACCTGAACTAAAAATATTACCCCCAACAAAAACATACGTGTTTTCATCAATAATTACCGCAGAGTTAAATGATAATGCATTCAATTTAATTGATGAAATATCCAATTTATTAAATGTTGTAGAATTATCATGTGAAATATATAAATCATCATATCCTACAATTGATGTATTAAACCTTTCATTTATTTCTGCAAAATTTATTTTATCATTTGATGGATTTATTATATGCTGAATTTGTGAATCAACATTAAGTGATATAAAAATCAAAAATAAAAATGATAAAATTAATTTCATTAGGTTAACAATTAAAACTCTGCGTTTTGTGGTGTTCTAGGGAAAGGAATTACGTCTCTGATGTTTGACATCCCTGTTACGAACATAATCATACGTTCAAATCCTAATCCGAAGCCAGCGTGAGGAACCGAACCGAATTTACGTGTGTCTAAGTACCACCAAAGTTCTTCTTCGTGGATATTGAACGCTTTGCATTTTTCTTTTAATATATCTAAACGCTCTTCACGTTGTGAACCACCAACAATTTCACCAATTCCAGGGAAAAGTACATCCATTGCAGCAACTGTTTTGCCATCTTCGTTTTGACGCATGTAGAATGCTTTGAAAGAAGCAGGATAATCGGTAATAATTACGGGAGATTTGAATTCTTTTTCAACTAAAAAACGTTCGTGCTCACTTTGTAAGTCTGTTCCCCAAGCAACATCAAATTTGAATCTTTTCTTTTTGTAGTGGGTGCTGTTTAATAAGATATCAATTGCTTCTGTGTAAGTGATTCTTTTAAAAGGATTGTTGGCAACAAACTGTAATCTTTCGGTTAATCGTAATTCGTTACGTTCAGCTTGTGGCTTTGTTTGTTGTTCAGCAAAATCCCTGTCATCTAAAAACTTAAGATCATCCGCACAATTATCCATTACATATTGACAAATGTATTTTAAGAATTCTTCTGTCAAATCCATGTTGTCATTCAAATCATTAAAAGCCACTTCAGGTTCAATCATCCAAAATTCAGCTAAGTGACGTGATGTGTTTGAATTTTCCGCTCTGAAAGTAGGACCAAAAGTATATACCTGACCCAATGCTAAAGCAGCTAATTCAGCTTCTAATTGACCAGAAACAGTCAAGTTTACAGATTTTCCAAAGAAGTCTTCTGAAAAATCTACGTTACCTTCTTCGTTTAGTTTTGGATTTTTAGGGTCAAGGGTTGTTACTCTAAACATTTCACCCGCGCCTTCAGCGTCAGAACCGGTAATGATTGGTGTATGTAAATAGAAAAATCCTTTGTCGTTAAAGAATTTATGAATTGCATAAGCAACCGCATGGCGAATTCTAAAAACAGCACCAAAAGTATTTGTACGGAAACGAAGGTGTGCTTGTTCACGTAAAAATTCTAAACTGTGTTTTTTTGGTTGCATTACCGTTTTTTGAACATCATCTGGATTTGCCTCTCCTAAAATCTCAATCGTATTTACCATTAATTCAACCGCTTGCCCGCTTCCTTGAGATTCAACCAATGTTCCAGTCAAACTCAATGCAGCAGCAGTAGAGATTTTTTTCAATAGGGACTCGTCGAATTTTTCAAAATCTACCACAGCTTGAAGTGTATTTATGGTAGAACCATCTGAAAGTTGAATAAAACGATTGCTTCTAAATGCACGAACCCATCCTTTTACTGTAATTTCTGTACCAATGGTTGGTTGGCTTAGTATATCTTTAATTTTAAGTCTTTTCATTGTTTGTTTTTTACTATTGAAAAATCGATTCAAATTTAAGCATTCAAAAATAAAATGCTTGTAGAGTGAAAGTTTAATTTTTTGAATTC
>VFQS010002074.1_pt1 | contig 17117 bp, 20 predicted proteins | sample 3512361 | NCBI WGS metagenome assembly VFQS01 (sample SAMN10412375, study PRJNA504923) | tailings metagenome | isolation source: Relicate 1 Philex TSF3 active mining | place: Philippines
TTATCTATTTTTGATACGACCATATAAAATATAATATAATTTATAATAATATTTTATATTTATTTATTTATTCGACCAAATAACAAATTTTTTCATAAATTTATCATTTTTTAATTCTTTAATATAGTACCACATCATTTTTCTTTTTACAACAATTTCTTCATTTTCAGGATTAAACTCAAAGTCAATAATTTCATCTATAATTTGTTCTTTATTAAATTTACCGGTTTTCACTCTTTTTAAAAACTCATAATAATCACAAATATCCATTAATTGTTTTACTGTATAATTGATGTTGTAATTTAATGTTTGTTTCACCTTCTCATCGAAATCGTAATAACTAGTAAATACATTTAATGGATATTGTGTTGGAATATAATCTGTTCCAAAATCATCCAGACCTTCATGAAATTCATTCAAAATATTTTGCAACTCAATATTATCTACATTATCAATATCATTTTCATTAAAAGAAAAAGTTATATTATCACCTTCATTTAAATCATTATTAGAATTCATTTATTTAATATTATATTTATAATTTTAAATAGATTTTAATTAATTTATTATTTGTTTTCACAAATTTACATATCAACCATATCCATAAACTTGAATATTGATTTACTAGACAAACTCAAATATGTCTTCGCTTTACTATGAGCCAATTTTTCAATAGTTTCCAAAACAGTAAGCTCTCCTATTTTGTAGTCTGTGTTTTCCAAGATTTCCTTAGTACATAAAATCGCAATATTTTCTGTCAATTCATCTACTTCATTTTTCTTTTCATTTATATTGATTAAATCTAAAATTTGGCTCATTATTACACCAATAATATCCAACAATTGGCTTTCAGTAACTATTTTGTTATACATTAAATTAACAAAGAACGTACTTAATGCTCTTCGTTTTTCGTTTGTTTTATTATTTTTACAAAATTCGTCATAATTGACACCAGGATCAACATAACTAATTGTTTTAAACAAATCAGTAAATGAATTGAAACTGTTTTCAAAAACAACCTTCATAGAATCATATTTTTCGATTAAAATACTATAAATATCTGCGTATAATTTCGAATAAAATCTATTAGTAGAAGCTATTTCAAAAATTACACCACTCACACAATTGAATTCTTCTTCGCCAATATCATTATTAATCATATTATCAATTATTTCAATAATTTTATTCTTAATTTCCTCATAATTTTTGTCAGTCATCTTATTTAAATAAGACCTAATATTATTTGTTTCACCTTCAATACCCTCTTTCTTTTCGATTTTAGTAACATGAAAAGTTCTCAACGTTTCCCAATCACTATCATTTACAATTTCAACATTTTTATGTTTTCTTCTATTTTTATTTCCAGAACTAGATACAACTTGCTTGAACCCATCATTATCATCAGGTGAAACCTTTAATGGATTTTCACGTTTCTTGAAAACTGGTGTTCTAATATAAGTTGGTGACCCGACCTCGGTTGATAAAGAATGAATTAATGTAAGAGTATCCTGTGGTAACTTAAAATCGAATCCGTTAAATGTAATATTGGAAAAATCTGTCAAATTATATTTCATTATGCTTGTCATTATAATTACTATATTATCTATAAACAAGTATTTATATCAATTTTTTTTAAATATAATTAATTGAAATTTACTTAAAAACAACTTAAACAATATATAATATAAATGGAAACAGAAAAGGAAATTACAGAAGATAATAATAATGAATTTAATGAACTCAGGACATGGGATGATCTTGATATAAATCCAGATATTTTAAGAGGTATTTATGGTTTTGGATTTGAAAATCCTAGTCCTATTCAATCGAAGGCAATTACACCTATTATTGCAAGAAAGGATATTATCGCACAAGCACAATCTGGAACAGGTAAGACCGCAGCATTTTCAATTGGTTCTTTATCTATTATTAATTTGGATAAAAAGGAAGTGCAAGTTATTATTTTATCGCCAACCCGAGAACTGTCACAACAAACATATAACGTGATTACAAATATTGGAAGTATGATGAAGGGATTAAAAGTCCACAATTTGGTTGGAGGATCATCTATTGACGAAGATGTTAGTACTTTAAGAAACAATACACCGCAAATAATTACTGGTTGTACTGGAAGAGTTCACGACATTATGCGTAGGAATAAATCTTATTTCAAAAATGTAAAAATGGTTGTATTGGATGAGGCTGATGAAATGTTATCGAGTGGTTTCAAGGAACAAGTATATAGTATTATACAATTTTTACCAAGCGATGTTCAAGTAGCCTTATTTAGTGCTACATTACCAGAACATATAAGTGTTATTACAGAGAAATTTATGAGGGATCCTGTAAAGATTTTTGTTAAGACAGAGAGATTGACACTAGAAGGTATTACCCAATATTTTGTAGCGGTTGATGACGACAGAGATAAATATGCAACTATTAAAAATATATTTTCATTTATTTCTATGTCACAATGTATTATTTATTGCAATAGTGTAAGACGTGTTATTGATCTTTATGAAGCTATGGTTGAAGATGGTTTCCCGGTGTGTTGCATTCATAGTAATATGGATAAATTGGCACGTTATCAAGCTTTTAATGACTTTCGTTTAGGAAAACAAAGAGTTATGATATCTTCAAATGTTACTGCGAGAGGTATTGACGTCCAGCAAGTAAGTGTTGTGATTAATTTTGATTTGCCAAGATGTGTTCATACTTATTTGCATAGAATTGGGCGTTCCGGACGTTGGGGTAGAAAGGGTGTAGGAATTAATTTTATTACAAGAAGAGACGTCCAGAAAATAAAGGAAATAGAACAACATTATCATACAGAAATTCAAGAAATGCCGGCTAATTTAGGTGCACTTGGAAAATTATAAAAACAACAGTTGAACGAATAAATGAATGAATAAATTCGTATAATAAAGCATTTAATATTCTATTTTTTTAATAAATATGTCAAAAATAGAATGTATGAATAATATTTTTAAGTGTCCTATTTATTACAACGAAAAAAAGGAGACACTTCAACAAAATATAATAGATGATTTGGAGTTGATAAAAACAATTGATATTTCTGCATGTAGCGATCCTATATATAATTATGCTTTTAACCCTTCGTCGTGTTTTTCTAAAAAACTTATAGAACAACTTCCTGTTTACTACACAACGGACACCGAATATTTAAAGCAAACACAAACTCTTTTAAAAACTTATGAACCACTTGATTACAAAGAAAATTATTGTGAAATAAAATCTCTCGAAGATGATGGTTTTAAAAAACCGAATTACGAAGAAATAAAGAATTTATGGGATGAGATTAAAGGCGACACAGGTTTTAAAGAGAAGTATTATTATATAGACTGGCCATCGCTCGAATTTCTTAACAACTCTGATAGTTTTTTGCAATTTATGAGCATGTATAATTTGTCATCACCATTATTCTCTCTAATAGTTCCATTTATAATATTAATAATACCGTTTTTTTTGATAAAAATGAGAGGGTTACCTGTTACTTTTAATGAATATGTAGAAATATTGAAGGTTATTGCGGCAAATCATGCAATAGGTCGCATTTTTACGCATTTTAATAATGTTAGTACAGAGCAGAAAATGTATATAATTTTGTCCGCCGCATTTTATATATTTTCAATTTATCAAAATATTCTTACGTGCATTCGTTTTTATAATAATATGAAAAAAATACACAACTATCTTGATAATATGAAGATTTATATAACTCATTCTATAAACCAAATGAAACATTTATTAAAATTCACAAATTCATTAGATAAATATAAGATGTTTAATGAAGAGGTAGAGAGAAATATTAGTATTCTTGAAGAATATAAGAAAACTTTTAATTTTAAAAACGAATTCTCTCTATCTTTTCGAATGACAACTGAAATAGGACGTGTCTTAAAATGTTTTTATCAGTTATATAATAATGAAACATACAATAGTGCATTTTTGTATTCTTTTGGATTAAACGGATATATTGAAAGCATTATAGGGATTACATATAATATTAAAAATAAATTTATGAATTTTGCTGAGTATACAGGAGACAAAAAAAAGACTTGTTTCAAAAAATCATATTATGCCGCTTTGAAAAATACAAATCCTGTTTGTAATAATGTAAAATTGAAAAAGAATTTAATAATTACTGGTCCAAATGCTTCTGGGAAAACTACTATATTAAAAAGCACTTTGATTAATATTTTGTTGTCACAACAATTCGGGTGTGGATTTTATGAAAGTGCAAAAATAAAACCATTTAGATATGTACATTGTTATTTAAATATTCCGGACACATCTGGACGTGACAGTTTATTTCAAGCAGAGGCAAGAAGATGTAAGCAGATATTAGACGTAATAAAGAATAATAAAGATGATACTCATTTTTGTTTGTTTGATGAATTATATTCAGGTACTAATCCAGAAGAAGCTGAAATAAGCGCGACGGCATTTATGGAGTATTTAGCGAAATATAAAAATGTGTCAAGTATGTTAACAACCCATTTTATAAAAGTATGTAAGAAATTAAAGAAGAACAAGTTATTTGAAAATCATCATATGGAAACAAAATATATAGAAGAAAATGATTGTTTGAAATATACATATGTTATGAAGCCAGGGTTATCAGAGGTAAAAGGTGGTATAAAGGTTTTAAAGGAAATGGAATATCCAAAGGAACTTTTAGACAAGATTCAAAATACATCGAATAAAATTAAGAATTAATAAATGAAAATTGAAAATTGAAAATAATTCGTTACTATTTAAATATAAATTTATACGTTATTTCTAATAATGGCTTTAACTGATATATTTACCACACCTTTTTTAATTAGTATTGTTGTTACGTTGCTTTTAGTTGGAGGAGTTATGTATTATCTGCTTGAAAAAATTAAATCACAGGAACAAAAAATCTATTCGATGGTTGATTTAGTTACAACAATGGCTTCCGAATTGAACGTTATTAAGCGTATTCAAAGTGGAGGGATGTCGCAATTCGTGAATAATATTGTTCCATTTTCACAACCAGAAAATCAATTTAAAAATCAAGAATATTTAGGAAATAATGAATTAATCGAGGTTTCTGATGAGGACGAAGAAGATGAAGATGAAGATGGAGATGATGAAAGCGAAATAATGGAATTAAATGAAGAGGATAGCGATAGCGATGAAGAAAGTGATAGCGATGAAGAAAGTGATAATGAAGATATGGATTCACCTCGTGAAATAAAACACATTAATATCGATTATGGATTAATGACAATAGACGAGAATGAAATTGAGGATATAAGTACAGATGTGACAAATAGTGATGATTTAGAAGTAATGTCATTAAATGATTCAATTGAAGACGACGACTCGAATTTAGAAGCAGAAGAAATAGAATTAGAAGCAGAACAAGTTTTAGAAGCAGAACAAGTTTTAGAAGCAGAACATAGTTTAGAAGAACATATTATGGACGATGCTTCGCCAGAACTAGAACATATTATTGACGATGCTTCGCCAGAACCAGAACAAGTTTTAGAACCAGAACATAGTTTAGAAGAACATATTATGGACGATGCTTTACAAACAATTAAAGAAGATGATTTGAGTTTATTGAAAACAATTAATATTAATTTAGACGAAAATCCAACGGAAACAAAAACCGAAGAAACTGAATACAAAAAGATGTCATTAAATAAACTTAGAAACGTCGTCATAGAAAAGGGTTTAGCAACAGATGCATCGAAATTGAAGAAACCAGAATTATTAAAACTTTTAGGTGTTGAATAAGTATTTTATCTTATACTAATATAATATAAAAAAAGATGTCGTGGATGACCTGTTATAGTGGTAGTAATAATATACATTTCAATTTTCCTCCAATAATGGCTGATGGACGCAATTACGCGAGTTGGCAACCTGAGGCGGTTATTAATAATCGCATTAGAAAACAGGAGGATATACAATCTAATTGGCAATATAGACAATATATGATACATAATGGTTTAAGAATTATGAACTATGATATGAATGAAGCATGTTATACACTTGGATTAAGTGCACATATTCCAACTGAAAATACCCCTTCAAGCAACGTACCTTATTTATATAAAGGTACATTTGATACAAGTAGACCAGGTTATGGATATTGCAATAGTGATTTAAAGAATCCTTATTTAAATAGAGAACAGTTACAAGCAAAAATGATCGCACCTTCAATTTATGCAGGGGATTCATTAGATAATTAAATAACAAAATATGATTAATAAATTTTAAGTATTAAACAAATAATAATAAGTAATTAAATAATTAGTTATTATAAATATAGATGAAAATCCTTAGTATTGACGTTGGTATAAAAAATCTGGCATTTTGTCTTTTATGTAAAGAAGACGGAACTGATAACTTTTCTATAAAAAAATGGGATGTTGTAAATATAACAGATCAAATAAATCATATTTGTTGTCAAACTGAAAAAAATATCGCATGTGACAAAACCGCAAAATTCAAGAAAAATAACAATTATTATTGTTTGAAACATGCAAAGAAACAGCTTTTTCAAGTTCCCTCAACAGACCTCAAACCCGCTTATATAAATAAACAAAAAATGCAGAAATTGCAAGAAATAGCAGACAAATATAAAATTCAATACGAAACACCTGTAAAAAAACAAAATCTTTTATCTGTTATTAACGAATATATTGAAACCAAATGTCTAGAACCAATTGAAAGTATAAATGCTTCAAAAGTTGACTTGATAAATATAGGACAAAATATTAAAACGAAATTTAATGTGCTTTTTAACGATGAAGAGTGTATAGATCATGTAATTATAGAAAATCAAATAAGTCCAATAGCTAATAGGATGAAGACAATACAAGGAATGATTATGCAATATTTTATAATGAGTGATATTTTAGTGGATAATATAGAATTTGTTTCGGCAAAGAATAAGTTAAAAGAGTTTACTGATAGTAAACAGGAAAAATATAGTGATAGAAAAAAGTTGAGTAATGAGAAGACTTTAGAAATAATAAATAATGATCACCAATTTAAATCCTGGTCCAAACATTTTTTAGAACACAAGAAAAAGGATGATTTAGCGGATTCTTTTTTACAAGGGTTGTGGTTTATTAAAAACAAGATTTAGATTATAAATGAATTGATTTTAATTTAATTTAATTTTAATTATTAAAAGAATTATATATTTTGTAATTCGTAATACTTAAAATTAAATGATCTATTTTATTAATATTAATGGAATCAGAAATTATAGATATTTCTTCTTTGGACTTTGATGATAATAGTTGGGACAAAAAACACAGTAGTGGGCCAAAATCTACCAACTTTGGAGGTGGTCTTGACTTCTTAATGAATGATAAAATGAAAGATGGTGGAATGAAACCAACAAGTGATATTGATATCGAAGATTTAAGCAATTTGGAAAACGAATTGAATGATTTAGTAGATGACACTGCAAATATTAGTTTTCAACCTAAATCAGACATATTTAATATTAGTAGTAGTAATAATGACTCTGTAAAAGTCCGTTTTGATGAACCTACCTCAATCGGTCAAGCGACCGCCGATAGTTTTGATGACAACGCTAAGACATGGGACGGTTATTCAAAATTCAACAATATTCCTATTAACCCGGATAAACCTATGTCAAGTGAACCAAAAATGTCGAAGGAAGACTTATTAAGAGAGAAATTCAAATATTTAAGAAAGTTAGAATCATTAGAAAAGAAAGGAGTAGAGCTTTCAAAGAAATATAATATGGAATCACCACTTGCAGAAATGCAGGGAGAATATGAAACAATTATGGAAGAAAAATCGAAACAAAATTCGGTGAAATTTCAAGGTAATATGATGATGGCTGTTATAAGTGGTATTGAATTTTTAAATAACCGTTTTGATCCTTTCGATATTAAACTTGATGGTTGGGGAGACCAAATAAACGAAAATATTAATGATTATGATGATATTTTTGGTGAATTGTATGAAAAATATAAATCAAAGGCATCTATGGCACCAGAGTTGAAATTATTGTTTCAATTAGGAGGTAGTGCTATGATGGTCCATATGACAAACACTATGTTTAAGAGTGCTATGCCAGGTATGGATGATATATTACGTCAAAATCCTGATTTAATGCGTTCATTCCAAACAGCCGCTGTAAATACTATGGGACAAAGCAGTCCAGGTTTTGGCAATTTTATGAACGGAATTATGAACCCAGAACCATCAGTAGGAATGGGTAGAGGTCCACCACCACCTATGCAAACACAAGGACCACGTGCGGTTCCTCCTCCACAAAATCGTCCTGGAAACAACGATTTCAGCCGATCAGTAGACATGAATTTGAAAATGACACGTCCAAGTTTTGAAAACGATGGTATTAATATCAAGGAAAATTATGGACAAGAACCATCTATGAAGACTGTTAGAAAACCAGCAACTAATACTCGTGCCGAAATGAAGGGACCAAGTGATATTAATGATATATTATCTGGGCTCAAAACAAAAACAATTAATATCCAAGAACCTTCATTACCAGAAGACAGTACTATCAGTATTTCAGATTTAAAGGATTTACAAAATGACGGTAATATGCCAAAGAAAAGTAGAAGAAGACAAAAATCGGATAAAAATATGAATACAATTAGTTTAGATATTTAAATTACATAGAATAATCAACAAACCTCCACCATTTACCACTTAAATCTTTTTTATATTTATTGATTTCTACCTTTTTTGAGGATTGAAATTTATACATTAAATCACTTGTATTATTCCCTTGTCCTAATGTTCTATTACAATTATAATAATACAAATATATATATATTTTATCTATATTATTAAATAAACATAATACAACAGTATATAAACCATATAATGGTGGTCTAACCGTTTTTAATAATTTGAATCTTGTATCTCTTTCTTGATTAAACCGGTCAATATATTTTCCGTTTCTAAATTTAACTTCATTACTATATGATAAAATAATATGTAATACTTCTACCGGAACAGTAGACCATAATTCTTTTTTTAAAATTGTTTCCATAAATTATGATACTAATTTTACTATTATAATTTATTTTGTATTTAATACAGTTTATTTTCAATCAATTAAATCTTCATATTTTAAATGAGGTTGTTTTCTTAGAATGTATGGAATATCTATCCAATAAGACTCTTCGGGTGTTTGATATTCTTCGTTCAAAACATATTTTTTACAGAAATCCGCGTCCAATGTTTGATAAGTTAATAAAGTAGACAAATTGAACATTTCGCTGTTGTACATTAAATCCTCAATTGGAAATTTTCGTTTTTTCAAATCTTCATTTGTTATATAAAATTGCTTATCAGCGGTATTTGTTATGGGCGACGTCAAGTATCGAGGATGCAACGCAAGTTGGATACTCCTTATAGATTCAGTTGGGTTCATGCTAACATCCATATTTAATATTATATATGTTTAATGTTTTATATATAAAATAACTTAAATACTTAACAATTGTTTTATTCATATAAATGGGTAACCAGATTTGTAGTTATAAAAAAACTGATAGGATTGTTAAGATAAATGGGTTTCCAGTATATACTAATGATATTTATATGTGTGGCGAAAGAAGTGTATTTTGTTATTCATTGCAATTACAACTATATATCATATTGAACCTATTAAGAAACGACAATGATAACCATATAATGAAAGTTAACCAATGGATAAATAATAATCCATTAATTGATATTTGGGTAATTGGTGTAAAGTGATATTATTTTTGTATCATTTGCGTAAATATGTAAATTATTTTTTATAATAATAATCTAAAAATAATTTATTGTGTAGTTATAATGAAAATTTGTAAGTGTGATATTTGTAAACAAGAATTAATTACACGCCGTGTGTATAATAATGGAATAAAATATATGTGCGATTTTTGCATTAATGTAGAAGAATGTATAGAAGAATATGATTCAGATACTGATTTTGATTCAAGTGTTGGTCTGTTAGATTCATTAGATAAAAAAACATCAAAGTTTAATAAAATAAAAAATAATACTATTTTAGATTCAATTAGTAGTTGTTATGATGAACTAGAAAGAAAATGGAATAATTTTTGGTTTGTACCTTTATGGACAAGAAGTGATTTAATACTAGTAAGAAATGGTATACATACAAACTATGTGACTCGTGCCTAAAAAATTGGTTTTCAATTTTTGTATTGTAAAGCAAAAAAACCGCCAATTAAAGATTCTGCTATTGTTGCTATCCAAAATGCTATATCACTCAATGTCCAGTTGTAACCTTTGTCCCAATCCCCAAACAAACTTTTGCTAACAAATCCACCTAATATAACAGCACCTAAAAGTGGGTGAATATTTGATTTTGGATTTTGCATAAAAGCGCCGATAAACCCAAAAATAATAGTAATAACCACTTGAAAATAATTATCCATATTTTGGTCGAACCCATAGTAATAATCTCTCTTCGACATTATTTATGTTTTATATTTCACTTATAAAATAAAATATTTTGAATGAAGTATAATAAAATAAAATATCCTTTGATTATATTATATAATTTAAACAAAAATGAGCAAATTCGAAAATGGTTTGTTTATATTTAGACGAGATTTAAGAATAGTAGACAATAACGGTTTGAATATAGCAAATGAAAGTTGTAAAAATATTTACCCAATATTCATATTCACCCCAGAACAAGTTGGTTCAGGAAACAAATATAAATCAGATAATTCTGTACAGTTCATGATTGAAAGCTTGGAAGACCTAGCGAGTCAAATATCTAAACAAGGCGGAAAATTGCTTACATTTTATGGTAAAAACCTAAACACAATTAGTGACTGTATAGACACACTTAAAATCGATTACATTTGTTTTAACCGCGATATTACTCCATATGCAAGAGAAAGAGACGAAGAAATAATGGAATTATGTATTAAAAAAGGTATATTATGTGATGTTATAGATGATTATTACTTGCATCCAATTGATTCTATATATAATGGATCAGGGGAACCTTATCAAAAATTCACACCTTATTATAATTCCGCAAAAGCAAAGAGTGTTAGTCATCCAGTTCCGTTACGCAAAATAAAATTTTCAAATGATGGTGGATCAGGATTAAAAAATAAAATCACTTTGACAGATGCTATGAAAAAGTTTACAAAGGTAAATCCTAATATTTTGGTAAATGGTGGAAGGTCAAACGCAATTAAACAAATGCATATTGCATCAAAGAATATTAAGAATTATAGCAGAACCAGAGATGAATTAAGTCTTCCTACATCACAACTGAGTGCCTTTATAAAATTCGGTTGCGTTTCAATTCGGGAAGTTTATAATACATTTAAAAGTAAATCTGCATTTATTAGACAATTGTATTGGAGGGATTTTTACGCACAAATTTTGTTTCATTTTCCACGTGTTTTAGGTCATAGTTTAAAACCCCAATACGACAAAATTAGGTGGCATCATAATGAACGCTGGTTTCAATCTTGGTGTAAAGGAGTAACAGGGTTTCCTATTGTGGATGCCGGTATGCGACAAATAAATAGTACAGGATATATGCATAATAGAGCCCGTCTAATTGTTGCGTCATTTTTAGTTAAAACAATGCTTATTAGCTGGAAAAAAGGTGAAATGTATTTTGCTGAGAAATTGGTAGATTACGATGTAGCTAGTAATAATGGAAACTGGGAATGGATTAGTGGAGGTGGAGCGGATTCACAACCCTGGTTTAGAATTTTCAATCCATGGACCCAGGCAAAAGAACATGACCCAGATTGTGAATATATAAAAAAATGGATACCTGAATTAAAAGATGTACCGAATGATGATATATTAAATTGGGAGACAGAATATGTAAATTATAAAAATATTAAATATCCAAAACCGATTGTTAATTATGAAAAACAGAGAGAAGAAGCATTAAAAATGTATAAAGATGGTTTATACTAATTTTAGAGTGGAGTAGAGTATTATTTTATTTTTATATAATATAATATAATTAATAAAATGGAAGTACCTGATTACAAAAATAAACGTGATTTAATATTAGCAGAAAATGGAGTAAGAAATTACAGACGTTGGATAGACGGGTTACAGTCATATGAAGAAATTATGGAAGACATATTACTTGATGAAACCGCGGGTGATGATATTTTACTTGAAGATTTCGAAAAATTGAAGGAAATATATAAGAAAACAGATTTGTCTAGTATTATTAGATATTTTGAGAGAGAAAATGAAAGACTCCAAAAATCGATAATATTAGATGGTAATGAAAATTATAATGTGCCTTTTTTAGGTCCTGAAATAAAAAAGAAAAGAAAACACATTAGAACCAGAAAACTAGAAGAAAACAAGGAAAATGGAAATAATAATTCATACCAAACTAAAAAATTCAAATTTGGATTTCCAGATAAAACTGGCGGAAAAACAAGACATCGAAAAAGAATGACACGAAAAACGCGCAAATAATCCTAATATTGGTAATTTATATAAATAATATAATATAATAAGAATAACAATAATAATATAAAGAAATTGTAATTATATTATTATAATGGAACGAATTAGAGAGAAATATTCAAAGTTAACCATTACCCCAAGTGACATTAATGAACATTTACCAACACTATGTAAATATGCATTAGACTGTGATAGTGTTTTTGAGACTGGTGTTAGAGGATGTGTTTCATCTTGGGCTTTTTTATATGGTTTAACCCTTAATAAAATTCACGTTGGTAGGAAAAGATATTTTTTAAATGATATTGATGAATGTGATATCAAAGAATTATTGGAATGTAGCAAAAGTATTACAGATATTGATATTAAATATGAATGGAAGAATAACTTAGATTTGGATATTAAAGAAAATTATGACCTTACATTTATTGATACATGGCATATATACGCACAATTAAAGAGAGAATTAAATAAATTTTCAAAAAACACAAATAAATATATTATTATGCACGACACTACGGTTGACGAAATATATGGTGAAACAGTACGAGCTGGTTGGGATGCTGAAAAACAAAGTAAAGAGACTGGTTTTCCTGTTGAGGAAATTAAAAAGGGGTTATGGCCTGCTATTGAAGAATTTTTAGCATCTAATCCAGAATGGTATCTTAAAGAAAGATTTACAAATAATAATGGACTAACTGTTTTGGCTAGGAAATAAATTAAAAATTAACAATATATGTAATATTTAGATAAAAATAATATATATTACATATTATAAAAATGATATATGATGATGACGACGAAATTGATGATAACACTAATTCTATAATAGTTAAAAATAATGATATTATAATGCAAAAAATCAATAAAAACCATTATAAAATAGAATATTCAATTGAAAATAATGCTACTTATTTAAAAAAACTGTTGGACTTTAATATTATTAAATTGGTTTATGACATAAACAAAGAATTTTTCGAAGAGGTAAAATTAGAAATTATAGATGAAAACAGCGCCAAAATCTTCATATTGATGAAACATCTTTTTCAAGATTTTGGAATGCCTCAAAGATATTCTTGTTTATATCTGAACCGGGCTATTATAAATGATTCTACAATAGTTTTCACAGGGACACCTGATATCACTTCAATAAATAATAATACGAGAAATATGACCGAACCTCTTCCAATAGAAAATATTAAGGTTTTCTGCACTGCGGAAACAGAACACAAAATAAATTTCAAACAAGAAATACTATATGATAACGAATTTAATATACCGAAATTTATGGAGAAAATGGCTGGAATTATAATTACAAAAATGTTTTTACGTGCAAAACAATTTATAGAGAATTTAAATAAATAATATATTATTATGAAATATTTATTGACTGAAATATTATACAACATATTATTTATTTTCAAGCTTACATATGTATTTCTTTCTGCGTACTTTAATTACAGATGTGGTTTTAAAGATTACAAAGATAGTATTGAAGATTTAACATTTAGACTTACAAATATAAATATACTTTATGTAAAATTATTTCAAGCTGTTGCATTAAATAATAACTACATCGATGAAGAAACAAACAAGATTTTGATAAAATATACGGATAATGCACCATATAATGATTATGATATAAACTGGGTTGATCTTATAGACTGTATGGAAGAATTTGGTATAAAGGATAACAATTGTATACCTATTAATGCTGGTATGATTTCAGTTGTTTTTAAATGTATGAAAGATGGTAAACCAGTTGTACTCAAAGTGAAACGATGTAATATTGAAAAAAAACTGGATTATGCAATAGATAGGGTTAAATTTTGTGTTTCATTAATGTCGTTATTTCCTTATTTAAATTCTCTCGACATACCGAATGTTATTAATAAAAATATAGATATTATTAGACAACAAACTATTTTTTGTCAAGAAGTTTCGAATTTACTGCTTTTGAAAGAAAAATGTAAATATTTACATTATGTTAAAATACCAGAAGTTTATGAAAATGTTACTGTTTGTTATTCCGATATTATTTGTATGGAATACATAGAAGGGTTAAATATAAAAAATGTCGACAGAAATGATTTAAATGAATATGCAAAATTAGTTATTAAATTTGGATTCACGAGTGTGTTTAATTTTGGTGTAGCACACGGAGACCTACATAGTGGAAATATAATATTTATTAAAAATGATGATGTTTCTACTACAAATCCAAAATATCAGTTGGGTATTATTGATTTAGGTATTGTTTTAAGATTAAATCAGGATACGAAAAATGCATTTATAGATATTTTTTCTGGAATAAATGTGGAACATCCTCGTAGGACATCTATTAAAATAATTAATAATTTATTACAACCCAAAAATGTTTTGAGAAAAGTAAATAAAGAACAAAAAGAAAATATTATTGAAATAATAAGTAGTGCATTAGAAAAAATTATAAAAACAGGTAATGCGGAGCAATCGATTATTTACAAAAATATACAATTGTTGAATAATTATATGAATGAAAATCCAAAAATAAAAATGTTGGACATTAGACCGAATGATGAATTTGTAAAATTGCAGTTGGCTTTGGCTATGAGTCATGGGGTTACGTTGGAATTATGTAAAGAAAAATATGTTGAGTTGACGAATGAAGTTTTGGATAGTTTGTTTCATAGAAATTTGTTGAATAATATATAATTTACACGCACTCATACTTTGTATAAGCAAAATTTATATTATTATTTGGTTGATCTACAACGACATAGTTTATATTTTTTATACCATATTTGTTATTATGAATAATATCAGTATTATTATTATTATTATTATTATTAACATTATAATTTGGTTGTATGCATTCATTATATTGTTGAATATAATGCGGTGGTATTTGTGGATGGTATAATTGTTCTACCATACTCATCAATTCTTGTGTTTTACGTATTTTCGTGTCAATATCTACGGGTTTTTCCATATCATTATCTGTATAATATTTTGAAACCGGAATAATTCTAGAATTATTCTTTTCTATTAGATATTTCGTTGTTAAATAAATAATACAAAGCAATAATATTCCTGAAAAACCTAAAAATATTAATCCCACATATGTTCTCGTTTGTGCTGTTATATCTCCTCTCAAATTGCAATTATTGTTTCCATCTTTCCTTACATATATTTCTTGTTTAGATCCGTCTGGATAATTTGTATGTAAAAGTGTTGAAACATCTGTTGCAAATGTTTGATCGTTATAAGCGTGCACTTTGCATGTTGAATTATTATTCGAGTTTACATCTCTATAACTAAATTTTACATATCCATCAAAACAATCATAATTAGTGTATTGTGTACATTTATTATTGTTATAATTAATACATTTTCTACAATTATCCTTTTTGATTTGATAACCATAAACAGTACCAACTGCTTTGGTGTAAATAAAACAAGTATTTGGTATATTTGTTCCGCAACCTGTGAAAAATGTGGGTGCGCCTATAAATATTAATAATGCGAATAATGTAGTAAGACTCTTTATGTTAGTCATTATTGTAAGTAGTATGTCTAATAAACAGTTTGATATGATATTATTTATACTGAAAAATATAAATAATATTTAACTTTTCAATTTTTTTCAATAATAACTTCTTTTGCGATATTTTTTATTATCTTGTTAAAACTGGTCTCTTCATCTTCTTTTTTATATGGAACGGCAGCTCCCATAAGAATTTTAAGATATTGGTCGTTTCTTTTTGACGAATCGTCTTTATAATCAGGATATTTTTCTTTCCAATCTTTTACTTTCAACATATTTTTATGTGCCACCATTTTGACAACCTTTTTAAGTCGATCGTTGTTTTCATTATCCTTTTCCCAAACATTTTGTTGTTTAAGATACATAGTCTCTCTTTTTAAATCACTACAATGAATAGGTCTTTTATACACATCTAAACTTTTAAGCCCATTAACAAATATTTTAGAAACACCGTTGATAAAACCATTTTCGCCCAGATTTTCCAAATCAGTTAATGATATTTTGAGTGAATCAATAAATTCATCTATATTTAAAGCATCCTTACATTTTTCGTTAAGAAATACCTGCAAATTAAATGTTTTATTATTCGAATTATTAACAGAACAATTATTTATAATCGATTTTTCTTTACTCAATTCTACCAGTTGTGTTTGCAGTTCTTTATTTTGATTTATAAGTGTCATTATTAGTTCTTTGTAATTAACTTCGCCATCATCGTTTTCATAATCCTCCTTTTTATAAAATTGTTGCGAGTTTTGCGAGTTTGTTGCGACGACTTTACACTTATGTTTATGCTTACATAGACCACTCATATATTTAAATGTCTTACCACATTTGCATTTGATACCATTCAAACATCCGTGATTATCCAATATTTTCCGTTCGTGTTTACGGGTTAAAATATGTTTATCAAAATCGTTTTTGCGAGACGTGAAATAGTCACAAACATAACAAATGAATTTATGTTGCGAGTTTTCGTTATCCAAATTATCCATAATTATACAAAATATGGATAAAAAAAAGTCGCTAAATGAATTTTATAAAAAAAATTTATCGTCACAAAATGAAAATTATTTTTTTGGTCACCAGACGC
>VFQS010002075.1_pt1 | contig 17116 bp, 13 predicted proteins | sample 3512361 | NCBI WGS metagenome assembly VFQS01 (sample SAMN10412375, study PRJNA504923) | tailings metagenome | isolation source: Relicate 1 Philex TSF3 active mining | place: Philippines
TGGTCGGCGTCAACAACCGCAACCTTTCCACCTTCACCATCGACCTCGACTTCGCGGCGCGCGTCATCCCGCTCATGCCGTCCGGTGTCATCAAGGTCGCCGAGAGCGGCATCCGCACGGAGGCCGACGCCGCGCGGATGCGCCAGGCGGGCGCCGACGCCCTGCTCGTGGGCGAGTCGCTGATGCGGGCGGACGACCCGGGCGCCCTTCTCCGCCGGCTCCGCGGCGCATGATCTCCTGGCCGCTCACCCAGGCCTCGACGCGGGAGCTGCTCGCGACGCTCGGCCACGACCCGCGCCGCTGGCTCGGCCAGAATTTCCTCGTCGACCCCAACCTCGTCCGGAAATCCCTCGCGCTCGGCGAGGTCCGCCCCGGTGACCGCATCGTCGAGGTGGGGCCCGGTCTCGGGACGCTCACCGGGACCCTTCTCGAGGCGGGCGCCCAGGTCTGGGCGGTGGAGAAGGATGTCACCCTCGCCGCGCACCTCCGCGGCACCTTCGGCGATCGCGAGGCCTTTCATCTGCTCGAGGGCGACGCCGTCGAGCACCCGCTCGCGGGCATTCCCGAGCCGGAGTCCGGCTTCAAGGTCGTCGCCAACCTTCCCTATGCCATCTCATCGCCGTGGATGGAGGCGGTCTGCCTCGGGCCGCATCCGGAGCGCCTTGTGCTGATGCTGCAGCGCGAGGCCGCCGAGCGGCTGACGGCCGAGGTGGGCACGGGCCATTGGTCGGCGCTGACCATCCAGGTGGACCTCGCTTTCGAGCGGCTCGGCCTCCACCCGGTGCCTCCGGGTTGCTTCCACCCGGCGCCCAAGGTGGACTCCTGCCTCCTGGTCCTGGGGCGTCGAGCCCATGCGGCCCGTCTCTCGCCCAAGGCCCGTTCGGTGGCCCGCGCCCTCTTCACCCAGCGGCGCAAGCAGGTCGGCGCCTCCGCCAAGCGGCTGTTCCCCGAGGACCCCGCCGTGGCCGCTTGGTTGGCGGGCCTCCCTGCCCACGGTTTGGACTCCCATGCCCGCCCCCAGGAAATCCCCTCGGCGGCCTGGCGAGACCTTTCCTGAAACTCCGCCGGGGATGGGGGGTTGGATGGAGGCAACCCACCACCATGATCACCCGAATCCTCCTCCTCGCCCTGGCCGCCTCCGTGGCCGTGGCGCAAGCCCAAGAAAAGCCCGAGGGCGAAAAGCCCCGTCGTGAGCGCCGCGGTCCCGGCGGCGAAGAAGGCGGCCGCGAGCGCGGTCCCAACTTCGAGCGCGCTGGCATCTCCAAGGAAGACGCCGCCAAGCTCATGGCCGCCATCGAGGCCGCCAAGGACGACCCTTCCGTCGTCGCCGCCCGCGACGCCGCCAAGCAGGCCATGGAGGCCGTGAAGGCCGCCAAGGAAGCGGGCAAGAGCCGCGAGGAGATTGCCCCTCTCATGAAGGCCGCCGGCGAGGCCCGCAAGGCCGCCATGGAAGCTGCCGCCGCCGCCGCCGTCGCCCAGGATCCCTCCCTCCAGGCCATCATCGACAAGGTGAAGGCTGCCCGTCCCAAGGACGGCGAAGGCCGTGGTCCCAAGGACGGCGAGGGCCGTGGCCACAAGGGTCGCGAAGGCAAGGATGGCGAAGGCAAGGGTCCCCGTCCCGAGCGCAAGAATAAGGACGCCGCCGAAGCCCCTGCCGGCGCCTAAGGCTCCCCGAGTCCCCTCCGAGACCCCGCCCTTCGGCGGGGTCTTTTTTGCCCGAGGGGGCTTGTCAGTCCCCGGACCCCCGCCTAAGGAATTACCCATGCGCCCCCTGCTCCTGCTCCTCGCCACCCTACCCTTGGTCGCCGAGACCGCCCCCGCCACGCCGACGACGCCGGCTCCCGCGGCTCCGGCCGTCGCGCCCGCGGCGCCCACCGCGCCGTCGACCTCGGCCCTCACCCCCGACGAGCAGCGCCAGCTGCGCAACGCCCGCGCCAAGGCCAACAAGCAGCCCGAGATCGCGGCCGCCCTCAAGGCTGAGCAGGACGCCTATCGCGCCGCCAAGGAAGCCAAGTCGGCCAAGAAGCCCAAGGCCGAGGTCGACGCCCTCTATGAGAAGGCGCGCGCCCTCCGCGCCGCCCGCGAGAAGCAGCGCGACGACGCCATCCTCGCCGCCAACCCCGCTCTCAAGCCCCTGCTCGACAAGGCCGCCGCGGCTCGCGCCGCCGCCGCCCCCGCTGCGAAGCCCGGCGCAGCCCCCGAGAAGAAGGACGCCGAGGACGAGAAGGACGCCTGATCAGGCCCTTCGCCTCAGCACGAGGACGATATCCGTCGAGGTCAGGTCGAGCGACCTGGCCTCCTTGTCGTCGTAATGGAAGTCGTGGCAGGCGACGAGCTCGAGGTCCGTCGCCTTGCGCAGCAGCGCCTGGAGCTGGCCCGGGCCATAGGTGCGGAAGGTCCAATTCGTCTCGGTGACCCAGCGCCGCTCCCCCTCGCGGATTCGCATCCGCGTGCGCATCGCCTCGGTGCGCGTCCTCGGGTTGGCGGGGGCGGACCAGGTGTCGCTCACGACATGGGTGCGGCCCTTGCGGGCGGCCCAGCGCTCATGGTCGGGCGCGGGGTTGGCGTAATCCGTCAGGTGCAGGCCAAGGACATAGAGCCCACCCGGACGGAGCGCGGCGGCCACCTTGCGGAGATGCCGCGCCGCCTCGGCCTCGGTCAGGACATACTTGAAGGTGCTGACGAGGCAGTGCGCGAGGTCGAACCCGCCGGCGCCGCGGGGCAAGGAGAAGCCCCCGAGGTCGTCCTGCCAAAGCTGCGCCCGCAGTCCTTTCCGACGTAGCCGCGCGCGGGCATAGGCCAGCTGGTTCGCGTTGAGGTCGAATCCCCAGACGCGGTGGCCGCGCCGGGAGAGGGACTCCACCAGGCGTCCCGAGCCGCAGGCGGGCTCGAGGATGCGGCGCGCGCCCGAGGCAGGCGGGCCGTGGCGCCGCAGCATGGCCTCGAGGAAGCGGGTCTCGGGCTTGGTGTAGTCCTCGTACACCATGTCGTAGTGCCGCGGGCTGTCATACCACGCGGTCGACGACCGGACGTCCGCCTCGGTCCGCGCCCGGCTCACTTGTAGATCTCGCCGCCGCCCTCGCGGAACTCCCGCGCCTTGGCCTCCATGCCCGCCTTGAGGACCTCCTCGGCGGCCACGCCCTGGGCGTCGGCCATGCGGCGGATGTCATCCGTGATGCGCATCGAGCAGAAGGAGGGGCCGCACATCGAGCAGAAGTGGGCCGTCTTGGCGCCGTCCTGCGGCAGGGTCTCGTCGTGGAACTCCCGGGCGCGCTCGGGGTCGAGGGCGAGGGCGAACTGGTCCTCCCAGCGGAACTCGAAGCGTGCCTTGGACAGGGCGTTGTCGCGCACCTGGGCGGCGGGGTGGCCCTTGGCGAGGTCGGCCGCGTGCGCGGCGATCTTGTAGGCGATGACGCCGTCGCGGACGTCGTCCTTGTCCGGCAGGCCGAGGTGCTCCTTGGGGGTGACGTAGCAGAGCATGGCGGTGCCGTACCAACCGATCATGGCCGCGCCGATGGCCGAGGTGATGTGGTCGTAGCCCGGGGCGATGTCGGTCGTGAGCGGCCCGAGCGTGTAGAACGGCGCCTCATGGCACCACTCGAGCTGCTTCTCCATGTTCTCCTTGATGAGGTGCATGGGGACGTGGCCGGGACCCTCGTTCATGACCTGCACGCCGCGCTCCCAGGCGCGGGTGGTGAGCTCGCCCTGGCACTTGAGCTCGGCGAACTGCGCCTCGTCGTTGGCATCCGCGATGGAGCCCGGACGGAGGCCGTCGCCGATGGAGAAACTGACGTCGTAGGCGGCCATCAGGTCGCAGATGTCGTCCCAATGGTCATACAGGAAGTTCTCCTTGTGGTGGTGCAGGCACCACTTGGCCATGATGGAGCCCCCGCGCGAGACGATGCCGGTGACGCGGCGCGCGGTCATCGGGATGTAGGCGAGGCGCACGCCCGCGTGGATGGTGAAGTAGTCGACCCCCTGCTCCGCCTGCTCGACGAGCGTGTCGCGGAAGATCTCCCACGTCAGCGCCTCGGCGCGCCCGCCGACCTTCTCCAGCGCCTGGTAGATGGGCACGGTGCCGACGGGGACGGGGCAGTTGCGGAGGATCCACTCGCGGGTCTGGTGGATGTTCTTGCCCGTGGAGAGGTCCATCAGGGTGTCGCCGCCCCAGCGCACGGACCAGCGCATCTTCTCGACCTCCTCCTCGATGGACGAGGCCACGGCCGAGTTGCCGATGTTGGTGTTGATCTTCACCAGGAAGTTGCGGCCGATGACCATCGGCTCGAGCTCCGGGTGGTTGATGTTGGCGGGGAGGATGGCCCGGCCGCGCGCGATCTCGTCGCGCACGAACTCCGGGGTGATCTCCCTGGGGATGGCGGCGCCGAAGGACTGGCCCGGGTGCTGGAAGCCCGCGGCGTCGCGCGGCAGCTGGCCGGCCTCGCGGGCCTCCTGCAGCCGGAGGTTCTCGCGGATGGCCACGTATTCCATCTCGGGGGTGACGATGCCCCGGCGCGCGTAGGCGAGCTGGGTCGGACGGGCGCCGGGCTTGCCCCGGAGGACTTGGCGGCCGGCGCGGTCGAAGTTGACGAGGCGGTTGCGGCTCGTGGCCCGGGCGGCGCCGGCGGCGTGGGCGGCCGAGAGGTAGCCGTCGTCGATCGGCTGGGTCGCGCGTCCCTCGATGACCTCGGTGTCCCCGCGCTCGGCGATCCACGCGGCCCGGATGGGCGGGAGGCCGCGCTCGACGTCGCCGTGGAACTCCGGGTCGCCCCAGGCGCCCGAGGTGTCATAGACGCGCACGGGGGCGTTGGGGACCATCGCGCCGTCGTGGCGGCGCGTCGGGTCGAGCGTGATCTCGCGCATGGGGACCCGGACATCGGGGCGCGAGCCCGTCGCGTAGACGCGGCGGGACTTGGGGAAGGCGGTGGGCTGCTTGTCGTTGACCATGGGAAGGGGGCGGCAACGACCTGGGGCGGCCTCTCGGAGGCGGGCACAACTTCCTACGGCGCGAGCGGCGCATCAGGTACGGAGGGTTCGCGGGCACGGGCCCGTCATCTCAGCCCCGCCGACCGGGGCTCCCCTGTGTTGCCTACGAAGGAACCCCCTCACCCTGCCCTGCCCGCGGCGGCTGGCAAGCCCAACGGAGGATTGCCTCGCCCCGCCGCGGGAGCGAGCATCCGGCATGGTCCTCCTCGAGATCGTGGCCTACTCCCTCGCCTCGGCCAAGGCAGCCGTCGCCGGAGGCGCCGACCGCATCGAGCTCTGCGAGAACACCGCCGAGGGGGGCACGACCCCGAGCCTCGGGACCCTCGAGGCCGCCCTCGCGCTCGGCGGGGCCAAGGTCCACGCCATGATCCGACCCCGCGGGGGCGACTTCCTTTACGACGCCGATGAGCTCGAGGTGATGCGGCGCGATATCCGCCATGCGGTTCGCGCGGGGGCCCATGGCCTCGTGCTCGGACTCCTGCGACCGGATGCGAGCATCGATGTCGAGGGCACGCGGCGCCTCGTCGACCTCGCCGAGGGGCGACCCGTCACCTTCCATCGCGCCTTCGACTGGGCCGCCGACCCCTTCCGCGCCCTGGACGCCGTCGCCGCCACGGGCTGCAACCGCCTGCTCACCTCGGGCCAGGCGCCCTCGGCCATCGCCGGCGCCGACCTCATCGCCGAGCTCGTCCGACGGACCTCGCCGGGCGTCGCCATCCTCGCCGGCGGCGGCGTCAACCCGGGCAACGTGCGCGACCTCGTGCGCCGAACCGGCGTGCGCGAGGTCCACGCCTCCCTCCGCGGCATCCAACGGACCCGCATGGAACGCCGCCCGCCGTCCGTCAGCCTCGGCGCCGCCCCGGACTGGGAGGCGGACAGCATCCCGGTGGCCGACGTGGCCAAGGTCCGCGAAGTGGTCGGTCTCCTGCGCCAGCCATGAGCGCCCGGCTGCTGTCGCTGCTCCTGCTGCTCGGCGCCGGCTTGGCGGCGTCGCCGCTCGATGACCGGCCTTGGTTCTATCGTCCCGTCGTCGAGCCCTCGGCGGCGGACCCCGAACCAAAGCCCGAGGCGTGGCGCCCCGTCTTGCCCGTGTTTTGGCCGACCAATGGCTTCTCGTTGGTCAAGCAGCGGCAGTCCGAGGGCGCCCCTCACCCCTTCGAGGTCGGCGCCGACAATCGCGAGATGCTCGAGCGCGACTGGGAGCTCGCCACCACCTTCGACCTCAAGGAATTGCCCTCCGTCAGGTTCGACCTCGTCTCCGACAGCTCGAGCCCGCTGGTTGAAGTCTACCTCAACGCCGAGTTGGTCGGGCGGCTTGATCGACCGTTCGCCGAGAGTCACATCGGGGAGCGGCGACTTGACCTGAAATCCAAGCTCAAGGTCGGGCGCAACGACCTCCTGCTCCGGATCCTCGCGCCCGGACCCGAGGCCGGGCGCCGCCATGCCGCCCTGCCGCGCAACCTGCCCGATGGTCCGGCCGTGACCGTCCGCGCCACGCGGATGATCTTCGGCACCGAGGTTGCCCCGCCCCTGGTGTCCGCCTGGCTCAAGGTCGCGATCGACGACGCCCCCTCTCCGGTTCGGCTTATCAGCACTCGCTTGGTCGAGATCGACAAAGGCAGGGCGATCGAGGCGGCGGTCGACATCACCGAGCCCTGCGAGGGCAGGCTGGTCCTGTTTTCCACCAAGAGAATCCGCAAGGGGCAGCAGGTTGAGAAGGATGAAAAGACAGAGGTCGGTTCCGCGGAGCTACCCATGAAGGTGGGCAGGCATGTGCTGAGGCTCCCGCTGCCTCCGCCGAGCGGCTTGGCTTTTGCGCTTGGGAAGCGCCTACAGGAGCCTTTTGACCTTCTCGAAGTCGAGTTCATGTTGATGGGGCGAGACCCATCTGACGAAAGCCCCCTCGCCCAGGGATTCAGTGGTGCCCTATCGGGGCATAACCTATTTGCCCGGGATGATGTCCGGCTCGACCCTGGTGCCCCCGGTCGCCCCGCGGCCCTGATCTCCGAGGGTCGACGCCACGCCATCCGCGGGCTCACGCTGATTCCCAGCTCCCTAGGACTTGGGCCGCCTCTCAACGGCGGCCACAGGGGGAGCATGGTCGAGCGCCATCGGCAGGAGGGTTTCAACCTCTCCCGCATCTGGGGCGGCGGCGGACCTGCCAGCTGGGATCTGCTGAACAGCTGCATGGCCAACGGCATCGCGGTGTGGATCGAGCTGCCGTTCGTCCGCGGCCTCTTCCCCGGCGACGAGGCCTTCCTCGCCGAGGCCGAGCGCGAGGTCGATGAGTACCTTTGTTTCCTCCAGCGCTTCCCTTGCGTTGTGGCCATAAGCGGCAGCGCCGAGACGGCCGTATACCGCCAAGGGGACATCGCCCCCGGCCTGCGCAGCGCCAAGGAGACGGCCGAGGTGCGGGCCGACCAGTCCCGTCTCTTCGACCAACGCCTGCGCGCCCTCGTCGCCCGCCGGCTGCCGAAGGCGACCTACCTGCCCTATGGCGAGACCCTGGGGTCGGGCGACCTCACGGTGCGCAGTCTGGTCTCCGCCCCCGCGCCCGTGACCGCCGCGAAGTGGAAGCTCGGCAACGGCCTTCGCTGGCCCGATGGCAAGTCGCGGGAGCTCGAGCTGGGCCTGAGGATGGGCGAGGCCGGGCTGCGACCCGCCGAACCGGAGCTCATCGCCTTTGCCAGCCGGTGGCTGCAGGCCGAGGACCTTCGCCTGCGACTGGACAAGCTCCGCGCCAGGGGGCCCGAGCAGGGATTCGTCCTCTGGCACCTCAACGACGGATGGCCCGGGGCGACCTCCTCGCTCGTCGACGAGCAGGATGTTGAGAAACCCGCCTACTTCATCGCCCGCCGCGCCAACGGGCCCGACGGCGTGCGGCTCGGGTACGACGGGGCCGCGGCCACCGCTCAGGCGACAGGCAAGACCATCGACCTCTCGCTGCGCATCCTCGATGCCGGGGGTCGCACCCTGCAGATCCAGCAGGGTCCTGGCCCACTGCGCGCGGGCTTCCCTCCGGGCGCAGCCTACGCCGTCGCCGAGAACGGTCCCCACCGCGTCATCCGTCCCCTGCCCCCGGCCTTCCTGCCGGACGACCCTCGGCTGGGTAAGTCCGCCTACAAGATCGCCTCCGAGGCGCCGAAGACCGGCGACTTCCTTCTGTCCCATGCCTTCACCGTGACGGCCGAGGGCGTGGTCGTGGGCATCTGCCTCGAGCCCACCGTCGAGCACGCATGGGTGGACGACGGCATGGTGGACCTCCTTCCCGGCGAACGGCACACCTTCCGCGGACGGCTTCCCGCGGATTGCCATGACTGGCGCCAGGCCTTCCGGGCACGCAGCTGGCACGACCTGAGGGGACAGTGACCGCCCGAAGCGCGAAGGGCGCTGGGCAGGAGGGCGAAAGGCTCAGGACGAAAAACGAAATGAAGGGACACCATGGACGGATGAATGCCATCCGCTGACGGAGAGGACGAAAGGTCCAAGACGAAGGACGAAAGCACAGGGGGCAAAGCTCCATCGTTCCTTTCGTCCTTCGTTTTTCGCGGTTCGCCTACCTTCTGTTCCACGGCGGCATAAAGGAGCCCCGCCACTCGGCGGGGCTCCGGATCCCTAAACGTCAAACACCCGGGGTTAACCGCGGTTGGACGAAAGTTGTGATTTCAGGAACTCGACCGAGCGGCGGACGTTGGCGTCCACCTCGCACTGGTTGCCCACCGTCTTGCGGGCGTGGATGACCGTGCCGTGGTCGCGGCCGCCGAAGGCCTGGCCGATGGCCACCAGCGAGAGGCCGGTGAGCTGGGTGCTCAGGTACATGGCGACCTGGCGGGGGAAGGCGATGGCCTGCATGCGGCGCTTGGAGGTCATGTCCGAGAGCTGGATGCGGTAGTGCTCGGCGACGCTGCGCTGGATCATCTCGACCGTGAGGGTGTGGCTGGCCTCCTCGACAAGGATGTCGTGCAGCAGGCGCTCGACGGCCTGGATGTCCAGGACGCGGCGGTTGGGCGACATCCGGAGGTAGCCCTCGATGCGGGTGACCGCGCCCTCGAGGTTGCGGACGTTGCGGGCGATGCGGCTGCCGATGAACTCGGCGATCTCGGGGGCGAGGTCCAGGCCGCGGTCCTGGGCCTTGCGGCGCAGGATGGCGATGCGGGTCTCGAGGCCGGGGGCCGCGATGGAGGCGACCATGCCCCACTGGAAGCGGGAGACGAGGCGCTCCTGGAGGCGGGCGATCTCGTTGGCGGGGCGGTCGCTGGTCAGGACCACCTGCCTGTGGCTGTTGTGCAGCTCGTTGAAGGTGTGGAAGAACTCCTCCTGGGTGGACTCCTTGCCGGCGAGGAACTGGATGTCGTCGATCAGCAGGAGGTCGAGCTCGCGGTAGCGGCGGCGGAACTGGGCGACGCTGTTGGTCTGGAGGGCCTGGATGAACTCGTTGGTGAAGGTCTCCGAGGTGACGTAGGCGATGCGGGCCTGCGGGTTGCGGGCGAAGAGGCTGTGCGCCACCGCGTGCATGAGGTGGGTCTTCCCGAGGCCGGTGGGGCCGTAGATGAAGAGGGGGTTGTAGTTGTGGCCGGGCTCCTTGGCCACCGCGAGGGCGGCGCCGTGCGCCATCTCGTTCTCGTTGCCGACGATGAAGTTCTCGAAGGTGTTCGTCGCCTTGATCGCCGGGGGCTTGGGCGCGGCGACGCGCGAGCGGGGCGTCGCGACGGGGGCCGGGGCGGGCGCGACCTCGCGCTCGGTGGGCGCCGCGAGGCGATAGGACATGCTCCGGCCGGCGGCGAGCGTCACCTGGCGGCGCAGCAGGTCGCCGAAGTTGCTGTTCACCCAGGCCTCGGCCAGCACGGAGGGCGCGCGGAGGACGAGGGTGTCGCCCTCGATGCCCACGGGCTGGATGTTGGCGAACCAGCTCTCGAAGTCGGCGCCCGAGACCGCGGTGCGGAGCTCGGCCTTGACGGATTCCCAGAGGTTGGCGTGGGTGGAAAGGAGGGTCATTCGGGGGTTGCCGGGTTATTCACAGGATCCGCGGGGGCGGTCAGGAGTCCTTGGCGGGGTAAGGGAAAGGGGGGAAGGGTTTGGGGAGGAGGAGGACGTGAGGCGGAGGCATCCGCGGCGGCTTCCTTTGCGGACGCGGGAGGGTCGAACTTACGGACGGCCCCCCGCGTGGAAAGCCTAATTCACTGGGGCATCCCACCGCGCGAGGTCCGGAGGCTCAAGCGACGACCCTCCACAGGTTATTCACAGTTCCACCGTGTATAAGGTGAAGTCCTCACCTAATCATTTGTATCTATCTGATTTTCAACAGGATGGGAATCCCACTCGCCGGACAAACTGCGCCGGGCGAGCGCCCGCACCTCCTCGAGCGTGCGGCAGCGCTGGAGAGCGTCGCGGATGCGTCGGCAGTGCGGCAGGCCCTGGGTCAACGGCTGGAGCTTGGCCGACATCCAGCGGATGTCGCGGCCGCCGAGGGTGGCGTCGGCGCGCGACAAGGTGTGCTCGGCGAGCGCGAGGAGCGTGCGCCAGCGCAGCTCGAGGGTGGCGGGAGGCGGCGGCGGGGCGCCGTCTAGCGCCGCGCGGATCTCGCCGAAGATCCAGGGCGAGCCGAGCGCCGCGCGGCCGACCATCAGGCCGGCGACGCCCGACTCCCGGACGCGGCGGACGGCCGTGGGGCCATCCTTGAGGTCGCCGTTGCCGATGACGGGGATGCGCACGGCGCGGACCACCTCGGCGATGCGCGACCAGTCGGCCTCGCCCGAGTAACCCTGCTCGCGGGTGCGGCCATGGACGGCGATGGCCTCGACCCCGAGGGACTCGAGGCGGGCGGCCACCTCCGGGGCGACGATGCTGTCGACGTCCCACCCGAGGCGCATCTTGGCCGTGAGCGGGGTGCCGGGGATGGCATCGCGCACCGCCCGGACGATGTCATAGAGGAGCGGCGTGCAGCGGAGAAGTCCCGACCCGGCGTTCTGCTCGATGACCTTGTGGGCGGGGCAGCCGAAGTTGAGGTCGAGGAAGTCGGGCTGGAGCCGCTCGCAGACCATCCGGGCGGCCGTGGCCATCGACGACGGGGTGGCCCCGAAGATCTGGACGCCCATCGGCCGCTGCTCCGGGGTGAAGTCGACCATCTCCCAGGACTTGGCGCGGTCGCGGAGAAGGGCCTCGGACTGGACGAACTCGGTCACCATGACCTCGGCGCCGAAGGACTTGCAGAGGGATCGGAAGGCCACGTCGGTATGACGGGCCATCGGCGCCAGGTAGAGCGGCACCTTGCCCTGCCCGAACCATGGCAGGCGGCTATCGCTCACGGACGGCTCCCCCCGGCGGCGCGGGCCTGCCGGAGCTGGCGCCAACGGGCGAGCCGCTCGGCCAGCTGGGGTTCCGCGCCATTGGCCCCGGGCTCGAAGAGCGCCAGCGGCCGGCTCAGGTAGGCCTGGCCGGAGATGCCCTCGGGGAATTCGTGGCTATAGAGGTAGGCATCGCCCTGCCCCAGCCGCCGGGCCACCGCCGTGTGGCTGTCCTTGAGATGGAGGGGGACCTCCTGCCGAGGTTGCCCGCGCACCGCGGCGCGGGCCTTGGCGAGGGCGAGGGTGGCGCTGTTGCTCTTGGGGGCGAGGGCGAGGAAGAGGGTCGCGTGGGCCAGCGGGTACTCGGCCTCGGGCATCCCGACGAGCTCGGCGGCTTGGTAGGCGGCGACGGCCACCCCGAGGCCGCGGGAGTCGGCCAGGCCGATGTCCTCCGAGGCGGCGATCACGAGGCGGCGGGCGATGAAGCGGGGGTCCTCGCCGGCCTCGAGCTGGACGGCGAGCCAGTAGAGGGCGGCGTCGGGGTCGCCCCCTCGGACCGACTTGATGAAGGCGGAGGCGGTGTCGTAGTGGTCGTCACCCCCATCGTCATAGCGGAGGCGGCGCTCCTTCGCGAAGGCCGCCACCGACGCGTCCGAGATGGCCGAACCCACGGGCGTCGCGAGCGCGAGCGTCTCGAGGGCGTTGAGGGCGCGGCGAAGGTCGCCCTCGGAGAGGTCGGCGACCAAGCCGAGCACCGACTCGGAGGCCCCGACGCGGATCCTGCCGAGGCCGCGGGCCTCGTCGGCCAGAGCCCGGGCGAGGAAGGCCACGACCTCCTCGCGGGGCAGCGGGTCGAGCCGGAACAGATGGCTGCGGCTGAGGAGCGCGGGCACGACATGGATGCCCGGGTTGTGCGTCGTGCAGCCGATGAGTCGCACGGCGCCCGACTCGACGTCGGGCAGCAGCAGGTCCTGCTGCGCCTTGTTGAACCGATGGATCTCGTCGATGACCAGCACCGTGCGCCGCTCGGGCCGCGACCGCGCCTCCGCGAGGATCTCGCGCAGCTCGGGGGCGCCGGAGAGGACGGCGTTGACGCGGACGGCGTGCGAGCCGGTCTCGGCGGCGATGACCTCCGCGAGGGTGGTCTTGCCGCAGCCCGGGGGCCCGTAGAGAAGGAGCGAGCCGAACGCATCCTCGCGGATGAGGCGCGGCAGAAGGGCGCCCTCGCCCAGCAGCGCCCGGTGCCCGACCATCTCGGCCAGCGAGCGGGGGCGCATGCGGGCAGCCAAGGGCTGGCGCGCCGGCGGCGAGGGCGCAGGATCGAGGCCGGGGAGGCCCGCGGGATCGTCGGGGCCGCGTCGGCTCACTCGCGGAGGATGTGGCAGGAGGGATGCCCGGTCCGCTCCACGTAGTCCTGGTGATACGCCTCCGCCCTCCAGAAGGCGGGGGCGGGCTCGATGGTGGTCACGATCGGGCGGGCGAAGCGGGGCTGGGCGGCCACCTTGGCGCGCTCGGCCTCGGCGCGCTGGGCCTCGTCATGATAGAAGATGACCGAGCGATACTGCGTGCCGACGTCGGGGCCCTGCCGGTTGAGGGTGGTCGGGTCGTGCATCTTGAAGAACACCTCGGCGAGCCGGGCGTAGGTGATGCGCGCGGGGTCGTAGGTCACCTCCACGACCTCGGCGTGGCCGGTCTCGCCGGTGCAGATCTGGCGGTAGGTGGGATTCTCCGACTTGCCCCCGGCGTAGCCCGAGACGGCTTCGACCACTCCCGGGAGCTGCTGGTACACATGCTCCACGCCCCAGAAGCAGCCGGCGCCGAAGGTGGCCTTGCGGAGGGTGGAAGGGTCGGGAACGGAGGACATGGGGGAAGAGGGTCGCTCGGGCGCGCAGGCGCCGAGCACCAGGCAGGCGAGCGCGGCGAGGAGACGCATGGGGAGAGGGTGCCGGGGAGCCCCGGCGAATCAAGCCTTGGCGGGCTCGAGCGCCTGCAGAAGGCGGGCTTCCAGCGCCGCGGGGGGCTCCGGCTCGCCTTGGACGGAGGGCTCGCGGACCAGATAGAAGGTGTCGATGGCGTAGCCGCGCTCCGTCGCCACATTGGCGAAGGTCAGCGCATAGCCGGCCTCGCGGATGGCGCGGCCGAGATGGAAGAGCAGGCCGAGGCGGTCGGGAGCCTGGATCTCCACCACCAGCCGGCCGAGGTCGGCGGACTCGTAGGCGCGGACGATGGGGGCTTGGCCCGGGCCGCGGCGGACGGCGGGCAGGCGACGGAGCAGGCGGGCCTCCTCGGCGAGGACCTCGGGCAGCAGCTTCCGCTGGTGGACGAGCGAGGCGGCGAGCGCCTCGGCGAACCGGGCCTTGGCGCCCTCGGGGTTGTCCGCCGGCAAGGCGACCCGGAAGACGTCGATCGCGACGTGGTCGGGACGGCTGAAGGCGCGGCAGGAGACGATGTTGATGCCGGCCACGGCGAAGGCCCCGGCCAGCCGGGCGAACAGGCCGGCGCGGTCCCAGGTGATCACGTGGCAATCGACCGCGCCCCTCGGCGCCGCGCTCCAGGCGACCTGGGGCATGAGCGAGCGGTCGGGATCCGTGCCGACCGCGGCCAACATGTGCGCGCGGACGGCGCGCAGGTGGAGCGCGAGCGTCTCGGGCACGACGTGCAGGAAATAGCCCGGGGGCAGCAGCTCGAAGTGCGCGTCCAGCTCGGCGCGCGGGATCGCCCCGGCGAGGACCGCCTCGGTGTCCGCGCGCAGGCGGATGAGGCGCGCGGTGGCCTCGGGCCCTTCCCCGCCCCGCTCCAGCCAGCCGAGGGTGAGACGAAGGAGGCGGTTGTGCTGCTCATCCTTGCCGTCCGTCCACAGCCCCGGCGAGGTCGCCTTGGCGTCACAGCGGGTGTGGACGAACAGGTGCCGGAGCACCTCGGCCTCGCCCACGGTCTCGGCGAAGCGCGCGACGTTGGCGGGGTCGTCGAGGTCATGGCGCTGCCAATAGATGCCCATCACGAGGTGGTGGCGGATCACGGCCTCGGCCACGCGACGCTCGGACGGACCGTAGCCGAGGCGCGCGAGGATGGGTTCGGCGAGCACCGCGCCGCGCTCCGCGTGTCCATGGATGCCCTCGGCCTTGCCGATGTCATGGAGGAGCAAGGTGGCGTAGAGGAGCGCCGGGTCGGCCGTCTGGCCCAGGACCTTGAGGTGGTGCGCCGCGGCCTCGTCGCCGGCTCGGAACACCTCGTCGAGCTCCAGGAGCGACCGCAGGGTGTGGATGTCGGCCGTCCAGCGATGGTAGAACTCGAGCTGGACGAGGCAATGGAGGCCGGCGAACTCCGGCAGGAGACGCTCGAGGAGGCCGTGCTCGCGTAGGCCGTCGATGGCGGGATGCACCCGGCCGGCCTCCCGGAGGAGGTCGCGCAGGAGCGCCTGCGCCGGCGCCGACAGCGCCAGTTCCGGGGTCAGGAGCGCGGCGCGCTCGCGGACGAGCAGCGACGTCGCCCGGTCGGGGACGGCTCCATGGAGCTGGCAGAGGCGGAAGAGGCGCGCGAGGCGGAGCGGGGACTCGTCGAAGACGAGGGGGTGCGCGGCGCGCGCGACGCCGCCGCGGCGGACGACGAAGCCGTCCTCGCGGATCTCCGGTCCCTCGCCCTCGGGCTCCGGCTCCCCGAGGACCTGGCCCTCGACGAGCTCGGCGCAGCGACGGACGTGGTCGGCGTGGTCGAAGTAGCCGCGCATGAGCGCGCCCAGGCGCTCGCCGACGTCGCCGGCATGGCCAAGGGCGGCGCTGACCGTGTCCTGCCGCTCGAGCGAGAGGATGTCGGTCGGGCGCTGGGATTGGAAGTGGAGCTCGCAGCGGAGCCGAAGCAGGTCCGACCTCGCCTCCGCCAGCCGCCGGTCATCGGCGGCGGGCAGCAGGCCGGCCTCCGCCGGCGAGGCGGTGCGACGCGCGAGGCGGCAGAGCCACCGGATGGCATGGAGGTCGCGCAGGGCGCCCACGCCGTTCTTGAGGTCGGGCTCCTGGAGAAAGGCGCTGCCGCCCGACTTGGCGCGACGCGCGCGCTGGGCGTCGGTGAGACGACGGGCCAAGGCCCTCCCCTCCGCGCCCGCCTCGCGGCGGGCGAGCAGGGTGTCGAGCCCGGCCAGGGCCGCGGGCGGGCCGGCCACGGCGCGGCGGTCCAGGAGGGCCACCCAGAAATGCAGGTCGGCGGGATCGGTCGCCTCCACCTCGCCGAGGGTGCGCACGGAATGGCCGACCTTGAGCCCGAGGTCCCAGAGGGGGTAGAGCACCGCCTCGGCGGCGGCCTGCCCTGCGGCGACCTCGCCCATAGGGACAAGGAGCAGGTCGATGTCGCTGTGCGGGCAGAGCTCCTCGCGGCCGTAGCCGCCGAGGGCGACGAGGGCCAGGCCGGCGGCGTCGCCCCCGACCCGCCGATGAAGGCAGCCGAGGAGGAGGTCGATGGCGCGGGAGCGCACGGCCGCGGTCTCGGCGCCCCCCGCCCCCTCGCGATGCGCGGCCTGCTGGAGGGCGCGGACCTCCGCGAGGTAGGCCTTGGCCCGCGCGGCGAAATCGGCTGCGTCGCCGCCGTCGCCCGCCAGCCCATGGCGCAGGGCGGCCTGCCGGATGGCGGCATCGGCGCGAGGGAACGCGGGCGACATGCGTCCAAGGTGCGGCGGGGGGACGGTGGCGCAAGCGGGATTGCCAAGCGCCGAGGGGAGGTTCCAATGCCGCCATGGAATGGCTCCAGCAGCTCTACTCCGAGGAGGGCCTCCGCGACCTGCTGGCCCACCTTCGCGACATCGCCCCCGTCCTCGGCGTCGTCGTCCTCGCCGCGGTCATCTTCGCCGAGACCGGCCTCCTGGCGGGTTTCTTCCTGCCGGGTGACTCCCTCCTCGTGACCGCCGGCATCTTCACGGTGGCCAACGGCGACCGACCCCAGCTGCTCGAGCTCTGGCCCACCATCGGCGCCCTGACGGTCGCCGCCATCCTCGGCGACGCCACGGGCAGGTACCTCGGCGCCCGCTTCGGCGCCGCGATGCGCGAGCGCCCGGATTCGTGGTGGTTCAAGCGCAAGCACCTCGACGCCGCGCATGACTACTACAGCAAGCGGGGGGGGGCCTCCATCGTGATCGCCCGCTACGTGCCGATCCTCCGCACCTTCGTCCCCTTCGCGGCCGGCATGGGCGGCATCGCGCCGGCGCGCTTCATGTTCTGGAACGTGCTCGGCGGCATCCTCTGGGTCCCCCCGCTCATCCTGCTCGGCCATTTCCTCGGACGCACGTCCTGGGCGGAGAGGCTCCACCAGGTCATCCTGATCGTCATCGGCATCTCGCTCCTCCCGCTGGTCTGGGGCGTGGCCAAGGCCTGGCTCGGGCGACGCCGGGCTTCCTGAGGCGGCTCAGGCCGCGGGTATCCAGAGGCGGAAGGTGGTGCCGGCGGGCCCGGTCGACTCCACGGTGATGTCGCCCCGGTGCGCGCGGAGGATGCGCTTGACGATGGCGAGCCCCAGCCCGGTGCCGTCCTCGCGTCCGGTGAAGAAGGAGTCGAAGATGCGCGGGAGGACGTCGGAGGGGATGCCATGGCCGGTGTCCGACACGCGGAGGACGGCGCAGGCGGAGGCGCCCTCGCCCTCGCGGGAGAGCCGCACGGCGACCTTGCCGCCCTCGGGCATGGCCTGGACGGCGTTGAGCACGAGGTTGAGCAGGACCTGCTGGAGCTGGCCGGGGTCGCCGGCGACCTCGGGGACGCCGGGGGCCTCGTCGACCGAGAGCGTCACGCCGGCCTGCTCGAGCTTGAGCCGCAGGAGGAGCGAGGTCTGCCGGACCACCGAGGCGAGGGTGACGGGACGGAAGGCGCCGG
>VFQS010002076.1_pt1 | contig 17114 bp, 24 predicted proteins | sample 3512361 | NCBI WGS metagenome assembly VFQS01 (sample SAMN10412375, study PRJNA504923) | tailings metagenome | isolation source: Relicate 1 Philex TSF3 active mining | place: Philippines
ATGTGTATCGAACACGGTTCAATGAAGCCTATCGTGATATAGCTGCATTCAAAACCCAGATTGATGCAAATATTGCAGCAGGAGCCGCAATGCCAGCCGGTGGCGCAGGAGCTGGCGCCGGTGCAGGACAAGCCGGTGGTAGACATCGTAGAAGCATGCGTTTCAAACGCCATAAACGCCGCAAGACACAAAAACAACGAAAACATTAATTCTTCAGGCTCGCATATTCATGGAAAATATGTCTAGGATATTTATAACACAAAACATAACTTCTCATAAATCCAGGAATATGCTTACAAATATTTACGTCCTCGTTGCCGAAACTACCAATATGATTTTTGTTAAATGAGTAAAAGACTCTGTTTGTACAATGCCAATCGTTTGTTTTTGCATCTTTACAGCATGTATAAAATTGCCTACTGCTGTTGTAAGAACCGCATCGTGTTTCAAATTCAGGATTGTTTACAACTTCTTTTAACTTTTCCATAGTAATTACTACATTAATATGTAAATGATATACAATCTGTCAATTTTTAGATAACATAAAAAATGACAGATAGTTCTTCTACATGCATACATAGGTCATTATATCATCATGTCATCGACATCTACAACTACAATTCAAGATAAAGTTTATATTATTTCTGACGCTCTTGACGAATCGGCGCAACATATACCAGAAGGAACATATTTGAACGCAATGAATGCGCTGCGTGATATATCGAATCAATTACAACAAACTCAACGATCATCACTAGCATCATCACTAGCACCATCGTTGATTCGTCAATTATATACTATAGCTGAAAGAAATGATTTTGATAGTGGAATTATCATGGGTTGTGTTTTGGGTGTGATTGGGTTTATAGTAGGAGATATACTAGCAGTAAAATTCAGAGTCTAAAAATTGACAAATTTTGTTTTATACGTTTTCGCAGGTATAAAACAAAATGGGTGTTGACTATATATTATTTTCTCGCAAGAAACCTGATGCATTTGGATATCTTGATACAAATCAATTCATGAAATCTGCAATTGCGGATATTGAATGGCGGAAAATATTTTCGCTACTTTGTTTGAATTTAGATACTCTCTACGACAATGTAATTAATTACTGGTGTCCTGAGCAAATCAAGGATATGTATGATATGATTCAGCTATTGGCAGACGACCCTTACAAAGGTTTATATGATGGATGTGAACGCCATCAATTAGAGCCGCGTATGGTCGCACGAATTAACGAGGCTATAGCATTGAAGGATGATATTGTAAAACTAGCCGAGTATTTCAAACATTTAGTGGACAATGAGTTTTATATTAGAGTATGTTAGAGTCTGAACGCTTTCTTAATAGCATTCCCAGCTTTTTTACCAGTATTCACAATTGCATTTCCTGTTTTCTTTCCTGCATCTGCGACTGTATGTTCTACTGTTTTACCCGTGTCAACTACTGCATGTTCAGCCGTTTTACCTGTATCAACCACCGTATTTGCAACAACAGTTGCATCTTTTTGAATCTGTTTGGTATCAATGGTCACACTTACATCGGCTTCCACCCAATAAGTGCTGCTGTAACGTGCGAATATATGAATTATGGCTCGTCATGACCGATACTTCACACAACTGTAAATCCAATACGTGCGGTTGATCTTGTAGCGATACGATAGCTTGTCTGCGCTGTCCAGTTTCTGTTGGAGTAAATTGCGGAATCGTTTCTACAAGTGTTTTGTCAATACATGAAAAACAGGTTCCCATAGTTTCTACTTTTACACAGAAAATGAATACGTTACCCACAAAGGTGAATGGGTAGAGCGAAATTCATCGTGATTTATAATTGTATAACATTCCAAACTGATTGGCGCGTCATCTGACAATCCATTAATTTCCAAACCATCAATTCTGGACATATTTAGATATTGCGAAAGTACATCACCACCACAAAATTCAGGAAATTTCTCGCGCGTTACTTGATCATAGAATCCAGAAGCAACTGTTTGAACCAATTGTCCTGGTGTTAAACCCGTTGTATGTTTAGGAATTGTAAACTCAACATAATTATTGTGTGTGACAGTATGTAACATTTTATGATGTGCTAACACTTGAATTTCTTTACGGTCAGGATTTTCAAATGAAATTTTACTGACCATTCCATTAATATCTTTCAAATAACGTTTTTGTGTATCAATCGTAAATGTCCAAAGTGTTTCTTCAAATGAAATAAAATTTCTAGTCCGAATCGGTTTCATATTATAAATACGAATATTAGATAGACTAATGTTATCTTCGCGAATTACAGGGTTTGGGTGAATAGAATTCGTAATATCTTTTGTACGATTTGTGAATTCTTCTTCGGTTAATCGCGTAAAAAAGTAATCTGGTAGCAAAGTTTTGAGGTTTGATTTGAATTTAGGTTCATAAAACTCTACATATGTTGTTTTGGGATTTGAGATATCAAATGATATTGGAAACAGAAAACGGAATACAGTTATGTTGTCCATGGTTAGTGTGTGTTATGATGAGAATAATGTGGGTTTATGTCAATTTTTTCATATTGAATACCATTTAAAGTTATACTTATACTACAAACATAAAAATGTTAGCATCTGAAGTTCGTTCACGCTCGGATGTAAAAACATGGCTATTGGAGGAACTTGAACTGTCTCCAAAGTTTGAACCAAAAAATGTTACAATCAACGGCGACTCCGCGGTATGGAAAGTCATGTATGGCTTTCGTCGCGGATTTCACAGCCATGAAGTTTTTTACAATACTGAGACAAATCAATATGCATTCAATGTATCCGAAGATGCAGATAATGCAGATTTTCCCAATTTTGGAACATATGATTCATATGATGAAATGATTGACGGTGTTACAGATCGTTTTGCATCGTTATGGAAAGTTTAGACATCTACTCAGTATGATGACGGAACGTAAATGAATAACGCACACCCTTTACTTTCTTTTCAACAGGAATTTCATGCGTAAATTCCTTTTGAAAATCGCCCCACATTTGCATAATTTTTCATCATCTGAATGCTTCCCAATCGTTTCTTCGCCGCCGTCGTATTTATTAATGAGAATTCCGTTGAATTTTGCACCAAACAAGCCGTTGACCCACGCAAGTAATTCGCGCAAGGATTCTGTCATTGGTTTTGATCGCGCCAATTTTCCACTGTAGCGGTATCCTATTGAAGTATCTGAAAAGAACCCAACGGAACGGTTTTGATGAGCAACTTTGCCGAATATTATGATTTCTGGACGATGATCCAGCATGGCGTCAACCTCAGCAGCAATTGTAGGAAATGAAGCAACCCGTTCGGTGTCCAGGTCATATACACGAAGCGCAGAGCGCTCGGTCAAGACGGGTGATGTAAACTTGAAAAGGGACATGTTTGAAATATATAGGAAAAGGGAAAGGCGGACAATAATCCTTACTTGAATGTGTACAATTCAATTTTTCCATTTTCGGATTCATAATATACTAAAAGTTGTACCCAAGGCACAGTTTTGGGTTCATAACCATTCGTCGCCCTCGTCCTTATCATCTTCATCGTCTTCCTCAGTCTCCACTGAAATATCGGGCATGAAGCTATATACATCTGGAATATCTCCACTACCAAGTAATGCATGCGAATAATCAGATTGGTCGAATAGAGCCACAATTAGTTTATATTGATCTCTAATGCCACGCACATGATCTGCAAAGGATGTTTTTGGTCGTTTGTGAGCCGTTAATTCAATCTGATATTCAATATGATCCATGAGTCGAAAATCGGTTTCCGTCTTCCACCACGTCTCACACGGAAATTCAATATCATCAAATGCATTAAAATCAAATCCGTTCCGATAATTGCAATCTTTATTGTACATGTCCCAATTTTTAGAAGCACGAACATACATGACACGTTTTCCTTTCCATTCGTAAAGAATAGTGTCGTATTTAATACGAACGTTACGTTTGCTATCTATTCCAAATATATATTGACAAATAGGTGTCATCGTAAGATTTTCTCTGCATAGCTCAATAAACTCACTGTATGAATTATAGTATTTGCCAAGGTAATCAGAAATATTTCCAAGTGTTTTTGAAATAAGGTAAGGATCTGAAGCCTTACGATTGACGTACTTCCACGTCAGTTCGTCATTTGTTTCTTTTAATTTCTTGATAATAGCTGCATTGTCGCGAATTTGGGAAATAAGTTCAGCCATTATGATTGTTGGAAACCTATACTATACTATAAAGTGTAGTGAATAATAATATCAATTTTTTCACCAACAAGTGAAAAATGAAATTTATGTCGTTGCTGTCTACAACTCATGATTCTCAAATTAGTACTCAGTGTAAATCTCGGGATTAATTCCAACATACCCATCTTTAATGGTATAACCCAGATGCTGGAGCGTGGTCAGATCAGAAATAGTCAGAGTCCAATCGGATGGTACCTCTACCCACTCACCAACAGGCGAGTTTACAAGGAGACTGACGACGCGACGTACTGCTGCACTCTCGTTACCGCGACGCTCACCTAGTACCAGATCCGAAGCACTGGGTACCGGTTTCTCACAAACTGTCTCGTACGTTACATCATTTTCAGTATCAGTTTCAGTATCGCTCTCCTCGTCGCAGTTCTCATCTTCGCAAGACATCTCAACCGGCTCTTTAATTTCAGGGTAGAACATTGAAATCATTTGCGAAATTAGATCAAATCCCATGCGAGCGACTGCTGCAACTTTCTTATTGCGATGAACCAGACAGGCTTCAAAGAGTGCATATAGACCATCGTCGTCAGCAATATTTTTATCGAATGCTTCACTCATATGTTTCGCACCACCAGATACATAGTTAACTAGAGCAAATAGTGCTTCATATCCAACGACTTCATCTGGACCCATTGAATCCTTAATTGCAACAAGTTCGTCCCAAGCAATTGATTCTACCAGACTCTTCAGTTCTTTATGATCGCACATAAAGAATGCAGGAGCAGTGGGTTCGGTCATAATATTACTTAGAACCCAGAGCATCTCTTTGCGAGTAATACCAGTGTTATCGGCTGATGCTGATAGTTGTTTGGTAAGATATGTCATGAGTTGGCTAATTACAAGCGGACGGATCATGGAATCCTGTTCTGCAAGTGTACCAACGATATGAAACAGTCGAGAATGGCTCTTAGATTGATCGGGATCAAGGATGAGTGATTCAGTCAGCAATTCCGCGTTAATTGCGCTAGGATCTTTATTTGCGACATTCTTTACTGTCTCTAGGAAATCAATTCGTGCTTTCGGATTCACACGACCAATCAGCTTCTCTCGTAGCATGATCTTTAGTAGTGAATTACCGATGGCTTCCGTAAAGAAACGAGGCATCTCGTAATCTGCCTGCGACAGATTCCAAAACAGGTAATAAATACCATTTTGTACACCTGGGGATAGTGAAATGCGCCCAGCCATTTGTACAAGACGTTTCAGAAGATCGTCTGTAATAGCAGCCCGTGTCTTGGCTGCAACCTCCGCATCATCTGAACCAAGCAGGTTGCCAGTAGCCCAAATGGCGTGATCATAGATTTCCTCATTAGGGTCCATGATAGAGCGGACAATCAGAGGAATGTAATTATTGTCGCGCCATACAGCCACTTTCTGTTTATTTTCAGGAGTATGTTCGTGTTCCATAACGCCAGGCACAGATTGCAGGAAAGCAACACGGTTCAGCACAAAGTCGGTGCGTGCATCCAGATCAGAGTAAGAAACAGATACGGAAGACATGTTGGAAATACAAGAATCAAGAAATATCTGAAAATCAAAAGGGACTGTACTTGTTATACTAGTACTTTTTAGGGGTGTCAATTTTTATACCGAGTCCTGAGATTCCTAGCGATTTTACACCTTTTCACAGTTTTGTATACACATGTTGGCATTTTATCAGTGGCTGACATATAAGATTATCAGTCTAAATAAAAATTGATACATATGATAAATATATTTCATATTTCAAACAATCATTCCGCCATGAACACAACTCTTAATAAGTTTGTAAATCTAATGACTGTAACGAATATCATTGGTTCCATAATCGCCATATGTTCAGTCACTGGTGCAGTTAGTATGTATAATTCGGAAAAGCCGCTTCCTATTCTCACCGTCAAACACAAAACAATTTACGAGGATACATGGGTTGATGTACATATTGATAAAGGAACAAATGGTTCATTACGCGATTTGAAATACAAACACAATAATTTAGATCGCATGTATTCAAGAGGATATACAGTAGGTTCGTTTCAAACATGCGGTTATGCAGGAAAAAACCCTGTGCTTGAACTGATAAACTACAATAAATCATATGATGACTTTATTGCAGATTGTAAAGCGTGTAAAGTAAGCACTGATATTTCAGTGGATGGTTCTGAATCTAAAAATGTGCCTTGGGCGACGAATACGGTTACGAATTGAGTATATGCGTTGACGCTAAGCTGTCATACGAACAAGTACAAAACCACGGGCTTTATATTTTTCAACTCGTTTCCCCATTTCAGCTTCACTTCCTATGCATTAGACCGCTCATTGTCGCTTCCCTGTCTAGAGTATGACGTTCCCACCAAGTAGCACAAATACTCATATCAAATACCTTTACTACGTCTAAAATGTATGAATCACCTGTACCGTTCACTTTGGTGTTACAGACGTAACATCTACGTTCTAGAAAGTCTTGAAAGTGCGCAAAGCATCAAGGTGCTTTTGGGCTGGTTTTCCTTTTCTAAAAGCAAGAGCTATGGTGGTTACAGGTTGTTAAATAGAAGAAACCTTACAGCCCAGTTCACAAATTTGACACCTGATACAACTTCCGCCCGTTATAGCTCTATAGAAAAAATGAAGAGTATATACAAATATATTCTACATCAAAGCACTTCTTGAACTACAATGACAACATTTGTTCCATATTTTATTCCTATAGTTTCGCCAGGTGGTGGAGGTGGCGGCGGCAAAAAGGAGTTCTTTCAAGCCTTGGGAATGTACAGTTTAGTACTTGGACTGTATGTCGGTTTAATATATTACGATACGTGCCCAACATACAAAATGAAAGTATTTTACAATAGTGATCGCGATCGTATTTGGTCACTAGGACCAGGATACAATGTTGCTATATCTCTAAAATATGGATATACAACAGAAGAACGTGTGAAACACAACAATATTGATTGTTTGCGACAAAAAGGATACAATGTAAAAATATACGAACCACCTTCGTATACACATTATTATGACCATAATCGCGCAAGAATAGAATCAGAAGAATCAATTGAACAAATTCTAAAAGACTGCAAAGAATGCGATGTTCATACAGAAATCACGTATAGATTCAATGATATATTTCGGAACGAACGCACAAGTAAAACGTCATTTCGGTGGCATAAATATTATCAGGAAGAGCTGAAATAATGAAATATAACTATGCAGTTGGATACGATGCAGCCATCAAAATTTCGTTCAGTATATAGAATGATATAAAGTTTATGTAATTGTTTACAGCAGGAAATAAAAATGTCCATTCTATCGGGTGAAAACTTTCAATTACTATGCGACGTATATATTGGAAAAATGTTTGAGAATCCAAAAATTGCAGCACAACCATCAAAACATTTTCGTATTTGTGATCTCAATTCAGAATGGAATAATCCAAAATTTATATTTTGTTACAGCAATACGTTACAAGAATTTATGTCCAGAATGCAGTATCTTAGAAATCCATTTGTATTAGTTTCACACAACGGCGATACAAACATTACGTCTACTTATTTACCAATTCTCAATCATCCTTTGCTTATACAATGGCATGCACAAAATCCCATGATTGTTCACCCTAAACTTAGTTTTTTACCAATTGGAATAGGAAATGCAATGTGGAAACATGGAAATATATCCCTGCTCCAAAAAGTTCAACAAACACCCGTGGAAAAGCAAAACAATATATATTTTTATTTCAATGTATTCACAAACAAGCAGGAACGACAAGCATGCAAAGACACTGTAAGCAGCAAAGGTCTTACATTTGGCACACATCAAGAATTTGAAGACTATTTAGACACATTAGCAAAATGTAAATTTGCAATTTGTCCACCTGGAAATGGTATAGATAGCCATAGATTATGGGAGTGTTATTTTTTGAATGTAATTCCGATTGTTTTGAAATCAGAATTTACACTGGAATTGCAAAAACATCTTCCGTGCGTTGTTCTAGATTCCTGGGACGAATTCAATAAAGAATCTGTAATGAATTTGTATGAAGATTTAGTCAAAACTCTTCACAATAATCCATATCTTGATTTTCAATATTACGTATCACGCATTTTCATCCATTGAATTTCCTGTTTTTGAGTTTGAATAATGTTATTTACAAACTGTGCTTCCGCCCCAGATAATGTAGAATTGTTTTCCAAAAGTTGTTTGCTTGTATGAACTGCCATAGAATGGTGTGGAATCATGCCTTTGAAATATTGCGTTTTGTCAACAAACATTTGTGCACGAATAAACCATACGAGTATAAATGCAACCAACGCCGATCCTGTGAGCCAAACATATTGTTTATCAAGTAGTGCCATAAAGAAAATCATAAGTGCAGTCATCAAGAGTGCCATATACACGTCGTTCAGCGATAGGCGAATATCGGAAGGGTTGTCTGCCCATACCCACATACCTGACATTAACCCGCTCACCATAGAAATCGTAATCATAGTAAAATAATGACCGAACATTATACTACTATGTGTATATAAATTTCTTTCACATAACTGTGTTGCCTACTGACCAAATGCATTAACGACCCCATGTTCCGTGATCAAGACTTTTGAACAATTGTTTGAAGTCCGGGAAACATCTCGCGGCTACATAATCAATTCCACCGTCCATATAACCAAGCGAATTTGCAGGTTTTTTTATTTCGATGATAAAAATTGACATAATATAACCAATCTCATGTCAAACAGCAACATACAGAACAATGGCATCCGAAAAGAAACAATTGCAACTCATTTTCGAGAGGTACGATGAGTACACTTCTCGTCGCACAATTGGAATCTTCACAGATGTAAATGAACTTTTCAGAGCAGCCTATGCTGAAACATGTCCTGAAACTGATTTGATTGTATATGAACTCTGTCCAGGAAGAGCGGATCTGGAATTAAAACTTATTTGGAATAAATTGGCTTTACAGGATACAAAGTTTGATAGAATTGTGTATGTTGCATCAGGATATAATCTGGATAAACTTACAGATATGCATACAAAGATCAAAAAACTTTATAAAGATGCAGAGGAGAAAAAACACATGCTATCAAGTCTTATGAATCTGGAAGCTAAAAATACAAAAGCGCCTGTTTCCAAATCGGAACTTCTGGCAACATTTATTGGAAATAGCACACGTCACCTTCCACAAAATAGTGAAGTTGTAGATCCATCTGTGTATCAAACAATACTTGAAAAGCAAATTCTACGGCTACAATACATTAATCATATGCTTGACGAATGGATTGTAGATATGAAAGTATCGACTGGATTTGACGGCGAGCTTTCGGAACTGGTGAAGGATGGAACATATAAAAACCGAGTCCCTGTGATTAGTTTTCCATGAATACAATTCATGATGCGATGTCCCCACAGATTACGTTAACTTTACTGGATTAAACAATTACTTGGCAAGCCGCCGCTCCAACCAATTTATGAATTACCATTGGATGTCGTGTTGGATCGTTCAGAAATTCAATTATATACTTGTGTCCAAGACGAGCCGCCATCTGTTTATATATAATCAAATCGCCTTTGAGTGCATATAAATGAACTATTTCACTGTATAACTTGGTTGTTAAACATCCTTTCATGAAATCATCGTATGCTTGAGCTGATAATTCCATTTGCATTATTCCTTCTCCATCACGATCACGTCCTGGAAAGTATTGGGGGCAAAACCAGAGTCGCAAAATAATACCGACACCGATAAGAAACAATCCGCCAAAACAGACAACAAGTCCAATTGTAAGTTCATTCATTTTATATTTTTTAAGACCCAAACTGTTTTTCAATTATACGATGCAAAAATATATCAATTTTTTAGATATACATTTAATTCTATTCTATATTAGAAAGAACTATGTCAGTAACAAATTCGTACCGCGCAACATTTCAAATTGTCAATTTGTCGGTCGGTGCAGGAGGAACAGGTGTTGCTGTATGGCGCGACCTGCGAAACAATTATTTGTATATAGCAACAGCCTATCATGTTGTTGAAGGTATGGAATCGGACGGTATTTTTATTGATTATTTGGGTAGAAAATATACAAATTTTATATATATTGTATTGGACAAAACATACGATTTTGCACTTGTTGAATTACGTGGGGTGCCTACTCAAATTCCCACAGTTGGGATTGCAACACGAACATCAACATCAATCAATTACGGCTCAGACGTGTATGTCATTGGCTGGCCGCTACTTATGGATTCCAACAGTGTAAGTTCAGGATCGCTTCGCAGCCCACGTTGGAATGCAAACGGATGTATGAATCAGTTGTTGATTTCTGCGCCTGTCTTTGGTGGCAATTCAGGCGGTGGTGTGTTTTTGCGCAGTACAAATGAACTGATTGGTGTTGTGAGTTGGGGACTTACTAATGACGAAACTCTGAATGGAATTGTGCCGCATACAGTCATTTTGGAAGCCCTGTTTTATTTCATGTATCGTCCGACACTATCTACTCCAGTCAAAGTCTCTGGTGAATCATACCTGTTTGGAGTAGAGGGTTTATTGATTGATCCATTTACAATGCAGTACTGGCTACAACCTTCTTTCCCAGCATTGTCTGCGTTTGGGAATGTAGGCATGATCTTATTATCTGTGTTACCCAGTTCACCAGCATCAGCCGCAGGATTCGCCAATCTTGTCACTACAGGTGGCGAATATACATTTGACATTGTATGGGCGGTTCGTCGACCAGGTGGAGCGTATACATATATCACTGAGGAAACCTCACTGGACGATATTCTTTATTCGTATTATGTGACTCAAAATCATATGCGACGCAGAATAATTCCAAGACGCTCACAAAATGAACCTGCGAATCGTCCGTTGAATATTGTACTTCCAACAACTCTGCAAATTGAATGTTTGACATCTAGGGTTGTTAACGATATTCCCGATAACAATTTTATAGTGAAATCCGTGACTCTTGTGAAACGTGATGTATACTATGATTCTGTGACTGGCGACGATCCGAGCTCGTTTGGAAACGAGTTTCTATTTGGTAAACGCAACGACATTCGCACAAACATGCTGTCAAAAAGCATGGCTCCCAAATCATATGGTAAAGAATTTTTGAAATTGATTTGTTCGTCACCCGAACCTTTATGAATATATACGTATCTGTCTTGCGTTAAAATAATTTCTTAGGACAAGTATATAAACATAATGGATCCCGTCGTACGTAAGGAAAAATTCACTGAACTCACAAAACTGTACAAGGAAATTATTCAAGCACATCGTGCTAAGGATAAAGAAACAGTCAAAGCCAAGGTTGCAGAACGTAAAGCCAAGGTTGCTGAATTCAAAAAACTGAAGGCTCAAAAGGCTTAACATTTTCCCGGATCTTTACGCCATTAACTAACCTTTCACATTTTAAATGCGAAAAAGTGTAAATCCCCGATTTTTCATGAAAGTAATATGTTATCTTCATCAAAAAAAACATATTTCTATTATATAACAACAATGTCCTCTGCTCTCCGGTCTCATGGAACAATTTCACAAACAACAAAGTTTCACCACATCAAGACTGTTGGATATTACAATGATGAGGTGGGATCTGCGTTTCCCGTTCCCTTTGTATGTGCTAACGGAGTCGTTGATATTAATTTAGAAGATGATGTAGAAGATCAACTTATTAATAATGAAACTGCAGGCACTGAATACATTGAAGGTCTGTGCAAAGATATGGGTGGTCTAAGCCTGGCTCAACGTTTAGGACAAAATTTTATTCGTTGGTTGAATAATTGGGTTGCAAACTATTACAATGATTCTGTAATTGATACGTTTACAGTACATGTACCTGCTACGATGACAAAGGTTCAAGTAACTGATGAAGATAGTTACGACTATGATGTATTGGAAAACGATATTTCAAATGAACCTTGGGGTGTCAGTCTAAAAGCACCGGCTGGAGATGGCTTTGTATCAGGAGGAGCCGGCGATAATTTCCGTACATGCTGGGTATTTAAAACACCTCTTACAATTAGATTTTTGGTTGATGGTGAACCTCGCTACTTAACATATTACACTGTATTTGCACCTGTTTATGATTAAACATTACAATATAAAAACTTAATTGTGCTAAAACAGATACGACCACTACTGGTTATCGCTACGACCGATATTGATAATATAAAATCAAACACAATATACGTAATATTGATATAACATAACATGTTGTGTTATATCAATTATCAAGGTGGCTGAATTATCAAACGATATTTTTCTTTATAAAACTTGAACGTGAAAACCACGCAGCGTACATTTTCATGTGTTCATCATTTGTACACATATTCATTGCAACAAAAGACGCTCCTTTGAGTAAATAAGGGATCGGATTAAAGTTCAAACTAAGAGCTCCGTGAAGATTACCAGCCGGATAAACACGTATACACGTTCCTACACCCGTTAATCTTTCAGGAAGTGTATCAGATGCTACATTTTGAAATACCTCAGACCATTGCGTATGAATCACAGACGACAAACGACCTGTTGAACCTCCTCCACTGAATAAGACGACTTTTCCAATAAGATCACGCAGAGGGGTTTTACCTGATAACACTCCCTTAAAAAGACGTGATCCAAAATGCAGTTCTAATAAATCAGCAATCCTATCACAAGCAGCAACTTCGTTGTGAACCAGTAACTCAAGTGCAACAAATAAGGGATCATCTGTATTTTCAAACGCTTTTTTACTGAGAAATTCAAAAGCTTCTCCTAAATCTAGTTTTGTAGTTGTAATAATATCATCGGGTGTCTCTTCTTTACCGTGTGCAACAAAAACACTATTATCATGTTTATGACGATATACATCCAATTCCACAAATCGCGCACCCATCTGCATTACTGTTTGAAGTGCAGATGTTGATGATTCACCTAAATGTTGTAGTGTACGTATGTACGAATTATGACTTGCCATCACGGAGACTTCACTCAACGTTACATCTAATAACTGCGGTTGATCTTTTAGAGATATTCGTGGTTGTAATGTATCTATTGGTGTAAAATATGGCACTGTACGGACAAGAGTTTTATCAAGACAAGAGAAAAACACTCCCATTTATTATTGTTTCGAAATTTACGTCATTTAGACCCTCGTTTTATATGTATATCAAGGGTCCGTAAAAATTCTATATTTATAAGAAGAATGATACCATTGTTTGAAAAAATCAGAAAAGAAGGTCCGAAATTAACCCAACGTCATGCGAACTATTTGAATAAAATACAAGCCAAATCCATTGTAACAGCAGCCTCGCCGACTGTCAACGTCGCAAAACTTATCAAGACCTTTACAGATCCCATTGACTTCGTCGCATCCGATTTGAATCCGCTACATATTCTAAAAGCGTCGCGGGGATCGGGATATTGTCTTGATTTATCCGGTGCATCATTGACAGCAGTACGGAAAACACTGGAAGCATGGAAATTACGTTTATCAAAACAGCACGCCGTTGAGTTTTTGATTGAAGTGAAACTGGATGATGCTGTGTATGGAGTCACAGGAACTGCAGTAGATTATAAGTTTTTTTGTTTTCACGGCAAACCGGCGTATTTCTTATGTCGCGATGGCAAAAATAGAAATTTTTACGATCTGAACTACAAACCGCTGAAATTGGAATCCACAGCGGAGTTAGCACACATTGATATAGCACCTATGCTTCGTATTGCTGAGGAATTAAGTGCACCGTTTCCATTTGTGCGCATTGATTTATATAATTGTAAAGACGGTGTGTATTTTGGCGAATATACATTTCATTGCTGCGAAGGGAAGCAGGAATTTCCAATGGATCTTGAATTGTACTTTGGGAGTTTGTGGTGAGCCGCAACAGAACCGCAGAAAATTGACATCGACTAGGCGCAAATTTGATATAATCAGTTTACAAAAATGGACGAATCAGAATCACGCGCTCGTATAAATGATATTATTGCACAGAATAGCACACTTACATTTATAGAAAATGTAAGGTTACGTTCATTACCTTCGTTTTCAAATTGTACTAATATATTATACCTTATTATTCGTTCGTCAAATGAAATTGCTGAAATAAAAGAACTTCCTCCAAATCTTATACAAGTTGAATGTATAAACACATCATGCAAAACGCTTCCTCCACTTCCAGAAACTTTACGGATATTGGGTTGGACTGGATCAGAAATTGAAATGCTAATACTTCCGCTGTCTTTGACAACATTAGATTTGTATAATTCAAAACTAAACAAATTACCTGAACTTCCAGTCACTCTTGAAGTTTTGGCTTGTGAAAAAACAAATATAACACAGTATCCACCGCTTCCTGATACACTTTTGCATTTTAATTGTTCAAGAACAGATATTACATGTTTACCACAACTACCTCCATATCTTACATATCTTGATATTAATAGAACACCAATTTGTGAATTACCTGAGCGATTTCCTGAAACGTTGACGACACTAAGGGCTTTTCAAATGATGCGTATACCTGATAATCAACCCGATGAGGAGCCGAATAACTATGCAAAGCGTATTAATACGTTTCAAATACATATTGCTAACCTAAAACTAGCCTTGGAAGAACGTAAAAGCCGAAAACGTATAATTGCACGTTGTAAGGCGATTAAAGGCTGTCTAATGGAAGCCACCTGGCATCCAGATCGTGTGCTGACTTGGTGTGATCCGAATGCATTTGATTATGATGAATAACAAGGCTTCTTAGTAAAAGAATGATATCGATTAAACCGTTTTGGGTTTTCCATGTTTTACTTTTCGTGTAAATCGTTTTGGCTTTGAAACATGCAACTCGTTGCGTGGAAACATTGTTTCCAATTTATAATTGGCTTTATATTTTTGAGGGTTTGATATATCAAATTGATAATGTTTTGAAAACGATGAACCAATGCGATTTAATGCAATTACAAATTCTTCTTCTGCTTTGGCTTTTTTATATGCACCGCGTAAAAACCCATGTATGTGTTTTTTTATATTATATGGATATGAAAATGGTACAATATATTCTGGTTCTGGTGCGTATGGTTCAGAATACGAATTTCTGTATAATTTTATTACATTTGTTAGTTCTGGGTTGTCTGCTTGTTTATTTGTAAGATGTGATGAAGCAATATAAAATCCTGTTCTAACATCAATTGTAAACTTATATACTACACCGTAAATACTAATACCCCCTGGACTCAATGCATGATTGACAATAAATTTCTCTTTTTCATGCATCGGTGAAATGTATTCTAAATTGTCACGTACAGTTTCTCCCATTTCTTTTCTTGTTGTATATGATGCTAGATCGTTCCATGTATATATCTTTTTTTCAGTGATATATAATAGCGGGAAATAATTTAATTCTGCACGATGTTTAATTGCGTAATGAATTGGGTACGTATCTACAGCACGTGGATGAACGCGACGTACTTCATCCGACATGCGTACATGATAGGGGTAAATAACAACTTCTGGGACACTTTGCATACCACTTTCGTTTTCAACAGACATAATTTTAAAAATTCCGTGCTTGAAATGACTTGCATCATTTTTCGCTATTGCAATATAACCATGAATGTTTGGAAATTCTTTGATTAACAATGGACTTAAACATGGATCATCGTGAATCATTCCTTTTCCACATTTATTTACAGATGCAATGTCTGTACAACGTGAATAAGGAGCGCTGTTTACAGGTCCATGTGCATTTCGTGTACGCGACGATGGTTTTATCATCAACACTAGTTCAACATCATAATTTGTTAGATAAATAGCATGAATTGAATAGCGATTTACTACATCTACCATAAACGGTGCAGGATAAAAAAAAGTATTATGATGCGGATCAACACAATAGTGTCCTTCATTGTCCTGCCTTCCAAACAATTCTTTGAATGGAATTTCTGTATCTACACCCCCTGCGTACATCATTTCGAACCCACGAAATAATATAGTACCTTTAGGTAATATGATTGTATCAAATGATTCACCGGAAGACAATGTATATGTTGGTATTTTGAATTATATAATGGTATTAGAAAAAACGAAATCACTAAATAAAATTTGACACCGTTTTTAAATGTAAATACAGTGTCAAGCATCCCAGCCTGACAAAATGGATTACGAGGACGCGACGCAGAAAGAGCCGAAAGCTAAACGTGCACTTATTTTAGCCCTGTATGATGTACTGAGTGTCGCTGAAACTGTTGAAAAGGAGGTGAAGGGCAAAGCCACGTTTGATGCGCTATTTGATAAAAGTGTATCTGGAAAAACAAAATTCACGAAAGCACTAGCTGAGTTATCAGAGCATATGAATAATGCAACTAAGGAATTGAATACTGTTCGAAATGACAAGACTAAACGTGAAAAAGCTATGAAAAAAGACGAAAACAATGGAAGGCGGTGCTGCACCAACGAATGTACTTGTACCGGATTTAACGGAAGATCCTGCACCTGTCAAAACACCATCAAAAGCGGGCAAAAAGACTGATGAAACATCTGGAAAGAAACCGCCAAGGGAAGGGAAGGATAAAATTACACCAGCAATGAGAGAAGAAATTTGGGACAAATATATTGGTGATAAAGCAAAAGCCAAATGTCCTGTATGTCAAACAAGTGATATTAAAAGTACCAAGTTTAGTGCAGCATCATGTACACATTTGGACGTATCGCCTGAAGCAGCGCGTTCCATTCGTGACTAAAAACGTCGAGTTGCTTTGTGTCGTATTCTACGTTTTAGTTTAGTATAGCGACGACCACCTCCTTGACCAGCACCTGCTCCTGCTCCTGCCCCTGCTCCTGCTCCTGCTCCTGCTCCTGCTCCTGCCCCACCAACAGGCATCGCTCTAGCGACTGCAA